>Ga0126384_10002611_pt1 | contig 10918 bp, 14 predicted proteins | sample PanSoiMetPlot_36_FD_92543 | JGI IMG/M metagenome (GOLD analysis project Ga0126384, IMG submission 92543) | Tropical forest soil microbial communities from Panama - MetaG Plot_36 | ecosystem: Environmental > Terrestrial > Soil > Tropical forest > Bulk soil | place: Panama | collected 2016-02-17 | reverse complement strand
CATGGTCCTGATGTGGGGACTATTCTGTGTAATATTTCCTAAATCACAGGCTGAACCAGCACCCGGTGGCGATGACCCGACAGGGGTTGGTCCCGGCGCTGGGGCGGGGGCAGGTACAGGAACCGGCGCGGGGCATTAAAGGGGAACAGGCAGAGCAGGCCAATGCGTGCCGAACGCGGTGATGTAGACGATGGTAGCCACCACGAACGCGAGTAGCACTGCGTGGAAGTAGACCTCCACTCTCTGCATCATGCCTCATCGTCCTCAAGGCTGATCGGAATGCCGGCGCCCTCGTAGCCGATCAGGCCAGAAGGCCGCTCGACGGGGGCCTGGTTGCGGTTGCGGAGGAGGCGAACAGCGCGCGGATCATCGAGGAGCAGATCCGGAATGCCGCTCGCGTTGTTGACCTTCCGAGCGCCATCAGTGCGTCGTCGCCGCGGCCGCTCGGGCTCAACGCGGGCGCGAAAGAGATCCTTGGCGTCCATGGCCTTGCCGATCGCCGACCGCACCATGGCGAAATGTTGATCGCCAGAGCCCGCGCTATAGAACCGCCGGCAATCCTCGAAGTGCTTCTCGAGGACCGCGACGATCTCGTCTTGGCTGAGGCCGCGCCACTGCTTGAGGGCTTCGCGCAGATGAAATGGTAGAGACAAGCCTCGCTTGACGTAGGCGCAACCGATGCGGCCCGCGAGCCCATCAAGCTCAAGCTGGCTCGTAGCGTCGCCGGCGTTGTGCACGTCTGGCATCACGGCCGCGTCGCCGCCTTCGGACCCGCGCTTTGACGCCTCACGAGACAGCCTCCTGTGTGTTCTCTGGTGTGGGTTGCGCCTGGAGACCGGGCGACGCCATTTCACGCACGGGCGATGGCACGGCGCGACGTCTATCGGCATTCAGGATGCCAACCGCCAAGCTGATCGCAGCGTCTCTGGCCCGGCTCAGGTTCGTGATGTCCGACAGCCGGCAATCAGGGTGCCGAATGTGCCCCATGCCGGCATGGATCGCGTCTTGCACGACCTGCAACAGGACACGATTGCGGTAGCGGACCGCCCAAACCTCGCCGTCACGTCGCCAGTTCAGATCAACCTGGCTGAAGATGTGACCGGTGCCACCGTTCTCGCGCATGCGAATCCGTAGCTCCATTGTATATCCCGCGGCGCCCTGCAGTTCGGGTGGCCAGGCTCGGGACCAAGCCGCAAAGAGGGGGCCGCCTGGGGCGACATCGAGGCCTGTTTGAAAGCAGCAATGATGCCCTCGCGACCTTCAACATGCGGGCGGTCATCGTGCTGGTGTAGCAGCCGGCGCTGCGGTCGTTACCTGCGGCGCCGGCATTCCCGCCCTCGACCAGGACTCGATCAAGCGAGGCATCAGACCCTCAAGGAGAGCACACCGCGCAACCGCCCTCAGGAAGCGCTCGTCCCGCCACGATGCAATCGGCGCAGCCCGTGGGTCGATGCGGCGATCAACTGTCCGCTTCAGTCCAATCAGCACATGCGCCAAGGGAACGCCGTCCGCCAGCATCGCCCGGACCGGCGCAAGATCCTGAAGACCGGGCCCATCCATGTGATTGCCGAAGCAGCCAGCCAGCAGCCGGTCGCGGAGCTCGCGATCGGCGGCAGCACGTTGGCGCACAGCCTCAGCACGGGCCTCAGCACGCTCATTGCGCTTCCGCAACCGGTCAACGAACCTCGCCTCGATCAACATCGGCAGCCGACAACCAGGCGCACCAGGCCGCGGCCCCAACTTCTCGACGTCCCAACTCGCGCGGTCGAGCGCCCAGCGCTCCAAGGCCTCGATCCATGTCGCCTCGTCGTCCAGCAGCGAAGGCGGAGGAGCAGATGGCTTGGATGGCTCGGGTGGTCGCGACGGCGCAAGCTTGTAGACACCCGGTTTGGTGCGCTTGAGGCGCCCCTGCTGCCATTCTCTCCGCACGCCTGCCTCAACGGTGCCCGGCAATACATCGGGGAGTAGCGCCTTGATCTCGCTCATCGAAAGCTCGGCGCGATCCGAGTCCAGGAACTCGTCAAGAATGCGCCGGCGCGTTTCACCGATCGCGGGCTCGATCTCCGGGAGAACGCGCTCCGCGGCAGGCTCTTCGGCCTCGGGCGGCGCAGCATCGAGCTCGGCCTCTGGCGCAGCGGTTTCCTGCGGTGGCGCGGCGATGTCCGGTGCCGGCTGGATCGGCTCACCGGTGATGTCGGTCATGATGCTCCTCCATCCGGTTCGGTCGGCAGGCTCGACGGAACGTCTCGCATCTCGCGCGGACGCAGGAAACCGCGCTCGCCATCGGACAGAAGCGTCGACCTCAGCGAAAACTCGCCACTCTCGCGCAGACAATGGCGAAGAACCTCAACGTGAGCACGCAAATCACCCATGTTGCGCTCTGCCCGCGCAACAACGTCGCCGAGAAGCTCATCAACCTGGCGCAACCCCGCAATGCCCGCCGCGCGCGTTTCGATGTGCCGCCTGGTTATTTCTTCGATCGTGAACCCGGGCCCCGGCTGGACGACACCGGCAGCTTCAAGGTCGCGCAGCATCTCATTGGCCAGCGCCTCCCGCACGAAGGCTTGTACCGCGGGGTCGGTCATTGCATCGCCTCCTCAGCGGCAAGCTGTTCGAGCACGCGGCCCAACGGAGAGGACGCATTGCCCTGCGGGTCGCGCATCAGCGCACGGCGGATCACGCCGAGTGGAACGCCGTGCTGCAAGAGCAACGAGCATAAGACGGCGCTGTCGGAGGCAAGGACGCCGGCCTGCGAGCCCGCCTTGTGATTGGTCAGGAAAATTTCGCCGAGCTTGCCGCTCGGATAGAACCCGAGCGTCGCGGTGTACCTCAAGCCGCCGACCTGGAGATCCAGCGTCTCGGCAAATCGCCTGTTAGGAAGCCGCTCTCTCGCCGCCGCGCCCACAGAAATCCCCTCCGGCACCGGGCACGCGCGAATCACGTACGCGCGCGTCCGCACATGAGATGACGCTCGCCGCCTGCTCGCGCAATGTAAATCCGCGCCGCAAAATAATGACTCGAAACGGTACACCCTTTCAGGTCAGTTTAGTGAGACATCGAAAATCGTGGATATCGCGTCTCAAAACCATTGATCCGGCGTTTTGGTACACCATGTAAGCTAGGCGTGAGTTTTGAGACAGTTTTGACGGGGGTAATGATGATTTATGGCTACGCGCGGGTCAGCAGTATGGATCAGGACCTCTCAATTCAGAGGGCGGCGCTCACCGCCGCCGGGTGCACCATCATCCGGGAGGAGAAGGTTTCGGGCACGAGCACGGAGGGGCGCGAAGAACTGAAGACCCTGCTCCAGTTCCTGCGGGAAGGTGACACCCTGGTGATCACCCGCATTGATCGCCTCGCCCGCAACATGCGCGACCTTGAAAATATCGTCCATGACCTCAAACAGCGTGGCATCGCCTTGAAGGCGACCGAACAGCCGATCGACACGAGTACAGCCGCCGGCAAGGCCGTCCTCGATATGCTCGGGGTGTTCGCGGAATTTGAAACCAATCTCCGCCGCGAGCGCCAGCTAGAAGGCATTGCAAAGGCGAAGGCCGCCGGCCTCTATGCCGGGAAGGGCCGCCCCGCCTCGATCGATGCGACCCAGGTGCGCGCCATGAAGGCGCAGGGCCTCGGGGCCACCGCCATCGCCAAGGAACTCGGCATTGGGCGGGCCAGCGTGTATCGCGCACTAGAGGCGGCGGAGTAAACGAGCGGAACCCAATCGCCAAAAAACAGATCTCGCTCCTGACCCGCAACCCCTTCGCATTGAGACCCCAGAGTGCCAGGTATCCAGCATTAGTACACTGTCGATAATCGTTAGTGCGACGCGCTCCCGCTGGCATGGCGGGATCTGTAATTCCGCTACTTAGCGCAGTAGGCTCGGATAAAGTACCCCGCAAAATCGGCGAACGCAGTCCCAATCTTGTGCAACCGGTCGAGAACGTCAATTGCTGCCTTCTTGATATCGGTACCTTCCGGGATCTGGAATACCTCGCGGATGACGATTTCATCGGCAATCAGGTCACCGAGTTCGAAATACCAGTCCAACGTTTCGCTTCCGAGCGAGTACAATATGCGATGCCCGGGTGAGTCCTCGACGACTTTACGCAGACGCCGCATTGCGAGCTTTGGGTCATAGTGGAAGGCCACCACGTTGCGCATCTTGGCCATCATCTTGTAGTCGTTGCTGTGTAGAAATTGAGCAACAGTATCGAACGACTTTTTGGTGGCCTGATCGGCCTTGTCAACTGCCGCAGTCAGGTCCTTATCCTTCTTGATTTCGTCAATGATGCTGAGAGCCTCGAATAGGTGCGCAGATTGTACTCGACCGAAATACAGCACACCGCCGCGCCAACGAGCTTTCTTTTTCGGATCATCGGTTTTTTCCCATTCGGCCATCGAGCTATTCGTAATGCCGAGATCGTTCATAGCCATCATCAGCCGCAAGACGACGGACCCCAGCTTTTCATCCTCGAGCAGTTTGGCGCTCCGCACGCTCCACGTTCGGCTAGACATTCCTTTTCCCCGTAACCTTACTGAAGCTGAGATCATCAGCTACACCTCGGGCGACGCCACGCCCCCAACTGCGACCGCCGCGCATGGCAAACGCGAGGCGCCGGCGGGGCGCCACGGCACTGCTGGGTACCCGGGGCGTGATGAGGTACAGTTAGACAATTCGTCCTCGACGGCGCGCCTGGCGACGGACGCTATTCCGACGCCTCCCTCGGCGATGTGCGCAGGTAGAAGTAGGCTATGACGACAGCCAAATAAAACCCCATGACGAGCGGATCGCCAATAACCCACCAGGCCGCAAGCACGATGTCGTCGCCGCCGCTAAAAGCCGCTTTGGCCTTGCTCCTCCCCGCGATAAGGAGCAGAGCAATCTCCAAGACTAGCCAGCGGCCATCTTTTGTGAGCATTCGGCTGCGTTCCATGCTTCGGAAGGGGCCGAGCCGCTCAAGCACACAAACCGGGGCGGCGAGAAACCATATTACGCCGGTCAACCACAATGAGGCTGCTTGGACCGATAGGGCGGCCAGCATGTAAACGACCTGCTGCTGTGGGTAATATAAGCGGTCCGTGTTGAAGAGCACTGGGGTGGGAAGGCGAAGATCATCTGTGATTTCCACGCACATCAACAACACCAGCATCGGCAAGAAACGGTCAAGCCCCGCTAGAAGCGCCCCCCCGATGTGCGCCGGCGCGCCACGCATATCCTGGAATGCGCGATAGAGCGCGGTGGCCTGCGCAAGCGCCTGCAGAACAAGCACTAACAGTATTACAGTCAGGTCACCAAGCCCGACATATCTCCGTCCGACGGGGAACCCGATCGCCTGCAGGCTATCATAGCTTTCTGTGATGATCGGCAGAGCGTCGCCCACAGTTGCCGCTACCAGCCACGGTAATCGGGGGATAATACCTGCCAGAGCGAGCAGGAGAAAGTTTCGCCGTAGCACCGAAAAGGAGAGGTTTAGAAGTTCGCCAGTGCGAACCTTGCGCTGAGTTGAAGTCGGCGCGTCAACGGAATTGTTGGTCATCAGAACTACGCCCCCCGCGAGTTCTTTCTTAACTCGGTTTGGACTGATTAGCGACACCCGGCCGATCGGACGGAAAATTCGCGGGTAAGCTGACTTGAACGTCCACCCTTCCGGGGTCCGCTTGAACAAGACATCTACTGAAGAGAACTTGGGCATCAGGCCTCAACCTCATCAATCAGCGTCGGATCATCATCGCCCGTGCCAGTCTTGTTTACCCGCCTCGACACCGGCCACATGCGGAGACGATCCTCAGCGGCTGGCTTTAGAAGTTCTATGCCGGTCTTGCCGCTCAGCCATGGCACGATATCCGCCTTGTCGAGCACCACGGGCATCCGGTCGTGAATCGGACGCGTCAGCGCGTTCGCGTCGGTGACAATGATGGTACAGGATATCACGGGCTCGCCGGTTTCGGGATTCTTCCACCGGTCCCATAGGCTCGCGAAGCTCAGCACGCCTCCCTCTGCCGCGCTGATGAAATACGGCTGCCGACCATCCGCTCCCTTGAGCCACTCGTAATAACCAGAGGCCGGAATGACACACCGATTGCGCTTGAACGCGTCTCGGAACATCGGCTTGTCGACAACGGTCTCCGCTCTTGCGTTGAAGCTGGCCGGCAATTGCTTCAGGGGTTTTTTTCCACCACCATGGAACGAGCCCCCAGCGCATCGGAAGCCTCGCCCACCACTCCGGAAGAGCCCGCAGCGCCGGGAAACGCATCCGAGGTGCCACCGGCGAACGGGATCGACCCTTCTGGCGGCGATGCCGCTGAGTTTGGTTCGATGGCCGCAGCCCCTCATGCGTGATTTCGGCTCGGCCGATGTTCAGATCACCTTGGCGCAATCGGCGAGGAAAGGCGAGCGATCGAGGAACCCGCCAGAGGTAGCGGCCCGCATAGTGAAATTCAATTCCTCGCACGGGCTCGGAAGTTATCGAACCTGATGCATTTCCATGACGGACTCGCGAAATTCCTGGGACGACGGCGGATCGGTCAGGGGTTCGCCGACCTATATACCCGAACTGATGGGAAGTTTGCCAAACCAGGTCTTGCGCACGGCTTCGCGAACCAGCGAGCCGGCACCGGGCGAATGCGGCCGTCCTCTGACGTAAACGAGGTCTACGTCGCGCCAGAATTCAGGCTCTACGATCGGTAACCCCACCACGCCCGAATGCTTTACGGAATTGGCCGGCATGAAGGCGAAGCCCAGCCCGGCTGCTACCATCGCCAGAGTCCAATCGTCGCGTTCGCTCCAATAGGCCGGCGTGCAGGTGACGCCCTTTTGCTGAAGAATCTGATCGGCGTACCCCGCGAATTCACAGTTCATGCGGTGAATGTAATTTTCGCCATTCATTTCTCGCACCGGAAATTCCCGCTCGTTGGCGAGTCGGTGGCCGCGATGCACAGCGAGCACCATCTGCTCGCGAAAGAGTGGGATGCTATGGATACGCTCGTCACGCTCCGCGCCCGGCAATGCGTAGATGATGGCCTCGAGGTCACCGGCAAGCAGGCGAGTTCGCAATTCCTTTGCACTCGCATCGCACAGTTTCAGGTCGACGTCAGGATGTCGGGTGCGTAGATTTGTAATGAGATCGACGATCTCGTCCGGCGAAATCGTGCTCATGATGCCGAGCTTCAGCGGCACCCGGTGGAAAAAGTCCTGCGACAGCCGCTTCGCGAGCTTGGTTTGATCGTAGACTGACTGAAGATGCGGGTGCAATAAACGTCCTAAATCGGTGAGATGAGTGAATTCGCGCTCACGGCGGAAGAGTGGGCCACCGAGTTCCTCTTCGAGAAGTTTGATGGCGCGTGAAAGCGACGGCTGCGTGACATTGCATTTCTCGGACGCGCGCGTGAAATTCAAAGTTTCCGCGACGGCAAGAAAATAGCGGACTTGGTGCATCTCCATGACAATCCGGGGCGCTTGACAGTCCACGACGATTAAGCAAATTCAACGCAAAGCGGCAGCCAGTCAATACCCCGGAACAAGGAGGCGTTCTCACTTTCGCGCACTTGCTATCGCAAGGTGGAGAAGCGGAAGTCCGCACGGGACGAAGTCTGGCCAGGGCTCCCGCCCGACTGGCTCCTTGAAATCGTCTCGTCAGTCATTCGGGCAACAACGTAGCTGCCCTCAGCGGGGCGCTCCCGTCCAAAGCAGGGCGCGCCCCGATGATCGGGACCGAAAAAGGTTTGACTAGGCCGGAGCGCCGAAGCCCCGATTGACACAGTCGACCTGTATTTCTCTCTTACTTATTCTGGCGTTGCAGAAATGGACCGTTCGCAATTTTAAACGTGGAAAGGTGGGCAGTCTGATAGACTGCACCCTTACTCCGGCAACGCTTAGGGCTTCGCCAATAGTGTCACTATCGGGCAGTTGACGATGAATCCGGAGGCGCCGAATCTCGCCCCACCAGGGCCGGTGACGAATCCGTCGCTGATCAATCCTTCGACAGTGCCGACGTCCGTTTGAAGCAGGTTCTGACCTGCAGCAACCACCCGGGCAGCCCACTCGGCTAAATGAACATCCCAAAGCGGGCTATAACGGCCCTGGCCGGGATTCCACCGTAACAGGTTCAAAGGATCACCCTCGCCGCGGATGGCGGACGTCAGACCTTGACGCCGGGGATTGTTCGCTCCCGTCTGGCCGTTGATGAACGCGATGAGGAGAGCCCGCGAGGAGGCTGTGCTGTCGTCATCAAGGGTAGGAGCGCTGTTCAGGGCGGGCGCAAAAGTCACATCCTCGATTGTGGCGGCCAGCGGGTCCGACGCATCGAACGAGGCATATCGGACCGGGCTACCGCCCTGGAAACCGCGCGTTTCACGGTAGGTGACCTTCATATTGACCAGATCGATCGAGGTCACCTTGTCCGCCGCTTCGCTAAACAGGTCGATTCTGCCGTCGCCGTTGGCGTCTCTGGCGACTTGAGGTGCGTTCAAGATTGTTCCGTTCGGCATCTCGATGAGCGGACTATAACTCGGCTCGCCGATTGCACCCGGTTTGGCAACCGTGGGAGGAAAGGCGCCGTTTGTCACCGTGAGGACGCGATCCGGACTGAAGTCGACGGTGGCCGGGAAGTTCACCACGCCGTTGTTCAGCGTCACCTTCTGTACGGCAGCCGTTCCTCGGGCATTGGCCAATTTCTGCGAGGTGTTGACCCCAAGGGCCTGGGCGACATTCCCATCGGACGCATCAAGAATGACGTAGAACACGTTCTGACCGTGGCTTGTGCCGCGGTGCAGCGGGAATGTCGCCGTACCGTCCGGATTTTCAACGGCGCTCGTTATAAAAAGTGTCTGGCCATCGGTCTGGGCTATGGCGCGACTGGCTGTTCCGAGGACAGCAAGCGCGGCGGCGAACAGGAGCACCGCCTTCTTTCTCGTCGGGTTGACCCGTTTTGCTTGGAAGATTCCCCTCATCGCATTTCTCCTATTGACTTTAAACTCCCTCGGCTGCTCCTCCTTGAGGCACCTGCCACTGTGGATGGCGCCGCCCGTTGCTTCATTAGTCGTTAGTAAAATTCGAGTCGAACACGCGAGCGTTGGGCCGAGCGAGAAAAAGCGCCTCTCGCGCCCAATCAGCGTGTGCGGACGTAGCGTGGAAATGGACGAACCTGAAATATTAATTCGGCATCGATTCGATAGCTGCTCGCTATGACCGTGGGGCCCGCAACGCATAGTCGCTGTGATCGGCCCGTCCCCTCCGCTTGCAGCGAAGCGTTGGAGGTCGGTGAAGAAGCTACTAAAACAGACCTGATGGGCTTCGCCAGCGGGGCGTTTAGCCAGGATCGGTTTCGAATCCACGCAACCGATCGACCTCGATGCCATCGCCCGCTGGATGATTGCAGGTCAAATGTCACGGTTGGAAAAAACGTTACGACCCAATCGATTTCAGTCGTTCGGGTTGCTGGGCACGAAGGTCGCCGATTGTCGCTCGAAATCGAGGTCAAGGGCTTGAAGGTCGCCTTTGAGGCTCTTTTGATCCATGACGCGGGTCGCCATGTTGTGTGGACCGTCGAAATCGTTCTCATACGCCGGTTTCTAGCGAAAATGTTCGAAGAGGGTGATCAGAGCTTTCGAAAGGCAGTGTTGGACAGCGTTCGCGTCATCGAGCCCGGCGAATCCTCCCTCCAGTGACCATTGCGGATACGCTCTAGCTTCTTTTGCTGCCGCAACACGTGTTGGCATCTGGCAGGTTCCCGAATGATGCTACCGGATTGGCGACGGGGGAGGCTGTTGCGCCGTCTACCCTTCGCACCCATCTCCGGCGCAATATCGAAGTCATGCGGCCTACGCCTCTCAACCCCCTGTTCGCCCCGGTCCCACCCTGCGGGCATCGCCGGCAAGACCGAAAGGCTTTACGGCAAGCTCACTGGGCACGACACCGGCGCGCGAGTGCTCGATCTTGTGTTTCATCTGCCGATGCGGCGCTGTCGACCGGCGCCATCAGCCGAAGCAAGGCATGCGTAAGCTCCTCTTTGTCTTCCCGACGGCACGCTGCGACTGGCCGCCGATCAAATTTAGGAAAATCCGTCGACGTACGGAACTTGTCGTGAATGACCGCTTATGGCCCCATGCCGACGCTCGTGGACGTGTCGGCTGTCGGGCTAGACCGGGAATGGCCGGCGGACGGGCAAGATCGACGCTGTTGACCCGAGAGTGACCTTCATACATTTCGGGTTCGGCGGGCCGGCAAGCGCGCTGCGCAAGATCAGACCAACCTGCCGGGGCTGTCGAAGGGCGGGATGCTCGCGGAGACGTATTTGCCCCGGTAAGATAGCGTTGTCTCCGCAATTCACACGTGGTGGACCCATGCGGGCGCCAAAATACCTTTACGTCTTTGCCGCAGGGTGGCTCATCGCTGTGGCGTATTTGTTTTCCGTAAGGAGCTTTCTCTATGCCCTCTGTGTCGCCGCGCTGGCGATCGTCCTTGTGGCGTATTTGTTCTCGCTAAACTATTTGATGGACTATCTAAGGCGCTTTCACGCGACTACATGGGCACATTTAGGCCGCCCTTCGTTCCCGACGATTGCCGAGCACACGGCCAATCCTTGGCGATTTGTGCAGAGCGGCTTTCTCACGCTCTGGTTTATCCTCAGCACGGAATACAAATCACTTGAAGATGAGCGGCTCAATCAACTGATCTGGTTAATCCGCATCCTTCTTGTCTGTGGAGGAATCGGGACAATCGTCATTTCGCAGACGAAATGATTCACCTTGGCCGCAAGGCTGTGGGCCGCTGAGCGCCCCCGTGTTGGGCCCCCCACGAGCTCGGGACGTTGCCAGCGGTACACCCAGGTGATATCACTCACTCGGCGGACAAGCGAAATAATGCCCATTTTATCGAGGTTCCTCGCACCTTTCGCTCCGTCCCGTAGGGAGCGCT
>Ga0126384_10002610_pt1 | contig 10919 bp, 7 predicted proteins | sample PanSoiMetPlot_36_FD_92543 | JGI IMG/M metagenome (GOLD analysis project Ga0126384, IMG submission 92543) | Tropical forest soil microbial communities from Panama - MetaG Plot_36 | ecosystem: Environmental > Terrestrial > Soil > Tropical forest > Bulk soil | place: Panama | collected 2016-02-17 | reverse complement strand
CCACTGATCGACACAGGTTATCTTTCCTTCTCTTCCCAGCCCTTGCACGGCCTTAGCCCAGGTTATCGCCGAAGCACCGGCCCAAGAGCCAATTTCAAGGATACGAATTAGGCCTTGTCGCTTCAATTGGGATATTGCCCCTACGAGCGCGACAAGATACCCATGACGCACCGCGGGACTCTGCGTGGCGCGCATTGCCGGCCCGAAGTAAGGCTTACCGGTCAGCAGTGCATCAATCAATTGGGTCTCGGACATACTGTGAAAGTACAAGAGGCCGCTTTATCGCCCTGCCGAGGGATTATTCTCATGATGACCATTCAGGAGCTAAGATGGTTATGCCAGAATCTCAAAACTCGGTGCAAGATCCAACAGCCCATCGAATGATCGCTCCGTGTCCAAGGAAACTACGCAATGGGCTATTGAGCGTCGGACATCAAGTACCGCTCCACCTCGTGTTCCATCCACCTCAGCCACCCCGAGATCAAAAAAATAGTCGCCTGGGTTAACTCGAAGTGAAAACGAAAACCTAAAGACACGGATCTGCCCCTCGGCTATGGGTATTAACTTCTCACCCATCTGAAACGTATTGGTTCCGAAAATCTCGACCCCTTCCAGAGTCTTCACCGCAAACCCAACCACCGGCATTTGAACGCTGCGAGAAAAGATCACTTTAATATAAAGCGCTATGTCTGTGCCGAAACGAACGTTTGATACGTCTCCTTGGCCTTCGGACTCGATGGCGTAATCCACTACCCGGGCGGCACCACTACCGAAGCGAACTTCGTTTTTGTTGTAGCTTCGCCGGGTGTAACAAAGATCGGCGGCGGTCGACGAATCAAAAACACCGCTCAATCCGTTGTCGTTTCCATTATTGCTGAGTCGGTCGGATTTCTCACCGCGCGCCGAACGCAGCCTAGTTGTATTTTCAAAAAGTAAATCGTAATACCTATCGACGACATGGACCGGATCGCCGCTGGTAATTAACTGTCCGCCGTCGAGCAGAACAGCCTGGTCGCAATAGGTTGTCACCAGCGAGGAATTATGGGTGACGAAGATTACCGTTTTTTTTTCAGCCTGCAGTTCTGCTAAACGCTGAAAACACTTATGCTGAAACTTGGCATCGCCGACTGCAAGGGCTTCGTCAATGATCAAAATATCCGGATCGACGTGAACGGTTGCTGCGAACGCAACGCGCACAAACATCCCGGATGAGTAAATCTTCATCGGTTGATCGAAAAACTCCCCGATGTCGGCAAATTCTATGATGGCGGGCAGGCGCTCCAGCATCTCTTCGTGCGACACTCCCATGATGGCACCGTTTAAGAGCACGTTCTGCCGGCCCGTGAATTCCGGACTAAATCCGGTTCCGAGCTCCAACAAAGCGGAGACCCGTCCGTTCACTATGACCGTCCCCGACGTGGGACGAAGCACGGATGCAAGGATTTGAAGCAGAGTGGATTTTCCCGAGCCGTTCCGACCTAAAATTCCTACGATCTGTCCTTTGGAGATGTCAAAGTTAATTCCATTGAGCGCCCAAAACTCTTTGTGGTAACGCTTGCGGAATGGGTGAAGAGATTCTTTGAGGCGCTCCATAGGCGAAGAAAAGAGGCGATATTTCTTCGTCAAGTCGCGTACCGAAACGGCAATGTCTCTACTCATGTCGACGAGACCGTCCTAGAGCACGTCGGCAAAGTCAGGCTTCAACCTCCTAAACACGTACGCACCCATTAGGAAGATTGGACCCGTGACGGCCCAAAAGCGTAACCCGCCCCGCCAGTTGATCCAGACAACCTGATCAGTCGTAAGGGAAGCCCGGTATCCTTCGACTATATAATAGATCGGGTTGTACTCAAGAATTGAACGATATTGCGCTGGAATCACCTCCACCGACCAAACAATGGGCGTCAACCAAAACCATAGACTGAGTACGACACTCATCCCTTGACCTAGATCACGGTGAAACACTTGCAGTGAGCCAAACAACCAAGAAAGGCCCAAGAGAAAACATGTGAGCGCACCGTAGTAGTAGACCGTGTAAATTGTACTCAGTGTTGGCCCGTAGCCGTAGTAGCGTACCAGAAAGCAAAGAACGGCGAGCAAAACCAGGTGCGTGAAAGTCGCAGAGGTCAAATGGACGAGTGGGAGGATTTCCGAAGGAAAGACAGTTTTTTTAACAAGTTGGGCATTTGCCGTCACAGCATTGATGCTAGAATTGAGGACTTCGCTGAAAAGTAGCCACGGAACAAACCCACTTAAAAAATACAGCACAAATGGCATTCCCGCCGGCCCACGGGCTTTAAATCCCACTGAGAATACAAACCAATATATGATGACAGTGGCGAGAGGATGAACAACTGTCCACAAGATGCCTCCGAAGCTGCCTACGTAGCGGGCGGCGAGATCACGTACTGCCATCGCCCAAATTACCCCTCGGTAACGGTATAGTTTACAAAAGAAAGCAACAAGCCGATCAAAGATGGTCATATAATGCGACCAATCCGATGACAACGGAAGAATTTCCAAAGGTTGCGAAACCGAAACCCTTGCGGTTTAAGTGGATGAGTCAAGACTTGATCTAATCGTCTTCTTCAACGAGGGAAACACGATCATACACTTTTCGAGCATGCAGTAGGCAATCCACGATGAGGCTTCGTGTATCTGAAACGACTCATAGTCAATGACCGGACCATGGGGAGATCCTTCCGCCACATCGACTCAATTATTGAAAGGAGACTTCGCGAAGGCTCTGGCTGTGCGACCTAAACCACGCTACTGTCTTGCGAATGCCTTCGCCCAGATCATGAGCCGCCTCAAATCCAAACAACTGCCTCGCTTGGCTCACATCCAAGCAGCGTCTCGGCTGTCCGTTTGGTTTGGCCTTATCCCAGACAATCCCCCCGGTGAAGCCGACTTCCGCCGCGATCATCTGCGCTAACTCGCGAATGGTGATTTCCTTCCCCGTCCCTAGGTTGACCGGTTGGCCCCCATCGTAGCGCTCCGCCGCAAGCAAAAGGCCTTCTGCCGCATCTTCGACGTAAAGGAATTCTCGCGTGGGAGAGCCATCGCCCCATAAAATAATCTCCTTAGAGCGGCTCTCTTTCGCTTCAACGCACTTGCGGATAAGCGCGGGAATGACGTGGGAAGTCTCCATATCGAAATTGTCACCGGGCCCGTAAAGATTGACCGGAAGCAAATAAATGGCGTTGAAACCAAACTGTGCCCGGTACGCCTGAGCTTGCACCAGCATCATTTTCTTCGCGAGGCCATAGGGCGCATTTGTCTCTTCCGGATAGCCGTTCCACAGATCAGCCTCTTTAAACGGAACCGGCGTAAATTTCGGATACGCGCATATAGTACCCACGGCCACGAACTTCTCCACGTTGAACTGCCGGCCATATTCCATCAATTGAATCCCCATGATCGCGTTATCGTAGAAGAACCTTCCAGGATTGGCCCTATTCGCGCCGATGCCGCCGACAACAGCCGCTAAATGAATGACAATATGAGGCCGGACTTTTTTATAGAGACGAACGATAGCGTCACAATCGCGCAGATCGAACTCTTTCGACCGGGGCACGACGAGGTCTCGGCCACCACGCTCCCGAAGCTTTTCCACAACGAAGGAGCCTAAAAATCCAGCCCCGCCGGTGACGACTACTCGCTTATCTGACCACTTCATTGGCTCACGCTTCCTAACTTACGTTCGTTCCCAAGCGTCGCCACGTCCGCGTCCACCATAAGGCGCACTAAGTCCTTGAATCTCGTCCTCGGCGCCCACCCGAGCTTGCTCTTCGCTTTACTGGCATCGCCGACCAGCAGATCTACCTCTGCGGGTCGGTAGTATTTTGAATCAATCTCTACGTGTTTCCGCCAGTCTAATCCGGCATAGGAAAACGCTTCTTGAATAAACTCCCGCACGGAATGAGTCTCGCCCGTGGCGATGACATAATCGTCCGGCTCCTCATGCCGCAGCATCAGCCACATAGCCATCACGTACTCCTTCGCGTAGCCCCAATCACGCTTGGCATCGAGATTTCCCAAATGTAGCTTGTCCGCCAGCCCGGCTTTTATTTGAGCGACACCACGAGTGATTTTTCGGGTGACAAACGTCTCCCCCCGGCGCGGAGATTCGTGGTTAAAAAGAATGCCGTTGCAGGCAAAGATTCCATAACTCTCCCTGTAATTAACAGTGACCCAATAGGCATAGGCCTTGGCCGCGCCATAGGGACTACGGGGGTAAAACGGCGTGGATTCCCGCTGAGGAATCTCTTGAACCTTGCCATACATCTCCGAACTGCTGGCCTGATAAAATTTTGTCTTGAGCCCGGTTTCTCGAACCGCCTCCAATATCCGGATCGTGCCCAATCCTGTCACGTCCCCGGTATATTCCGGAATGTCGAAGCTTACCCGCACATGACTCTGTGCTGCAAGGTGATAAATCTCCTCCGGCTGGATCCGATAAAGCAGTTTGATGAGGTTCGTCGAATCGGCGATGTCGCCGTAGTGCAAAAACAGTCTCACCCCGTTGATGTGTGGATCCTGGTACAGATGATCGATGCGGCCAGTGTTAAATGTCGAAGCGCGTCGGATGATGCCATGCACCTCATAGCCCTTGTTTAAAAGAAGTTCCGTCAAATAGGAGCCATCCTGTCCAGTAATACCAGTGATGAGCGCTTTTTTCACTCTTCTACACGGGTGTGCACGCGGAGATCAAGAGTAACCTTGGTCGACACTGTTGGTAGAAATATTCCCATCACCATACAACGATCCCAGATCGATGTGATGATGCTCCTCTTCTTCTCCCAACTCGCACAAATGCTCATAACTCAAAGCCAAAAAAATGTCCACTCTGCTCAATCTTGTAAGTGCAAATCTCAATTGTCTCACTTTTCCAAATCTGAACTGTCTAGGGTAAAGGCCTCCGATTAGGTAGTTTTGAAACCGTGAAAAGGCTCTTTCTCCCATGTCTTCCTTGAGTTGCTCGCGTTCGGCTTCTTCCCTCTATACCTTCTGCATTCAGACAACTAAGATTTGGGATCACACAATCTAACGCTATTATTTCTTAAGAGGTTGATCTATAAGACGCCTGACCTCGCCGGAAGAGCTACCGCCAAACCAACGGCTGTATCCATTATTTCCGATTCGCTCGATCTCGAATGCCCCTTCCCCTTGCGGAATGGCGTAAATCTTTTGTCCGTACCGGACCAAGTTAAAACCTCTATACCCCGCTTCAATTAAAACCGGCACGGGTATGGTCTGCTTAAGTTGCTCTACAGAGACCTGATCCAAATGTCGCTTGATCTCGTCTAAAGAGTCACCACTAAACCAACCGCTGTAGTCATTTTTCTTGATTCGATCGATTTCAAACGCTCCCTCGCCTTGGGGGATGGCATAAATCTTTTCTCCGTAACGAAGCAAGTTAAAACCTTTATACCCTTCTTCAACCAATATGGGACCCGATGCGTTATCGGAGCGCTGCGCCAGGGGGAATTGACTTACAAGTTGTTTCACCTCGTCCAAGGAATTACCGATGGCGATTCCTCCCCGTGCTTGAAAATCGTTCACCATCCTCGGAGTCAGTCGACGCAAGTCTACCGGGCCTAGTGCTTGACCCACAGCGATATACTGATCTCCGTACCGTAGGATATTAAAGCCCTTGTAACTCTCTTCGACTAATCTCCAAGGGATATTTGGATCCCATGGCGCAACTTCCGTCCCAGTGACCTGATACACATAATACTCAGCGTAAAGCTCTCGCATAAACGGCGTGCCGTCTTGCGCCGGACCGTGGTAGAAATCATTTTCTAGATCGCCGCCTCCCAAAAAAAGGATATAGGATCTTGGTGTAAAGGCCCTAAGCGGATCCATGTAGGGATATCTGACTCGGGTCGTGTGAATAAGTCCGATTTTTCTCATCGCCACATTCTCGTTCCTCACATACTTGTGGCTATGGTAGTAAACTTTCTCCGGAGTGAACTTGTAATTCACGTCTAAGAAGTAGACATTGTGCGAGTTCTGGTTTCGCACGAGCAGTTCTCCCAATTTCGCCGGGGTTTCAACTGCTCTTTTCAACTCGACAATCCCAGTATCAACTGTCCAATAGGGCACAATGTGCCCATCTGAAAAGAGGCGGATGTCTTCTACGTGCAAAGCATTGCAAATGACGATCGACCCTTTGGGCACGTGAGTTTTAAACCAATCCGCGACCGCCAGATCGCCCTCATTGATTCCATGGACGGTACGGTAACTTCCATATACATTGAGAATGTGATCGCCAACAGCAATTGTAAGTATCAATCCTACTGCGTAGCGCAGGATGCGCCTGGAGTGGTCCTGTCTCCACGTCATTTGCCAAAGCCGTTCCACTCCAATCGCTACGAGAATTGAAAATGGCACGAGTGGGTAGGCAAGATGGCCGTGCAACGTGTACACTTTCAAAAACGGCAGTAGAAATATTAACGCCCAAATGGATAGAAAAATACACCCGCCACTCCTGTCACAGATTGACCCGGAAGGGTCGCTTTGGTCCCGTCGCCAGCCACTTGGCAGTAGGTAGCCGATCAAGCCTAGGGCGATCATCGTCGGGGGAAGCAAGACAAGAAAAGTGAGGAGAGCCCGCCATCTCATCGAACTTATGAACTGACCGATGGCCAAACCTCCTGCCGAGGATGAGCCAAGTTCAACCTGCACTCCCAATTGCCCTAGAGCGAATACCGGCTGTAGTGGCAAATTCGGGAAGGCGAGCAACTTGACAAGTGCTGTAGGAAAGAGCGCGTGCAAAAAGAATAGCCCAGCCAGGCCCATCATTAGCGTCGGCCGCCGAGTGCGTTGCCCCTCAAGGAAAACGATTAGAAGATTCAGGCCTCCAACGAACTCACGATACCAAGGGCCCAGCAAGAGTATCACGCATAGAGCGAACACATACCAAGCACGATGATGTGACGTCTCGACTACTTTCCAATACAGACACAAGCCAAGGCAAATAAGAAGCAGTACAAGTGCATGGATTCCCGAAAAAATGAGCCAACCGTTACTGACAAATGGGGGAGAACATAGCAATAGAAATACAGCGAGGATAGCAGCAAGATTGCTCTCGGTGTAACGACGAGCGACCAGAAACATACATACCGACATTAAACCGACGATCATGCCTACACCTGCAAACCAGAAATACGGGCTAAACCCCGGCGTGCTGAAATATGCAAGTCCGACTCGATGAATGACCAAATTGAGCGGGCGGTATCCGACAGTTGTGACTCGGTCGAAAGCCGCAATTAAAATTTGTTTAATTCCGCCGGGTTCATCTAAAGTGTGATGTGGCCCAAAACCAAAAGAGCCATATAGGTTCGCGGTCAACTCCGGTGAGTCTGACCAAACTAATAAACGCTCAGACGATCGAAAACAAAAATAGCTAATCGCCACCAACAGCCACAGGCAAATGATAAGACGCTGGCGATTGGCCCGAACTATTTCGCCTACCTGTACTCGATCCTGCACTTGTCTTAACCGCCTCTAGCCATAATCCCGGCTGGTATTCACCTGGAATCGTGATTATTCTTTCCTGTGCAATAAGATACAGGTGAACATTGCGAGTTTACTCTTGAAACATGGAAATCGTGCTTAATCAACTTTAAACCTATCGCCTTGAATTGTACCATAAGCGTCACGGCGCTCTGGCGCCGGAGCGGTTTCGCTTCTCGCATACAAATGTTCTCAAGCGAGATGATCACTTCGAAACAACACCATCGCGCATTCCCGAGCGTAAGTGATCGGCAGTCCAGTAACCAACACGTCAACCCGCACTCAACATCCATCCTGCGCACCCGTTGGGTCGAGTCTTTCGGCCTCCTGGTAAGCTGGTTGTACTGAACTTAAGGACAGGGCCATGGACATTAGCCGACACGGCTTGAGATCCGAAAAGTTGGATATTGTGAATCTGAAGAATAGAGTCATTTGCCGCACGAAACACGAAGCGATACTGGGCATATTCTCCGGGATCTGAAATTCGGAAAACTCGCTCCTGTATATTTCGCCGACCGTGTTCCTCGGTTTGGAGGTCTATCGAGGTCCAAGACCGACCGTCCTTGGACCCGAAGAGTTGGCACTCAATCAGCGCTCCACTGGTCGAGTCTACGCCGTAGGGCTCCGCCTGCAAGGCGTAGCCGAGGGCCTTCGTGGCCGTCGGAAAATCCAGCTGCACGCCGATGGGAAGCGGTCCAGTTCTCACCCAAAAAGGCTGGCCTAGCGCAGTAATCCGCTCGAGAGACCCCTCCGAATCATCGCCTAAGACAACGACGAAAAAGTTATAGATGCGCAAAGTTGACGGGTGAAAGCCAGCGTCGATTCGCAGTCGAAAATATCGATAAAGCCCTGGACGTGAAAGTGGATAGACTCGTTTCTCATTGAGTTTCCATGCAGCCGCATATTCTCTCCGATCGACTTTCTGCCATTGTTGACCGTCTTGCGACCCGTAAAGAGTCCAACTCTTCGCCATGCGACCGGTCGCATCGATTCCATGTTCACCGGTCCCCAGGATATATTCCAATACTCGTCGTGGCCGGTCTAAGACTGTCGTCAATTCCCGGGGGAAGGCCCCCGTCTGTTCCCAAAATCCATTGCCGCCGATCAAGTCCAAAAGCAATGTCCTGTTGGGCACAATTAATGACGCGGTTAAAGGAATCAGCTCTCTGAGGCTGCTGCCCGCTGAATACAGTTTCACGTAGCTCGGCCAGATCCCGGTCGAATCCGCACGCCCTTTTATCTCGACGAATCGGTAGGCGCGATAAGCCCGCCCATTTTCCAGCCGGTACGCCCTGGTTTCACCGGCAAACCAAGGTTTATCGTCGGTAACTGTGGCCAGCGTTTCCCAACTACGACCGTCGACGGAAGCTTCGACTCGCCACCGCAAAGGCATGCTTTGCGCCATCTGCGAGTCGCCGACCCGCAATTCGTAATGGGTGATGACTTCGTCCCTCAGACCCCCGAAAGATATTTGAACGCTGCGACAGCCCGCGGCGCATCCCGCGACGGACCAGCCAAAGGCCGCGCTCTCGTCGGCTGAACGAGCCGGGTTATAGGAGTTCGGGAGAGCAACAGCCTCTACCTCCGCCAGTGCTTCCGCCGAACCCACAAATAGATTTCGCAAGACGGCGTCCGGGGGAACACGCCATTCATTTCTGCGGAAATTGCTGATTGCGGACCAATAATAGAGCTTCTTGTATCTCATCTTCAGATCGGTCAGCGAGATCTGAAGCCCGTATCTGTCTACCACTGTTCTGCCATCCAAAAGGTAGGTGTAGCGATTGCTAGGCGTGAGCGACGCTGTCTGCCCCATATGTACAGAATGCGAATATACGTTGGCATGATCGAAAGCTGTGTAAACGTTTGAAGCCTGAATCGCCGTCATGAGAGCCTGATTTTCTGGGATGGGGAATACCATCCGGTTGATCTTGAAGGCATCATCCCTCATCTGGGCCAAGAGGCGCACTCCTATGCCGCTCTCGGTGAGTTCGAAGTGAGCAACCGCAAGATAGAGCAGGAGGATCGCGCCGGCCGCCACGTTCGGAATATGACGAAGAACGTGCGCTGTCTCGCCAGGCGCGTAGAGAAATTGGCTGGCCATGTAGACAAGCAGCACAAGCCCTATTCCCAGAACAACTGTGTACGGCCCCAAATACTGCTCCTTGGGTCGGATGAGGACGAAGCAAGCCATCGCTGCCGCGGTCAGTACAAATGCGCAATACATGCGATAAGCGTTGGCAAGATTGACGCGTCGCAGAGACCCAAAAACTGCTATGAGAAGGGCGCAAATGATCTCAACGCAGAGAATCAGAATGAATATGTGCATCGTGCTGAACAGCCCGCGAGCCTGCATCAATAGGTCGCCGAGGAACGAGCCTGCCCCCATGGCCTGCCTCTCGATCGCCGCGCCATGCATAAGCACGCGCATAGCGACAAGGAATTGCTGCCAATTCAGGAATATTGGTGAGATAAAAAGAACAGTGCTGATGGCGGCCAAGCCAAGAAAAACGACCTTCCAACGGATCGACGGAATGGTTAGGACCGGCAACAGCATCATGGGAATTGACGTGAACTTGGTACCGATTGCCGCTCCGGTGATAAGCGCCGTTACCATGACATAGACGCTCCGCGACCGCCGATCCGGCAGGCCTTTCTCCAACGTCGCAATAGTCACACCGGCGAGCAGCACCAGAAAAAGCGTCTGAAAGCTCTCAGGGCTCCCAAAGCTGTTGAATGACAAGAACAGTGGAGGACAGAGGACAAAGGAACCCTGCGCCACGAGGATGAGCAGAAGGCGGCGCGTTCCGGCGTATGCCATTTGGCCGAGCACAAAAATGCAGGCCATATTCAACATAACGACAATCGAGTTTACGGACCTCATGTAGAATTCGGCGTTCTGAATTACGTCGCGCACGAGCTCGCCGGAGCCAACCACGCTATGAATCACCCAAGTACAAAGGGCGAAAAAGAACGAGACCGTGATTGCCGGATGGTTGAGCGTGCCGAGCGGGTAACCGGTCAGGATGTTTAGTCCGTTGAAGAGATAGGTGTACACGAGATCATTTGGAAACATGACCCAGTTGGGACCACCCGCCTTCGCCAGGACCGCCATCCAAAGCAGGTAGAGGCCAGCACCCACCATCGAAATGCACGAAGGCGGGATCTTCCTGAGACCATTCATTGGTTAACCAACCTTAGGATTGTCGCCAAAAAACAGACCGTAGTTTGGCTTTTCGTCAGGCAACATACACATCAGCGCGCCTTTGCGTGCCTACACGCTCCGAGGCTTCCCCCCGCCCAATGGTTGAAGTGTTACACGCGCTTCAATTTTCGAGTCGTGTACAACGACACACGGGAAGCAGCCACCGTGCTTGACCTTGCAACCTAATTTTTTTTAT
>Ga0126384_10002609_pt1 | contig 10920 bp, 7 predicted proteins | sample PanSoiMetPlot_36_FD_92543 | JGI IMG/M metagenome (GOLD analysis project Ga0126384, IMG submission 92543) | Tropical forest soil microbial communities from Panama - MetaG Plot_36 | ecosystem: Environmental > Terrestrial > Soil > Tropical forest > Bulk soil | place: Panama | collected 2016-02-17 | reverse complement strand
CGCACGCGGTGGCATGGACTCGCCAGGCCGCCACAGGAATCTCAAACTTCTTCACAACCGCAAGAGCCTCCTCGATATATTCCTGGGCTTCGTTCCATGTCTGCTCAACAATGGCGATACGCGACTTCATCTCCCAACCGAGCGCCTGCAGATAGGGATGGGCGGTTGAGAGCGCGGACTCCAGAAAGACGTCGGCATCGGTTCGAGCCTTAGCCAGATCTCCAGATTCCAACCACACCTGACTCAAACCAAGCTGGGCCATCATCCGCCAGAACCAATGTATAAAGAATCTGGGAGTGATATCCGGGTCGCCTACTTGCCTGAAGTATTCAATTGCCTGTGTGTAGTTCCCACGGTCGATTTCAGCATACCCTGCTGCAACATGAGCAATCGCCTCCGGTTGTCCCGTCGAATATTCAGAATTGGAACGCATTATGAGTTCGCACAGCCGTCGAGCTCCGGCGAAATCGAGGGCGACGGTACGAAGCCAAACTTCGCGGAAATTAAAGAGCCAGGGATCGTTCCCGTTTTTCTCGGCCACTTCTTTTTCCGCCTGCACGATTCGCAGGACCTCTCCAAACTGACCCAAATACAACAAAGGGACCGTCTTTCCACTGACTGCGAAAAGGTATGTAACCAGGCTGGAGGGTTCGTCCATTCTTGGGATCAGGGCTTCAAAAACTTCGTAGCTTTCCCGATAGTTACCTCGAAGCGCCTCAACATACGCATACATCATCTGATGGTATGGAGGCGTGCTCGAGTCCCCCAGAATTCGTAGAGTCTGTTGCGAGGAGGCGCACAGGTCCGCATCTTCCTTTCGCCAAGTGTCGTAGAGCAGGCGGACAGATGCTGCCAGCATTTGAGTGCGTGCCACGAGCACAGGATCGTCGAGGCTCCTGCTCACTTCCACAGCCTGATCGATGGCGGCAATGCCCCTGTCTGAATCGATCAGGCCAAATGGCCGCATAAGAGAAACCAGGGCGCTCACTTGAGCCCCTTTAAGGCCAACTTCGGCCGCTCGCTCTGCTCCAGCTGCATAGGCCTTGGCCGAGTCCGCCATGGTACCAAGCGCGAAGTGAGCATCACCGATGAACTCGAGGATCTGAATTTCCAGTTCGGTGGCGGCACTCGAAGTAACCCTTGGAACTAGTTTGAGCGCCTGTTCCAACACGTGAACCGTATCACGGTAGGCGAATCGATGCGCCGCATTGTCAGCGGCCATAATCAAGTAGCGGATGGCCCGTTCATAATCGCGACCACGCTCAAAGTGCAATGCAAGTTCTGAAGCTAGTTCCTGCTTCCCCTTATCAGGAGTACAGAGTGATTCAAGCCGCTCTCCCAAACCGCGGTGCAGCTTGACTCGGCTCACCTCCGAAAGCCCACGATAGATAACCTGGCGATAGAGAGAGTGCCGAAACTCGTATTGAGCCGATACCGACCCATTCGAGAGTTCCTCGATACCTGTGGACTTAATGAACTGTTGCCTCTCCGCCAGACCTTCGCAAAGAACTTCAATCTGATCAGTCGCTATATCTACTGTGTTCGTAATCGCCCACACGGAAAAGTGCTCGCCGGCCACACTGGCGCTTTTCAGAATGCGCTGTTCAGGGATACTCAACTGCTCAAGCTGGACTTCGAGCATACGTTGCAGCGTCTCAGGGACGCCAGGATCAATCTCTGCCAAAGGCGTTGCAATCCTCCATCCGCCATTGCTTTGGACGATCGACCCTTTCTTCACCAGATTCTGCACCATCGCCACCATGAAAAGAGCGTTTCCACCCGAGTGCCGGTGAATCAGGTTTGCGAGGTCCGAGGGGAGTCCGCCGCCCGCAAACTCAGTGTCCAAATACTGGGCGACTTCAGATTCTTCGAGTCGCTCGAGCGCGATCTCTTCAGACAAATTATGAACCTGCAAATCCTGCTTTAGGCCTTTCAACGGACTTTGAGACAGAGCGACATCCTCCAAGCGATAAGTGCATAGAAGCAGGAGCTTGGCGGCAGCTCGCCGGCGGGCAAGTGCGGAGATGAGATCCAGAGTGGAAGGATCAACCCAGTGAAGGTCTTCGAAGACCAGCACCAGAGAAAGCTCTGCGGTAAGCACTTCCAGTGCTTCGCAGATCTCCCGTACCATGCGTTCACGCGTGGCACCCAGGATTTCTCGTTGTAGTGCCTCTCGTTGTTCCGCTTTAACCAAAGATGGAAACTGAATCAGCCAGGTGGGCGCGCGTGTGGCCAGGGTTTGGACGATGAACCCGCCGTCCGAGCCACGGGTCAGCTGTCCGAGAGCTTCGAGCATCGGATAGTACGCTTCTTTGCCCCCGAACCCCTCGACACATTGTCCGCGCGCTATTCGTATGTTTGAGTGGCGAGCGGCCCGTTGATGAAATACATCCACGAGCGTGGTTTTGCCGATACCCGCCTCGCCGGTGACGAAGACAACCTGGCGTTGACCCCGCAGTGCATGGTCAAGAGCTCGGTCGAGTCCTTCTAACGCCGCGCCGCGGCCGATCATTTTTTGCTTCGGATCCGCAGAAGAGGCCGATTGCGCCGCAGTGCTCTCTTCGATTACCCGAGCGACAAATTGATAGCCGCGCCTGGGGAACGTCTCGATGAAGATCGGTTGCTCGTGGCTATCTCCGAGGACCTTCCGGATCCCCAGGATATATTTTTTAACGACTTCCTGGTTGACATAAGTGTCCGGCCAGACTGCTTCAAGAATCTCCTCCTGCGTCACGAGCCTGTCTGGGTGCTCGACTAGATAACGCAGCACATCAAATGCCTTTGGTGTGATGGGCACGCGCTGGTCGTCGCGCCAAAGGCACTGATTGCGAGGATCAAGCCGAAATGAGTGGAATCGCTTCATCTACGCCAACCTGTTGTCGGTCCCGCAACGCACCAAGAGATCACAGTCTAATCCGATCTCCGTCCACTAATCCAACCTGCTCAGTCATTTCCGCCCATAGTCGCCGTTTCAATAGCTCTCTGCAGGTTCCATGAGGAGGTGTATACCAAAAGCACCGGACTTGGACCGGAAACGGCACCGATACGTCACCGGCCCGTCACACCTGCTTTTCTGTACTTTGATACATTGGCACCGTAGTCGGAACGGTCGATGTGACCAGCACCGGCCACCAATTTATTTTCTGTAATAGAAAGGATGATGACCAAAATGAAATCCCTGTATGTGTTATTTGCTCTATTCCTAGTTACCTCCGCATCATACGCCCAGAACGGCGGTACAGTCGTGAAATGGAAAAGGATCGTAGGTGTGATCACCGCCCCCGATGACGCCACTACCGAAGCTAACGAGGGTCTTAACAGCCCGGTCGGAAATATTTCGAGCGGAACGTTTCCGTGGTCGGCCCGAGGGGGCAGTGCTCGAGTGAACCTCGCGACCGGAGCCGCTTCCTTCGACGTCGAGGGGCTCGTTATCGTCGGGAACCCTGTTAGTGGCACGCCCGGCCCGATTACTGCAGTCACCGGCTGCTTGGTGTGCAATGCCGCCACGGCGGCGCAGGCAGTTCTCGATACGCCACCTGTGTCCCTCAGCGAGCAAGGTGACGCAAGCTTCTCGGGCCAAATCGACAACATCCCAGCGACTTGTAACAACCCGCTCTTTCTGATCCGGATTGCGGTCCCGCAAGTCGCTGCCGGACTCTGGATCGCCACCGGAGCCGAGCGCACAATCGGCAACAACAGGGCGGCGCAGCAGTAACGCCAGATAGCTACGTTCCAGACAGCTACGTAACGAAGGCGAGGACACAGCGGACTCGCCTTCTTTTGTCGATGTGAGGAACCCGATGGCTTGAATAAAGTTGATTGCTCTCAACACATTTCGGTTTACGCGCGGCGATCAAGCCACCAGTAATGCCAAGCGTGCGACTTTTGCTAGGTTTTGCTCGAGCTCGTTAGCAAGTGTCGACGCGGCTTGGTGAACTTCCGTATCTTCGTGACCCTCCCGACGTATCTTAATCTCGCCTGATTCAACCAACTTGCTTAGCTCCCTCAGCAGGTCCGCCTTGTCTCTCGTACCGTCCAGAAGCATTAGAAGATGTCGCCCAATCGAATCCATTACCTGAACACTGGTATGGCGCATGGTTGTGACAGTTGTGCTGTCCCTCAATTGAAGCCGAGCCAGTCTGCTTGCCATAGGACGCTCACCGGGCTCTAACACAAACTCCCAAGGCTGGGTGTGGAATTCGATCACGTTTGCGCCGTATGCCTGCAACAGGAATTCACTAAGTCGCTTACGGTCTTCCCCGTCGACGTCGCCGTTTGTCCGTGCAAAACTCGACGCAAGTTCCTTCCGTGCTGCTGCCAGCAGGTCTTTGAATCGAACCGATTGAGGCCAAACTCGTGCCAACTGTAACAATGCGGTCTTAGTTAAGGGATGGTTCGTTGATATATTGGTACCCTTGCTGCTCCGAAACACCTCGATCGAAGTCGAATCGATTTCAACTTCCTGAGACAACGGTCGCGCCGCTGATGCCACGAAGAAATCGGTCACTCGTTCCGGGTTCAACCCTCTATCGATCTTAATCTGCTCATGACACAACAACGTTTGGCGAAATCTTCGACAAGTCAAAAAGTCCAGATATTGTTCGCACGCTACGATGTCGTTGGAAGCCAGCTCGCGCAACGTCTCGGAAGCCTCAGGCGCGATCGCCTCGTATTGCATGTCAAAGAAATCAGCCTCCGCCAGGTACTGCAACCCGTGCTTCCTCGCGTCAGCGATGAACTGATGAAAATAAGTAGGCGAGTTGATATCAGCAAGGTGATCGTGAAAAAGGGACCCATCGTGCTGACGACCGATCTCCTCTCTCCACGATGCAACGACGGTTTTGTATAGGTCCGATCCGGACTCCGACTCAGCCAGGAATTTAACAAATGCCCGCGCTTGACCGATTCGGTCAACGGGCTCTGCAATCCCACGAATTTGGAACAACATCATTTCCCGCAGCATGTCGCGAAGGTGGCCGCCAGGATAGGTGTTGTAGCTTACGTATGCCACGCCCTCGGGCGCCAGGCTTGCTTTGCAGATCGCAAGCACCTTGTCGCGCACCTCCGGCGGAACCCAGGAGTACAACCCGTGCGCAATCACATAGTCGAACTCGCCAAACTGAGCGGGCAGGTCCATTATGTCGAGAGCCCTGAGAGTGATATTGCCAAGCCCAAGGTCCTTTGACATTCCCCGCCCTTTTGCAATGGGTTCAGACGCAAGATCAACGCCAACGAAGTTGCTCCCGGGAAAGGACAATGCCATCGGAATCAGGTGTGCGCCGTCTCCGCACCCGAGCTCGAGGACCCGACAGTCATCGATACGGGCCGGACTCATACCAAATAAGGTTGCCAGCGTCGCGAGCCTGTCAGGATGCGCCTGGGGAAACGGAAAGCCAGGGTACGAGACCGCGTCATATGTATTTAAAGCTACTTTGGTCATATCAACGCGGTACACATTCTCCGGTGTACGCGTAAATCCCGGCATTTATCCCCGCCCCCAAAAGATCGCAGATGATGACGTGCTTTTCGTCATAATCGATGCACGTCTCTTCAAGTACTGCCATTCCGAGAAACCGCAACGTCTCCGCATTATTACGTGTGAATTGAATCAGATCATCGAATTGAAAAGAGGCGATGTGGTTTAATACCGCTGAGCTTTCACTCCAGCGGGCACCCAACGAAAGCTCATAGTCGACCGCAGAACCGGGATGAGCAATGCAATCTCCGCGATCAAGGTAGCCCGTGAGAAGAGCAAATGCTGCACTCCAGAAATACCCTCGAGATGTTCCCGACGTCAGCTCGGGCATAGTGAAGGTGAACCACTTGTCGTCGGACAAAACCATTGCGTTGGCAACTCTCGATCCAGCTGCGGCTCCGCCTGATCCCGCTATTGCCAATCCGTACCAGATGGGCGGCTGACCGGTTTCTGGCAAGGGCTTTGGTATACGCTTCCACTCAGTACGAAGTACATCGCGATTCGTAAGCGACAATCCAAAAGCGGCTCTTCCCGACATTCTGTTGGCTTCTCTCAGCGAGCAATACTCTTTCTCGTTAACAGAATCGCTCAGACTAATCTCGTCGGCTCTACGGTTGAACCTGCCATGACAAGCGGGCAGATAATACTGCCAGTTTGCAAATGCCGGCGGGCTTATCCTCCACTCGTGAACCTTGTTGTCCAGCTCCAGATCAATAAAACCGCCTGCGATCATTTCCTCCAAAAGAATGTTGGCAGGACCTTTGAACGAATCAATCCCGACCGGACCGGGTATGCGACCGCGAACCAGTCTGTACGATTCCACACCGGCAGCAGCGGCGCGGCCTGCGCGGTCTGCTGACAAACTAGTAGTTGGAACTTGAATCCGAATAAAGGACTTCATCGCGGAGTCTCATTGTCCTTTGGGAATTTGAAAGCCAGGCGGCGCGGCAGGAAGAGGAGGCGGACTTATCACCACTGCCCCACCCTTTGTTGGTAGCTTGTCAGCAACACCGCCGAGTTCGATAGGCGCAGGTCGCCTGTCCGACATCACCTTTTGGGCTGCTTGTGCGGCCTTTTGCACGGCTTCCTTAAGGCTGTTTGCCTTCGCGGTTACTTTTCCCTTCTGAGATTCCGCAACCTTTTCTAAGTCTTTGAGATTGTCTTTCACTGATGACTCCCCTCAAAGTTTGGCCACGCGGCCGGATCATATGTCCTTTTGACGGCTTCCCAGTTGTCTTCGCTTGTTCGTTCCCAAAGCTCATCCATTCTTGAATTAGAATCGACTCTTTCGTCGTTCAGCACTCTCTGAATCAACGGATGTTTGTCGAAGTTTGGCGCTGCCACGAACATGGTAACCACGAAAGCGGTGATGCTTGACTCCCAGTCCATACCGTACGCGCGAGCCAGACCGATACCCGCTTGCACCATTGCGTACAGTTTTTCATCCGAAACTTGTTTTAGCGGAACTACCTCGGCCGGCAGCTGAATAACGGTATCTGAATGGTGCTCGCGCAAATGCTCAACGACACGTCTCTCGAATGCGGCTTCGGCAACCGGCTGAAAAGCTTCCATTTGTTCTGATCGAATCTTTAGCATTTCGTATCCATAAGCGCCGTAGGATATCAACCGGTGATCGGGATCCTCTGTTGTTTTAGCGTATCCGACGTCAGTTGAAATCGCGTAGCGTTAGAAGCGTCTTCCTCTTCGACCAAAAAGGTGGCGACCGGACCGAAGACCGTTGCCAACTCCTCCGCGGTGCAAGTCGGTAAATACGTTCGTACCACTCTTGGATCGTAGAACCTGAAGCGAAGGGGCTTGCCGCCTTCGTCGAAGACTAGAAGAAGACCGCGTAAGTGCCGATCGAGGGCGCGAAGATCGGAATCGGCTAGCACGTATATGCCCCAATGTTTTCCCCACCCGTGTCCGATCAGCCAGTTGGTGAACTCCGAATCGCGTTCGATCTTGACCAGGTACGGCGCCACTTCGGCCATGTCCGGACTTAGTTCCCCTTTAAAGAGACATAAGAACTCGGGCGAGAGATCATAGAGTTTATCGAGCAATCCTGATACGGAAGCACCGTCGAGCACGGCGAACACGTTCATCCCATCATCGGAGAAGAGCTTTTCCTCGATCGCATCAATCAGTTCTTCTGTACTCATCTCGATCCGCATTGCTTTGCTCAATTCACCGCGACGAACGGCATTCCGTTCTGCGCGGCTTTTTGCAGGCTCAGCGCTCCTACGCTGTATGAGTTGGGAACAGGTGGCTTCTTGGGTTTTGGAAGTTCGGCTCTTTGGCCAGCTTCTGCGCTATCGGCTTCCTCAGGGCTCCCTGGTATCACCGGAAACATCTCCGGGCCAGGAGTGGGCTGAAAACTTCCGGTGCTGGTGATCACGACCGTCGTGCCAACTATAAAGATTCCGGCGGGGTTGATGTTGATGGTGTTGGTTCCAACTTTCAGGGTAATGCTCAATTCAGACTCGACCAGAAAATTCATCCTTGCTTTCTGTTTAATCTGAAGCCCTGCCTCGAGCGCATACGCCAATCCAACCTTCTGCTGCACTTCCATGCCGGTGTTCAACGTGAAAGAGCCGTCAATCTTTTCGGTCTGGTCTCCCTTTACGTGCAGGTTTTTGTCGGCTTCGACACGCTCTTTTTGATCACCCTTAACAATCAGATGACGGCCGCTGCCAACGAATTCGCGAGCATCTTCCTTGATCCGCAGATCGAGATCTTTCTCCGCGTGAATAAAGACCTGTTCGTCACCCTTTTTATCCTCGAACCGAATCTCGTTGAAGCCCCCGCCACCTTTTGAAGAATCGCTCTTGATCGTGCTCTTGGTCTTCTCCGCTGGAAGCTTGTACGGCGGCATCGCGTTGGCGTTGTATACGCGACCGGTGATTATCGGCTGATCTGGATCCCCTTCCAGGAAATCGACGATCACTTCCTGGCCCACGCGCGGCAGAAATACAGAACCCCAGCGTTTGCCCGCCCAGTTCTGCGAAACGCGAATCCAGCAGGAGCTCATTTCGTTGTACTTGCCTTCTCGATCCCAGTGGAATTGCACTTTCACGCGCCCATATTGATCGACGTAAATCTCTTCGCCTGGAGGTCCGACAACGATCGCTGTTTGTGGGCCTTGCATAAACGGGACCGGAGTCTTTCTCGCCGGGCGAAACGGATTGGGGAATGGAATACACTGGATCTGATTCGAGTACTGAAAAAACTCAGCCGAATCAACCCCAGTTGTCCGGTAGTTCGTTCCCTGATCGGAGGAGATGTAGTTGGTGGTTATCACATACTCTTTGTTGAAATCTTTGCGATAGTGATCTTTGAGCTTAAAGCGATAGCCGGCAATGAAGCCGCGGCAAGTGGTCGACCCCGTAGCTGCCTGTCGTACGGCCTCCTGTTCGTGCATCCGTATTCCGACCAGTCGCTCGCCTTCATCTTTCGTGATGTACTCGCCAGGATAGTCGTATACTTCCAGTTTTCGCTCGTCCTTGCCGCTGACCTGAGACGTCAAATCAAACAGCGGATCTTCAAAGTTGAAGTCGTTGATGGCGTATCTGCCGGGACGAACTTCCTGTCCAACCGTCCACTCGCTAACAACTTCCTCATGTTGAGCCTCGCCGATCACTGACTTGTAGCTTATGTCGCCGTGGAACGGCGTCGGGTTGAACTTGCCCGGATCGTTGGCAAGTATGAGCGTGTGCTTATCAGCTTCGTGCTCGAAAAAATAGAAGATTCCTTCTTCTTCCATTAAACGCGAAACAAAGTTGAAGTCGCTCTCGCGGTACTGGACACAATACTTTCGTTCCTCAAACTTACCGATCAACCTGTTTCGGAATTCAAGCTTATGCTCTTCGAAGATTTTTGCGAGTATGTCTGGTACGGTGATGTCTTGAAAGATTCGACAGTCCGTTGTTCGCGTCAGCATCCACAAGGAGGGCACCAGCGTCGCCTGATAATGCGCGAAGATCTTCGGATTAGTGCCTGACTCGAGTGGCGTTGATCCAGCCTGAGAGAAGGAGCTGATCAAGCCGTTGATATAGCGCTCCTTTCTGTCAGGAAGCACAATCACGATCGTAGCCTTCTTGCCCACTATAGACTCAATCTGGATGGAGCGATTCTCGGAGTGCATATAAAGATCGAAATGAAACAGGCGCGAGACGCTCTCCTGGCCTCTGAAGCCTTGCAGAAGCAGGACGTCTTTGCCGAGCACCGTCTCGACACGTATCAATCGATTAGCTTGAGTATATTCGCCCAAGTAAATTGCCCCTAACTAATCTGGTAACTGAAGCCGCCGCCCTCTGACATACCAACTCGAACGTTAGAGATCGACTGGCTCATCGCCATTCGTGCCAGGAACTCTCCGCTCATCTCGGGCAACAACGTACCGGTCAGTATTCGATCGACGTTCCGAGCACCGCTCTCAACTTCTTTGCACCGGTTAACGATCTCCTGGACCACCGAGTCATCGTAGCCAAACTCAGCACCGTGATTCTCTCGTAGCCTGGCTCCGATGCGGCCCAGCTGAAGTTTGACAATTTCGCGCATTATCTCGTCGGTAATCGGGTAGTAGGGAACGGTAACCATGCGGCCCAGCAAAGCCGGCTTGAATACCTTAAGCAGATCGGGGCGTAATGCTTCGGCAAGCGCGGCTGGATCGGGCCTTGTCTCGGGGTCAGCGCAGAGCTTCATTACCGTGTCGGTACCGGCATTTGACGTCAAAAGAATTACCGTGTTTTTGAAATCTATTTCGCGTCCTTCACCATCTTCGAGCACGCCTTTATCAAACACCTGGTAGAAGAGCTCCATAACATCCGGGTGAGCCTTCTCAACTTCATCCAGCAATACCACCGAATGAGGCTTGCGCCGGACAGCTTCTGTAAGCACCCCGCCTTCTCCGTAACCGACATAACCCGGAGGAGATCCCTTAAGCGAAGAGACTGTATGAGCCTCCTGGTATTCGCTCATGTTGATCGTTATCAGGTTGCGTTCTCCACCGTACAGAGTGTCCGCCAGGGTGAGAGCAGTTTCGGTCTTGCCGACACCGCTCGGACCCACAAGAAGAAAGACACCGACCGGTCGCCGAGGATCGGTCAAGCTTGCTCGTGACGTGCGGATGCGTTGGCTTATTGCCTCGAGCGCCTGCGCCTGACCGACCACCCGCCTTGCCAACCGTTCTCGAAGCTCAATCACCGTATTAATTTCGTCGGCCAGCATCTTGCCAACGGGAATTCCGGTCCAGCCTGATATCACCTCGGCGATGGTTTGCGATGTTACACAAGCCTGCATCAATGGTGTTTCATCTTCAACGTCCTCGAGTTCCTGATTCAATCGCGCAAGCTCGGCTCGCAGACCAGCGATATCCGCCAGACCGGCGGCGCCGTTTCCTTCTCTGCTGACTCGAGCGTGCTCTTCCAGCTCGGCGCGAATCTTCT
>Ga0126384_10002608_pt1 | contig 10920 bp, 13 predicted proteins | sample PanSoiMetPlot_36_FD_92543 | JGI IMG/M metagenome (GOLD analysis project Ga0126384, IMG submission 92543) | Tropical forest soil microbial communities from Panama - MetaG Plot_36 | ecosystem: Environmental > Terrestrial > Soil > Tropical forest > Bulk soil | place: Panama | collected 2016-02-17 | reverse complement strand
CCGAGACGAAATTGATCGGGTTATCGCCTCGGCCGAATACGAGCGGACGGCCCGATCGAGCCGCCGTCTGCCGGAGCAGCGCGACCCAGGTCTCCATGAAGGCGGTCGAGCGAACGATGGTCGCCGTGATGCCGCTGGCGCGGAGCCGCTGCTCCGCTGCGTGCTTCATCCTGAACAGCTCCATGGGGCTGTCGGCCGACGCCCCCACGACCGACATCAGCACCATCGCTGCGCCGACGGAGGCCGCGGCGGCGATCAGGTTTGCGTTCCCATCGCGGTCCACCGATGCCGGCGACACGCCGCCCGGACCGGCCAGCCCGTGGACCGCCGAGACGACGGTGGCAACACCCTCAACGGCGGGCGGCAGGGTGGCCTGCACTCGCACGTCCCCCTCGACCACCTCCAGCCGCTCGCCTGGTCGGACGCGCACCCGCCTCGGGTCCCGCGTCAGGATGCGCACCGACAATCCTCGGGTCAGCAGTCGCCGAACCAGCTGCGTACCAAGCGTGCCGGACCCGCCCGCGACGAGGATCACCGCCCGGGCGCCTTTGCCGAGCCGGCGGAGTCGACGTCATGCTCACTCTCCACGACTACCGACCGCCGGGTGGCTTCATTCACATCCCCTCCGCCGTCCTCGACGGGTTCGAGATAGAAACGGGCACGCGTGAACTCGCCGTGCTCGACGTCGAAGATCACGACTCCGCGCATCAGGTGGGCCGACCCGTCGCGTCGCGTACCGCGCATCTCCCACTCGGACCAGGCGGTCCGGTCGTCCGCGATCCAGCGCACCTCGGCCCGGATGTCAGACACGCCTGCAAAAATGTGCTCCCAGTTTCTGCGTACCTGCTCCCGGCCCTGGAAGCTGCGAGCCGGGTGTGCCGGAGTCTCATTGCGGTAGCCCAGGGCAAAGCAGCGGGTGAGCTCCTCCAGGTCGTGATCGTTTGTGGCCCGGCACAGCCGCTCGACCAGCGCGCCAGGCTCCACATACGCGAACGCGCTCGACATCGGAACCCTCCGGTGAATTCTGATACAGTGAGCAGTAACGGATATAGCATAATGGAACGAAAGTCTCCGGCTGTCAAGGGTCGACGTCCATACGACTCAAGCCGGCGCCGTCAGCAGGCACGCCGCAGCTATGGTGCAGTGCTTGAGGCCGCCCGAACGCTGTTTCTTGCGAGTGGTTACCCGGCAACGACGCTCCCCGCCATAGCCGCCGCGGCGGACGTCTCCGTCGAGACGATCCACAAGGCGTTCGGCGGCAAGCGCGGCCTCGTTCGCGCGATCTGGCAGCAAGGTCTCGACGGCTCGGGCCCGATCCCCGCCTGGCACCGCTCGGACGAGATGCGCCTGGTGGAGCCAGACCCCAGAGCCGTGATGCGGAACTGGGGGGCCCTTACCACTGACGTTGCGCCGCGCGCGGCCCCGATCCTCCTGCTGATCCGGACCGCGGCCGCCACTGATCCCGAGATGGCCGCCCTCCATGAGGAGGCGGAGTCGGCGCGTCTGGAGCGGATGGAGCACAACGCCAGGCATCTGTATGAGCGAGGCCACCTCCGCAAGGACGTCACGCTGGAGGAGGCCCGGGATGTGTTGTGGACCTACAGCTCACCCGAGCTATACGAGCTGCTGGTGCAGCGCCGGGGATGGGCGCTAGAGCGCTACGGACGCTTTGTTGCCGAGGGCATCATCGCCGCAGTGCTCGCGGACGCGGACGCCGGCTGATCAGTGGTAGTCCATCTTGGGGGCCACCGAACGCCGCTCAGCTCGGCCCACCCGCCAGCATGAGGCCGAGAATCGCCAGTCCCCCAAGGATGAGCAGCCCAGCGCAGCCGATCTGAAAGGCGGTATAGACGACGCCTCCGGTGGCGGCATAGGTGGGCGCCGTCTCGGCACGGTCGCTGCGGCGCCGCAGTGCGCCCAGGATCCACCCGATGCCGACCACCACCGCCAGGATGCCCAGCACGAGTCCGCCGAGCAGGTGTCCACTCATCAGTGTGGGCTCAGTATCGTCCTTTAGAGTTGGGCGGTGGCCGCGACCGTCCGGTCGTTCGTGGCAGTGGAGCTGTCTGACGCCAACCGCGAGGCGCTGGCTGCGCACCTGGAGGAGTGTCGCCGGCTTGCGCCCGGCTACCGCTGGGTGCTGCCGGACTCTCTGCACATGACGCTGCGTTTCCTCGGCCACCTGGAGCTGCCTGCGCTGGACCGGGTAAAGGGTGAGCTGCAGGGTGTGTGTGGCGCGCCTTTCCGGCTGGCGCTGGCGGGCCGCGGCACGTTCGGCACGCGTTCCGCCCCGCGGGTGATCTGGCTCGGGGTGGGGGAGGGCCGGGACGCCTGCCGGGCTCTGGCCGGGGCGGTTGAAGCGGCCTGCCAGGCCGCCGGCCTGGAGCCCGAGGCGAGGGGATTCCGCGGGCACGTCACGCTGGCCAGGCAGAAGGGCGAGGGCGTGCGTCTCCCTGAACTGCCAGAGCTGCCGCCCCTCGCACCGTGGACAGTGGACGAGTTCGTCCTCTACGAAAGCCGGCTGCGCGGCCAGCCGAGATACGTAGCCCTCGAGCGCTATCCGCTCCGGTTCGCCCGGCCTGGACGTCCCGACCCCCGGCGCCGAGGGAGGCGAGTCCGGGTTACGGCCTGATTGAGGCCAGCCCGGCCTCAGCGCACTCCTTGTCCTGCTCGGGCGTCGCGCCGCTGACCCCTACCGCGCCCAGCACAGCGCCGCCCCGGCGGATCAGGACCGAGCCCAGGCCAGGGATGAGCGGCATCCTGACCAGGCGGTCGACCTGGGCGAAGAAGCCGGCCCGCTCACGGTGCACCGCTGCCAGCGAGTCACCGTCCCTGTGCCAGAGCGCAGCGCCGACGGCCTTGGACTCGGCGATCTGGGCCGACAGCGCCGGTGCCCCGTCCATCCGGCCGAGCGCCTGCAGGTGGCCGCCTTCGTCCACGACAGCCACCGCGACGTTGACACCCAGCTGGGAGGCGTGCTCGTGTGCGCCGGCGATGACCGTTTGGGCTTCTTCGAGCATGAGAGACATGGCGGCGAGTGTAGCCCCCTGTACAGACGTTATCTTTCGCGGATGAATCTGGGAGGGGCCGTAGCGATCGTGACCGGAGGCGGTACTGGAATCGGGCGCGCTGTGTCAAGCAATCTGGCCAGGGCCGGCGCCCGGGCCGTGGTCGTCAACTACTCGAGGTCGAAGGACGACGCCGAGGCCACAGCTGCATCGCTCAAGGCCCTCGGCTGCGAGGGGGTGGCGCATCAGGCATCGGTCGCCGATGACGCGCAGGTAAAGGCGATGATCGATACGACCGTCGCGCGCTTTGCTCGCCTGGACGTGCTCGTCAACAATGCCGGCACGACCCACTTCATCGCGCACGCCGATCTGGAGGCGGTCACGGACCAGGTTTGGGACGAGATCATCGGAGTCAACCTCAAGGGCACCTTCTACTGCTCGCGCGCAGCGGCGCCTGCGCTCAAGAAGGCGCGCGGAGCGATCGTCAACGTCGCCTCGGTTGCGGGGACCCGCGCCGCCGGCTCCTCAATCCCCTACGGGGTCTCGAAAGCCGCTGTGCTTCAGCTCACACGCAACCTGGCCGTGGCGCTGGCGCCCGAGGTGCGGGTCAACGCGGTGGCGCCGGGCCTGGTCGCGACGCGGTGGTTTCGCAGGCCCTTTGGCGAGCAATCGGCGTCCGAGCAGGAGTCCCGGATCGCGGCCGCGACGCCCCTCCAGGAAGTTGCGACCGCCGAACACGTGGCACAGGCGGTGATGGGTTTCCTGGGCAGCGACCTCGTTACCGGCGAATTCATCCTGGTGGACGGGGGCAAGCACCTGGCCTACTGAAGAGGCGTTGTAGCCCAAGCGCCGGGGCGAGTGCAGGCACGTTCAGCCGGCTGCGGCTGCTCTGGCGCCCCAGACCGTCCGGGCAGTGCTGGCCACCAGCTCGAGCTTCTCTCGCTGCACCACGGGGGCGATGCGGTTGCCTTCGATGGTCGACGCGAACCCACACTGGGGGCTGAGCGCCAGCCGCTGCAGGTCGACCACCCGGGAGGCTTCCTCGATTCTCGCCATCAGCTCGTCCGCCGGCTCCAGCCCAGGCTTCTTCGTCGTGACAAGCCCGAGCACGACGACCCGGTCGTCTGGCACGGCGCGTAGCGGCTCGAAACCGCCGGAGCGGTCATCGTCGTACTCGAGGAGGAAGCGCTGGAAGTTGGTCCGCTGGAAGATGCGGGAGATTGGTCCATAGTCGCCCTCGGCATAGAACCTGCTCTGATTGTTGCCGCGGCAGATGTGCAGACCGAATGTGATGCCGGGGTGGCCGGCGATGATCGCATTGTCCAGCTCGATGCAGGCGTCGATCAATTGCTCGGGATCGCTGCCACGCTGACGGTAGCCTTCGCGTAGAGCCGGATCGAGCAGGGCGGCGTACTGGGGCGCGTCTACCTGGACGTAAGTGCAGCCCAGGCGCACCAGCTCGTCGACCTCGCGCCGCGAAATGTCGACGATGTCGGCAAGGTAAGCGTCACGCGTAGCGTAGGCGCCGGCCGAGCGTTGCGGGTCGTAGTAGGCGGCGGCCTGCTGCGCGCTGACGATGGTCACCTTGGCCGGTTTTCTTGTGCGCGCCCGCAGGTAGGTCCACTCCTCGGCGCACATGCTGCGGCGCCAGCGCAGCTTCTCCACGACCACGGGCCGTTTGAAGACCAGCTCCTCGCCTCGCTCGTCCCGGAAGGGTATGGCCCAGCCGCCGAGCTTGTCGAAGCCCTCGAGGGAGTCGACGAGGTGGCCGAAGAAAGCGTACCGGCGCAGTTCGCCGTCTGTGATGACGTCGATGCCGGCCCCGACCTGAAGGTCGATGGCGGCGTCGACCGACTGGTCTTCGATCTTCTTGAACTCGGGAGGCCGAAGCTCACCAGCCTCCAGGCGGCGACGCGCGTCGACGAGCTCCGGTGGCCGGAGCAGGCTGCCGATGACTTCGCTGCGGACGTCATTCATCGTAGGTGCAGCATATTGTCTGATCCGGCTGCCGTGTGGCTGGTCAGACTATTCAACGCGGGGTAACGCCTGCTGACCCTGCGCCGGCAGCCGGGGCGCGGCTACGGGTGGTTGCCTGCTTAAGAATGTGCGTTCGGGGCTTGTTTCTCAAAAGAGCAGAATCTAGGCTGTTGAGCGACCCCGAGGGAGCTCTGTCGAAGGGGTTGGGCGCCTTGCGGTTCCCATCCCGGAACGCCGAGTTCGTCGGGGTCAACTTTTCCCCGGTTTCCACGACGTATCCACAGGATCCATCGCAGTAAGCTACTAACGGTTGCCTGGCGGCGAACCTATTTTTGGGCCTTTCAGGCCACTTCTTTGTCGCGTAGTCTTGACTTTGGCCCCGAGGGACACGCGCTGGATAGGCCGAAAGGCTCGTCCGGAAGCGATCCGTCGGGGTCACTGCTTCCCGGCGAATGCGAAGCTCTCCATCTCAGGCTGGCTCGCATTCAGAACCGCCTACCTCGCACGAGGTCGATCGAGAATTGGGCCGTGTCGGCGACCAGCATCACCGCCATCACACCAGCCTCCAGGGGGTCGCTGACGACGAGGTCCGCGACCTTGACGACCGAGCCGGCCATGTTCGTGCAGACGACTATGATGCCGGCCTCCTGGATCTCTCGCACCGCCTCTGTGATGTCGCCGCCCATCAGCGCGCCGGCCAGGACGAGGACACGGGCGCGGTGCAGGCGGGCTACGGCGCGAACCGCGCCGGCCAGGCGCTCTTCGCCGACGAGCGGGATCGTGTCGACCGAGATCCGCTCACCCCTGATGTTGTGGCGGTCAGCCTCTGAGATGGCGCCCTGGGCGACCATCCCGACCTGCGCGCCTCCGCCCATGACTATGACGCGCTTGCCGAACACCTGCTGGAAGGAGGGGACGCGCAGGACGGAGTGGACGCTCTCGATCCCTTCCAGTTCGGCGACCAGGCCCGGACCGTCCTGCACGCCCTCGAGCTCGATCTGCGTCTCCCCCACCGCAGACGTTGCGATGTAGGTGATGTTGGCCCCGTGCTGGTAGATGAGCTCCGACACCCGGTAGAGCACGCCTGGCTCATCGCGGCTGACAATCAGCAGCGCAATCTGAGCCGCGTCGGGTTCGCTCATGAGAAAACCGATCGTAGCCGAGGACGCCCTCGCGCTTTGTCCGGCAGGTGGTGTACGGGCGCGTCGTTGAAGCGGCCTGGCACGTAGCCTTAGGGCCTGTGGCCGGACAGCAGGGGCAGGTGTACGGGCACCTTGCTGAGCTGTATGAGCGAGCACGGCCCGGCTATCCGAACGAGCTGATCGACGAGGTGATCGCGCTGGTGGGCGCTGGTTCGTGGGCGCTGGACGCCGGCTGCGGGACCGGCAAAGCCGCCGCACTTCTGGCCGCTGGGGCTCTGACCGGGGTCGGCGTCGACCTTGACCCCGCGATGGCGGAGGTGGCTCGGCTGCAGCTCGGCGGCTGGGCCGGCTGGCGGGTGGACGTCAGTGCGTTCGAGGACTGGTCGCCCGGGCCGGGTGACGCGCCCTTCGATCTGGTGGTCAGTGCGCAGGCCTGGCATTGGTTCCAGCCAGAGGCGAGCTTTCGAAAGGTTTACGGCATTCTCAGGCCTGGCGGCTGGCTCGTGCTGTGGTGGAACGGGCCGGGCGATTTCAACAGCGATACACGCCGTGCGATCGAGCGCGCGTACGCCGAGCACGCCCCTGAGATCAAGTACCGCGGTCTGGCCGGGCATCCTCGGCCCGAATTCGGACCCGTGCCGGACGGAGTCTCGTTCGGCACGCCGCTGCTACGAGACTATCCATGGGTCTGCACGTACACGGCGGGCGGCTGGGTCGATCTCGTCCGGACGTCCGCCGATCACCAGATGCTGCCGGAGGATCGCCGCGAGGCGGCGCTGGCGGCAGTGGCTCGTGCGATCGACGCGCATGGTGGGACGTACGAGCACCCTTACGTGTGCCGCGTTTGCGCAGCCCAGCGCCTCTGAGGCCAACCCTGGCCTCCGCGGGGGCCCCACGGAGCGGACGAACGTGTCGTAAGAGGCTCGGCGATCCGGTCAGTAGTCGAGCAGATCGAGCTGGTAGTGAGGAGGCAGGGCGTCCGGATCGAGCAGGTCCGGTCCGTCGTTGTGGACGTCGTTGACGAGCGCTGAGGCCGGGCGCAGCTCGAGGAAACCTTCCGGACACGGCGCCAGCATCGCCGCGAGCCGCTCCAGTGGAATCTTCTCCAGCGCCCAGGCGCGGGCATCTTCGTCAGAAAGGACGACCGGCATCCGGTCGTGGAGGGCCTCCAGGTCACGATTCGGTGTCGTGGTGAGGATCGTGACCGCGGGAGCTCCATTGCGCTGGCCGATCACGCCGGCGAGGCTGAGTGGGCCGCCGTCGCTGCGGAAGATCGCGACCGGCAGCTGGCGCGATCCCACCCGCCGCCACTCATAGAAGTGACTGGCTGGGACCACAGCCCGGTTGGCGAGGAGCAGATTCCGGTAAGGACCACGGGTCAGTGCTGTTTCGCCGCGGAGGTTGAAGAGGCTGCCCCTGGGCCCCTCGAGGCCCCAGGCAATCAGGTCCGCCCTCTCGCCGTCGATCGCGACGACCAGATCGGTGGGCGCGATGTTGTAGCGGGGGGCGATCTCAGGCGTATCGCGCAGCCACGGATACGCGGCGACAAGCTGAGATGGGGTGACCGTGTATCCGATCCTGCCGCACACACTCGAAATTGTCCGCCTCCCGAGCTGCCGGCTCCACCTGCCCGCTCAGTGGTAGGTCAACAGTGTGCCAACGCCGGCTGCCTCGGCCCGCCGCAAGATCAGGTGGGCGACCGCGATGTCGCTCGTTGCGAGGCCCCGGTGCCAGAACAGGATCCGCTCCTCCGGACGCTCGCGCCCGCACGCGTGGCCGGCGATGATCTGGCCAAGCTCCGCGTGGACCTTGTCCCGGGTCAGTCGACCTTCGTCGACGTGACGACGCAACGCCCCGAACTTTCCCGAAGCGGCCTGACCCCAGTCGTCGACGACGATCTTGTCCATGACATCGGTCAGCGACAGCTCCACCGCACTCACGGTTCCGTAAGGGATCACGAGGGTCCCGGGCGCAACCCACTCCGTGCGCAGGACGGCGGTGGGTTCTGTCAACCGCGTCGCCTCGACCATGATGTCGGCGCCGACCAGCGCCTGCTCGGGAGTGGCGACCGCGCGGACCGGCTTGGCGAGGTGCTGGCTCAGTACACGGGCGAACTCCTCGCGCGACTCTGGCCGCCGGCTGGTGACCCTGATCTCATCGAAGTTGAACAGGTCGTCCAGCATCGTGACGTTCCACCAGGCCGTCCCCCGAGCCCCGACGTGGCCAAGAACCTTGCTATCGGGCCTGGCAAGGTGCCTGGCGCCGAGGGCGGTCACTGCACCTGTGCGGGCAGACGTGATCACCGTGCCGTCGACGATGCAGATCGGCGCACCGGTGTCAGGGTCGTAGAGGGTGACGAGCGCGAGCTCGCTGGGCAGGCCGACGCGGTAGTTGTCGACGAAGTCGCCCACGACCTTGATACCGCTGACGTTCTGCGGGGAGAGGTGGCCGCGCAGGACGTTGAAGTGGCCCCGGCCGTCGTTGGGCGGGACGAGGTGGACGCGCGGCTCCAGCACCACCTGCCCCTCGCCCTGGGCACGGCACGCGTCCTCGACAGCCTTCAGGATGTCCGACCGGGTTAGCGCCAGTTCTGCGATGTCACGTCCCGAGATGAAGCGCAAACTGAGGCTCTGAGTCAACTCATTCCGACCGCCCGCAACGGCAATGTAAACGATCAGCCCGGTCGGGCCGCCGTCGCCCAGCTCCCGTCCGGGCCGGGGGTCTACCGGTTCCGCGATTCACGCGGACGCGTCCTCTACATCGGTCGCGCGGCCGACCTTCGGCGTCGCGTCGGCTCGTACTGGGGCGGCCTTGGCAACCGCAGGCAGCTGTCACAGATGGTGACCCGCATCGCTCGTGTCGAAGCCGTCGCCTGTGACTCCGAGCACGAGGCGGCGTGGCTGGAACGAAACCTGCTCGAACGCGAATTGCCTTACTGGAACCGGACCCGTGGTGGACAGGAAGTGCCAGTCTATATTTGCCTGGACCCGCAGGCTTCCTCGCCTGGGCTCAGGGTCGTTCACACACCCGCGCTCTCGCCCGGCTCGCGCCAGTTCGGCCCGTACCTCGGGGGCAACAAGGTGCGTCTGGCTGTTTCAGCTCTTCTTCGAGTGATGCCCCTGACGTATGCCGGCGAGGACCAGACCAGCTTCGGGCGGGACATGGCGCGGATGCGCTCTGTCGGCCCCGCCGACCGCGGCGCGCTCATCGATGCGGTGACCGCCGTGCTGGACCGCGATACCGCCGCGTTGAAGTCGCTTCGCGGCGAGCTCTGGCGGCGGCGGGATAGAGCCGCGCTCGATCTCGCCTTTGAGGTTGCGGCTCGGCTCCAGGCGGAGGTAGACGCCATCGATTGGGTCGTCTCAGAGCAGAAAGCTGCGCTACCGGAGCCTCACGACTTCGACGTTTCCGGCTGGGCGGGCGGCGTACTGGTACGTTTCGATGTCCGGGGCGGCCGCCTCTGCGTCTGGAGGCAGCGCGCCTGCCTGGAGGCTGCGGCCCGAGCTCAGGTCAGTGCGACGCCGGCCGCCTGGGCCGAGTTCGCGCATCGTAATGCTGAGCTCGCGGCGCGGCTGGCTCAGTGCCAGCCCGCTCTGAGGCGTCGGACCAGTCCGTCAGATGGGCGCGACCTGCAAGCGCAGATACGCGACCGCCAGGCAGAGGACCATGAAAACCACAGGAAACGGTGGCTCACGGCGGCGCAGGTGATAGACGGTGGCGCTGAGCGTGACGAAGGCCAGGCAGAGCGCCGCCAGCGGAGTGAGCCAGGGCAGGATACGGGTGGCGGCTGGGCCGACAAGCCCGATCGCACCGAACAGCTCAGCGATCCCGATGAAGCGGCGGAATCCCTCAGGGATGGCCGGCGGCCACTGCCCTTGTTCTCGCGGGCCGCGAATGAGCGCCTCGGGGGAGATGGCGTAGTAGACGAAATGGAACACGAAGAAGAGGGCGAGCAGCGCCTGGAGTATCCAGGCGACAAGGTTCCAGCTCACCGACGAGCCTCGATAGCGACGGTCACGACGTCCCCGTCAACCACGATCCTGTTGCCCACCCTCGCGGTCTTCAGTTCCATGGCACTCGTCTCTCGTTGTCCGCGGCACCCTCCAGGACGCCCAGACTGGCTGGGGCTTTCACGGGTGGTTGGATAATAATCGAGCGGCCGGCTACCAGCACAAGACGGTTCGGGAGATCCCTATCGTCCAGCTGAGGCCGGTGAACGCCACCTCCCGTCTGAGCCTTCAGGTGGGGGCGAGGCCCACGGCGAGCCGGCAGGTGCCGGCTCGACCGAACCGCTAACCCGCCGATAATCTGCCGGCCGCCGCCGTGTCTCCCGCAGTTCAACGGGGGTTGCGACGATGGGCGCAGGGTGCGCATCGCGATCGTGACGGAGACGTGGCTGCCGTCCATCAACGGTGTGGTCACCCGCCTCGTGGCCACGGTTCGCGAGCTGCTGGCCCGCGATCACGTGGTCATGGTGGTCTGTCCTACGGTCGCCGAGCCGCCAGGCGGCGTCCCGGACCCGCCCGGCGCCGCAGTCCGGCACGTGCCGAGCGTAGGTCTCCCCTTCATCTATGGCGGCCAGCCCTGGGGCTTGCCACTACCTCGTGTGGTGCGCCTTCTCGACGGCTTCAGTCCCGACCTCATCCACGCCGTATCCCCGTTTCTGCTGGGCTGGGCCGGCGTCCTGCATGCCCGCAGCCGGGGACTGCCGCTGGTCTGCTCGTACCACACCCACATCGCGCGCTACGCGCACTTCTATGGGATGGGCTTCGCCGAGCGGCCGGTGTGGGCTG
>Ga0126384_10002607_pt1 | contig 10921 bp, 9 predicted proteins | sample PanSoiMetPlot_36_FD_92543 | JGI IMG/M metagenome (GOLD analysis project Ga0126384, IMG submission 92543) | Tropical forest soil microbial communities from Panama - MetaG Plot_36 | ecosystem: Environmental > Terrestrial > Soil > Tropical forest > Bulk soil | place: Panama | collected 2016-02-17 | reverse complement strand
GGATAGCCGCTCTTGCACTGCGGCCCGCGCGTAGGCAAAGAGAGGTGCGGCAAGATCAATTCTACGCACTCTTTTGCGCTCACCTGTACGGGAAGAGCGGGGGAATCGGGCTGGGCAGCCGCTCGAGGGTGAAGAGTTGTCATGTGATTACGTCCTGTGAGGAGCCCAGAGAGACTCGCTCCACCTCTTATCCTTACAGGACTTTGGCCATGTCGTAAAACTTGCAACCAGCTCAATAGTTAAAATTCGAGTTAGCCAACAGTATCCCTTAATTTACCGGACGGTGGAAAGGGTTCTTTCGTTGGAGAAAGAGCCCCCGACTGTGCCGGATATACTGCGGGCGGATCGCGGGATATATAGGGAAAAGAGCTGTCGACGCAAGTGAGAGGACAAGCACCAGTGGCGGCCGGAACGCATGGGGCGAGACCTTGATGCGGAGAGCACCAAGAAGTCGGGGAGGGGGACGGTTCCTGACTTATTTAAACGTCCGATAGATTTCAGTTTTTCTTTCAGGAGCGGTTCTCACCTCCCCGACCCTTTGATGCTCTCCGTGTTTGAGAACACGGTTCCGTGAGGGCTTGCAGGGGTGCTAACAGCGCATGACTTTCTGGGAGTTTGGGCCTGCGAACGCGGCCCAAATCGTGACCGGAAATCCGTTGCACTTTTTGTACACGGAACTTGACATACGATTATCGGACGTTTGAGAGGAGAGTGAATGTTGGGAGGTCATTTTGGCGAGGGACGAGGAAGGTGTGAAGAGCGAATTCAAGAGCAGTCCATCCCTTGAACTTCCACCCTGTTCCTATTTTTGTCTGATAGCCCTTTTTTGTGGTCAGTCCCTGATTGGTGAGGGTCTCCAGGATGCGATGATTGAAAAGGTCAACCCGGGTGGTCTATCAGGCAGGGTGACTACGGCCTCCTGCAGGTCAACGAGAGCCAGCGCCAGATCGAGCCCTTTGATAAGAATGTATTGCTCCTTCCACATATAAGGAGAGGAGAAACATCATGCTTCACAATAAGGAGCGGGATGCGCTATATCTAAGCAACCTGCAAATCGACGGAGGACAGGGAAGGAGAGCCCCGCATGACAAATACGGATCAACACCCACAACAGCCACAAGGAAACGGAGCGATCGAACACTATGACGCGGTCATCATAGGAGCGGGCGTTGGTGGCCTGTATGCGTTGCACCACCTGCGCGCAATGGGCCTCGCGGTCCGTGTCTACGACGGCGCCGCCGGCGTCGGTGGCACGTGGTGGTGGAACCGCTACCCCGGTGCGCGGGTCGATGGGCCGGGCAGTCCCTTCTACTGTTACACGTTCTCTGAGGATCTCGTGCGGGAGTGGGACTGGGCTGAGACTCAGCCTGATCAACAGTCAGTCCTCGCGTATCTCGAGTATGTCGCCGACCGGCTCGACCTGCGCCGCGACATCCAGCTCGAGACCTGGGTGCGCGACGCTCGCTACGACGAAGCGGGGCAGCGCTGGCTGGTCGAGACCAGCGCGGGTGCACGCGTCTCTGCCCAGTTTCTGCTCTGCGCGGTCGGCACTCTCTCGGCGGCGCACACGCCCGACATTCCTGGGATCAATACTTTCGCCGGGGAGTGTTACCACACGGGCCGCTGGCCGCAGACGCCCGTCTCTTTTGCGGGCAAACGCGTCGGCGTGATCGGCACCGGCTCCTCGGGAGTGCAGGCGATTCCCGAGATCGCCCGCGAGGCAGCGCACCTGACGGTGTTCCAGCGCACGCCGCAATACAGCATCCCGGCTCGTAACCGCCCCCTCGACCCTGAGGTGATGCGAGAGGCTCGCGAAAACTGGGACGCCATCCGCGCGCAGCTGAACGCATCCCCGGTGGGGATGCCGTTCAAGATGAGCGAGCGCTTGGCCTGCGAGGATACTCCCGAGCAGCGCCAGGCGCTCTACGAAGAACTCTGGCAGAAGGGCAGCTTCCACCTCCTCTTTGGCAGCTATGCCGACCTCCTGACCAATAAGGAGGCCAACCGCACCCTGGCCGATTTCGTGCGTGGCAAGATCCGCGAGGTCGTGTGCGACCCCAAGACCGCCGCGAAGCTGATGCCCGACTACTACCTGGGCACCAAGCGCCAGCTCCTCGACAACGGCTACTATGAGACCTTCAACCGCGACAATGTCACCCTGCTTGCCCTGCGCGAAGACCCGATTCAGGAGATCACGCCCGACGGCGTCCGTACCGCGACGGGCGACCACCCCCTCGATATGCTCGTGTTGGCGACGGGCTTCGACGCCATCACCGGCACCTTGCTGCGCCTCAATCCCAAAGGGCGAGGCGGCGTCAGCCTGAAGGAGAAGTGGAGCACGCGCTTCGACACGTACCTCGGTATCATGATTGCTGACTTCCCCAACCTCTTTATGATCCATGGACCTGGGTCACCCTCGGTGCTGTACAACATGCCGCTGGGCGCCGAGCGCGAGTCGGCGTGGGTCGGCGACTGTGTGCGCTACCTGCGTGAACAGGGTCTGGGTGCCATTGAGCCGACTCCTGATGCTGAGAAGAGCTGGGATCAAGAGATCGCCGATCTCGCCAACGCGACGCTCTATCCCCTCACCGACTCCTGGTACACGGGGGCCAACATCCCCGGCAAGCCCCGCCAGTTTTGTGTGCACCTGGGAGGGCCTCTCTACTTTCAGCGCATCTCCGAGGTTGCCGCCAAGGGCTACGAGGGCTTTGTGTTCGAGAAGGAGCACCGCGCGGAGGTTGCCGCCGCGTTATGAACGTGTGAAAGCACCGACTCGGGGGCCGCGCCATGCCGATCCGCGTTCGTAGAAGGAGGGGCACGAGTGGGTGCGAGACGTTCAGGGGATCACGGGGCCGTGGCTCTCCTGGCCGCTGGCCTCGTCTCCGTTAGCAGAGTCTATTCCAAACCGGGAGCTGGAGAGAGAAAAGAAGAGCGCAGAAAAGCCCAGTTTTGAGGGAGGCAGAAATCGGCCTTCGTTTCAATAGCGCGCAGCGTCTTGCTGGCGCACAAGCAGGATGGAATGCGTCAGAGTTTCGACTGGCTTCCACTTTGGCATGGTCGGCTCAGATGAAACCAGCTCACAGAAAGGCATCACGATGGCTGACACAATACGGGTAGGCATTATCGGAGCAAACCCAGAGCGAAGCTGGGCGCTGCGGGCGCATATTCCCGCGTTAGCGGCTCTTCCTCAATACACACTCCAAGCGGTGAGTACCAGCCGCCGCGAATCGGCGGATGCCGCGGCGAAAAAGTTTCACGCTCCGCTCGCATTTGCTCATCACACCGACTTAGTGACGCATCCCGAGGTCGACTTGGTGGTGGTCTCGGTCAAAGTGCCTTTTCATCATGACCTCGTGCTGGCTGCACTCGAAGCTGGGAAGGCCGTCTTTTGTGAGTGGCCGCTGGGGAATGGGCTGAACGAAGCCATGGAAATGGCGGAGCTGGCCCAGAAGAAGAACGTGTGCACTGCCGTTGGACTGCAGGCACGCTTTGCTCCAGTCATCAATCGCGTGCGGGATCTCGTTGCGCAAGGCTATGTGGGAAAGGTCCTATCGACCAGCGTGATGGGCTCTGGACTCGCCTACGGTGAGGTTGTTGAGCGTCCCAATGCCTATCTGATCGACAAGGCGAACGGCGCCAATTTACTGACGATTGCGACCGGCCATTTTCTCGATGCGATGTGTTACTGTCTCGGCGAGTTCACAGAGCTGAGCGCGACGCTTGCCACCCGTAGGCCACTGGTCAAAATCGCCAAGACCGACGAGAGCTTGCCAGCTACCTCTCCCGACCAAGTGACGGTGCATGGTACGTTGCAAGGCGGCACGGTTGCGTCGTTTCACTTCCGGGGCGGTCAGTCGCGGGGGACAAACCTGCTGTGGGAGATTAATGGCACGGATGGGGATCTGGTGGTCACCGGGGCTGGCGGTCACGTGCAGATGCTGGAGCTGACGCTGCAGGGCGGGCAAGGTAAAGATACGGCTCTGGCCCCGCTGGCCATTCCTGAGGAATACCGCTGGGTACCAGCCGAGACGCCTGCCGGGTTCCCCTTCAACGTCGCCCAGCTCTATGTACGACTGGCCAGCGATATGCAAAAAGGCACCAGGTTAAGTCTTCCCTTCGATGCTGCGGTCGTTCGGCACCGCATGATCGCGGCGATCCAAAAAGCCGCTGACACAGGAGAACGGCAGGCGTATGTGTCTGAGGCGTAGCCAAGCGTGCTTGGCGTAGCTGCTGAGCGGGGGAGATGGCGACAGACGTTGATAAAGCGGAGGAGAACGCAATGAATTTGGTAATGCGATCCCGGTAATGCTCTGCGTGAAGCATGTCGCAGAAAAGCCCTGATGATCCAAGATGTTATGGCGGCCTAGTTTTTTGCCCAGCATTACTTGGATAGCACCACCCGTTTCCAAGGGCACTGAGGTTAAAGTTTTACTCCGCGGGTTCATGGGTCGTCAACTCAGTGGGGGTCTTCCGCATAGAGTCTCCCTTCAGTGGGATTTTATGAGCGGTATGGAGTAAGCGATCCAAGATGGCGTCAGCCACGGTGGGGCTCCCCAGATACGTGTGCCAGTGCTCAATGGGCAGCTGACTGGTGATGAGGGTAGAGCGGGTGCCGTGCCGATCGTCCATGATTTCCAGTAGATCTTTGCAGTCGGTAGCGGAGGGGGGAGCGATGCCCCAGTCATCGAGGAGGAGGAGATCGATGGTGGCCCAGGTTTTTATCAGGCGCAGGGAACTGCCTCGCCGTGGGCGAGGCGCAGCAGCTCGAAGAGGCGGGGCAGACGCAGGTAACGGACCGAGCAGCCTAAGCGACACGCGAGATTGCCCCAGGCACAGGCGAGCCAAGTTTTCCCCGTGCCAGTCGCGCCGGTGATACACATATTATGATGGGCACGGAGCCACTCGCCGGTGAGGAGCGGAGCCACCTGGCTGCGTTTGAGGCCGCGGGGATGACGGTAGTCAATATCCTCGATGCAGGCGGGCACTTTCAGCTTGGCCTGGTGCAGCAAGCGGGTCAGCCGCCGATTCTCGCGGGCGGTGACCTCCCGATCGATCAGGAGGCCCAAGCGTTCTTCAAAGGTAAGCGCTTGCAAGTCAGGCTGGGCCAGTTGCTGCTCCAGCGCCTCGGCCATGCCGAGGAGGTTAAGAGTGCGTAGCGTCTGTAAGGTAGCATGCGTCAGCATACGAAAGCTCCTTTCGCTGAGTTAGTGATAATAGGTGGGCCCGCGCAGATTCTCGTGCACGAAGGGAACCGTGGCGGGGGCGGTCGCTTCGGCCGGGGACGGGAGTTGATCGAGGCCGTGCTCCAGGATCGAGGCGACACTGCGGCGCGTGAACGCTCCCACGGCCAGCGCCCGCTGACAAGCCGCTTCCAGCCGCGCGGGGCTATAGCGTTTGGCCAGCTGGAGTAAGCCGAGACAGCTGCGGTACCCTTGCTCGGGATAGCGGCGCTGGAGCAGGTGGTGGACTAACACGGTGGTCTGAGGACCGATCGTCACGGCCCAAGTGAGAAACCGCCCCGGCGTCCATTCAAAGTGGCGTTGGTGGGAGAGCGGCATGTGTGCCGGGACCGTGGTAAACCCACCCTTGCGGGCGCTGCGGGCATGGCTAGCGACGCGCTCGCCCTTGCACAGGATCTCGACCATGGTCGCCGTCAAGCGCACGTCGACCTGCTGGCGTACCAGACGATGGGGGACACTGTAGAAGTGGCCGGCTACCTCGATGTGATAATCGAGATGGACGCGGGCCTTGCGCCACTCGGCATACTCGTAGGGCTGCGGGGGCAAGGGGGTAAGGGCGGGCTTGTCCGCCTCTAGGAACTGCGAGTGCCGGGAGCCCGGGAGCTTTTTGAACGGACGATGATTGAGGTCAGTGAGCAGGGCGCCAATGGCGCTATTGAGGTCCGGGAGACTGAAGAACGGGTGGTGGCGCAACCGGGCCAGGATCCAGCGTTCGACGAGCAGGACGCCGGCTTCGACCTTGGCTTTGTCCCGGGGCTTGTAGGGCCGGGCGGGCAAAATGGCGGTGCCGTAATGGGCGGCGAGTTCGGCATAAGTGGCGTTGAGTTCCGGCTTGTACCGGCAGGCGGTGGTGACTCCCGCCTTCAGGTTGTCCGGGACGATGAGCTGGGGGACCCCACCAAAGAAGGTGAAGGCCCGGACATGCGCACCGATCCAATCGGGCAGCGTTTGGGTCCACGTGGCCTCACTGTAAGGGTAGTTGGAGTGCCCCAGGACCGCCACAAAGATCTGGGCAGGACGCACGGCCCCGGTAACACCCTCGACCACAGGAACCATGGGACCACAGTAGTCCACGAAGAGTTTCTCCCCCGCCTGATGCACTTGGCGCATGCTCAGCTTGAGGCGACTACACCAGGCGCGGTAGTGCCGGCAGAACTGGGGATAGCTGTAGCCGTTGCGAGGGTGGGCCGCCCGATATTCTTCCCCCAACAGGTGCAGGGTGACCCCTTTGCCGCCCAGTTCCCGATGGATGAGGGTCCACTCGGGCGCCACCCGCTCGTGGTCGGCGCGCTTGGCCACGCGCGGAAACAGGCGCTGCTCGATCTCGTGCTCCGTGCTCTCCGCTGGCAGGGGCCACGCCAGTCCAGCCGCAGCGGCGCGCTGCAGATAGGCCGTCACGGCTCCCAGCGAGATCCCCAGGCTGGTGGCAATTTGGCGGTGGCTCAGTCGGGCCTCATGTTTGAGGCGTAAAACGTCGAGAATGTGGCGCATAGAAATCCTCTGTCTGGCCATCGGTCTTCCTCCTTCCTTCAGGGGAGGCACGATCGAGGACCGTGACGGTAATTTCCAGCGCCCCTGGAAGCGGGCCCTACGGGTCTGAGCGTCCGTCTGGCTGCCTGAACACTGCTGCCCCCGCGGCACTCTCAGCGTTCATTTTCATGAGAACGACCGTTCATCTCCGTGAGAACAGGCGTTCATTTTGCATGAGAACAGGCGTTCATTTTGCGTGAGAAAACGCACTCTTTCCAAAGCGTGGCGCAAAGAGCATTGGATCTCTCGCAGATCACGCTGAATGATGAGTTCCAACACGCGGGTCGTGTACCTGATTGATGCGGCTAATTGCGACAGACCTCTCCCAAGCCGTCTGCCAGGTGTCAACAGACGGTCATTCCTTTTCAGACCAGGGTTGCAGGGTCTCGCTCGGCCCGCTTTGCTTCCTCGTGAACACACCTGCCCACGCCGTCTCACGATCCTCAGCTCCGCAATCCGTTACAGTGCCTGAGACTGCGGCCATGGCGGCACGCGATAGAGCAACACCTCGCGAAGCGTCCACACCTGATTGGTCAATCCCGCTGCCATCGCTGGCGTGCAGGACTACCACTGCTTGGCTGAGCCCCTCCCATTGGTCAGCTCAGGCTCAACCAGAGGCACACGCAACGCGGCATGTGAAAGGCAAAAATTGTGATACACGTGGAACAGCGCCAATTGCTGACGCAAGCCCGCTTCATGCTTACACAACGTGTTGACCCGTCGGCCAATGGCGGCGACATGCTGACGCAAGTCCAAATTCAGGCGTTCGATGAAGGAGGTGTTAATCTGCCAACCCCGCTTGGCCAGCACCTGCCCAACGGCTTCGAGCGAGCCGACCACCACGCGGTGTTTGATCCCAACGATGAGCCGACGCCGGTAAGATTTCACCACTTGCGCATAGAGCAGCCCGGGCTTTGGTATCCAGCGTGGTTTGGGCGCTGGGCCTTTGCCCTGGCACCGTTCAGGCTGCACCCACTGGCCAAAGTGCGACAGGATGGCACGGAAGTAATCCTTATAGCCGTCAGTGAGAAAGAGTGGGAGGCAGTCGGGCGCTAGAACCTGTACGAGCTGATGCACCACACACTGTGCCATGACCAAGGTGCGCTCGCCGATGTTAATGGTCAGGATGAGTTTGGTAACGGGGTCCATGGCCACCCACACCCAGTGGGGTGAGCGCAACAGGCGCTTGATCGCCTTGGCCTCGGTGACCTCCCCGTCTTTGACGGCGCTGAGCAGGGCAAAGAGTTCATCCATCTGCACCTGATCGACGTGGAGGTTATGTAGAACGTGGCGTGAAAACGCTCTGAGGTGCTCGGCGGCCTCCACCAGCCAGCCCAGAACCGTGTTCGGGTCGACCTCAAAGACGCGGGCTACAGCACGGATGCCGAGCCCTTCGGCCAACGCCGCTATGGCCCATACCAACTTGTCGGGCTCGACGTGCTTGCCATGCAACGGTGTGTCGTGGGTTTCCTGGAAATAGCCGTTGCAGCCCAGACAATAGAGTTGTCGCCAGCGTTTGCCTCTGGGATGGCCGTTGGCGCGGAGATTCCCGAAGCCAACCCAGCCTTGATAGGCACAGGTGGGGTGAGGGCAGAAGTGATACGAGGCATCGATCTGACGGCGTCGCCCTCGTGTCGAGATCATTCGCGGTGGCGGTGCATAGGACACCTGTGGGCGAGACTCAGCAGCCTGCTCGCAAGCCTCGCAAGGGGGCTTGTGGGTGAGACCGGCAAAGGGCTTAGAGTCTTGGGCAGGCGTTGGCCGTGGTAGCTTGGGTACAGGCGAATTCTGCCGCCTCCCCATTGGAGCGCTTTGCCAGAGGCGCTGCAGCAGGAGCAAGACCCAGCCAAGGACAACGAGCGCCAACGGATAGAAAACGAGGTCGGATACCATGGCAAACTCCTCCACTCAGGTGGTGAATCAGCTGATCATACCTCGTTTTTAGCCTACCCGATTTAGCCGCATGATTGAGGTACACGACCATCGCCGAGGACCAGCCACACCCGTACGGGGCGCCGTCCTTGCAGCGCTTCCAGTAAGTCCGCGTAGCAGCAGAGCTGCAGGAGAAACGCTGGCTGGGCCACCCGGACGCATTTCGCATCCCAGACTTCATAATGGTAGTTTCCCAGCGCAGAGGTTCCTTCGACCCGCACGAGGAAATCGGTGATGCCCGTAAAGTCATCCCCTGCAAGTTCTCCCTGGTAGATGACTGGGCGGCCGGCCTGCATGGCTGCCACGGTCAGTGCTATGCGGTCGCCACTTTGGGGAACTGCATATATGTCATGCCCTTCTGCCTGCAACTGGGCCAAGACGGTGTGCTCGTGCTGGATGCCCTGCTTCGCCAAGATTGCGAACTCGGGCGCCTCGAGATCGGGCTGTACTCGTTGAGGATAATCGAGATGGAGGCGACTCATCCACGCCGCGAAAGACGACTCGAAGAACTCGACGAGGTCGGACGGGGTGTAACGATACCGGCCGTTGTGGTGCTGCATTCCCTCTCTCCCCCTTACCACACGCTGCATCCTGACAACCCGAACGGCAGTTCCCGCGACGGCTCTGTTGTCGCTGGCAGCTTTCATGCTGGAGCACTGCCTGCGGCGCTTGCTTAACTGGCACCGCCGCCCACTTCTGCGGCTTTCGGCCTTTCTTCTCTGCCCGCTCCCAGCACCCGGGCCGCTTTTTGTACATCCTGCGGCTTGATCCACAAAAGCGCTCCATACCGCCCCTCCCCGGCTGCCACCGCATCGCAGGCCGTCACATTGATCTTGGCCTCGGCCAGCCTCGCGATAATCTCAGCAAGCACACCGGGTCGATCTTCGCCTTGGATCAGGAACCCGGTCTTGGGACCCACCAGGGTGAGTTTCGCTTTGCGGGCGGCAGCGCGAAACGGCGCGACATCGGCCGGCATAAAATCGAGCTGGGCCCGTCTGCCTTTAGGAAAGCCTGAATAGGCCAGTAAGTTCACCCCCGCGTCTTTGAGCATGCTGAGGATTCTGGCCCCTTCCCCTGGTTTGTCCGGGACCTCGGTGTAAAAGACTTTATGCGGAATAACTTTCTCTCATATTCGCAGCCGCCGTTTGCGGTAACGCACGCGGAGATTGTGTAACCCACAGGCGACGACCATTACTAAGTCTGACAATGCCTCTTTGGTATTGCGCAAGACGTCCTTCACGATCCGGGAGCGTTTCACTCCCGCCAGGGCATGCTCCACGCGGACCCGGACGCGCGACAGCTTGCGATTGTGGCGCTTTTGCCCGCGGGTTAACGCGCCCTGGCGCGGCTTTTTTTCGGTTGGTGAGTCTGCTGCACTGTGGGTTCATAACCCTGAAAGCCGGTGTCCTTATACAGGATCGTTCCCGGAGGATAGCGAATCGGTTCGGTATCCACGATCTTTTTGTCATGAATTTTCCCGGCCTATGTCTGACTCAAATAGCCCACGCGCTTGGTCTTGGCATTGACCACCACGATATTCTTGTCACTATGCGTTTTCTGCTTGCCACTGTAGTGCAAGGCCTGTTTTGCCTGATTTTTCGGGCGCTGACGGCGACGATCGGTGCCGTCGATAATCAGCTCCCCGGCCTCCTGATGGCACCGTTCCTGACGGGCAAAGTGCCCAGGCTCGCGGGTCGGCAGCACGCCCAAAGCGTCGAGGGTCTGCTGCAGAATCGGCCGCAACCGATGGATCCACCGGTTTGCTCGCGCCTGGCTCAGCCCAAAGACCTCGCCCAGCAGGGCCTGCAGCGGATAGGTCTTCTGCTACACCAGGCTAAACAGCAGTTTCTGCTCCGTCGTGCGCAACTGCCCTTTGCGCCCCCCGCCTCCCTGGCGCTGGCGCACCTTGCCGTCCGCAGTTTTGTCCCCCGGGTACACGGTCGCATAGGCGGTGCGAAACGCCTGATGCAACGCCGCAAACTCTTTGCGTGTCAACCCAGTCAACGCCAGCAATCGCCGTGGGTCTTTTTTCAATCGTTCATATTCAAGCACCAACTCATTGGAGCTTATTTCGCATAATGTCTATTATGAAGCAGGGGTGGTTTTATAGCCTTGGCCTGGCACTGAGCCTGGCTGGGGCCCCCTCCGCAGGCTGGGCCGCGAACTGCGGCGACACCACCGGTGCCGGCGGCACACGCGTGGCCTGTGCCTGTGGAGAT
>Ga0126384_10002606_pt1 | contig 10922 bp, 8 predicted proteins | sample PanSoiMetPlot_36_FD_92543 | JGI IMG/M metagenome (GOLD analysis project Ga0126384, IMG submission 92543) | Tropical forest soil microbial communities from Panama - MetaG Plot_36 | ecosystem: Environmental > Terrestrial > Soil > Tropical forest > Bulk soil | place: Panama | collected 2016-02-17 | reverse complement strand
CGCGAGGGGCATGAACAATGAGATACGACGTCCAGTCTGCTTCGTCAGGTCCATTTACCGTGAGGCGCCATTCCTCAAAAGAAGTCTTGATCAGCTGTAACTTGCGCTCCGCCGTCATGCGGTCGTCAGACAAGGCTGCTTTGCAGTTCAGCACGCCAAAATCCTGACGATCCCAACCGTACACGTAGACGCCTCCATTTTCTGCAGCCTCAACGCTCACGGTAGAAGCCGTTTGCGGCAGTGTAAGCCGCTCTTCGGAGCGCGCAACTTCTTGGCCGTCGGAACGAATCCGTAGCTGGTCGCAGGATGTGACATCTCGATCATCAATACTCACGCTGAGGCCGTGATGACGCCCCTCGCGAGCACTTGCCGAGCAAGCGGCAAAAAAGAGAGCTGCAGCAAGAAACAACTTAGGCAGACGACGCATCTACGTTACCTCCTGAGTAGAGACGCATGGTGCGTTCCTAACGATAGACTTGCTGTGGTTTTGCAGGTTAGCAGGACTTTTTCGGGAAGTCGGTTTGGGAAAGGTGGCGTTTCGGGGCGTTCTATGACGGGAGGGCTAACTTTTCAGCACCATAACTGATGCGATACAATCCTCGTCTGCTGTTTTCGGCCTCAGACCCGTCTATCTGTACACCGTAGCTGTTGTTCTTTTGGTTGTGTGTTTTTCTCGGAGGAAACGCGCATGTCACCTCGTTTTTCAAGTTTCTTAGGCTGTGTGTTGCTCGCGGTCGTAGCTGTGTCTATGTCCGTAATGGCTCAGACATCGAATGAAACTCAGCCATCAAAGGTAGATGTCTTCGCCGGTTACTCCTACTTAAGCCCGAATGGGGCGATAAACGGTAACAAGGGCATCACATCGGGCTTTACCGTCGCATCTTCCTACTGGTTCAACAAATATTTCGGCGGTGTCGTTGAGACCGGCACCCATCTCGGAGATATCAACACCTTCAACACTCTGACTGTAGGTCCGACTTTCCGAATTCCGCTCGAAGGACTGACCCCTTTTGGACTCGCGACATTTGGTATGAATCGTGAGGCACCGGCTGGCATTAACTCTAATACCGGCTTCGGATTTAACGGGGGCGGCGGTTTTGATTTGCATTTCTTAAAACGAGTTGACATTCGCCTGATCGAAGCCGAGTACGTGTACGCACATCATAACTTCGGATTCATAGGGGGCTCGCCAGTTAGCGTTCGCGACAACATGGGCGGAGCGAAGGTGAGCGGCGGTTTAGTGTTCAAGTTTGGCACGATCGGGCCGCCTCCAGCTCCGCCGGCGGCGTCCTGTTCAGCGCAACCGACAGAAGTATTTGCGGGCGAGCCTGTACAGGTCACAACGCAGGCTTCGAACTTTAACCCGAAGCGAACTTTGACCTACACGTACACGGCTACCGGCGGCAAGGTGAACGGAACCGGTCAGACGGTGAATGTCGATACCGCTGGTTTGGCTCCGGGCTCGTATACCGTTACTTCGAATGTGAGCGATGGCAAGAAGGGTACAGCTACGTGCAATGCCACGTTCACCGTGAAGCAGAATCAGCCGCCGACGATCTCTTGCTCGGCGAATCCGACGACTGTACGTCCAGGCGACACGGCGCAGATTAGCTGCCAGGGCAGCAGTCCCGACAATCGTCCGTTAACCTACAAGCATGAGTCCAGCTCCGGCAATTTGACGCCGAATGGACCCAATGCGGCGTTGAATACTCAAGGCGCGCAGCCCGGTCCGATTACAGTGACTAGCACTGTCACGGATGATCGCAACCTTAGCGCCAACACCCAGACGACTGTGACGGTCGAGGCTCCACCGCCACCGCCGCCGCCACCGCCGCAAGCGAGCAAGATCAACCAGATCGAGTTCCCGAATAAGGCGAAGCCATGGCGCGTCGACAACACTGCCAAGGCCGTACTTGACGATGTTGCTCTGCGCCTGCAGCGTGAGCCTGATTCTCGCCTCGTCATCGTTGGATCGACCGATCCAAGTGAGAAGCGGCCGAACCTCTCGGCAGAGCGGGCTGTGGATGCGAAGTTCTACCTGACCAACGATAAGGGCATCGATCCCAGTCGTATCGAGCCTCGTTCGGGTGGAACTGCCGGAAAGATCGCCGAGTTCTGGATCGTTCCTGCCGGCGCTACTTACCAGGGAAGTGAGCCGGTAGTGGATGAGTCGAAGATCAAGCCGATCCCGGATCATCCGGCTCGCAAACCGCCCGCGCGTCGAAGCGCTGGAGCTAAGAAGCCGAGCTAACCGGTCGAACGTTCAATTCACCGGCCGAAGGCAAGCCTTCGGCCGGTTTTGCTTTTAGGTACCAGCTTCCTTCTAAGCTGCTGACCTAACTGAGTCAGGTTCGCGTGCGCACTGAGTTGGCTCACACAGAGCTGCTGCTCGGCATCTAAGTGCTTGACTGGTAACAGGAAGCTTCGGTTGTGTGCTAAGCCTGATTCCGATGATTAACCAGGTCTCGAAGTCACAGTTAGAATAGGCAAGCAGCTGCCACCGAGTCTCAAATGCTTAGCAGCTGAGCACCTCAGGAGCTCAGCAGCTTTCTTCAGGTGATTCATCGAATGCGATTTCCTTTTCCCCTGACTGCAATCGTTCTCGCAACCACTCTCAGCTTTGCCCAGTCGACATCAAGTCCAAGCCAGTCCTGGATCTCGGTTGGTCCTGACGGTGGCGATGTACGTACGCTCTCGGCCGACCCGGCGAATCCTTCGCGAGTTCTGCTGGGCACCAGTGCCGGCCAGATCTATCAGTCCGATGATAGCGGCAAGACGTGGCGGCGTTTCGTGCGCATCGGCAAAGGGAACGATTACGTTGTCGATCACATTATCTTCGACGCCAAACAACCGGGCGTAATCTATGTTGCAACCTGGACGCTTGAGAGCGAAGGCGGATCAGTCTTCAAGAGCGTCGATGATGGTCGCAGTTGGCAGCCGCTGTCGGCTCTCGAAGGCAAGTCGGTGCGCTCAATGGCGATTTCCGCTTCCGACTCGAACAGCCTGGTTGCAGGGACGCTCGACGGCGTATATCGCACGCGAAACGCCGGACAGACGTGGCAGCGCATCTCGCCCGAAACCAGCACTGAGATCAAGAACATTGAATCCATCGCGATCGATCCTACAAATCCTGACGTAATCTATGCGGGCACGTGGCACTTGCCTTGGAAGACCAGCGATGGCGGCAAGAGCTGGCACAACATCAAGAACGGCATCATCGACGACTCTGACGTCTTTTCCATCATCATCGACCCCGCGGGTCCCGACGTGGTCTATGCCAGCGCCTGTTCCGGCATTTACAAGAGCGAGAATGCCGGTGACCTCTTTCATAAAATTCAGGGTATTCCTTTTTCAGCACGCCGCACTCGTGTGCTGAAGCAGGATCCGAGCAATAGCAACATCGTCTATGCAGGAACCACCGAGGGACTGTGGAAGACAAACGACTCCGGCAAAACCTGGCGGCGCATATCTACTGCCGACGTGATCGTTAACGACGTCCTCGTAGATGCTCGCAGTCCTGAACACCTCCTCTTAGCGACGGATCGCAGCGGCGTACTGGCGAGCAACAACGCCGGTGCTTCGTTCGAGCCTTCCAATCTAGGTTTTGCTCACCGGCAAGTGACCGCGGTTGCAGTGGATCCTGAGGATCGCAATACGCTCTACGCTGGTCTGATTAATGACAAGCACTACGGCGGCGTGTTTGTCAGCCATGATCAGGGTAGCCACTGGAAGCAAATGAACGCCGGCCTTGGTGATCGAGATGTTTTTGCCTTGAGAAAGGCGGGGCCATCTCTCCTTGCGGGTACCAGCAACGGCGTGTTGGTGTTCGCGGAGATGGGCGGAACCGAACAATGGCGCCCAAGCGATCGCATCGCAAACGAAATGATCATCACGATTCGCAAGGCAACGAAGACGCGGAAAGGGCTTACGCGAAAGGTCATCAAGCCCGGTGTCCTGAAGTCTCGCGTGACGGATATCGAAGTAGACGGCAACAAGTGGATTGCTGCAAGCTCACAGGGATTATTCACAAGTTCCAATTCAGGCCGAACATGGCAAGGCGGGCCGATACTAGGGCATTCCGATACCACTCTCGTAAGAATTTCGCCAAATCTGATGGTTGTGGCAGGCCGCAGTTTCCTCCTGACGTCGAAGGATCGAGGCGACACCTGGAGTGAAGCCAAGCTGCCGAAAATAATTGCCTCTATTCGGGATGTTGCTTTCGCGAGCGACGGCAGCATTTGGCTCGCCTGCCGTGAAGGCTTGTATCGAAGTTCCGACGCCGGTGAAAACTGGGAGCGCCTCGTTAGACTACCCGTCGTGAATCTGGCGTCTGTCCTTTATGACGCAGAGAACAAACGGATGCTGGTCACCGCGATGGACTCTACAGAAGTCTTTTCCAGCGACGATGATGGCCGGAACTGGCAACATCGCGACTCTGGTTGGCTACTTCGCTCGATTACGCAGAATGCGGGGCATCTGCTGGCCTCTACGGCGTTCGACGGAGTCGTGATCGAGAAGACCACGACAGAGTCGGCGGATGCTGGTGGTGGCCAACGTCAAACTATTTCCACTGCACGTTGAACTGCAGAATTGTGATTCAGTCTTGACCAACACCGGCGTGAGGCTGCGCCTGGGCTCCATCGAGACCTAGCTCTGCTGCAATTTCCTTCATTGCTTCAATGCAGAAGGCGATGTGCAGATCAAGATCGACGCCCAGGTCAGCAGCGCCATTCACGATGTCATCCCGCGAGACGCTGCGCGCGAATGCCTTGTCCTTCATCTTCTTCCGAATCGATTTTGCGTCCACCTCCGCCAGCGATTTCGACGGCTTCACCAGCGCGGTGGCAGTGATGAATCCGGCTAGCTCGTCGCAGGCGAAAAGAAGCTTTTCCATGTGCGTCTGCCGTTGAACTCCGGTGTAGTCGGCATGTGACAGAATGGCGCGACGGATGTCCTCAGGGTATCCGTGGTCTTCAAGGATCTTGTTTCCGACGTAAGGATGCTGTTCCGGTGTGGGAAAGCGCTCGTAATCGAAGTCGTGGAGCAGCCCAGTTACGCTGTACCTTTGTTCGAGCTCGGCGGCAGCGGTGGGATTCAGTCCCTGCTCCTGCGCCACCTTTCGCGCATAGGCGCGCATGCATGCTTCCACGGCCTTAGCATGCTTCCGCAAACTTTCCGACTGGGTGTATTCAGTTAGTAAACCCCAGGCCGACTCACGAGATTGCACGCTCATTTACCTGTTTTCTCCCTTGTTTCTCCGGTGTTTCTTGCGAGTTATTTCCGGTTTCATACTGTTTTTACTTGACTTCTAGGCCTAGAGTGCCGCAGAGTAACCGTGGCTGAATTACGGGAGCTCGTCCCAGATTTCAGCTTTTGTTTGAGAGTGCCCCGCTCTGGCAACTCCCAAACTACATGGCAACGACGCTCGCACCTGTTGATTCCCGAGAGGTGGTGAGATGCGACCATTGTCACCTTGTCCAATTTCGGACCATCAGCAACAACTGCCGTAAATGCCGAACATCCCTCGACAACGAGCCGGAGCCGGTCGCTGTCGCACCTGAAATCGCACCCATCCTCGACACCAACAGCTCGCTTCCGCAGATTCAAATTGCGCTAGCGATCCGTTCGCTACGTCGTCGCTCGGGCCTGAGCCAGCGCCAGCTCGCTGGCCGCATGCAAGTGCCGCGCACATACGTTTCGAAGATCGAGAACGAGAAAGCGACACCCACGTTGTCGTCGCTCGCACGCCTGGCCACCGCGCTGGAGGTCACGATTCCTGACCTGCTCCGCGGAGATGGACGTGCGCGCGAGGACGAGATCGCTGCTCTCGCGGCTGATCCGTTTGTAGCTGAAGTCGCTCCATTCATCTTCCAGCTCGACCCCATGCAGCGCTCGAGTTTGATGATGCAGATGCGCGACCTGGCTACGCGTCCACGCCGCAAAATTTAAACACATTCCTGTTCACGCTCGCGTAGCGGGCCGGTCCTGTATGGGATCGGCCTTTCTTGTTTTTGGCCTCAGTTGGGGGAAAAAAAGGAGTTTGAGAGTTTCCGTAGCGCGCGTCCAGTGAGTTATTTTGCCGGAACTGACTCACGCAGCTCTGGTCGAGCATCCTGGGCACGTCGTCGCACAGCGAAGTAGGCGATCCTAAGTAGTGCCATTGCCACTAAAACTGCGCCGAAGGTGCACACGATTGTCGCGCCCGTTGGCAGATCAGCCCATACAGACACATAACATCCGAGGGCCGATACTAATGTTCCCATAGTCCAACCAATCGCAAGACGAGGGCCAATACGGTCTGCGAAGAGCATGGCTCCAACCGACGGCACGATCAGATAGCAGAACACGAGTAGCACTCCTGCAATGGCAACCGAGGATGTGACTACAAAGCCGAAAGATGCGTAAAAGAGAAAATCCCAAAGCTTTACATTAATCCCGCGAGCCCGGGCTGCATCCTCATCTATGGAAATCAGCAGAAACTTTCGCCGAAAGATGTAGTGAAAAGTTCCGATAACTCCGTAGAGGATCGCTGTCTTGATTACGTCATGTTTTGAGACAGCGATGATGTTGCCGACCAGCATGTCCTTCAAGTGCTCGGTCTCGCCGGTGGCTTTGCTCATCGCCAGGATTGCACCGGCGGAAGCAACGGCGTAAGCGATGCCGATGATGGCCTCCAGCGGAATTCTCTTGTGACGAGATCGGACCAGCGCAAAGATCGCAGCTCCGAGAAAGGTGAAGCCGAGACTGAACCAGTAAGCAGCTGAACCGTGGGGATCCATGCCCTGAAGAATCGCAATGGTGGCTCCTAAAGCCGCAATTTGGGCCAGCGCCAAGTCCACGAAAATCACACCACGTTCCACGACATGCACGCCGAGGTAGGCGTGGATTCCAGTAAGAATCAAACTGGCGACGAACGGAAGAATCAAGAATTGCAGAATTTCCATTGAGTTCTACTTTGTCGAATCAAATGCCTGCTTCAGCAGATTTAAATCGTAGTCGAAGAGCTTGAAGTAGTCGTCGACGCCTTTTTCACCACCAACAGAAGGCGTCATTACGAGCACTTTTGCTCCGGTCTGACTCGCGACACTGTTCGGTGTGCGCAAATCGAAGTAAGGCTCGATCAGCATCACCTTTACATTCTCGCGCTTCATGAGATTGATGAGGTCAAGAGTGTGCGAAGGAGTGGGCGGAATCCCAGGCCGCGGTTCCACATAGCCAATTACATCGAGGCCAAAGTGCTTGGCGAAGTTGGGCCACGAACGATGGTAGGTCACGACTTTGCGCCCACGATACGAAGCCATTTCCGCATCCCAGCGCTTCTCTGCCTCCAAGAGACGTTTGTCGAAATCTGCCAAGCGCTGCTGAAAGTAGCTTGCGTCGGCGGGATCCAACTCTCCCAGCTTGCCGGCGATTCCCTTCGCGAGGCGCCTGCCATTGTCAGGATCAAGCCAGTAGTGTGGATTGCCGAGAGGGTGCACGTCGCCCTCTGCGCGAGTCACCTTGCCTTGCGGGATTTCCAGGATCTCAGTGAACTGCGAAGCGTCGAGATAGCCGTTTGCCCCAGGCTGAATTCGTCCATTGCCGGACTGGGTGATCAACGGTGGGAGCCAGCCGATCTCCAGATCGAGACCAACGCTGATCAATAAATCGGCGTTCCTCAATTTGAGCAGGAAGCTTGGCTTGGCCTCGACAAAATGAGGATCCTGATATCCCTTGGCAATTGAGTCCACGGTGATTCGGTCACCACCCACTTCCTGCGTGAGAGCAGCCAGGTCGGTCGTAGACGTGACAACGTTCAGCTTCTTGGCAAAAGCGCAGGACGGCAACAGTAATGCAGCCAGCAATCCAACGAATGTGAGCCTGTTGATCATTTATATGTGAATCCTCTTCATTAGAACGGATGCGCACCGTGAGCGCCCAGCGAGAACTGAACCTGCATCAACAACTCGTTGGCGTCTTCTTTTCCGGGCGGAGCTGTGCTCGAGAGCGGCGCTCCGTAGCGAGTGAAACGATATTGTCCACGAATTTGCGCAAACTCGCTTGGCCAGTACGTAAGAACGACCGACGTCCCGTTATCCGTGATGCGTGAGTCCCGGGCGCGGCCTGAGCGGTCGAAACGGCCTCCGACGAACCACCGCCGGGCGAACTGGTAATCCGCTGAAGTATAAAACCCGAAGGCACGCTGGAAGTTGGGTGCCACGCCGTCAGGACAAGTGCCCGGTAGACAAGCAGCTCCCCCTGGCTGCTGGCGCTGGCTCCAGATGAACTCACCACGGCCGACAAAAGACTTGTAGATAGCACGTCGCAGCGGTTTATACCTGAGCGTGGCATCGATGCCGTAAAGATTTGTAACGAAGGAACTTCCAAGGTCGTTGTGGCCTCTGGCGTAAGAGACTCCGAGGTCAAGGTTTGTGGATTCGGAGATGTCTCCGTAGCCACGCAGATGCCCGACCACGCTCACGTCGCTGCGTTGCGAGCTCTTGAATACGTCGGCAGAATCACCACGAAACAGTTGGCCGGTTCCTTCGAGAAACAGTCCTTTTGGTGCAGGCAAGATCCGCGTGACGGAGAACCCGGCGTCATTGATACCATCTTCGCCCCCAACAAGGTTTCCGCTCACGATTGGACGGTCAATCCATGGCAGCACGTGATTGTGGAGCGTATTCACCTTGCCAAAAGCCGATCGCATCTTGCCCGCTTTAGCAACGATTCCTCCGGGCAAAGCGGTGAAGGTAATGTATCCCTCTTCCAGGTTCACACCTTCTTCTCCGAAGGACAGGAAGAAATCGCCGCGCGCGTAGGGATCGATGATGGCTTGCACACCGAGCTCCGACTCGTGCATTTCCATCGCGGGGCTTGAAACCACGTTGTTTTTGCCGGCCGTTCCGATGAAATCACCAATCATGCTGATGTCCGGATTCAGCGCTTTTGATGCTGCTGTGCCGGCTCCGCCGAGTCGCACAGGCTCCTGAGGCGCGGCCTGTGCAGTGGCAGTCCCAGTGGTCTCGGCCGAGGTGGGTGAAGCCGTGGAGGCTGGCGAGAGCTGACCCGGAGTAGCGGTGGCGGCGGCCACGCTGGGCTGCGACTTCAGCAAACGGACCTGGCCTTCCAAGGCCACGATCCGGTCCTCAAGGTCCCTGATCTTCTGTTCCAATGCTGTATTGTCGCCGGCTGCCGTGTTGGTGGTTTGCACTTGAGCGAATGCGGGGATGCCAAGCAGCACACAAAATGCAAGATGCTTCCTCATTCGGGAAACTCCTTCGACTCATTTTTCCGCTTTGAAGACTAATGCTGGAAACGTTAGTTCAGTACGAAGGGAGGTGGCCGTACGGAAAGATTAGAACCTTCGGGGAACTGAAGGTTAGTCTGCAATTCATCCACTTCGACTGCATGCACCGGACGAGCAGTTGAGACGACGCTAGCGGTTAGAATAGGAAGTACGCCGGGCGCCACTTCACATAAGGTGCAGTGTCTAGCCGATGAGATTTCGTTTGGGGAGTGGAAGTGAACAGCCTGGGCCGAGATCGCCGCTCCAACTACCAGCAGCAAAAGGATTACCAGGATTTTGCAACCGCGGCCCGCGGTGCCGTGCACCAGCATAGGTTCATGCTAACCGTTCGGGACGATCAGGGCAAACCGACTGCCGCGGGCAAGTCTTGATGAGCGGAAGCCTGACTGTCCCTGAGCTATTAAATCGGCTTCTTAATCACTCATAGCGAAGCGCTACCAAGGGATCCACCTGCGTCGCCCTGCGCGCCGGTACAAGACAAGCCATGATTCCGACCGCGATCAAGACGGCAAGCACAGCGCTGAAGGTTGCGGGATCATGAGCGGATACTCCCCAGATCTGAGTCTTGATCGCCTGCGTCAGCAGTAGGCTAGTGACTTCGCCGATCACAATGCCAATCGCGATGATCAACAACCCTTTTCGTAGGATCATATTGAGAACCGTGCTTTGCTGAGCCCCGAGAGCTATGCGGATGCCGATCTCATGAGTTTGTAGAGAAACTGAATAAGCCATCACGCTGAAGACACCGATTGCGACAAGCGCGAGGCCAATGGTTGCGAATACGCCGAACAGAATCATTCCGAAGCGTGGCTGCGAATAAGAGAATTGCTGCAGGTAGCCTTCGAGCGTTCCGGTGAGTGTGAGCGCGACTCCACGATCGACCGACCAGATCTCACGGCGCACGTTCAACAGCATGGACATTGGCTCGACCGCAGTTCTCACCAGGACGCCGCGCTCGAACGCCCCGGAGACGCTGTAGGGCATGAAGGCTTCCGGCTGAGGACTCTCCTGCGGCCCGCGATTTTTCGCATCGGCGACGACGCCGATGATTTCAAAGTATGCGTCCTTAGGTGACTCCGGAATAGTGTCGAGCAAGTTGAACTTAATCGATCTGCCGATGGGATCAGCCTTGCCGAAAAAGTTGCGAACGAGCGTCTGATTTACGACGATCACGTACCGAGCAGCTTCGACGTCACTCTCGGTAAGTAAGCGTCCGCGTTCTAAGCGAATCCCGAGCGTTGGGAAATAACCTTCGCTGCAAAGTTGGAAGATCGAACGCCAAGTTTCAGAATGCGTTGTGCCCGGCACGGTAACTTCGCTTTGAATGCCGCCGTAAGGTGGCAATGTGCTGGTCTCAGTGGCAGCCACCACTCCAGGGAGTGCTGAGACCTTCTGCAAAACCCGGCGAAAGAAAATGCGCTTTTTCTCCGCGGTTTCATAACGGCCCTTTGGCAATGGAGTGCGGGCTACCAGGATGTGGTCCGGCTTGAGTCCCAAGTCGACATTCTGCAACGCGAAAAGGCTGCGCATCATGAGCCCGGCTGCCACGAGAAGCACGATCGAAAGCGCCACTTGAGAGACGACCAGTCCAGAACGAAAGCGTCCATGACGGAATCCTGTCTGCGTTCCCTTT
>Ga0126384_10002604_pt1 | contig 10924 bp, 6 predicted proteins | sample PanSoiMetPlot_36_FD_92543 | JGI IMG/M metagenome (GOLD analysis project Ga0126384, IMG submission 92543) | Tropical forest soil microbial communities from Panama - MetaG Plot_36 | ecosystem: Environmental > Terrestrial > Soil > Tropical forest > Bulk soil | place: Panama | collected 2016-02-17 | reverse complement strand
GCCGCTGGTCGTCGTGGTTTACGTCGCCCTGCAACGTGAGGCATTGCAGGCACTGATTTGCGGTACGCTTGCAGGTTTGGCAGTAGATGGCGCCAGCTTTGGAATGCTCGGGGCCGGAGGGTTTTCAAAGACATTGACCGCATACGTCATCTTTTTTGCGGCCACCCGCGTGAACCTGGAAAATCCGCTCCTGAGGATCCCGATTCTGGCAACGGCCGCTGCGGTGGATGCCAGCGTGTATGTTGGGCTGCATCGTCTCCTCGGTCAGCCACTGCAAGCGCCATTCGTTCAAACCATCGCCTACCGGGTAATTGGCACAACAATTGTTGGCACACTAGCGATGATCATGTTAGATAATCTCCTGAGCACGAAGGCTCGCCAGCGGCGGCAGTTTGCGGAAAGGCGAAAAGTGGCCAGGCGGACTTCAGGTTTGGGAAAGAGGCGGCTGTGAAAGATGTGGCAAATTTGCGTGTTCCGCGTGCTCTCCCTAAGGACTTACAACTCGCCAGTAGCGAGGAACAACTAACTGATTTATGAAGTTCGAGGATACAGCTCAAAATCTCAGGGCCCGGTTAAGCGTTCTGAATTTCCTGGTCATATTGCTCCTCGGTATCCTCGCCGTTAGGCTTTACGTGCTCCAGCTAGTCAGGGGCAAATACTACGCTGAAATCGCGGAGAACCAGCGCATTCGCCTGCTCCCCATAGCTGCGCCTCGTGGCGTAATCTTCGACCGCGAACGTCGCATCCTCGTCGACTCACGACCGATTTATGAAGTGATTCTATCCCGCCAGGATTACAAGGGAGATCTTTTGGAGCTGGTGCCGTCCTTGTCGGAAGGACTCGGTATCGAGCCCGAGATACTGCGGGATCGTTTCGAAGAAGTTCGCTTACAACCGGCATTCGAATCGATCGTGGTGAAACAGCCGGCGTCACCAGGCGATATCGCCTGGGTGGAAGCACACAGGTTGGAATTTCCGCAACTGCGTGTCGAACAACAGCCGCAACGTGTTTATCCAGCGAATGGGACTCTCGCACACGTGCTGGGTTATGTGGGTGAAATAAGCCCGGAGCAGCTAAGCCAACCGGGCTATAGGGAAAAAGGTCTCAAGCCGGGAGACATCATTGGTCAGGAAGGAATCGAGAAAGTTTACGACGATTACCTGCGAGGCAAGGACGGCTACCGAAGAGTTATTGTCGACAGTCGCGGACACATTCAAAGCGAAGTCGAACGCATTGAACCCCAACCCGGACAAGACCTCGTAACCAGCATCGATCTCGATTTGCAGTTAGCCGCCGAAGATCAACTTCGCAAGTCACCTCAGGGCCGCGGCGTGATCATCGCGATGGATCCGAACAATGGCGAGATCATGGCAATGGCCTCGCTGCCTTCGTTCGACCCGAATCTCTTTTCGCAAAGGATTACGAGCAAAGCCGGTCGAGCCGAGTATGCAGCGCTCCTCAACGATCCGAAGAAACCTCTGCTGAATCGCGCCATCCAGGGTCGCTTTCCACCAGGATCGACCTGGAAGCCCTTGATGGCTACTGCGGGACTGCAGCAAGGCGAGATCACACTCGCCAAGTCGAACCTCGTGTGCGGCGGCGGCATCACTGTTGGCAATAAGTTCACCCGCTGTATGGGTGGCAATCATGGCCAACCTAACATTCACGTTGCCATCATGAAATCCTGCGACGGCTATTTTTACCGGCTGGGCTTGAAAATGAAGCTCGAAGGTATCCAGGAGATGGTCAATGAGTTTGAACTGAACAAGCGGAGCGGCATCGATCTTCCTCATGAACTCGTGAGCATAACCCCGTCACGCGAGCTGAAAGCTAAACTCTATCCGACCGATCCGGAGTGGAAGGACATTGACACGGTCTATTCTTCGTTCGGTCAGGGCGAGGACGTGCTCACACCGATGGCCCTGCTGCGAGCTCATTCCGCCATCGGCATGCGCGGGAAGTTGGTAGTCCCGCACATCATGAGAGAGTTGCGTCCGACAATGGCTGTGGGTGATCCAAATAGTCCCGATTACAGACCAGAAAGACCAGCGAAGGTCTTTGAACATGCTGAACCAAAAGATCTCGGAATTCCGCCCGATCAGAGTGATGAAGTTATCAAGGCAATGTGGGCGGTGGTGAACGAGTCGGGCACGGCGACCGGCATTAAGTTGGTCGGCTTTGACATAGCCGGAAAGACAGGTACGGCCCAGGTGGTAAGTTTGGGTAAAGATGTGGGAGCACTTAAGGACCACTCGTGGTTTGTCTCGTACGCGCCGGCCTTCAAACCAGAGATTTCGATAGTGGCCTTGATTGAAAATGCCGGACTTGGATCTCGCTTCGGGGCTCCGTCAGTCCGTGCTGTTTACGATGTTTACTATCGTAAGACGCGCGGGACTGATCCTCCCGGGCTTCAGATAGCTAAGACGAAACCGGACACGAAGCCTTCGGAAAAACCGGCAGAGCAAAAACCAGCAGTACAGAAACCTCCCGAAAAGAAACCCACGACAGTAGCGGCGGCACAGTAAGCGTCCCACAAAACTGCAATTGATTCGAATTGATTTAACAGATCCTGTTCCTAACTCAACACAAGCTGAAGCTCATTAGATTTAAGAAATGGTAGTAGCAATACAACGGCGGACTCTTCGAGACTTTGATTGGCTGTTGGCTTTCATGGCCATCGCCATCGTGGCGTTTGGCACTTATCAGATTCATAATGCCCAACCCACCCAGGGTTACTGGATCAAGCAGTTGATCGGCCTCGGAATTGGGCTGGTCGTGATGCTTGTAGTCGCCTTCACTGACTATCGGAAGCTCCTGAATATCGCGCCGGCGTTTTACATTTTTGGGCTCGTGCTTCTGATCGTTGTCCTGATCCCGGGAATTGGACTGAAAATAAACGGAAACCGCGGCTGGATTAAGGTACCCGGCTTAGGTCAGTTTCAACCGTCAGAATTCGTCAAGGTAACGACGGCAATGATGCTCGCCTATTATTTCGGTAAGCATCGAAATACAGTGCTTTCGATCAAAGAGGCGGCAGTCGGCTGCTTGATATTAGGCTTACCCATTGCCCTGATTCTCTTAGAACCCGATGTTGGTTCGGTTATTACCTACTTTCCGATCCTGGTCGTCGTTCTTTTTTTGTCAGCCGTGCGCATTCGCCTCGTTATCGCGGCCATGATCCTGAGCATCGTAGCGCTTCCCGCAGCATATTGGATCGGTATCCAGACACACTTCGTGAAAGAGTACCAACGCGAGCGCATCAACGTAATTCTGGATCCCGAGAACGCTGATAAGCGCAAGGTCGGCTACCACACCTGGCAGTCAATTCTGACGGTCGGCGAGGGCGGTTTGTTTGGAACTCGGGGTTCTAACGAGCAATCGCAAAGCAGCCTGAAGTACTTACCTGAGCCGCACACTGATTTCATCTTTGCAGTCACAGCCGAGAACGCAGGATTTGTGGGATGCATTCTGGTGCTGGCTGCCTATGTCATCTTTCTTTCGCGACTCATTACCGGCGCAAGGCGTGCTTCAGACCGAATGGGTATGTTGGTCATCATGGCCGTGGTTGGCGGTCTTACCTTCCAAATTTTCATGAACATCGGCATGGCTGTGGGGATGCTGCCGGTGATTGGTGTGCCCTTACCCTTGATGAGCGCGGGACTGGCGTCTCTCATCGCTACGTTCATCGCGATCGGCTTTGCCATCAGCGTGCAACTGCGGCGCTTCGTGAACTGAAGTTTCGCTTGACTCCTTAAGCGACTTGGCCTCAATGAAGATGTTTTTGATCTCGGGGTGAGCCGACTGAATCCCATCCTCCAGACGCGTCACAGCTTCGGCGATCTCTCCTGAGCGCAGCTGCTTCTTAAACTGGATCTCAAGGGCAAGCAGAACATCATTGGGTCCAAAATGCATTGTCATTATCTTCCTGACATCCTCGACTGCAGCATCGACTCTGGCAATCGAACGAATGCTCGCCAGAATTTCAGGACTAACCGACTCTCCAATCAATAGGCCTTTTGACTCATAAGCAAGAAACGCGGCCACAACGCCCAAAATAATGCCAATCGTTATCGAAGCGATGCCGTCAAGGTACGGATTGTTCAGTTGATGGCCAAGAAATATTCCGATGAAGGCTACCAACAGTCCCAGCATCGCGGCGGTATCCTCGAATAGGACTGTGAAAACAGTCGGATCCTTACTGGCCCGAATCGATTCCAACATACCGGCATTTCGCAACTGGCTACGGAAGGCTTTAAAAGCAAAGTGGAAAGAAAAACCCTCAAATAGAATCGCGAAGCTCAGTACTACGTAGTTCCAGGTTGGGTCTCCCAGATGAGGGTGTTTGATGTGGGTAACACCCTCATAGACGGACATGCCACCGCCGAGGGCAAAAATCAGGATGGCAACAATCAAGGACCAGAAATAGACTTCCTTGCCATGCCCAAACGGATGGTTGACGTCGGGCGGCTTCTGGCTGCGCCGCAAGCCTAACAACAACAATCCGCCGTTCCCTGTATCAACAAACGAGTGGATTCCCTCCGACAGCATCGCTGAACTGCCAGTGACGTAGGCGGCGATCAACTTGGTGCCCGCAATCGCCAGGTTACCCGCGATGGCTGCAAAGATCGCAGTCTTTGACTCAGTAGTCATTCGCTACACGATAACACAAAGGATGAAGGCTGAAGGATGAAGGCTGAAAGTGATGCCGATGTATGGGATTTCGTTCATCCTTCATCCTTTATCCTTCATCCTTTTTACATTGCCGCTTCCCTCTTTCCCTTATTCTCCTGTATACTCTCAACCAGCTTGTCCCGCCGAGGTTCAATTCGGCGCACCTGGTGCCAACCGACTCATTGAAGCTTGCAACAACGCACTTATGCATTTAGTGCACTTTTGAGGGTCAAGCCACGAATTTTCTGGTCGCCATGACAGCGGCCCTTGAGTTACTTGATTTCAGCGGAAGCGTCTTCTTCATATCGCACAAACAGCGATTGAAACCTGGCGAACTTTCGCGGCCGGCTGACCTGAGACAGGTGCTGAGCACTCAGATATGAATGCGGCGTTCACCGCCGCTCCCGTCTAAGATGAGCTCCCTGTTTATTCGGGTCCTGCCAGCCGAACGACGATCTTCGTAGGAAATCTTTGAAGAGTTCAATCCACTGTAGCGCAGTGGAAGCAGTCCAATCATATCCGGCCTGCTTCTTGCGCAATACACACAAACAGTCAGTCAAACTTCAGTTTGTCGTTCGCGGTGCTATCGGCTACCTGCCGGTGATGCCCGCCACGACCAGCACAACTCGCTTTTCAACCGAAGTTCGGCGGATCATTTTCGCGACTCGCGCGCGGACCTCGCCCACCGGCTTGATAATTCCGCAGCGCAGCCGCCCCACCCTTACCCGAACGCAATCACAATGCTCTATCGCCACGGTTGTTCACTCAGCCGCAGGTCTCGGATATCCGCAGAGGGGATTGTATTGGCGTTCCAGGAGAACAATTTTTCAGTATGGCAAAAGAATTGATCGTGAGCGTCAACGGACGCGAGAAAAAGATCGCAATCGTTGAAAACGACAAAGTCACAGAGTTCTACATCGAGCGCGGTGAAACCGAACAAGGCATAGTCGGCAACATTTACAAAGGACGCGTGATGCGCGTGCTGCCGGGCATGCAGTCGGCCTTTGTCGACGTCGGTCTCGAGCGAGACGCATTTCTCTATGTCTCGGACTTCTTCGATGAAGAGGAAGAATTCGAGCGCATCGTTATCGACAAAGCAAAGAAAGGCGAAGCAGCCGACGTCGAGCGAGCCGCAGCCGAACAAGTCGCGCAGGGTCGTGTCGAACGCGAGCAGCACATCGAAGCAGCCCAGGACCGAGCCGAGCCGCTTCGTGAAGCGTCGCTGGGCGCCGGCGAACTGTTACCGGAAGGCGAAGTCCCCGCTGAAGCGGCCGTCGAAGGCGAGCGCACTGGCGGTCGGCGCCGCGGCCGCCGCGGCAGGCGCCGTGGTCGCGGGCAGGAGATCGAAGAGACGCGTCCAGTGTTGCAACCACCGCAGATGGAGGAGAAAGCTTTTGCAACTCCGTTCGCAGCAGGCGATCCATCGATTGAACGCATAATCGATGAGGAAGAAGATGCGGCGGTTAACGGCGAGATGTTCAAGGACGCCCGGCTGCAGGAGCGTCTTCTTGATCAGATACATGCCCGTGAGTTCAATCTGGGAGACGACCTGCGGACGGCCGAAGTCGGCTCGTTGCTTCCATCGAACCTGGCAGGCAGCTCGTTTCAGCGCATCGACGACAGCGACCTCTCAACTGAAGCTGAAGCGCGTCGATCCTTTGAACCCGTGTCGGCTCACCTCGAATCCTTTTCTGATGAGCCAGGCGAATTTCCGCTGGCTGTGTCATCTTTCGAGCGCATCAGCGATGAAGAGGAATCGACCGTTGAAGAAGCCGCACACGAAAAGGCTACAACCTCGAAGACCCGCGAAAAGAAGAAGCGTGGTGGAGTGAAGGCTACTGCTGCCAAGTCCGGTAAGAAGAAACCCGCCGCCCCGAAGAAGAGCGCCGCTTCAAAGAAGAAAGCAAAAGCAGCTGCGGTTGACGCGCCTGAATCAGAAGCTGAAGTCGGTGCGATCGAATACTACGAAGACGCGGAAGCTCGCATCACGGATGGAAACTCGCGCGCCGAGTTTGCGACACGCCGTGGTGGTCGCCGCCGTCGTCGTCCAGGAAAACCGAAGGCTGACACAAACGGCGCGGCTGCGCCCGAGGCTCTTGACGACGGAGTTGAAACAATCACCGCAGTTGATGAAGTTCTCTTTGAGGAGCCATCCGGGCCGGAACCAGTCGAATTAGCTCCGGCTCCGGCGCCCGTCGAGCGTCCGCAGCAGCAGCGAGACCACCGCGATCGCCGGCAACAAACGGGCCGCGGCAATCGGAACATCCCCAGACGCGAACGTCATCAACCAACCATCACCGACCTTCTGAAGGAAGGACAGGAAATACTCGTCCAAATTGCAAAGGAACCTATAGCCAAGAAAGGCGCGCGCATAACCTCGCACATCGCTCTGCCCGGTCGCTTTCTGGTCTACATGCCGACCGTCGAGCATGTGGGTGTCTCGCGCAAGATCGAGTCGGACAGCGAGCGCCATCGTTTGCGCAAACTAATTCAGACGATTCTGGCCTCTGAGAATGTTCCCTCAGGTGGTTTTATCGTCCGAACCGCTGGTGTCGGAATCAACGAGAGCGAGATGCGCGAAGACGTTCGGTACCTTGTGCGCACCTGGCTGGATATCCGAGCGGCTGCCGAAAAGACCAAGCCCGCGACACTCGTTCACAAAGATCTCGATCTCGTGCAGCGCCTTCTCAGGGATCAGCTTTCGGATGATTTTGTCGCGATTCGGGTGGATTCCGAAGACGAGTATGAACGTATTGTTGAGTTTGTTAACCGTATTCAGCCGCGCATGGTCCGACGCGTCAAACTCTACACTCGCGAAACCCCAATTCTTGAAGCCTATGGCGTGCAAGCCGAAATCGACAAAGCGATCAAACCTCGGGTTTGGCTGAAGTCCGGAGGCTATCTCGTCATCAACCAGACCGAGGCATTAGTTTCCATCGACGTGAATACCGGCAAGTTTGTGGGTCGCGGCAGCGGTCGACTGGAAGACACGATCACCCGCACGAATCTGGAGGCGGTTGAAGAGATCGTGAGACAGATTCGCTTGCGCGATCTCGGCGGCATCATCGTACTCGACCTGATCGACATGGAAGAGCGACGCAATCGACAGCGCGTGATGCAAACGCTGCAGGAGGCGTTGCGTAACGACAAGTCGCCGACGAAGGTGCTTTCGTTCAACGACTTCGGTTTGGTGATCATGACACGTAAGCGCGTTAAGCAATCGCTCGAGCGCACACTCTGCGCGCCCTGCCAGGTCTGCCAGGGAGCTGGGTTGGTCAAATCGCCGCAGACAGTCTCTTATGAGATTCTCGAAGATGCTCGACGCATCGCCCGATCTAGCGAGCATAAGAACAAGCAGGTGATCCTGCGGACGAACCCGGAAGTGGCCCGCGCATTGCGCACGTCCGAGCGTGAGGTGCTCAATGGCATTGAAGATCATCTCGGTCCAATCGATATCAATAGCGATCCTTCAATCACCCAGGAGCAATTCGACTTCGCGTTTCTATGATCGGTTATGAGTAAGCTCGGAAATTTTTGGAAGACGATGATTGCTGGAGGCGCCGGTGTGGCTGCGCTGGCCGCTGTGAATGCCGCCATTCGTCGTCAAGCAAGCGAACCCGACGATACCGCTCTCAGCGGCGACGCCTATTACTTCGACTGGAAGTACGGGCGCGTCTTTTACAAAATCGCCGGCGAGAGAAATCCGGGACTTCCGCTTGTTTTCGTGCACGGAATCGGCGGTGGTTGCTCAAGCTTCATGTGGCGAAAAAACTTTGATGTGCTCGCGGAGCACTTCAAAGTGTTCGCCGTTGACCTGCTCGGGTTTGGCTTCTCTGACAAGCCTTCAGCGGCGCCTTACTCGTCCGACCTCTACGTCGACCTAATCACCGATTTCATCCGTGAAGTTTGTGGCTATCCCGTTAACGTGATTGCTAGTTCTCTTGGCGCAGCCTACGCCGTGCGCGTTGCAGACGAACATCCAGAACTAATCAACGCGCTGGTGCTCAACGCTCCGGCGGGTGGTGAGAGCTTCAGAGCGCGCCCGGGCATGGCAGGAGCGGCATTTTATGGTTTGTTGCAGTCACCGGTGCTCGGAACCTCATTTCACAATGTGATGGTCAGCGAGCGCACTATTCGCGACTTTGCTCGTCGTCATTTGTTCTATGATCACCGTCGAGTGACTGATCGCCTCGTTGCTCATCTTTATGCCACCAGCCATCAAGTAGGTGCTCAACATGCGATGGCCGCCTTTGTAGCAGGCTATCTGAACACTGATATACGCAAACCGTTTGCTCGATTGAGGCAGCCTTCGATATTGGTTTGGGGCAAGCAGGATTTAACGTCGCCGCTCGGAGATGCCGGTGAACTGCTCGAATTGAACTCGCAAGCTCGTCTCGAAGTGTTTGATTACTGCCGGATGATGCCGGAACAGGAACACCCCGAACGGTTCAACGATCTGGTGCGGGAGGCGGTTCGACCAAAACTGCGTGTAGCTGATACGGCATCGTGAGAATTGCGGATTTCGGATTGCGGATTTGAAGAATTAGCCGCGGATGAACGCGGAAAGAGCGGATCAGAAGCGGATTTAAGAAGGAATTCGCGGCCACCCGAGTCTTTTGCAGATCCGTTTTATCCGCGTTCATCCGCGGCTTTGTGGTGGTTCCATCTCACGCGCGCGCACTCTGTCGCTGATGGTCCTGATGAAAATGTTGGGAAAGCTCGCTTATTGTTTCGAGCAGAAGGTCCGGTTGGGCGCTCAGCAAGTTGACGCTGGTCGGATAAGCGCTGCGCACCCCGATCGTCATGACGTTCGCGTGCTTTCCCATTTGAATATCTTGAGGAGCATCGCCGACGTAGGCGGCCTCTGAGCTCGAACGGCCTAGATGTCGCAAAGCAGTTTCCAGGCCTTCAGGATGCGGCTTCTTGTTGACCATTTGCTCGTTGCAGATGAGCACCTCAAAACAGTCGCGCAAATCCGAGCGCTCAATCTCGCGGCAGACACGTCTTTCCGATCCGCTGCTCACCACGCCGAGGCGGTAACCTCTACTGCTTAAATTCAAAAGAGTCGTAGCTGCGCCGTCAATTAAGTTCGCAGCCTGCTCACCGTAATGCTGCAACCAAAGTTCGTCAGCTCTTTCCCATTGCTCTTTCGGCAAGTTGAGCGCCTCATAGATGGAATACCAGTTTGGCGAATAAATTGATTCGTAGACTTCAATTGGAAATGGCACACCAAGTTCTGCGAAAGCCCACTGAAAGGCAAGCAGTCCCTTGGCAGCCGAGTCAACGAGGGTGCCATCCCAGTCGAACAGCAACGTTGTGATCTTCAGCGTGTCGCTCATCATTCCACCCGCGTAACAGATTAAAGGACTGCAAGCTCAGTCGATAGGATATGCTCGTGCCCTTAAAAATAACATACTGGTCTTATCTTTCTTTCCTTCAAGGATCGCCTGGGCCAACTTCGATTGGGCCATGATCCGTAGCTCCGGACGCTCGAACTGTCCAGCCAGGTTGACCGCACGGTCGAAATCACTCCAGGCAAAGTAGCCGGCGTTTTGGGCCAGGCTCGTCAGCAGAGAGCCAAGTTTGCCTTCTCCGCTCATCGACCACTCGCCGTCGCGAAAGTAGTCGTTGTCGAACCGATCAAGGATCGCAGCGGCAGATAACAATTCATTAAGCTTTGGAACAATGCCCTGCATGATGACAAAGCCTCGATCACTCTTTATCGAGCAATACACCATTGCCAGGCGAACTTGCGCCGAAATCTGTGCTCTTCCAGGCTTAATTGAATCGATGGTATCACCGGCCTGCTTAAGAAGGAGCAACGCAGTCTTTCTGTCGCTGTGGTGGATGCGTTCTGCCATCGTCATTATCACATTTGCCTTCTTCTCAGCACCTTGAACTTGCGCCAACGACTCTTGTAGATCCTTCATTCGCTGATCGGCAGGCGTAGCTTTCCACTCTTCCTGACGGTCGACCGCGTGTTCCATTGTTTGGCGCACCCGTTCGTTGGGCGCCTCTCTTGCTATTGAGCGAGCCTTATCCAAGTCATCAGCTTCGAATGCCTTTGCCATGGCGATCCAACGGATTTCCTCAGCCCTCTCGGGATACTGTGGCAGCAGTGCCAGGACTTCGTTGGCTGTCCCATTTTGAAATTTTTCCTGGGCCGCCGGATCCATTACCGTGTCGACGTAGCCGCCTTCGTTCTTCCAAGCCTGAAGTACCTCAGCACGTCCGCCGAAGTAATTGTCCATTT
>Ga0126384_10002602_pt1 | contig 10925 bp, 9 predicted proteins | sample PanSoiMetPlot_36_FD_92543 | JGI IMG/M metagenome (GOLD analysis project Ga0126384, IMG submission 92543) | Tropical forest soil microbial communities from Panama - MetaG Plot_36 | ecosystem: Environmental > Terrestrial > Soil > Tropical forest > Bulk soil | place: Panama | collected 2016-02-17 | reverse complement strand
GTGCGCACACTCCTGAGCGGCCATCACATCGACCGGCAGGCCGAGCCCGACGCACACGTCAAGGCAGCCTACGACGCGCTGCCCCCGGATGCGCGACCGCCCGTTTACCGGATCGTCCTCGATACGCTCGCGCTCCCGCAGGCCGTCGAGATACATGACGGCACGTTCAAGCACTGCGATCTGTGCAATCCCCAGCGCCCGAAGGAACACGCGGCGCTGATCGCCCGAGGGAAGGAGCAAAAGGGGGATGCAAAGTTGCATCCCGAAACTGACCCCGAGGGAGATGCAAAAGTTGCTTCTCGCGGGATGCAAGCAGTTGCATCGGAGGGGATGCAAGCAGTTGCATCCAACCAGTCACGCCACCATCCTCGTAAGACTACGTCTTACTCGTCTGGTGTCGAAACTTCAACCAGACCGAAAGACAACCATGAGAGAGAGACGATCGCTCTCTCAGTTTCCGACAGAACCGCTCTTGAGTCTGAGGCAGCGCACATGGGCAGTCACGAGGAGTGGGACGCATGGTGGAAAACTCTCTCCCCTGAGGCGCGAGCGGAATACTTCCGCCGCTGTGAGGAGAAGAGCCAGCAGGAGACCCGTGACGCCATCGAGGAAGACGTCCGGCTCATCAAGCGAGCCCTGCGTCATGATGACGGGACCCTGTCCGAGTGGGAGCGGGCGAACCTGCCCGGTATCCTCGAAGCCGTTGACTCGGCGCTACTCGAAGAGCGGGAGCCTTCCGAGAAGCAGCGCATGGTCCTCTACGGGGTCGCCCTGAAACTCAAGATGCAGGACGACCACTCATGACGGGCTGGGTCGAGGCCGCGCTGTCCGTCGAAGACGCGATCCGCATGCTCTCGCCCGAGACGAAGCGCCGCCGGAGCCAAGTGCTCTACGATGATTCGCCGAAGGGTCGGGCGCGGAAGGCACCGGTACAACACGTCGCCGAATGGCCGCGCCCGGAACCGGGACTATGAGCGGACGTACGGGGCTCGCTGGCGGCAGGCGAACTACCGCATGTCGGCGAAAGCCACCCTTGCCGCGTGCCGCAGGCGGATCGCCGCTCTCGACGCGGGACTTGCCGAGCTCCGCATCACGTCCGATCAGATAGCTCGGATGGATGCGATTATGCGCACCGCGATTGACACGGGCGGCCATGAGCACCTTGGCCGCGACATCGCCCGCATCTTCTTTCACCAACCCCTCGAAAGCGAGGAACAGTCATGGGCACGTTCTACTCGAAGTCCGGCAGTTCACCTCCGACCGAGCCGACCTTGGTCCTCTGGCAGGACGTTGCCGAGGCCATCGGACTCGACTTCGAAGCCTCGAGCGAGAAGCGCCGGGCCGAACTCAAGGACGCTCTGCGTCAGGCAGGCCGCGAAGAGGTCAGCACCATGAGCCGCCGACCGAACATGCCGGAGGTCGAGACCTTCACGCGCCTGCTCGAAGCCGTCCCCGGGCTGCGCGCCCGCATCACGGTGGACTTAGAAGGGTGGCCCCTCGTCCAGGGCAGATATGGCCGCCTGGAATGGCGTGGCGAGCCCGAGACAGGTCAGGAGTCGGGCTCGCCTCGCATCTACGCTTATACGGACAGGAAGCGCATTCTCTTCAAGCTCGGCGCAGTCTCTGGCGTCCGGCCCTGCCAGACCGGGGACGATGAGGGCGCTGTCAGCATGCCGGCGACCGATCATGGGGCAATTCTCGCCTGCGCCCGCCTGCTCCGGTGCCATACGAACGGCCGGGGCGTTCACTCGATCGGACGGTCGGCGAACGAAATGGCTTGGCTGCGAGCGAGCCGACTGCGCGCCGTCATCGGCAGGACGCCATCCCAGAAGATGCCCACGCCCGGCGCCTCTATCCATCTCGCCGAGCTCGACCCGCACTCTCGCGAATCGGTGCGAGTAGCATGAAGGTAAGCGCGGGAGAGGCTGAGCGGGATCCCATGATCCCAGAGAGTTTGTCGCTCGAGGCGCTCATTGACTTGCGCCGTCGGCATGACCATATTCGAGCCGAGCTCGATGCCGCGATCACACGGAAGATCGCCGAAGCTCGCCGGGAGGAGGTAGGCCATGCGGACGTCCAGGTCCTTACTGTCGATCGCCTTGCCGACCTGTGGAACATGAAGCCCGCTAAGATTCGCGAACTGTGCCGGACAGGCAGCATCCCGGCGCGCAAGTTGGGGCAGAAGGAGTGGGCCATCCCCGTCGCTGAGCTCCGGGACTGGGTTCGCAGGACCCACCTTGCGGAGGAAGTTCCGGGAGGCTACACAGCTGCTGATGCGACCGACCGAGGTCAAAGCCATCCGAAGGCGCCTGGGGCTTACCGCGTTGAAGTTCGCCGCACTCGTGGGCTGTCATCCAACAACGGTACGGCAGCGGGAAGCGGGACTGAAACGCCCGAGCGCGAGCGCAGAGCGCCTCATGCGGCTACTCGCGCAGCGTCCTACGAAGGCCCGGAGACGTAAACGATGAAGCCGAAGCGGCTGATCGTTGTCCGTTACCGGATGGATCGCAACAAGTGGGAGGTCGACCGTCAGAATCCGCCGGGCTCAAACCCAGCGCGGAGTCGGACTCTGTTCGATGGCGAGGAGGCGGCTCTCGCGTATGCTGCCGAGCTCGCCCCACGGCTCGGAATGACCGCTCCGCCCGTGCGCGACCAGAACATGACCCTCGGACAGGCCTTCACGCGATTCTTCGAGGCCAAAGCGAGGAAACGCAGCCTCGCCGAAGACCGGCGCATGGCGAGGCATCTAATGGACCACTTCGGCCGGGCCACGCCCCTGCGCGCTTTGACGTCGTCGAAAATCGCGGGTTACAGGGAACAGCGTCTGAAGGCTGGATCCGTTAGACGCAAGGACGCGCACGGTCGTCCCGCGCCGCTATCGGCGGCTTCGGTGAACCGGCCGTTGGCACTCTTGCGCACCCTGCTACGGATGGCTAACCGCGAGTGGGAAGTGTTGCCTCGACTGCCCGTTGTTACGCTCGAGCGTGAGCCCCAGGGCAGGGTACGGTGGCTTGAGCCTGACGAGGAGGCACGCTTGGTCGACGCATGCACCAGGTCTCAGAACCGCGACCTGCGTGACATCGTGACAATCGCACTGGAGACCGGCCTGCGGCAGGGAGAGCTCATGGGACTGACCTGGGAGCGCGTGGACTTCTCTCGAGGCGTCCTCAGGCTCGAGCGCACTAAGTCCGGTCGTCGACGCGAAGTCCCCATGCGTGATTCGGTCTACCGGGTCCTCGCGGCGCGGCCCGAGCCTCAGCAGGGCCGCATCTTCCGCGGTGCGTTCCCGCGGGGCGCCTGGGAGCACGCCCTAACCGAGGCCGGCATCGAAGGCCTCACATTCCACGACACGCGGCATCATTTTGCTTCGTGGTTTGTCATGCAAGGTGGAAAGCTCCAGGCCTTGCAGGAGATCCTCGGTCACCGCTCGCTCGCCATGACCCAGCGCTATGCGCACCTCAGTCCTGATCACCTCAGGAGGGAGATGCTTGCGACTGAGCGTCGGGCTATTCTGGAACCAAATGTTGGAACCAGGCAGCCAGCAGGTGACGAGGATGCTTTGCAAGTGTTAGACTCTTCGGACGAACGCCGGGGTAGCTCAGTGGTAGAGCAACTGATTCGTAATCAGTAGGTCGCGGGTTCAACTCCCGCCCCCGGCTCCACTCTTTCTCGCTAGTTACCTCGAGTCTCTGCTCTCGCTCTCTGTCCTGGGTTGCATATAGGTTGCTGCCGGTTGCCGATGCAAGACGATCCGCAGCGCCCCGGTTCGCTCCTGGGACGAGGTGTCCATAGAGATCCACCGTCATCTGGATCGATTGGTGCCCGAGCTGATCCTTGACGTAAGCGAGCGATTCTCCACTCTGGATCAAGAGCGAAGCGTAGGTGTGGCGCAGGTCGTGGAAGCGAATCCGCCGCAGGCCCGCCTTCGCGAGGAGCGGCGCCCAGAGGCGGTGCAGGAGGTTCATAGCCTCGATCGGCTTGCCAGCCTTGTTGGGATAGACCCAGGGGGTGAGATCGTGGCCCTGGACCGCTGCCTCGGCCTCCACGAGCGATTTTTTCGAGGCAAGCGCGGCCGCGAGCGCGGCCGGAAGATCCACGCGCCGCGCCTTGCCGCTCTTGGGACTGCCGGCCAGGAGTCGGCCCCCGCGGTACGCGACGGTTCGGCGAACCTCGAGGAATCGCCCGGCGAAGTCAACATCCTCCCACTTGAGCCCGAGGATCTCGCCCTGGCGCAGCCCCGTCCACACGGCTGTCGCGATCAGATCCAAAGCTTCCGGATACCAGCGCTTGCAGGCAGCCAGGAGTTGCACAACCTCCACCTCTGTCAACGGCACGATCGGCGCCCGAGCCTCTTCTTCGGTGCGGCCCCGGTAGAAGCGACTGAGGCGCGTGGCGGGGTTCAAGGGGATATGCGCGTCCTCGACCGCGTGGTTGAGGATCTCACGCAGCAAGCCGATCACTTTGAGCGCGGTGGAGCGGCGCATGCCCGCTGAGACCTTCTCCGCGAAGAGGGCACGGACCTGATCCCGCGTAACTCTCAGTAACGGCAGATGGCCGACGGCAGGGAAGAGGTGCCGGCGACACAGGAAGGTGTAGAGCTCGAGCGTGCGCGGTTTGCAGTGCGCAGTCACGTACTGCTCGAGCCATCGCTCTGCATACGCCTGAAGGGTCAACGACTCGCCCGCGGGTTCCAGCACCGACAGGTCCCCGAGCTGAAGCCGCGCCCGGACCTTCGATGCAACCTCCTCAGCGGCTCGGCGATCGCCGACGCGCTTCGCTCGTCGCACTCCCCGGTGGGTAATGAACACCCACCACGCGGACTTCCAGTAGCGAACTCGCACACCCATGATCACCCCCGTCGCCTCGGATGCGAAAGCGGCGCGCGATTCTCACGCCGCCGACCAGCCGCTGTCAACGTGGACGCCACATCGGCGCACAGTTCATCGACCAGCTGGTTGACCGCGATAGCCATGTGATCCGGATCCTGAACCTGGTGGAAGTGGCGCTTCATCCATGAGTCAAACTCAGAGCGCAACACTAAGATTTTGCCCCCAACGCGGTAGTGGGGCAGCCGAGCCTGGCGCCTCTTGAGATGGCCGCGAAGGGTTCGAACTGAGAGCCCCGAGCACCCGGCCAGTGACTTGAGGCCTAGATAGGGATCGGCCGTCTGGTCTCGCGTCGGCGCCTTGAAGGTTCGAGCGCTCCTCGTGCCTGACGGCTGACGAAGTGGCGCGCACGCACCGGCCCGTGACGGCGGCAGCTCAGTCACTTCATTCTTTTCATTGCGCGTTGAGCAGGGCGCCTCTTCAAGGCAGTGGACATCACTGTCGTTCTGTTGACCGAGAGACTGGCCCTCATTCAGCGAGTTCTCGTGGGGCGGAACCGCGCGGACCTCTTGCGACTCATCCTTCGCAGGGATGTCTCGGTAGCGGACCAGCGACTCGGAAATCATGAAGTCGCCGTCCGTGAAGACTGTCTTGGCGACGTAGCGCGTGACGCCTAGGGCATCAGAGACCGCAGTGACGTGAGTATCGCCATTGCGAAGGTTCCAGGTCATCAAGGGACCATCGATGGGCCGGCCCTTGAGGCCCACGAGAAGAACGTGAACATGCCACGCTCCTCCAGTCCCTCGCTCCATGACGTAAAGCCAGCCCACCGGCGAACGGAACCAAAAGGGGAGGTTTTCGCACCACCGACTTGCTTCCCGGTTCGCCCGACGCTGATCCACGGATCCGACGCGTTTGGTATCGAAGGTGAGACTTACGAACTGTTCCCAGGGTATCCCACCAAGGCACTCAGCCAACGCTTTAGCACGATCATCACCAGCAAGATGCAAGCGAATAGACGACCTTCCTCCGGCCTTTCCTTCTGGCCAGGGGCTCGTGACGCGGTTTTTGCGACGCGAAAGTCTAGTCATAGACAAAGTCCGAACTACCAAGGTCATCAGGCCCGTCGCCTCGAAGATGCACGGTCAGGCAACGGTAATCGTGGGGTTCAGTCACCCCTACGAAGGTTCATGCACCCCTGATGGAAGGAAGGTATCCCGCGCTCAGCCTGCCTCGATACCACGATAAAATCCGCGGGATTTCGTGGGGGGTGGAGCTGGTGCTAGTGCTTGGCGTATTGGCGTAGTACGTCTATCAGGTAGATCGAACGATCGGTAGCCGGGAGCGAACGAATCTTCTCGAGGATATCGATCCCCATGTGGTCCTGAGCGAGCCGACGACCCACCCCTATCCGGCGTTCCAGCCACCGGATGTTTGCGGCTGTATCTTCACGGTCAAGAATTGTGAGTATTTGGGGCCTGGACAAGCCACATTCACGGGCAACCATGATGAAAAGCGATTGGAATTCAGATGTGGTCCGTCCCTTGGGTCGGCCGAGCGCTCGGCCTTGGAAGGTGCGTCGAGCGGAACGCAGCAGCGAGAGAGCTGACGCCTCGGAAATCCTCAAAAGGGTTGTAAGAACGGCGATAGCGAATAGGAAGGAAGATCCAAGGTCCGCAGGGTCGAAGTATGCGGGCCTCGTTGGTCGCGTAGTACCCGTGCCCTTCTTCTGATTGAATCTCCTCAGTGCCTTCTCGAAGGCGCTCAGAGCCTTCACAAGCCCTGGCGAGGCCCCTATGGCAAACGGATTATGCTGCTTCGATGGCGCAGGTTGATTGCGCTTGGTGCTGTCCCGGCGGGATCGACTTGATGAATTGGCCACGGTGTGCTTACCGGAACGTCGACTAGGTTGACGGGCTGGGGAGGATTCGGGGATGATGGCGTCGGACAGGGCGGACATGTCATGGCTCCTAAGGTGCTGAGTCTCCTCGCAGAGCTCAATCTACCCGAGGTGACCTGACAGCCGCCCTTCCTTTTGCCCTCTTTGTTTGAAAGAGGCTGGATCCCTGGCAACCACTGGCTTCCGGGCTAACTCTGGCTCAAACTAGGCCGCCTCTGACCCCAAACCCTTCTCAAATGCGAGCTTCAGGGGTCAGTGAACGATCGATTCAATGCCGGTGTGATTTCCGCTCGGCAGGTACAGCTGCCAAAACGGCCCAAGCGTGTCTCTCCTACCTACGGTCGCCAAGAGCGTCCACAAGAAGTGCGGTCGCAAAAAGCGTCCGCAAGGAGTCCGTAACGACTACCGGTGCGTCCGGTTCACGCGGCCCGGGGAAAGCGGCGGTGCGCGAGTCTCGCCGCGCTGTGCGCGCCGACGTCGACTGTAGGCGCGTGTTCGTCTGGCTGAGGTCCCTGTTTCATGGCAAGGCGGACAAACTCACGTCCTAGGCCGAGACGGGGTGCTAGCAGGCGTCTCCTGGCATGGCCGAGGGCGTCGGATTGTTTGACCATGCTTCCCCAGCATGGGCCTTCGCGCGGCTGACTCCCGGCTGAGGATGACAAGAACCGCCGACGCCGGTGTCAGCGACGGAGATCTCCCCCGCCGACCACGCCGCTGCCGTCTCGGGCGACCATGCCGGCCACGAAGACCTGATTGCCGACGACGAGGCAGTTGGACCACGTCTGCGGGGGAGGGTCGGGCACATGCGGGCTGATGATCTTCTTTTTTCATGGACTCTCCTTGTCGGGACGATGCACGGAGTCGGTCAGGCGGCCCGCATCAGGGCGTAGAGCCGCCACTCGCCGGGGACGCCCTTGAGGGTGTGCGCGCCGCGTTCCTCGAAGGAGAGGCCCGAGCCGGCGACGAGATCCTTGACCGTATTGGACACGAGCACTTCGCTGGGCTTGGCCAGTCCCGCCACTCGGGCACCGATGTGGACGGCGATGCCGCCGACTTTGTCGCCGATGACCTCGCACTCACCGGTGTGAAGCCCCGCGCGCACCTCGATGCCCAGCGGGCGGACTCCTGCGCTGATTGCCTGGGCGCATCGGATGCCGCGAGCCGGCCCGTCAAAGGCCGCGAAGAACCCGTCGCCCGCCGTGTCCACTTCGCGGCCGCGGAAGCGGGTCAGCTCCCGCCGCGCGAGTGCGTAATAGCCGTCGAGCAGGTCACGCCACTTCCGGTCACCGAGGGCGGCCGCCCGCTCCGTCGAGCCCACGATGTCGGTGAAGAGCACGGTCGCCAGCACCCGGTCAACCTCGGCCTCGTGGCGCGTGCCGGTGAGGAACTCCTCGATCTCGTCCAGGATGGCGTCGGCATCGCCCACCCACGGGGTGTGATCGATGCCGGGAAGCTCGACGAGGCGGGCGCCCGGCACGTGCTCGGCCAGGTAGCGTGCCTGTTCCGTGCGGACCACACGATCGCCCGCCCGATGCACGACCAGGGTCGGCACCCGGACAGCGGGAAGGATGGGTCGGACATCGATTTCCTTGTTCATCTGCATGACCGCCACCGCGGCGCCGGGGCTCGCAGCCAGCCGCCGGTACGTGGCCGCCCACTGCTGATAGCGCTCGTCTCCCGCAGCGCTAGGCCCCCAGAGGTCGTCCAGGCCTCCGCCTTCCCCCCATCCCTTCTCGATGGTGTCGATCATCGCTCGCCATTCCTGCTCGGTGCGTCCGGCCTCGTGGTCCGGCGCCCAGGCGCGGCGGGCATAGGAGCCGTAGAGCACGAGCGCAGACGTGCGCTCGGGATAGGTCGCCGCGAAGAGCAGCGACATCGGCCCGCCCTCGGAGATTCCGACGAGGGCCGCGCGCTGGGAACCCACGGCGTCCATGACGGCCCGCACGTCGTCCATTCGCTGCTCGAGCGTGGGAATTCCGCCCACCCGGTCGGAGAGTCCCGTGCCACGCTTATCGAAGCGGATCAGCCGGGAGAAGGAACCGAGGCGCTCGAAGAAGCGGGCCGACCACGGATGCTCCCATTGGCATTCGAGGTGGGACACGAACCCGGGGACGAAGACGAGGTCGAGCGGCCCGGTCCCCGTCACCTGGTAGGCGATGTGGAGATCGCCGCTCTTCGTGTACTGGGTTTTCGGCGCTGAAGGCATGGCCGGCTCGTGCCCGGGAATATGGCCGAGCCCGTGGTGGCCGTCAAGTCCATGGTGAAGACCGCGTCGTGCGGTCGTCCCTTTACGACCATGATAGAGGCTTCAACCCGCATTTTCGATTTGAACACTGAACGGGTCGGGGCATAATCGCTCAACACCCGCAAGAAAAGCGCCTCTCTGGGGCTCCTCGCTAGCGCGGAGGGCACCACCCAATGGGTGACGCGACATCTGGTCCGATTCGGCTCTCGTTCAATCCCCAGCTGCGCGTCGAGTTCCGGGGCGCCACCGTGACCTCCGATGCTGGGCTGTTACTGCCGCGTGAGTTGGACGAACGCCTCAGTCTGAACACGCTGATCGAACGGCATCTCACTGATCCGCGCACTGGCCACAATCGGCAATTCCCGGTGCCGGACCTCTTCCGTCAGTCGATCTACAGCCGACTCGCCGGCTACGAGGACACCAACGACGCCGAGCGGCTGGCCGAGGACCCGACCTTTCGGATGCTGGCCTCGCGCGAGCGGCGGGAGGCAAGCGTCGCGCTTACCTCGACCCTCCACTGGTTCGAAACAGAAGTCCTCGCAGAGGAGCGGAACTATCAGGGACTCGCGCGCCTCAATACGGACCTGGTGCGGCACGAGGCGGCTCGCCCGCTCGCGCGGCGGCTGATCCTGGATATCGACAGCTCCGAGAGCCCGGTCCACGGTGCCCAAGAGCAGTCGGCCTACAATGGTCACTTCGAGTCCGTCTGCTACCATCCGCTCTTCGTCTTCAATCAGAACGGCGACTGCCTTGCTGCGAAACTCCGGCCGGGGAACGTCCACAGTGCCGACGGATGGGACAAGTTCCTGCTCCCTGTCATTGACCGGTCCCAAACCCAGGGGCAGACCGTGGTCGTTCGAGCCGACGCGGCCTTTGCGCTCCCCGCGCTGTACGAGGCACTGGAACGGCGAGACGTGGCCTATGCCATCCGGCTGCCGGCCAATCAGGTGCTGGAGCGGACCATCGAGGATTTGCTCACCCGGCCGCGCGGCCGGCCGAGCCATGCGCCGCTGGTCCGCTACCGGAGCTTCCAGTATCAGGCCGCTTCCTGGGATCGGCCTCGACGGGTGATCGCCAAGATCGAGCATCACCTGGGCGAGCTCTTCCCTCGGGTCGGCTTCATCGTGACCACCCTGACTGGGACCAGCCGCGCCGTCGTCCATTTCTACAACCAGCGCGGGGCGGCGGAGCAGTGGATCAAGGAGGGCAAAGCCGCGACCCACTTGACGCGCCTCTCCTGTCACCGCTTCCGGGCCAATGAGGTGCGGTTGCTCCTCGGGGTCCTCGCCTACAACCTCGGCAATCTGCTACGCCGGCTCGTCCTGCCGCACGCCATCCAGAGCTGGTCACTCACGAGTCTCCAACAGCGGCTGTTCAAGACGGGCGGACGCCTCATCCGGCATGCACGGTACTTCACCCTGCAACTCGCCGAAAGCTACTTGACGGGGAGCCTCTTTCGGCAGATTCTCCAGCGTATCGAGCGGCTCGCGTGGCCCCCGACCTGAGCAGGAGCACCGTACCCGGAGCGAGCGCGAATGAGGAGCGGGGAGCGAACCGGCGGGGGTGTCTCCGGAAGGCACGGCCGGAGACCAAAATATTCAGACGAAAGGAGGCGAACTCAGTCCCTACCTCACGAGAAGGACTTCCGTCAACGACGTTGGGAAGGGCGACCGAGCTGAGCGAGGGATGAACCGCTCGTTCAACGCCAACGAGGGGGCGGAAGTGGGCCATATCGGAAATCCCGGCTAAGCGCGCTGGAAAACCCAAAATGAAAACCCGTGGTTAATCAGGAGGATAACAGCCTCGACCGAGGGTTTCCAATAATTAAGGGGCACGGAGGGTTACTCGGTGAACAAACGCTTTGGTTGGCTTCCGGCTTTTTTCGCTCTCCTGATGGGGCTCCATCTGGCGGGCCAAACCGCACAGGCCGATATCATTTACGCCGCGACCGGTG
>Ga0126384_10002601_pt1 | contig 10927 bp, 9 predicted proteins | sample PanSoiMetPlot_36_FD_92543 | JGI IMG/M metagenome (GOLD analysis project Ga0126384, IMG submission 92543) | Tropical forest soil microbial communities from Panama - MetaG Plot_36 | ecosystem: Environmental > Terrestrial > Soil > Tropical forest > Bulk soil | place: Panama | collected 2016-02-17 | reverse complement strand
TTAGCTTCCAATCGAATCAAAGGTACAAAGATCGATGTCGCGCAGCTCTTATCCGGTGTCGATCAGGCAGACAAGGAAACGGTCGCCGCCAGACTTATCAGCTTGACGCTTCTCAACGACGCCTCTGCCGGAACCCGCGCGGCTTTGGGGAAAACGCTGCAGTCAGAGCCTGTAAACGCGCTCCCGCCGACTGCGGCGAACACACCAGTGGGCTATGACCTGAAAGCTGTTTCGCAAACCGTAGCAAAGAACGCCCCTGTAACACCTTACGTTACCGAACTGGTTACCCTGCTGATTGGCTCGCCGGAGTTTCAGCAGCGATAGAATGGACCTCCGATCGGCGCTAGCGCTCTTTCTCCTCGACGTTCCTTCACTGTCTTCAATAAGACGAAGAAGGCGGCTGTCTCGCACCGAGTCGCGATTGCTTCTGACCGGTCGCTCCATTTTCACCGGCGGCTTCTCGATAAACGCTGACTGTATAGCGGTGCTTCTAAAGGCTACCGGAAGGCTTTTCATTTGTCTCGCAATCGTTCTTCAACCGCTTGCTGTTGCCCAGCGTTTAACGACGGTAACGGTCGAATATACCCCGGGTCATCCGGCGAATCGTTTTGTGCTTTCGCATGTCCTGGGCGCGGGCGTGGACGGACATGGTTTCGGAGAAACAGCGCGACAACTCTCGGCACCAAGTATTCAGGCGATGCTTTCGGCAGGTTTCAAGCCGGTGACCTATCGCTTACGCACCGAACTTGCCGGCGAGGCGTGGCACTGGAATCCGCAGGGCACTTGGAGTGATGCCACACGTCATCAGGGCTATTGGACATCGAGCAGTACAACCAGGGAGCCGATTCAGCTGTCGTACGGTTATCGTCTACCCCGTCGCGGCAACACCGTCGACCAGGCAAATGACGACGGCTATTCGAGAATCGACGACGGGGATCCGAAAACATTCTGGAAGAGTAATCCTTATTTCGACAAATATTTCACCGGCGAAATAAATTCCGTTTATCCGCAATGGGTGATGATCGATCTTGGCGCGGCGAAGGAGATCAACGCGATTAGAATCACCTGGGGCGAACCATTCGCGACCAGGTTTTCCATCCAATCCGGCAATTTTGTCGGTGAGGAAGACTTGTCGCAAAGATTGCCGACCGACTGGCATACATTTCCGTACGGCGAGATTCAAAACGCAACCGGTGGCAGCTCATTCGTAATATTGGCAGATCAACCGCTCCGCGTACGCTATGTTCGACTGCGTTTGGATGAGAGTTCCGGAACAGGTCCGCGCAATTCAAAGGACATCCGCGACCGGATCGGTTTTGCGATTCGGGAGATCTATGTCGGATCCGTCGATGGCAGTCGTCATTTCCAGGATGTCATTCGCCACGGCGCAGGACGTGACAGTCAAACGAAAATCTACGTTTCGTCGACTGACCCGTGGCATCGGGCAATTGATCGCGACAAGAACACTGAACAGCCCGGCTTTGATTTCATCTTCAGTTCAGGACTGACCAATGGATTGCCGTTGATGTTGCCCGTGCCGGTACTCTATGACACGCCGGCAAACGCGACTGCTGAGATCCAATACCTCACGAAGCGAGGTTATCCAATCGATCGCGTTGAACTAGGCGAAGAACCCGATGGCCAGTTTATCGATGCTGAGCATTACGCCCAACTCTATTTGCAGTTCGTCGACGCGCTGCGCAGCGCAAATCCGCGCTTGCATTTTGGCGGGCCAAGTATGCAGGACATCGAGCAAACGCAGGTACCGGGGCAAATTGAGTTTGGCAAAGGCGGATGGCTGGGCCGGTTTCTTCAATATTTGAAAAGTCATGGACGGATCGATGATTTCTCGTTCTTCTCTTTCGAATGGTATCCGTTTGAAAACGACTGCGAGCCTGCAGGCGAGCAATTGCAGAACGCACCAGTACTGCTAACCGACGCGCTCAATGAATTACAGAGTGGCGGGCTCAGCCGGAACATCCCATGGATAATTTCGGAATACGGTTACTCGGCGTTCGGCGCCCGCGCCGAAATCGATCTGGAAGGGGCACTATTGAATGCCGACACCGTCGGACGATTTCTAACATTGGGCGGAGACGCTGCTTACTTGTATGGCTATGAGCCGGGCGAGGTTATCAAGGAAAACGAGTGTTCGGCCGGCAACAACATGTTGTTCTTCTTGAACGCAAATGGCCGCAGATGCCAACCGACGGCAACCTACTGGGGCGCGCGTTTGTTAACGCAGGAATGGGTGAAACCGGGCGACGAGCTGCATGAAATTTACCCGGCAGTTTCTGATTTGAGGAACGGACAAGGCGAACAGATCGTGACGACGTACGCAGTGAAAAGACCGGACGGGCTCTGGTCGTTAATGTTAATTAATAAGGATCCAAAGCAGTCGCATGAAGTAAGAGTAATTTTCCAGAACGCATCGCAGACAGTTACTTTCACTGCGCCTATTGAAGTTGTTCAGTTTTCCGGGGAGCAATATCAACTAACTTCTGATCGTGAACAGCCTCAGCCAATCAAATCTGATCCGCCGGCGCGGTTCACATTGGAAAGGCCATCATCGGTTAGCCTGCCGGCCTATTCGCTTACCGTTATACGCGGTAAGGTTCAGTAGCATCGTGATTTGTTTTCCGTTGCGTCTTTGCGTCTTTGCGTGAGATGACGGTCGGTCCATCAGCTTTCGCGCAAGGGCACAAATACAATCTGCAAGTTGTTGAACTTGTTGACTTCTCGAAATTGGCGGCGTAAGGTTCGACCCACTTCTCTTTTCGATCGTTAGGAGGCCTCTCAATGTTTCAGTATTTCTGCCTCTCGAGTCGATCAGTTGTAACAAAGCTCGGTCTCCTTTTGGCCCTCGCAAGCGGCGTCAGCGCGGTCCGCGCTCAGGAAACTGTGTCAGGACGTCCCCTGCTCGACGTTGACGGGAACAAGGTCTTTTCAAAACAAGAATTACTGGGCGTGGCGAACAAGTGTATTGACGAGGCAATTGAATTTCGCCTCAAGTATGAAGCGGAACAACTCGACTATTGTTCGCATCAGATGCTTAGTCACATGTACGAAAAGGGTTACCTTCAGGCCAAACTGGGCAAGACTGTTTATGATGAAACTGACAGCGGCACGAAGGCTACGATACCAGTTGAAGAGGGAGCGCTTTACCGCGTGGGCGAAATCAGAATAGACGGCGCAAAAATCTTTGCTCCAACTCAAATTTTGGAAATGATCAACTTTAAGCGAGGCGATATTGCTAACGGTCAGCTGCTCTCAAAGGCTCTTTATGAACGCCTGAAAGAAACCTACAGCAACTTGGGACATATTCAGTATACCGCCGAGATCACACCCAAATTTCATCAAGACAGTCCCAATGAAGGCCTGGTCGATTTTGACATTGTGATCGACGAAGGTCAGCAATTTAGGATTCGCTCGATCAAGTTCACCGGTGGCGACAAAGCGACCACGGATCTAATGCGACGAGAATTGATGGTCCACGATGGTGAAGTCTTCAATTATGACCTGTGGAAACAGAGCGTTGCGAAGATGAATAATACCGGCTTGTTTGATCGGATTGATTTGGATAAAGATGTGGATTTCAAAGCGGATCAAAACACGCCTCTATTGGACATTACAATTCATTTGAAGAAAACCGTGGCAACTGCTACTAATCCCTAAACCAAAAAAACCTACGTAATCTCGTCGAACTCACCGTACCGGATCCCCCTACAAATACGCTCTATATCTCCGGACATCGCGCGATCGGAAGTTAGACGCAAGACGTGCTTGCGCACGATTTCATGAGCCTGCTTCACTCCCTTACCCGGTTCCAGCGGAGCGCGGTATTCCAGACCTTCAGCCGCAGTGATCAACTCAATTGCCACGATCTTCTCTGCCAACTCGACCACGGAACGAAGCTTGAGGGCGGCGGTCATGCCCATCGAAACGTGATCTTCCTTGCCACCGTCGGTCGGCACGTTATCGATGCTCGCTGGGTGGGCCAGCACCCTGGCTTCATTCAAAAGCGCGGCGGCAACGATTTGCATCATCATGAATCCAGATGCCGGCCCGGGCTGAGAGGTCAAAAAAGGCGGCAGATCCTCGTTCGAATCAGGATTGACCAAACGATCAATGCGCCGCTCAGTGATGCTCATCAGGTCGGTCAGCGCGATCGCGGCGTAATCGAAAGCAAGGGCCAGGGGCGCGCCATGGAAATTCCCGCCTGAAAGCACCTCGCCGGAGTCAGCAAACACCAAAGGGTTGTCGGTGGCGCTTCCGGTTTCTATTTCCACAACCTCACACGCATGTTTGAGCGCCGCGCGGACGGCGCCATGGACCTGGGGCATACACCTGAGAGAATAGGCATCCTGGACACGCGGATCGTTCTGGATGTGTGATTTTCGAATCTCGCTGTCGCGCAGCAGTTCACGCAAGTGTTCCGCTACTTCCGCCTGGCCTGTTTGACCGCGGGCCGCATGTATTCGTTCATCAAACGCCACCGGAGTCCCCCGCAAGGCTTCCAACGACATTGCGCCGGCGACGTCCGCCAGTTGCGCCACTCTTTCGCCGCGATGCAGTGCCAACCCACCAACCGCCGCCATCGCCTGCGTACCATTCAACAATGCGATACCTTCCTTCGCCTCGAGCTGCAATGGCTGGATGCCAGCGCCCCGCAAAGCTTCTCGGCTGGACATTTGTTCTTCGCGGAAGAACGCTTCGCCTTCACCGATTGCCGTCAGCGCTAAATGAGCCAGAGGCGCGAGGTCGCCGCTCGCCCCCACTGAACCCTTCTCGGGGATTACCGGTGTTACGTTGCCCTCGAGCATTGCGATAAGGGCCTCGACAACAACCGCCCGGCAGCCGCTGTAACCTTGCGCAAGCACATTTGCTCGCAAGAGAAGCATTGCGCGCGCCTCTTCGATTGAAAGCGGCGGCCCGAGCCCGCACGAATGACTGCGAACCAGATTCAATTGCAAGGCCCGCAGTTCGGACTCTTCGATGCGCACATCGGACAGCCTGCCAAAGCCGGTGTTCACGCCGTAAACCGTTCGCCCCTCGGAAATAATTTGTTCCACCACTCGCCGTGATCTTTCGATCCGAGCACGAGCGTTTGTGGATAACGAAACGCGCTCGTCGGCGCGGGCAACAGAATCGATTTGTCGTAAAGATAGTCTTTGGCCGTCAATTTCGAGCATAAACCTGAAGGCAGAAGACAGGAGTCAGAAGTCAGCAGAATGGACGTAGGAGTTGTAGCTTCAGTCGTCCACAAACTCGTGCGCATCTCTTCTGACTTCTGACTTCTGACTTCTGACTTCTGACTTCTTGTTCGGGGCGTCCGAGACGTGAATTCTGCGATCCGGAGTTTGCGTAATATCTATTCTCTTGAACTCGCCGCTCGGCCCGCCCCGGAGACGCTGCCGCGCGCGCTTGGCACGGCGCACGGTCGCCTTGGTACCTGAGGATGCCGCCCGGGTCCAACGTGACATGCGTCGCAGTGGATGTAATGCGAACTGGTGACGGGGCAAAACTTCGCCGGTAGCTTCGCGTAGTCGAATGGTACTGATAGCAAAAACGAACAGCGTCGCGTTGAAAACAAAACCAATAACAAAAACGATATAACCTGGCACCAACCCCACCGTCGCGCGCAAGATAAATTCGTTCAAGTTAGCCGCCGGCGTGGGATGCAGATACACCTTTAAATTCCAACTCAGCGCGAGTAGCGCGAACAGCCAGATGTAGTTCCGTCGTAAGCGCCGACCAATCGCCTCCCACACGCTGATGGTAAAGTTCGGTGTTAACAGATCGGCAGCCAGGTGCGAGGCCCATTCCTGATCGCGCGGCACCCCTTCGGGCGACAGCATTTGTGCAAGGTATCCTGTTTCTATGACGCGGACGCGGCTGGCCCAGATTTCGTAATAGCGGTAGCGCCGCGCTTCCATTAGCAGAAAAATCGCCACCAGAATCGAAATGATCGGTATCAAAAAATGCGGGTTGTTCGGAGAGCTGAAGGCGAACGATAAAGCACCAGCGACCGTTAGCACGGCCCAGTAGGTCGTGTTATCCAGGCGGCTGCGCCAGGTGTTCGACCGCTGTATTTCACCGCGATAAAAATGGGACATCGCGGTATTGAATTCCGCCGGCGTAAGTTTGCGCATTGCGTCGAGGGACGCCGGCAGCGTCCGATCGGGTACGGCCGTGTCATGCAGCGATGCCGAAATAGCACGCAGCCGCGCCGCTCGTTCAGGACTGGCCGGACGCGCCGCGGGATCGCGCAGCGCTCCGCTCCCCCGCGCTTGTAACCTTGAAGTAATTTGCGAATCGTGAATGCTGTCGGCCTGGGTGCTGCGTTCGGTTGGATCGGTGGTGATCGCCATTTTCGAAGATGCAATCTTGCCGAGTGAGACGAGGCGGAAGCCACGCAGATGATATCACGAAAGCCATGGAATTCGGGGCCCTTAGTGGGGTCATCCCTTTGTCACTCGCGAGAAGCTACCTACCTTGACAGTGATCTGGACGGTACCTATAGTTCCCCTTCGTGCTTTGAAAGAAATTTCATCCGAAAAGTGTGTCAAACGAACGGCAACTCGATCACGGGCCCTGGATGCGCGAAGCGCTGAGGCTCGCTGCCGAAGCCCGCGAAGCCGGCGAAGTTCCCGTCGGCACGTGCATTGTGCTTAACGACAAGATGCTCGCCGGGGCCGGCAATCGCACGCGCGCGGATTGCGATCCTACCGCGCACGCAGAGATAGTTGCGCTGCGCGCCGCCGCAAAAGCATTCGGTAATTTTCGTCTTGCCGGTGCCGTGGTTTATTCGACGATTGAACCGTGCGCGATGTGCGCCGGGGCGTTGATTCAAGCGCGCATTGGTCTCCTGGTTTACGGGGCGGTAGACGAAAAGGCGGGCGCCGTCGATTCTCATTTTCATATTTGTGACGCGAATCACCTCAATCATCGCATTGAAGTCATCAGAGGTGTCCTGGAAGCTGAGTGCCGCGAGATCATGCAGGAGTTTTTTAGAATTCGACGTCAGAAATCAGAGATCAGCGATGGACCAAAGCTGACATCTGACCTCTGACTTCTGATATCTGTCTTACTGCGGAGAGGTCGCATAGTGGATTAGTGCACCGGTCTCGAAAACCGGAGTGGGTTTACGCCCACCGTGGGTTCGAATCCCACCCTCTCCGCCACGACGATTATTGACAGCGCCCAACCTCTCTTGAACCAGCTGCTACTCGGAGACGACTCAAGATGCAACGACAGCGATTGATTAGTCTGGCTCTTTGCGCATTGTTGTTATTGGCAGCTGTGCTGGGCTGCAAGTTGCTCAGTAAGAACCGCAACCTTCGGTCGTCGACCAACAAAGGCGACCGGCCCGCCGGAAGCTCTGACAAATCCGGTGACAGTCTTACGCAGAAAACAAATCTCTACATCAAAGAATGCATCAACAAGTACTCAAGTCGCGTAATGGATAGTTATCAGCGATACGCTTCGTGGATGCACGATGTCGAGCAAGGTCCCACAGGCAGAGAGAGCATAGTCTACGGGCTGTATGACGTCTCGGGTGACGGCCAGGATTGCCTCAGCGCGATTAGCAAAGCGAAGAGCATGGATCCATCGCTTCCGGAAGCTGAGGGTGCCGCTGATGCATATGGCAGTGCCTTGAAAGAAGCGATCAATCAAATCAAGGCGATTTATCCTTACTATGATCACAAGGACTACAAGGACGATGGCTTTCAGCGGGGCAAAGCAGCGCACGCGTCATTGCTCGCGGCCTTTAAAAATTTCCAGCAGTCTAACAAGAGTTTCGATGACCAGGTTGATAAGCTGGAAGATGAAGTCGCGAACAAAAATCTGGAAGAGTTCAAGAACGACCCCGCCCGGAAGTATGACTACGCCGCGGTTGATACCGGGGTAAAGGCCAAAAAGATTGTGCGCCTGGTGCGGCAAACGGACTTTTCACATATCAATGTCGAGGAACTACAACCACTGATCGACGATTTCGAAAAGTCCCTTGAGGGGCTTAAATCGGCGGGCGCGAAAAAGACTATGAGCGGCTTTTATATCTCCAGCTGCGATGATTTTTTGAAAGCGGCAAAGGAGTTAATGCGGCGCGTGCGCGATAAGAAACCTTTTACCGGAATGGAGCGAAGTTGGGTGGGCACCGCGTCAGGATGGATGGTCGAGGGATCTCCCGATAAACTAATTCACCAGTACAACGAAATGATTCAACGACGTGGTATGAGTATCTAGCGGAAAGGTGCAGGAGTGGCTTAACTGGCAGCACTGGAAATGCTGTGTGCGGGGAACCGCACCGTGGGTTCGAATCCCACCCTTTCCGCCATAGGTCCTCCAGGTCCTATAAGTCCTATGGATCACACAGAATAATTATGAGATTCCAAACAATCCTAATCACACTGATCGCTGTGTTCGCGGCGAGCAGTGCCGGTCTCAGCGCACTCGCGCAGCGCAAGCGAACCACCACCCACGCCGCAATCTGCGGCAATCCCAAGCTCCCCTGTAAGACGTCTGCGACATTTCAAAGTAACGATCTTCCATTTCAAGTGCCGCGGAACTCAACGATAGTCGATACGGTTCCGTTCTACGCCATCATCCTCCAAAGCATGGCAGTCAAGACTGATGATTGCGCTGTCTTCATTCCTGAAAGCGACCGCCTGGCGGCGCAGGCCCTCTTCCCCGATCACAAAGTGTTCAGCTCGCGTTGCATCGATCCCGAGAATCTTTTTTACGCTGATGTGACTTCCGGCAACGCCAGGTATTTTAGCGAGACTCATCGCATTCTGGCGGTGTACGCCGGCACGACGATGGCAGACGCAAAGAGATTGCTGCCGGCGGTTCAAGCGACAGGAAAATATCCCGGCGCAAATATTCGACGCATGCGAACTGGATTCAACGGAACTTAGAGGTTTTCGATTATGGATGACGACAAACTGGCAATTGATGAGGCCCGCCGAGCCGGCCAGCACGGGGCGGTTAAGTCACAGGTCGAGGCCGAAGTGCAGGCAGATATCGCCGATCAGGCCGCACGTCGTGCCCCGGCCCAGCAACAACGCGTTGAGGGAATTGCCGAGGAGTTTCGCGCAAAGGCCGTCGACGAAGTTGTGCAAACTGATCGAGAAATTAAACGAGGGCGAGGAGTCGCACGAGTATCGCAAGTTGTTGATTACATTTTCTATGTGATTTATGGGTTGCTCGGACTGCGCTTTCTGCTCGCCCTCCTGGCAGCGCGAAGTAGCGCCGGCTTTGTGCGGTTTATCGTCGCGGTCACAGATCCCTTCTATCGACCTTTCCAGGGAATTGTGTCCAGCCCAAGCACCGAGAGCGGCCATACACTAATGCTGCCGCTGGTAATCGCGATCATCGTGTATATCCTGCTGCACCTGGCGATTAACGGTCTGTTAAGAATCATCGCACATCGTAAGACGGCCGTTTGACATCTTCGAATTCGAAATCGCAATCGAGCTTCACGGGTCTCATCCCCAACCGGCAATTGGAAATTGGCAATCGACAATGTCACAATTGAGTTATCAGACTTCGGGCTCCGCACAACGTAGCGCGAGTGAACCCCGCCAGGCCGGGAACGGAGCAACGGTAGCTACGCGCGCGTGTGTTGCGGGTAAGTCCGGAGTCTGACTGGAAATTAAGGATGACGGCGGAAGGATGAAGGATGAAAACAAGGTGATCGTCATTTCTTGTTTTCACTTCATCCTTCATCCCTCATCCTTCATCCTTTTGCTATGTCTTATCAAGTAATCGCCCGCAAATGGCGGCCACAGAAATTCGAAGACGTCACCGGTCAGGAAGTCTTAACCCGGACGCTGCAAAATGCGATCGAACATGGTCGCCTGCATCACGCTTATCTTTTCTCAGGTGCTCGCGGGGTCGGGAAAACAACCACCGCGCGCCTGGTAGCTCGGGCGCTGAATTGCCATAAAGCCAACCAGCCGACGCCCACCCCGTGTGCCCCGATCGACGAGAAAGCTTGCGCCTCGTGCCGGGAAATTGCCGCCGGCCACTCAATGGATGTCCTGGAAATCGACGCCGCCTCAAATACCGGTGTCGACAACGTGCGCGAAGTGATTATTGGAAGCGTTTCGATTGCGCCCGCCCGTGACCGTTATAAAGTTTTCATTATTGACGAAGTGCACATGCTGTCTGGCCCGGCGTTTAATGCTCTCCTGAAGACGGTGGAAGAGCCGCCACCAAACGTCGTCTTCCTGATGGCCACGACTGAGCAACAGAAAGTGCCCGACACGATAGCTTCTCGCTGCCAGATTTTTGAATTCCGAACGATTGCCAATTCAAAAATCGCGGAACGGCTGCGACTGATCGCGCGGGCCGAGAAGATTTCCATTACGGAGGATGCAATTCGGGAAATCGCGCGCGCCGGCGAAGGGTCAATGCGTGACGCGCAATCAGCTTTGGATCAAGTTATTAGTTTCGCGGGAGAAAACATTTCAACTGAGGATGTTGAGAAAGCTTTAGGCATTGTCGGCGCTGATGTGCTCGCGCGGGTGATGAATGGAATCGCCGAGAACAAACCGAGCGAGGCACTGGCGATTGTCGACGATCTCGTCGTGCGTGGTCACAACCTGCGAAATTTCTGTCGCGACTTACTCGGCCATCTACGCGATCTGCTTGTGGTAAAAGTGTCGGGCGATCCCAAGCTGCTGGACTCGGCTTCAACGCAAACACACGCGCTCGAGGAACAGGCAAAACTTTTTTCAGAATCCGATCTCGTGCGCTTCTTTCATTCACTGGCCGAAACGGAAAGTACTCTGAAGGACGCCGCCAACCCGCGTTATCAGGTTGAAGTCGGGCTCGTGAAATTGATGGAGATGCGACGTCTCACCGCGCTGCCGGAACTAATCGAACGAATTGCTCAGCTCGAGAATTCCGTCACCGATGGCGC
>Ga0126384_10002600_pt1 | contig 10928 bp, 8 predicted proteins | sample PanSoiMetPlot_36_FD_92543 | JGI IMG/M metagenome (GOLD analysis project Ga0126384, IMG submission 92543) | Tropical forest soil microbial communities from Panama - MetaG Plot_36 | ecosystem: Environmental > Terrestrial > Soil > Tropical forest > Bulk soil | place: Panama | collected 2016-02-17 | reverse complement strand
TCCGTATATTTCAAGAGCCTATCGGGGCCGATGAAATTCTCCGGCACGCCGGCGGTCTTCGGCACGACCGGCGCCAGCATGGCCGACGGCGGAACCTCAGGATCTGCGGGAAAATAGTCGGCGCCGAGCAGATTCCCCTGGCCCTCCTTTGAAAGGATGTAGTCGATCAGCAGCAGCGCGGCATGCGGATGCTTGGCGCCCTTGACGACGCCCATGGTGGCGGCGGTCGAGGCGGTCGGATCGAGCAGCAGCGAGTTGACCGGCGCGCCCTTGGCGCGGCTGATCAGCGGGTGGTGCGCAAAGATGTTCAGCGCAATCGCGTATTCGCCGGCGATCACGCGATCGACCAGCGTGCGCGCCGAGCCGGCGCCGAAGTTGACGATCTTCTGGTCCTTGAGCTTCTCGAAATAGGCGCGCGCCTTCTCCTCGCCCCAGGCGAGCCGCAGGTTGGTGATGAACAGCGGTGTGCCGGTCGAGCTGCCGATGCGCCATGCCATCTTGCCCTTCCATTGCGGGTCGAGCAGCGCCTCGTAGCTGCGCGGCACCTTGTCCTCGGGCACCATCCGCGTGTTGTAGGCGATGCTGTAATAGGAGAGCCGTGTCGGAGCCCACATGCCGGTCGGGTCATGCAATGCAGCCGGATAGGCCTCGATCGCGGGCGTGTAATAGGTCTGCGTGACGTTGGCTTCGACCGCCATTTCGCCGAGACCGGTGCCTTCGAAGACGTCGGCGACAACGTTGTTGGCGCGCACCTCGGCCGAGAGCTTCTGCGTGATGTCCTCGGAGTCGGCGCGCCAATAGGTAATCTTCACGAACGGATATTTCTTGGCGAACTTGTCGGCCATCGGCCGCACGCCCTGGTGCACGATCATCGAGGAATAAAGGACGACCTGCCCTTCCTTGCGGGCGCCCTCGATCAGCCGCTGCTGGCGGTCGGGTCCCTTGTAATGGAGGATGTCGCTCGGACTTTGAGCTGCGTCCGCTCCGGCGCAGAGCGCGAGCGCCAATGCGGCCGGCAGCGCGATCCCGTTCTTGCTCATGCCAGTCCTCCCGTCGATCTCGTTTCGATCAGCGCATCGGCGACGCGCACTCCGCGCCCGCGCGCGCAGACAAACACCGGGTTGAGGTCGATCGCCGCGAACCGCCCATCGGTCGCGGCGACGAAATCGCCGAAGCGCACGCAGCAATCGACCAGCGCATCCACGTCCCTCGCCGCCGCACCGCGAAATCCATCCAGGAGCTTCGCCACCTTGAGGCTGCGAATTGCGGCGGCCGCTTCCGCGGCCTCGAACGGCGGCAGCAGCACCGCAGCGTCCTTGAACACTTCGACCGTGACGCCGCCGGCACCACAGACGACGAGCGGGCCGAAGGTGTCATCATAGGTCATGCCGAGGATGAGCTCGACGCCGTCCTCGATCATTTCCTGCACGAGGATGCCATCAATTGTCGCACCTGGGCAGTTGCGCCGGGCGTTCGCCAGGACGTTTTGCGCTGCATCCCTCACCTCATCGGCGGTGCGCGCGCCGAGATGCACACCGCCGACATCAGATTTGTGCGGGATGTCGGGCGACTGGATCTTCAGCGCCACGGCGCCGCCGATCTCGGCCGCGATGCGGACCGCCTCGGCAGGATCGCGCGCGAGTTCCTCTCGCGTCACCGGCAACCCGGCGGCGGCAAGAATTTTCTTGCTGTCGGCCTCGGTGAGCACGCGGCCGGCGGGCACCGGCGCGACCGCCATGGCCGCCACGACCGGGCGTCGCTCCACGCTGCGGCGGAATGCGGCGTATTCAATGAGGTGGCGCACTGCCTTAAGGCCGCGCTCAAGATCTTCGATCAGCGGCAGGTTGTGCGCTTGCGCGTAGCCGCGCCAGTGCCGCGTCAGACTGTTCGACATATAGGACACCACGATCAGCGGCTTGCGCGCAGCGTTGGGAGCATAGGTCAGACGGTCGACCAGGTCCTGGTGCGAATCCCAGCCGTCGGCGCGCATGCCAAGCACGAGGCCTACGAGGTCGATGCCCTCATCCGCCAACAGCGCCTCGACCACCGCCGACATATTGCCGTCCCGGCGCAGCCGCGGCACTCCTACGGTGTCGAGCGGGTTGCCGAAGGCACGATCGACACCGAGGACCTTCTGGATGCGGCTGTTGGTCGGCTCCCCGATCGGCGGAAAGTTGAGGCCCGCCGCCTCGCCGAGGTCGCCGATCAGCGAGGTCGCGCCGCCAGAGACCGTCATCATCACGACGCGATCGCCGCGCGGGAGCGGCGCAAGATCAAAGAGGGCCGCGGTCGTAACCAGCGCGTCGAGGGAGTCGACGAGCGCCACGCCGTTCTGGCGAAACAGCGCCGCGAAGGCTTCGTGGCGGCCGGCAAGCGTGCCGGTGTGGGCGAACGTCGCCTGCTGGCCGAATGCGCTGCGCCCGAGCTTGAGCACGACCAGGGGCTTCTTGCGCGCGGCCCGCTCGACCGCGGCGCGGAAGCGGCGGCCGTCCTTGGCGCCTTCGATGATGCAGGCGATCACGCGAGTCGCGGGATCATCGGCAAGGAACGTGATGTAGTCGGACATGTCCAGCACGGCCTCGTTGCCGCTGGAGATGAGATAATTGACGCCGATGCCGCGGTTGGTGGTCAGCTCCGCGAAGGCATTGACGAGCCCCCCGCTCTGCGACACGAGCGAGATGCCGCCCGCCGCGGCCTCATCCGGGATGTCGGCCATGGTGGCGGCGAAGCGGTAATGCAGGCTCGCGATGCCCATGCAGTTGGGCCCGGCGAGCGCGAGATTGGCGGAGCGGGCGAGCGCGACGAGGCGCGCCTGACGGGCGCGGCCTTCGTCGTTGGCAGCGTCGGCGAAGCCCTCCGACACGATATAGATGCCGCGCGCACCGGCCGCCGCCGCCTGCGCCACCATTTCGTGCACGGCCTCGGCCGGCAGCGCAATCATCACGCAGTCGGGCACGCCGGGAAGCTCGGCGAGCGACTTGTAGCAGCGCTGACCACTGATCCCCTCATAGTTGGGGTTCACCGGCCAGGTCGGCACCGCATAGCCGAAGCGCCCGCCCGACTTGAGGATGTTTGCGCCGGCGCCGCCCTTGGCGGATACGCCGACAAGGGCGATCGAACGGGGCTTGAGCAGGGCCCCAATCGGGGGCGTCGGCATCGCCTGGTGCATCGGCTGGCGGTCCTCGTGCAGGAACTCGCCGTGATGCTAGCGGCTCCGGCGCCGGTCTGCACGCATCGCTGTCGAGGATTAGCCGATACTCAGAGGACGCGGGGGCTCAAGGTCCTGCGGCCGCCGACCGTAAGCGGGTGAGCGTGCTCCCCAGGCGGTCCGTGTCCGGCACGTGCAATGTGAGCGTGACCGGAGTGACCGGCCGGCCAAGGATGCGCTCGAGCCAGCCGTTCGGGACGGGAGTGGACAGGCTTAGCTTCACCTCAACCTTGCTCTTTGCCTTGTTGATCAGCTTTGGCTTCGTATAGTCCGCAGCATAGAAGAGGACCGTGCCGCTCCAGGCAGAGCGACCGGCGACGACCAGCGCCGGGAACGGCGTCCGCGGCCGGCCGCTGCTGCTTTCGCCTCTGTTGGGGGCGAAGTACTCGCCGCCCGCCGTGTACGCGGCACCAAAGCGGGCGGTCTCACCGGTTTCAGGGTTCTTGGCGTCGAGCTGCAGCGACAGGACCGCCGCGTCACGCGCGCCGCTGTTGGCGATCGTGACGGGCACCGCGAGCACCTCGTAGCCGCCTGCCTCGAACGCACCGTCTTCGTTGTTGGGGTCGCGCGTATAGGTGACGGCGTCGGTGACATAGACCGAGAGTTCGGCTTGCTTGAGCGACGTCTCCCACAGGCTGTAGGCCGAGAAGACGAGCGCGATCGCCGAGATGACGGTGGCGATGGCCTTGCCGCCTCCTGGGTGCGCCGCACTGCTCGCGACCTCGTTCGCGCTTTCACCCGCCTTCGCGCGGGCCTGGTCTCGCCGCAACCACGCCATACCCTGTCCCCTGCGCAAGCACGCTCCCCGCGCGGCAGTGGTCTTGCGGAAATTGGGCACGCGTAAGGCGAACGTCTTGCGCTAGACGCGTTATGGCAGAGTGGTATTCGCGTGGCCAGGCGACGATGGATTCGCGAGCCCTCTCCGTTGTCGTCCTCGCGCAAGCGGGGACCCTCTAGAAGTGGCACTGCCGAATGAACTAGACTGGAACACGCTCTTTGCCGCATCGATTCCACTCGTTGTAATCTTCATGATGGATTCTCCCTTGCTCGTGCATTGGACATTAACCGGCACATCGCGATGCCATCGAGCGACGCCGGGAGTCCATACTATTGCGTTGTTGACCGACACCTATACCTCTACCTCGCCGCTACGTGCTCAGCGCGGTGCGGCAAAACGCGGACGTTAGTCGCCCCGACATGGCAGCTGCCCGACTAAGTTACGAGGAATCATTCCGACGGATACAGCCGCTTGTGCTGGACAAAGGTGCAATCCCCTCGATTCCACCGCGGATGCCTCGATGCGACGACGAGACTCCTCGCGTAAGCATCTTTCGGATGTTGTTAGGTGCAGAGGTTGATCTGAGCAATTTGACGTTGCCGCGAACGTTTTTCGGCCGCTCTGAGCTAAATGGCACTGTGCTCAGAAATACCGATCTGACTGAGTCCAACTTGTGCTGGAACGATTTCAACAACGTAGACTTCAGTCGCGCCGTTTTGGCCGGCGCAGATCTGCGCGCATCGAACTTCGATCGAGTAAATTTTACGGCAGCGAATTTGGAACGCGCCGACATGCGCGGCTCCTGGTTTAGTAATTGCCAGTTCGATGACGCCGTGCTGAAAGGTGCCGTTCTAACGCATGCTCAGGGCAAGAAGTTATCGCTTTCGGAAGCTCAGCGCGCGTCCATCTCATGGACAAACGATGACGGCCCGGAACCGGATGGCGGTTAACAGCGCGTTGTTGACCGACGCCCAAAACCAAATCCGATCCAGTGGACACCTCGACCAACGCATTTGGCGCATTCCGGGATTTTTCTTGTTTCCAAAGGGGCTCAGCCCTCAGCGCTATGGAGACAAGGCAGATCCCAGCCGCGTCGCCTTTCGGATTGGCGGATCAGATGCAGGATTTGTACTTCGCCGGGACGGGGAAGACATATTGGAAGTGGCACGGCCGAATGCACGGAGCAGCGTCGGTGGTTATGGGGCCCCAGCTTGCGCGGGGACGACAATGGAGAGACCTGCGAGACCGTATCAATCCACGATCCGGAAGCGCGGCAGCGTGAAGCCCTCGGCCGGATGGTCCTCGTAGACCACGACCACCTTCTGGCCCACGTCGTAGACGTCCTTCGGCGTTCGTGAACCGACCAGCGTTGACGACACGAGCGGGCCCTCTTCGAGCTCGACCAGGGCGTAGACATAAGGAGTCTCAGCCGCAAAGCCCGGATGGAACACCATGTGGTGGCGGTTGAAGGCGAAGATCTTGCCACGCCCGCTCGCTTCCACCCATTCCATGTTGGCGGCGAACGGCTCGTTGTCGTGGTTGATGCAGTAGGCCTTCGGCCAGTACGACGCGCCGCAGGTCTTGCATCGCCAGACCAGGAACTTGTGCTTCTTGAGGCCCTCGTAGAACGCCTCATTGTCCTTGTCGATGTTGGGGAGCGGCTTGTTCCACGGCTCGTTGGAAACGATGACTTCCGGTTCGTTGCTCACTGGTACCTCCCGAGCAATGTGCTGGTGTGGATCGAGCACATGCCGGGGGAGATCAGCTCCCCTCCATGTCCCGAGGTCAGGACGACGTTGCAGTCCTTAACCTGACGCTCCCCTGCCTCCCCGCGCAATTGTCGGATCGATTCCGCCATGCCGGTGAGATCGCCGAGGTGATAGCAGGAAAGCAGGCCGCCGCCGGTGTTGACCGGGATGCTGCCACCGGGGCCGATGGCGCCAGACTCGACAAACGGACCGCCCTCGCCTTTCTTGCAGAAGCCGTAGTCCTCGAGCTGAAACAGCACCTCGGCGGTGAAGCAGTCGTAGAACTGGCAACAATCGACATCGTCGAGCGTGAGCGCGGCCTGGCCAAACGCCTGGTCCCGCGCGCGCGGCACCGCCATGTGGGTAAAATTCTTCTTCTCCCACCACAGGTCGGCCGACACTTCGCCGAAGCCCTGGCCGAGCACATAGACCGGCGGCTTCGGGCGGTCCTTGGCGCGATCCGCTGTCGTGAGGATGAAGGCGATGCCGCCGTCGGAGACGAGACTGATGTCGAGCAGATGATAGGGCTCGGCGATGAGCGGGGAGTTCTGGTGGTCCTCGATCGTCATCGGACGGCCGTACATCCTGGCCTCCGGGTTCTTGCATGCCCAGGCGCGTTCCGCGACCGAGATCGCGCCGAGCTGCCGGCTGGTGGTGCCGTAGACCGCCATGTGCCGCGCCGCCATCCACGAGTGGTGGCTCACTGCCCGCAGGTCGCCGACCGCCTTGCCCCAATAGCCCGCCTTCTCGGCATGCGCCATGCCGCGGTGGCCGTGCTTGCGCGACTCCTGCGCCTGCGACCAGTCGGTGACCGCGCCCATGATGCAGACGTATTTGGCGATGCCACGGTCGAGGAACGACAGCGCGGTCGCGATGCCGAGCCCGGCGAGCGCGCCGCCGCGGCCGACCACGAAATAAAAGCAGTTGTTGAGACCGAGAATGCGCGAATAGGCGTCGACGTAGCTCGCACGGTCGCCGCCGCCGCCGGTGCGGCGCAGGTCGATGGCGCCGTCGATGTCCTTGGGCGTCAGCTCGGCGTCCTTGATGGCGAGCCGCGCCGCTTCGGCGGCGATCATGCGCTCGGAACGGTCCGGCTGCTGGCCGGCGACCACACCGAGGCCAACGATCGCGTATTGTCCAGATGACGGATGTTTGGGCACTGCTGTCGTTCCTCCACGTTACTCACGGATGCGTCGTTCCCTGCGCTGTCGTCACCGCGAAGGCGAGGACCGACACGCCGTGTCCTCACGATGTGTCGCGCACGACTCCACATCGGAAAGGTTGGTGACTATGGGTCCCCACTTTCGCGGGGACGACAAGGGAGGGAATTCCGGCAAAAGAGAGAGCCATCACGCAGTCTTCGCCAACCGTTCTGTTTTCCGCGCGATCGGCCGCACGCCGGAGCCAGGTCCTGCCGGAAGCTTGAGCACGCCGTTCGCGACTTCGAGGCCCTCGAACGGGTCATCGAGCAGCCGGTCGAACTCGGCGAGCTCGCAAGCATAGGTGACGCCGGGCAAAGCACAGGCGAGATGCAGCGCCTGTGCGGCGAGGAGCCGGCTGCCGACCGCAGCGCCGAGCCGGTAGTCGATATGGCCCGCCTCGCACAAACGCGCGGCCGCCAGCGTGTTGCGCAGGCCGCCGAGCTTCGGGATCTTGAGGCTCACCGCGTCGACGGCGCGCTTCGATACGAGCTCGAAGATCTCGCGCAAGGAGCCTGCGCCCTCATCGGCCTCGACGGTTACCGGCACGCTCCGTGTGACCAGCGCCAGGCCCTCGAAGTCGTCGGCATCGACCGGCTGCTCGCAGAGGTCGATGCGGTATTCGGCCATCCGGTTGAGCGCCGCGATCGCGTCCTTCGGCGTGTAGGACTGGTTGGCGTCGATGGTGAGATGAACGTCATTGCCGACCTGCTTGCGGATGGCGGCGACCCGCGCCACGTCCTCCTCGACATGGCCGTGCACCTTGATCTTGAGGTAGCGATAACCCTTGTCGACGAGCTTCTGGGCGCCGGCCGCCATCTCGGCCGGCGCCTTGATCGCCAGGATGCGCAGGATCGGCACGCTGTCGCGCACCGGCCCGCCGAATAGAGCATTGAGCGGAACGCCGAGCGCGTGTGCCTTGAGGTCGTGGAGCGCGCAATCGATCGCCGCCTTGGCCTGCGGGGCGCCGCGCAGGGCCCCGTCGAGGGCGAGCAGGATCGCCTCGATATTGTGCGCCTCCTTGCCGACGACGATGGACCGGAACAGTTCGAGTTCGGCACTCAGCGTTTGCGCGGTCGAACCCATGTGCGGGGTCGCCGAGGCATAGCCGAAGCCTTCGTGGCCATCGTCGCTGGCGATGCGCAGCACATGGCCGTCGGTGACCGGGCTCGCCGCCAACGCGAAGCGCCAGGTCGGGTCTTCCTTGCGCATCGTGCACGGGGTGATGTCGAACTCGCGGATGATCATCGCGGCCTCACGTCATTGAAGGGTTTTTCTTTGCTTAGCAGGAAGTCTGCCGGGCGGCCAAGTAGCGCAGGGTCGTGGTTTCGCGGGGACGCCATGCCGGTCCATCAAACTCCGTAGAACTCTTCCGGCTCAACCACGCGGTTGTTGGTGAGGCCGCGGATGGCAGCGCGCACCAGGATCAGCCGCGTCTCCTCGGTGGAGGCGCCGATGTGGGGTGTCGCCAGCATGTTGGGATGACGCAACAGGCGGTCGTTCTCGGCCGGCTCGACCGCGAACACGTCGAAGCAGGCGGCGGTGAGCGCCCCGCTGTCGAGGCGCTCGAGCAGCGCAGCCTCGTCCACGATGCCGCCGCGGCAGGTGTTGATCAGAAGACAATGCGGCCGCAGCCGGCTCAGAACCTCGCGCGAATATAGCCCAAGCGTCTGCCGCGTCTTCGGCAGATGCAGCGTAAGCACCTCCGAACGCGCAAGCAGTTCGTCGAACGAGACCGGCTCGACGTCCCACTCCTTATAGAAGTCGGCATAGTCCTTGATGTCGCAGGCGATGATCTTGCAGCCGAACGGCTCCAAGAGCCGCACCACCTCCTTGCCGATGTTGCCGCAGCCATGGATGCCGACGACGCGCCCGGTCAGGAACCGGCCGTTGCGCAAGCGCGGCCGCTCGCCCGCCCGCATGGCGACGTTGAGCGGCATGACCCAGCGCAGCCCCATCAGCATAAAGCCAAGCGCAAGCTCGGCGACGGCGAGCTTGTTGACGCCCCAGGTGTAGCCGAAGCGCACGCCGTGGCGCTTCATCGCGCGGAAGTCAAGGCTCTCGCAACCGTTGCCATACTTGCTGATGATCCTGAGATCGGGGAGCGCGCCGAGCACCCGCTCGGTCACCGGCTCGAAGCCGATGATAGCCGCGTCGCAGTCCTTGAGGAACGCGATCAATTCGTCCTCGCCCATGCGGCGGTCCCCGTTGGCGAACTTGGCATTGGGGTAGACGTTGACGACCTCCTGCCGCATGGCCGGATGGCGGCTCACGTGGTCGGCGGCGACGCCCAACTGTTTGAACTCAGACATGTCTCGTCAACTCTTGATCAGTCGGGATCGCGGGCGCCCTGGATGCGCTCGGCGTAGAGCGCGGGATCGAGCCCGAACAGGCCCCAGCGCGTGAAATGGGCGAGCAGGAACGGGTGCGTGCCCCATTCATAGAGACGGCGCACGTCGCCTTCGAGCAGCGCCTTGCGCTCCGCCTCGGTGAACGGCCAGTCGGAAATGGCGGCGGCGGGATCGCGCTTCACGGCTTCGCGGAACGCGACATCGTGGAAGACCCGGTGGCAGAGCTTGTTGATCTGGTAGGCGCCCATGCTCAATTCCACCGCCAGGCCGCATACGCGTGCCCATCCTTGTCGTTGTGGTCGGCGAGGTAGCGCGGCTTGTCCTTGCCAATCACGCCTAGCGCCACGATCCAGTTCAAAAGCTCGCCGCCGATGTTGCCCGCCTTCCACATGCGCTCCGGCGTCGATTCCTCGATCAGCTCGTCGAACCGCGCATCCTTGAGCCGGCCGTGAATGTGCCTCGACCAGGCGAGGTCGGGCACCGAATTGCGTTTGCCCGGATCGATCTTCGGCCCGCCGATCTCGAGCGAGAAGCTGCCGCTCCCGAGCACGGCGACGCGGAGCTTCTGCGGGAAGCTCTCAATGGCGTTCCGCAGCGCCCGTCCGAGTACGTAGCAGCGGCGGGCCGACGGCAGCGGCTTCACGAAAGTATTGACCCAGATCGGCACCACCGGCGCGGTGACGCCATCGGTGAGGTAGTGGAGCGGGACCAGCATGGCGTGGTCGACGCCGAATTCCTGCGCAACCGAGAGGTCGAAGCCATCGGCGATGCTGGCGCGGCGCAGGTGCTCGGCGAGCGGGAAGTGGACCTTGAAATCGTAGCGCGGCATCCTGGTCTGGTCGTTGGGCCCGAACGAGGTCTCGGCGACGCCGATCGCGAAGGTCGGGAAGTTATTGAGGAAGAACGTGTTGAAGTGGTCATTGGCGACCACGATGATGGCCTCGGCCCGGGCGGCGTCGAGATGCGCCTTGACCTCGCGATAGAGCCTGGCGGTATCGTGCGCCGCGTCCTTGGCGATCTGAGCGGGATAATGGGGCGAGTGGGGGACGCCGATGCCGGCAACGAGTTCGGCCATGCGCAACTCCAGGCGATTTCAGAAGAGATCAGGAACTCATAGAGTGCGACGAAACGCCGGCCGGAGACAAGCGCCCGCCGGATCGGCTATGGTCACAGCCGGGCCGGGCCGCCGCGACGCCCGGACGGGAACGCAGTCGCAGCCATGCTGAATCGTGTATCGACGGATCGAGGGGCGGAGTTGATAGAGCGGGCGCGCGCGCTTGCGCCGCTGATCGAGGGCGCGGCTGACCAGATCGAAGCGGACCGCAAGATCCCGACGCCGGTCTTGGACGCTATGCACGAGGCTCGACTGTTCCGCATGCTCCTGCCACGTTCCTGCGGTGGCGAGGAGGTCGAGCCGGCAACCTTCTTTCTGGTGATGGAGCAGATCGCCATGGCCGACGCGAGCGTCGCCTGGTGCATGAGCCAGGGTTCCGGCGTCTCGATGGCGGCGGCCTACCTCGACCCGAAGGTTGCACACGAACTGTTCGGCGACCCGCGCGCGGTGGTTGCGACCGGCGCACCTTCGGCCGGCGCCAAAGCGATCGCGGTCGACGGCGGCTATCGCGTTACCGGGCATTGGATGTT
>Ga0126384_10002599_pt1 | contig 10928 bp, 9 predicted proteins | sample PanSoiMetPlot_36_FD_92543 | JGI IMG/M metagenome (GOLD analysis project Ga0126384, IMG submission 92543) | Tropical forest soil microbial communities from Panama - MetaG Plot_36 | ecosystem: Environmental > Terrestrial > Soil > Tropical forest > Bulk soil | place: Panama | collected 2016-02-17 | reverse complement strand
CGAGGAGACCAAGGAGTTCGTCTGCAATTTCGCCACCTACGACCTGCGCGAGCAGGTCAACCAGACCTCGGCGCCGTTCCCCCGCGGTGTCAATGAAATGGAGAAATGCGGGCTTGCGCCGGCACCTTCGCGGCTTGTCAAGCCGCCGCGGGTTGCGGCATCGCCGTGCGCGCTCGAATGCAAATGGCTGCAGACCGTGTCGCTCACCGACTATGAGGGCCGTGCCACCGACCGCCACGTGGTATTCGGCCAAGTGATCGGGGTGTATATCGACGAGCGGTTTATTCGCGACGGTCTGCTCGACACCGGCTCGATGCGGCCGATCATGCGCGCCGGCTATCACGACTACTACAGCACGACGCCCGAGCTTCACTTTACCATGCGTCGCCCGACCGGTGGTGGCTAGAGCGAAGTCGCCTCCCAATTCGACCTCCCATGCATGCCCGTCGCACCCGGGAGGGGCGGGTGGCCCTTCTGCGCATATTAACGCTCCCGGGGAAATGATTCGGGGACGCCTTCGGATTGCGTTATCATTTAGCACAGGTGCTTCATGAAAGGCGGCCCCCCAATTTTGAACATGCTGCGACGACAATCGAACGCCGAACTCGCCGGACCCGGTGCGTATCCGGAGGATCGGCTCTCGATCGGCCTCGTGTTGGGCGGCGGGGCTGCCCGCGGGTTTGCGCATATTGGCGTGCTGCGCACCCTGAGCGCCCACGGCATCCATCCCGACGTGATTACGGGTACTTCGATCGGAGCTGTCGTCGCGGGACTCTACGCGGCCGGGGCACTCGACGCGTTCGAAGATTGGTCTCGCCAACTGACCCGCCGGCGCGTGCTCGGTTACCTCGACTTCCGGTTCGGAGGCTCGGGCTTGATCAGCGGGGGACGCCTCATCAGCAAGCTTGAGGAAGTGCTCGGAGATACCAGCTTTTCGGACGTGCCCATGCGGCTCGCCGCGATCGCGACCGAGATCGGCACCGGGCACGAGATCTGGCTGACGCGCGGCCGCCTGTCGGAGGCCATGGCGGCCTCCTACGCGTTGCCGGGGATATTTCCGCCCAAACTGATCGGCGGTCGCTGGCTGATGGATGGCGCGATGGTCAATCCGCTGCCTATCTCGGCGGCACGTGCGCTCGGCGCACGGCTTGTCATTGCTATCAATCTCAACGCCGACAATTTCGGCCGCGGCACCATCATCCAGGATCACGGCCCTGATGCCACGGATGACGCGCGGCTGGCCCAACATGAACTCGACCGCCGCAAGCGCAGCGTTTTCCGTCCCGACCGGTTGATTCATCGTCAGTTTTTCGCGGCGCCCGACGGGCCGGCGCTGTCGACCGTTATGGTTGAAGCGTTCCAGGTCATGCAGGATCGCATCACCCGCGCGCGCCTAGCGGGCGATCCGCCCGACGTAATGATAAGTCCGCGGCTCGGGCGCATCAATCTATTCGACTTCCATCGCGCCGACGAAACTATCGCGATTGGCGCAGAGGCCGCCGAGAAATCGATCGAGGCGATCTCCGAGTCGATCGCCGCGTTGACTTGAATAAGGCAGAGTAGCCGAACGGCTTTGCCCGGAGTCATCGCGGGGCTTTCCCCGGCCGTCTACGTCCGCCCTCCCTGCCGTCCCTGCACGTGAGGCATCGATGCCCCGCGACAAAGCCCGACGAGCGCGGCATGACGCCCGACCGGCAAGTCTCTCCGCCGCGCAGCTTAGGCCGTGCGAATATATTCGCACAGGGCGTTCTGCTCGTGCTCAAGCTCGCTGAACCGCGCCTTCACCACGCGCCGATCGACACGATACCGGCGAGGCGTCCGTTTTCAACCACCGAAACGCGCCGGAACCTTCCGCTCGTGATGCGCTCCATGATTGTTGCGATCGCAGGTAACGACCTCGCGAACTCATCGCCTCTGCCACGGGGACCCGAGCACTGCCTAACGCTAATCCGCCCTCCGCGGCTCAGGTTGGTTGCGCCGGCACCGGATCGAACAGCGGGAACAGTAGCAGGCCGGCAACGAACCCGCCGATGTGGGCCTGCCAGGCGATGCTCTGCTCGCCAGCGGGCATGCCGACCGAGGTGATCCCGAGCAGCACGTTCAACCCGAACCAAACCAATAGAAAAACCACGATGCGCGGATCACGTAACGCAATCGACAGTGGCGCCGCGGGCACCAGGTAGGCCGCAGGCTCGTCACTGCGGAACATGGCGAGCGGTCCGCCGCGCTGAAACGCAAACCTGATTGCGCCAGCCATGAAACCGGAAACGGCCGCAGAGGCTCCGATCATCGGCGCCGTATCGCCCCAATTGGTAATGAGATGCGCTAGCGCCCCGGCCGCCGCTGTCGCGCCAAAGAATGTCATGACGCGCAAGTTCCCGAAACGTCGCGCGACGGCGCTGCCGAACGGCAGGAACCAAATCGAATTCATGCCGAGATGAAAGATGTCGCCGTGAATAAACGCATAGGTTACGAAGGTCCAGATTTCCGCGCCACGCGGAACGCCCAACGGCAGTGGTGAACCGTCGTAACGAGCCGGAACAAAGCCAAAAGAATAAAGGAACATCCTGTCCTCTTCATTCGACAGCAGGAGTTCCTCGCCCGCCAGCACGAGCACGCATATCCCGATGATCGCCAACACGATCGCGGGTACATTGAAAATCGGCTCAGAGGTTCTCGTCAACGAGGGCTCCCTGCAGTGGCAGGCAGGAATAGGCTGTCCGACCGATCGTCGCAAGCCGCGCGTGCCTTCTGCCTTTGGCCAAATCGGCGCGCGCGGCCGGCGCGCTCCACTGGCCGCGCATTCAGAGCGGATTCCGGTGACTTGCGCGCCCCAAGCCCCGCGACTGAGATGCGAAGGATTGGTCAACCGGGTGGGACAAGCTACAGCCCAGCTTAACGGCTGAGATTTGGTGCAAATGTGTTAAGTTTTCCTGATAACATGCCGCGTTGGAGTGAGGCGAAGCCTCGCGAGCGTCGCAGGAAATCAGCGTTTCACTTGGATTTTGCCAACTTGATCCGTGGTATCGTGGCGGCGCCGCTTACGGGCGGCGTTCAGGGATAACAATTGGGGAACAACGAAGTGACCAGTCATTCTACAATAGAGACGCGCGCGATGGCGTCGACGGCGGTCTCAGCCATCGGCTTCGGCTGCATGTCGCTGTCCAACGTATACGGCGCCAGCGACGACCGGGCTGGCGTTGAGTTGATCCGCGAAGCGATCGACTGTGGAGTGACGCTGCTCGACACCTCCGACATGTACGGCTTTGGGCACAACGAGATGCTGGTTGGCCAAGCGATTGCGGGCCGCCGCTCCGAGGTCTTTGTCGCGACCAAATTCGGCAATCTCGCCGGCCGTGGGGGCAAGATAGCCGACGGCCGGCCGGAGTATGTGATCAGCGCATGCGAGGCGAGCCTTAAGCGCCTGGGTGTCGACGTGATCGATTTGTATTATCAGCACCGCGTCGATCCAACTGTGCCGATCGAAGAGACGGTAGGGGCCATGGCGCGACTCATCGAGAGCGGCAAGGTGCGCCTTCTCGGCCTCAGCGAGGCTCGCCCAGAAACTATTCGCCGGGCCAACAGCGTTCATCAAATCGCCGCGGTGCAAAACGAATACTCGTTGCTGTATCGGGTCGAGGCCGAAGAAACGCTGGTTACGACGCGAGAACTCGACATCGCCTTCGTGGCCTACGCGCCGCTCGGGCGAGGCCTGTTGACCGCCAAGGTCGAGGATACGGCGAGCTTGGCCGAGACCGACACAAGGCGGCGCCATCCACGCTTCGCGGCGGACAACTTGGCACACAACCTCGATCTCGTCCATCGTATTGAGGCAATCGCGCAACGCAAGCGCTGCACCCCGGGTCAGCTTGCGCTAGCATGGCTGCTCGCGCAGGGCCCCGACGTCATTCCAATTCCGGGAACCAAGCGGAAGGAACGGCTCGTGGAAAACTTGGGAGCGCTGGCGGTGGACTTGAGCGTAGCCGACATCGCCGAAATCTCCGCGGCCATACCGTCAGGATCGGCAGCAGGCACGCGCTATCCGGAGGGTCAAATGAAGAGTGTATTTCTTTAGGGCAGACCGCCGATGCTTATTTGGTTGATTGAAGGCAGCCTTTCAGACATCCAAGCGATCACTGCGTTCCTGCATCTTCTGCCGATTCGTATGACGTCAGCAGATTGGGCATTTGCGAGCACAACACAAGAATGACGAGCATCGCCGATCGGCTTTCTGACGATAGCCGCGTGTAAGAGTAACTTTGCGCGGCCGCAGCTTCAACCAGTGCGCCGCAAGATCTCGATATATTGCTGGAGTGCGCCCACGCCTATCGCCTGGCGCTGCTGCAACAGCGCGACGCAACGACCGGCAAGATCAAAACTATTGTAACAAGAGTGGGCGATCAAGCAAAGCTGCTTGAGCTGATCGCTCGACATGCCATCGGGGTGAACGAAGTCACGCACATAAACCACATCGGCCTCGAGCAGCTGGTTGAGCGCCTGGGTCGGGTTTCCTTCGAATTGTATTGGCGCAATCGGCCACTTCTTGATTGCCACAAAGGCATGGGGAATGAACCCTTGCGTCCGCAGCTCTTGGTCGACCTGACCGAAAGACGGCTGCCCTTCGTAGAGATTGACGAACTGCAATTCCGTTTGAATCACGACGGCATTTCTCAGCTTTTCTCTGCCGTGCACCATGACGGCCAGCTCTCCGCCTTGGATGTCGATCTTCAAAAAATCGATGTCGTCCACCTCGGCTAGATCGTCGAGGCGGCGTGTCGAAATTTCCGTTCGATCCACGACGCGGGCATTGCTCTTGAAAAAACTAAAGACGTCGAGGGCAGCTTCGCTGGGAACGAATACACTGGTCCAGCCCGAGTAGGCGCAGAGGTTAAGGGTATGCGCTTTGCCGTCGCCGACCGCATAGGGAAAGTAGGTCTCGTTGGGTCCCTTCCTGAGATTCAACTCGGCAAGTGCCGACGCTTGGGGCTCAAAGCCGGTGATGCGGCATAATTGCGCTTCCAGAAGCGGCGTGTAAGGCGGCGCACCTTCGATTGGATTTGCGCCAATGTCCACGACATGAGTCAAACGGCTCATACCCAGCAGGCGCGCCAAATCATGTGAGCTTGAAATCGACGTCGGTGGGTCATGCGAATCGGGAGGCATTCTGCATCACCGCCACTTTGATGAAGGGGTGTGGTCGCTGCCACCGCGCCTGCAGGCGCATGTCTGCGGAGAGGTGGCCGCGGAACAGGTGCTGGCCGAGGTGCGCGAGCTTGCACTGCAGGTCGACAAAAACTTTCCCTTTTCATAGTCGAAGAACGGGTCAATACTGGAGCCCCTCTATGGAGCCTGCCCCTGCTACGGTTATCGGTCGTAACGCCGGCGAAGCCCCTTCAAGCACAGCCGCTCATCGCTAAACCAACGTCGTGCCTGCGGCTGACGTTCAGCGCGCTTCATACCTCGCGCCGCTCGCGACGATCTTGCGATGCATATATTTGAAGACGCCGCGGTGCAAACCGTGGACCTTGCCGGCGACGAGGCAATAGTCTCTCAAGATCGAATCGATCCGTCGACGCGTGCTTTCTCCGTGAAATTCGACCAGGATGACTTCGTAATTAATCGACAAATGTCGTTCGAGGATTTCAATCTCCGAACCTTCCACGTCGAGTTTCAAAATCTGTGCATCCGGAAGCAGTGTAGGATCGAGCGTTGCGACATCGATTGCATCTGTCGTTTGCTCGCCGATATCAAAAAAGCTCGCCTCTCCGCAGTTATTTTTTCCAAGAAACATTCGCGTTCGACTGGGATTTCCAATCGCAAAATTGTTGGCCTGGAACCTGCGCGGATCGAAATGCGACAAGTTCCGCTTCAAGAGCTCAAAATTGCTTGGCACGGGCTCATAACAGTGGACCAGAGAGCCTGGCCAGCGCTGGCTAGCCCAAATGGCAAATCCGCCGATATTAGCCCCGATATCAAGGATGACAGGGGCGTGCCGAGAATATGGCACGTCGTACTCGCCGCCAAAGATCTCGCGGATATGTGCGAGCATCGACGGCGGACATTCGATGTTGAGTTGAGCCTGATGCATTTGCCAGTCCCATCAGTGCACCTGGGTGTGCAAATCGGGTGACCACAAGGGCCGACCACAAGGGTTGCCCCCCGGCAGCGGCAATGTTGTAGTGGCGACCCATGTGCTCGCCCGTCCAACGTTGTGACTTTGGTCGATGCGCCAACTCCTTCAGGTTTTAGTTGGAGGGCGGGCAAAGCGAAGCGTGCCCACCGCGGCCCGGCCCTGGTGGGCACGGCGCGCTAAGCGCGCCTGTGCCGGCCGTACCGTCTGAAGCGATCGACTACGCACCTCACCACCGCCCCTGCAGGTGCAGGCTTGTGGCCAGATCGCCGCGGAACAGGTGCTGGCCGAGGTGGCCGAGCTTGCACTGCAGATCGACAAAAACCTTGCCGCCAATGTCGCGCCAGCGACGGCAGAACGCGTAGTCCTCGGAGAGATAGCGTCCCGAATCAGGGTCGACCATGCAGTCGAAGAAGCGCCAGTAGAGGTGGCGCTGCGGATTGTTGGGCGGGCCGTCGGGCACGTAGTTGAGTTCGGGATATTTCTTGATCATATGCATCACCACGTGCCGCTTGATCAGCATGAACCCGGTCGGCGCCTCCGCGACTTCGACGAAGCCGTCGGCATCCGCATAGGCGCTCACGGGCTTGCCGCCGTTGCTGATGGGGTTGAACGCATAATCGGTGTATCGGTCCTCGAATTGCTCGCGGGTCGTGCCGGCGGGCAGGCCCTGCGCGGGCCAGTTGAACCGCTTAATCGGGTAGACGCCGGCGACGACGTCGCGGTCCGCCAACAACAGGCGGAACACGGAGTCCGATTGGAAGGTAATGTCGGAATCGATCCAGAACAGGTGAGTGTAGCATTCGTCCGACAGAAACTTCAGCAGGATCACGTTACGGCCGCGGGTAATCAGGCTCTCGCTGTGGAGATGGAGGACGCAGGGCAGCCCGACCTGTTTGGCGTCGAGCGCCAGGCTGAACACGCTCGCGACGTAATTCATGCTGACCCCGGAGATGTAGCAGGGGGTCGCAAACATCACGTTCATCGAACTCAGCGCGCTGAAGGGAAGCATGGGTGTGGCCAGCAATCAGTAGTTGGTGATCAGTAATCGGATCTCGTAGCCCGGGTCGAGCGCAGCGAAAACCTGAGGTCGGCCTTGCCGCGTTGGCGGCGCGGTCCGGATCTCGCTGGCGCTCAATCCGGGCTACGAAGCTGGTCTGTCAGGTCGAGGTATGGCACCCCTCCCTGTCGCGGCCGGGCTCTGGCGGGCCACCTCGAGCATTTTTGCTCAGCCCGTGAGTCGACGCGGTCGGATCTCCTTCACGAACATCGGGATCACGGTTTCTCGTTCGCTTTCGATGCCTGCGCCCTGGCGCCTGCCGCGGGCGGTGCAGGGTGCGTCGGCAGTTTCCCCTTCGGCGGCGTGGCCTGCGCCTGCGGCGCGGGGTGTTCCTCAGCCTGCGGGGCGACCGGTGCCGCCTGGCCGAACGAGACCGAGATGCCGAATAGGCGCCACTGCCGATCCACCGGCACGTAGGCCAGTTCGAAGTTGACCTGGGTCGGCGCCGACGGGAAGAAGCCCGCCATGTGCATCATGCCGTTCGCCTCGATCTGCGGCAGCATAGTGAGCTGCGGGTCGAGCACGGCGACGCCGGAAAGGTCGATATTGTCCTTGCGCTCGGCCGCGAAGATCTCGGCAAGCCGCGCAGCGGTGTTGGACTGGAAGCCGGGCGAGCCGAGGTCGCGCAGCACAGTGTAGTTGCCGGTCTTGTTGGCGTGGTCGAGCGCGAACAGGGTCGAGCGGATCAGGATCAGCACCCCGTTGCGGTCGATCGGCGCGGGCGTCGGCGGGCGCGCGCCCGGCGGCGGCTTGGGCTCCTGTTTGGACTCTTGGGCCACGCCGGACGTGCCCGCGACCGCCAGCGCCGCCAGCGCCACCACCATCAATGAACGCAAGATCAAGCGAGACATCATCATCCTCATTCCCCTGAATCGTAGCCTGGACTGAGCGAAGCGAAATCCACGACTGCTTGGTCAATTCGGCAAGGCCGCCCCGGATGTCGCTTCGCTCCATCCGGGTTGCAGTTGTCCTCCATCACCTCGCGAAAATAGGCCCGGCCTGGCCGCCGCGGCAGACGAATTGCGCTGCCGCCCCGGACGGTGCCAGCATCGGCACAGTGGCGGCGAGCCCGGTCGCGATCACCAGACCGCGCGGCGTCCCGCCGGCGAGCGCGCTGCTTGCGGGCAATCCGGCGCGGCTACCCGGAGGGTTTCGCCCAGCTTGCGCGCACGCCGGGCGCGTTATCGTATTCCGCCGTAGCATTGCGGCATCGAACGCAAACATCCAACCTCCAACTGGCCCGGCGATAGCCACACGGGCCTGCCTTCTTCTGAACCTGTCCGCGATCCGAACTCTGTTCGCTGGCGCACCTATGGAACAATTCTCTTCGAGTGCGGTAAATGGGCAACAAATTGACTCAATTCGGACAGGCGTTTCTTCCGCTGCGTTGCGACGCGCGGCACGCAAACCCGTCGCCGCCGATTTGCCCGATGTGAAAGTCGGCAATTACGCCTCAGCCGCCGTTCGAGATCCCGCTTAAGTGTGACCCCCAACACAGACAGGACCCTCGGCGACCGGCATGATGTGGCGGAACGCGGAACCGTCGCGGCATAGCCTCGGCGACGCGACCCGCATCCAACCTACCGATATTCAGTCGGGAGCGATGACAATGTCCAAGTCGCAAATCTCACAGCCCCGAATGCGAATTGCCGCTATCTGCCAGATCGTGATGGCCTTGGCGGGTGCGACCGCCGCTCATGCGCAGGCAGAGGGGCCATGCCGGCAGATCGCGGCGGCCTGCCGGGACGCCGGCTTCGTCCAGGGCGGCGCGCGGAACGGCGAGGGCATCCAAGTCGATTGCATCAGGCCGATCATGCTTGGCATAGCGCAGCCGCGCAACGCCACCAAACCGCTGCCCCCGCTCGACGCGCAAATCGTGGCCGCGTGCAAGGCGAGGAATGCTGATTTCGGGCAACCGGGACGCCGGGCGCCACCACCTCACGTCACGCCGCTCAGCCCGCCTCCTCCGGCCGAGGCCGCCCCCCTCCCTGTCCCTGCCCCGCAAGCCGGGGAGGGTAACAAATGACCCTCCCCCGCAGGCGGGAGGGGTTAGCGTGGGGCGCCCGCGCTTCCACCCGGCGCCAAGCGTCCCAACATCGTCTTCGTACTGACGGACGATCTGGCTCCGAACCTCGTGCCGTACAGCCCAATGTGCTCGAGATGTAGCGCGCCGGCGTGATCTTCGCGAATTATTTCGTCAATGCGCCCGCGGTCTATCGACGGCGTGAGCAAAATCGCTCACGCGCGTGCCAAGTGTAATCGGGTCGGTCGGGCGATTTTGCCTACCCGACGTCACCCTTACAGCCCGAACACGTAAAGCATCGTCACGTTGCGCAGGTCCTTGAGCTCCGGCGTGTTGATGAGCCGCGCGCGCGACGCAATGCTGGCGCCCGTTGCGATCGCCACATATTGCTTGCCGTTCACCTCGAAGCTCATGGGTGGAGTGGTGATCCCAGAGCCGACATTGAACTTCCATAGTTCGTCGAGCGTGGTGTCGTCGAACGCCGCCACCGTGCCGTCGAGCAGCGCGACAAAAACGAGCCCGCCGCCGGTCGTGAGCGCGCCCGCGTAGTTCGGGTAGCGCAGGTGCACGTTCTTCTTGATTTCGCCCGTCGCCGGATCCATGGCGGTGAGGTCGCTCTCATAGCGTTCAGCAGTCTTGAACGCGCCGCCGTTCCAGCCTCGCTCCTTGCTGTGCTTCGTCGTGTCGAGCGCGATGTCCTCACAATTGGACAGCGCCGGGATGTACACGAGCTTGGTCCGCGGGCTGTAGGCCGAAGGCCAGAAGTTGTTGCCACCCGCGTGGCCCGGGCAGGCTCTCTTCGGTTGGCCCGAGATTTGATTGGCGAGACCCGAATAGGTCTGGATGTCCTTGGTTGGATCGTACTCGAGCGGCTTGCCGGTCTTCTGATCGATGCCCTTGGTCCAGTTGATGTTGCTCATATAGGGCTTGGCGCTGACCATCTGACCATTGGCTCGCTCCATGGTGTACAGGAAGCCGTTGCGGGCCGAATGAGTGATGAGCTTGCGCGGCTGGCCCGCCACCTCGTTGTCGATCAGGATGTGGGTGCCGACCTCATCGTAGTCCCACATATCGCCCGGCGTGTACTGGAAATACCAGTTCATCTTGCCGGTATCGGGATCGAACGAGATCGCGCTGTTGGTATAGAGGTTGTCGCCCGGCCGGTAAGTTGGATCGAACATCGGCACCGGATTGCCGGTGCCCCAGATGGTCTGGTGCGTCTCCGGATCGTAGGTGCCGGTGACCCACACGGCGCCGCCGCCGGTGCGCCAGGCGTTGTTCTTGTCTTTCCAGGTTTCGCTGCCGGGCTCGCCAGACGCCGGGACCGTACAGGTGCGCCACAGCAGCTTCCCGGTCACAGCATCGAGTCCAGCGATCCAGTCGCGCACGCCGTTGTCGCCGCCCGCGGCGCCGACGATGATCTTGTCCCGGATCGGCAACGGCGCCGACGTCATGTTGACCTCGGGGGTATCCGGGAAGGCGGTTTCCCACACGATCCGCCCGGTGTCCTTGTTGGTGGCAATGACGCGCGGCGGCGCGTTGGCCGCCGAAATAGCGAGATTGCCCCACAGGGCGGCGCCGCGGTTGCGGTCCTGCTTCTCCTGGCCTGGATCCATGCGCCACAGGATGCGGCCGACGTCACCCGATCTGCCGTCGATCTTGTAGAGAACTCCGGCCGAATCGGTGAGATAGAGGAAGCCGTCCTCGGCAAGCGG
>Ga0126384_10002597_pt1 | contig 10930 bp, 7 predicted proteins | sample PanSoiMetPlot_36_FD_92543 | JGI IMG/M metagenome (GOLD analysis project Ga0126384, IMG submission 92543) | Tropical forest soil microbial communities from Panama - MetaG Plot_36 | ecosystem: Environmental > Terrestrial > Soil > Tropical forest > Bulk soil | place: Panama | collected 2016-02-17 | reverse complement strand
TTTCGCAATGCGTCACGGCTCAGGCCGCGACCCGGTAATCCATGTCGCTCGGCGGCCTGAATCGCAAAGGCAGATGCTAACACCGGAATGTCCTCCCGGCGGGCCCGCAGCGGCGCGATGTCGATCGTCACGACTCGCAATCGGTAAAAGAGGTCAGCGCGGAAATTTCCTTCGGCAATTTCTTCTTCCAAAGCGCGATGCGTCGCGCTCACGATCCGCACATCGACCGGAATTGACTCGTCACCACCCAGGCGCTCGATCCGCCGTTCTTCGAGAGCGCGCAACAGTTTTGCCTGGACATTTGCGCTCATATCGCCAATTTCATCGAGAAAAAGCGTGCCCCCATTCGCTTGCTCGAACTTGCCTTTACGACGCACCGCAGCACCGGTAAATGCGCCTTTTTCATGGCCAAATAACTCTGATTCAATCAACTCCGTGGGCAGCGCGGCGCAATTGACCGCAATAAACGCGCCGCTTTTCCGCGCGGTACTACGCTCGTGAAGCTCGCGCGCCACCAACTCTTTGCCTGTACCGGATTCACCCCGAACCAGCACGGTCGCGTCGGTGTCGGCAACTTTTTCAATAATCGATCGCACCTTCTGCATCGCCCGCGAAGTCCCAATCAGCGCTCCGCGTTCAGAGCTCTCCATCGCGATCCGATGACGCAACGACCGATTCTCGCGTCGCAGACGAATGGTCTCAAAGGCATTCTTAACAACCAGCCGAAGATCATCGAGTTCGAAAGGTTTAGAGATATAGTCGTACGCGCCCGCTTTAACTGCTTGCACTGCGAGCCGCTCAGAGCCGTGTGCGGTGATGATGACTGCGAGAGGCAGCTCAGTCTGAGTGTTGTTGGTGGATTGGATTTCCAGGAGAAAATCGAGGCCGCTGATCCCCGGCAGATTTACATCCAGCAGAATTAAATCGACAGGTCGGTCATGCAGTAATTTCCGCGCGGCTTCGGCGCTGTCGGCTTCAGCAATTTCGCCGGCGAGGTTCTCGAGCGCGCGTTTGATGCCGTAGCGGGCAGCCTCTTCGTCGTCGACAATCAGCAATCGCAAGCTGTTCTTATCCATCAGAAACTCCTCGGGATTCTAATACGTTTCGAGGAGTTTTGCTTGCGCGTCCCGTGCCAAATACGGAAACGCTTGCCGTAGCCAGCGGTCAATCCTAATCGATCGGCCGCCGGATGCACCGGCTGGCCACCACAAAGCGATTGTTTACCAAGCCTTAATTTGCCGCTCGCTTCGCAGAAACCACAACGACAATTGCGTCTCCGGAAAGGCCAACATTCAAAGTGCCGGCGACTCTAGAGACCGCGCAGGTTACCAACTTGCGCCACGCGCAACTCGAACGTCGCCCCCACATCGGAGGCAACTAATCTCGCCGATCCGCCGGCTTCCTCCATCCGTTTGCGGACAATAGATAATCCGAGGCCGGTGCCCCGTTGACGTGTCGTAAAAAATGGCTCCCAGATTTTTTGCTGAATTGCAAGATCAACTCCCGGGCCGTTGTCGCTGACGACAAAAGCTATTTCACCTTTCGCCTCTTGCGTGGCAATCTGAATTTCTCCACCTTGCGGCGTTACTTGCAAGGCATTTAAGAGAAGATTGGCTAAAGCGTCCCGCACTGCGGCCGTTTGCACCCCGTCCAGATCAGCATCGCAGTTTATGACACTTCGCAGTCTTATATTGCGCTCGGCGGCGTCGGCGTTGAAGAGTGCGACCACGCTTCGCACGAGCTCGGCAGCCCGAGACGGCGTGGCTGCCGGCGGCTGTCTGCTCGCAAAGCTCAACAACTGGGTGACGCTCTTATTCAGGCGATCCGTCTCGCCGACGATTAACGAAAGGTCGCGCGCGTGCCGGCGCTTCAGGGCATGATCCTCACTCATGACCTGGGCAATCGACTTGATCGCCGAAAGTGGATTTTTCACTTCATGAGCAACCGTAGCTGCGATCTGGCCTAAAGCGGCCAGACGCTCGCCTTCGGCGAGCTCCCGCTCGAGGCGAATATTCTCGTTGGCGAGCCGCCAATCTTCGACCGCTATCGCGATCTGTCCTGCGAGGACATCCAGGACTGCACGCACGTCAGCCGTCAAAGCGGTCGCAGAAGCATCGACCAGCATCACTCCGATTTCTCGATCTTCGCGATGAAGAATGTAAGAAAGCTCGTGCGCGTCCGAGGAACCTTTCACGAGTCCGTTTCCATTTCCGGCACTGGCCGATTGTTTAGGGAATGTTGGACCACTCGCGATCCCCACGCTCGTCTGATTGCCCTTCCCTTCGCCCGGCTCATGCAACAGAATCTTCACGCGTCGCAAAGACAATGCTGAGGCCGCTTGTGATTCGATGGATTCGAGCAAAGCCCCGAGGTCGGTATATCTTCCGGCTGGGGAAGCAATGCGCCCTACCACGTCGCGGTATAAGGCTGTCTCGCGTTCGAACAAGGCGCGAAACCTTTTTTCCAACCACCCGCGCAACGGCGCGGCCAGCAGTGTTAGCCCCAGAATCAAGATCGCTTCGACGACCCCGGCGCGAAGACCATATTGACTGCTGGCCCAATCGCCGAAACGTCGAATGCCGTATACATAAACGGCCAGCACGACTGCGGCAAACGTGGCGACAATCAGGCTTTCTTTGATGATTAGCTCAAGAAAACGATATCGGTAGATGTAGTAAACAAGCAGCGCGGATGGCAGCAGCGAGCCGAGGTTTGCAAAAGTTTGCAGATACTGCCCCGCGATCGTTCCTTTCCCTAACCCGAAACCGAGCGACGACAGGATCAATACAGCGATCCCTAGAAACGAGTAAGCCAGAGTGCGCAGAATCCGCCGTTCACTGACCGAGGGCGCCCGCTTTGCCACCAATAGCTCAGTAACCGCCACGACGCCCAGCGAATAAACCACCCAGATCGCGAACGGCAATACAAACATGGAAAGCTTCGCGATCATCGGCTGGTATGGCCCCGTCCAGACCTTCGGCACCACCAGAAAAAGGAACAGACACGGAATGTACGACAGATAAATTCGCAACCGTTCCGTCCGCTTCAGCTCGCGTGAAAGGGACTTGGCCCAAAGATGAATGTGAACGTGCAGGAGCAGCGAATAGCAAAACGTGATACTAACGACAGCGACAGTATTTGCGAGCTTTAAGGCGAGATCCCACGCGACTCGATTGGCACCAAGCAAACTGCGGAGTGTGACCACGAGATTGCCCCCGTGCCACCCAATCATGCACAGACCGAGCGCCAGGAAGAGCCGTTGAAGCGGCACGACGCCCAGCCGCTGCCGAAACAACAGATAGCCCATCCACAGAGGCAGCACAGCTCCGAGGCTGTAACCGATAAGTTGAAGAACTTCGAGGAGAGACACTGCGAGTCAAGACCTCACTATAAGTTGTCGACGTGCGAATCCGAGCCTGGTATTCACAAACGAGCTAACCAGTTGTCGTATCGTTCCTTAGTCGCAGTCAACCATGCTCTATATTCGTTTTCGTTCAGCGATTCTTTCTGCTCCAGACGGTGAATTGCAGTCAATAGTTCGGCAATAATCGGTGGTGAAAAAACCTCAGCACCTGCCGCGTGAGCTTCTGCCTGAGACTTGTCAGCATCAAGTCGCACATTGGGCTTCGCTGAATTATTCGACTCGTTATCACGAGTTAGCGATGTTACAGCCCGCGCTAACGTGTTCAGGTCATCTCTTATATTTTCGGAAGGAGCCTTCAAAGCTTCATCAAGCAGCGGCACTAACTTTAAAAGCAGTCTCTTATCGCTTTCGCGAAAACCTCTGGCGCGCGTCGCCGTCGCCGGATCGCCCTCGGAAGTTCCATCGTCGAAAAGCACTGCCTTTATATGTATTTCGTGACCTGACATAGCCGCGGGCTCATATCCTCCCGCTACCTGCCGCGCTCTGAGAGGTACTTGAACCACAAGTTCGTACGTCGCTCCGGGTTCCATCAATGGCTTTCCATCTTTTCCCCTGGGGAGTCCTGTTGTTTCGGTCCGGCCATCCGCGACGACATCAACTCCCAGGGCGACCACGCTCCTCGTGGAATTATTAAGCAGCGAAATTGTGTAAGACGGAATCGTCGAATCCTTCGATTGCACGCTCACAAGTGTCAGCGAATGTATGTCTTCGAATATGACTGGGGGAGCAGGACTCGAGTTTGGTGAGATTCTAATCAGCTTGATTTCGAATGGCTGGATTCCAAATTGCTTCAATTCTTCTACGGTGATTTTTTCGCTCTCTCTGAGGGTGTACTCGGCGATCTGTTGCTTGTAGTCAGGTGCGTTTTCTCCGGAAAGTACCGATATAATCACGCGAACGGCATCGGCTTCCCGACGACACGCAATATGTATCGCTTTGATGGGCGAGCCGCCGCCAGTTGCACTTGAACCCTCTATGCGCGCGAACAATCCATACCATACCCATGAGCCTTCCGTAGAACTACTCACTTGCTGGTACGAAGGTTTACGGCCCGGATAGTATGTGACTTCCAGGGCGAGCCTTGTCGGAGACGGCGAGACTTGCTGAGCGGTGGTTCGGTCGGGTGAGTTTAGCGCACCAAAGACCGCCAATACCGCGAAGGCCAATCTGCTGGCGTACCGTCGTTTGTGCATGACAGGTTACGGCTGGACGCTGAGGCCTTATTGTGATGAACCGCTCAGTGTGATCTCGGTTCTGCGATTCTTCGCGCGGCTGGCGACCGTCGTATTCGGCGCAACCGGATTTGCCCCGCCCATTCCCGTCGCCTGAATCCGGGTGACATCAACGCCGGCGGTGCCTAATCGTTCCGACAACACGCGCGCGCGATCCTGTGTTAGTTGTTGCAGCGTATCCTGGTCGCCGCGATTATCCGTGTAAGCTTCAATCGAGATTTGATAATCTGGATTGTTCGCCAGCAGAGCGCCTATCTGGTCGAGCTTAGCGCCGGACGACGCGATCAGATTGCTCGAGCGTGGGTTTGCCCAGAAACCTTCGGGGAGCACGAGCACAATTCCGCGATTTGTCTCGCGTACGGTTCCGAATCGACTCAGCGCCTGCTTTAAATTATCGGTCGCGACCTTCTGATCGGCCGCCCGTTTTTCACTCGAGCGCCGCGTCTCTTCAGCTTGTTTCTCGCCTTCCAGTCGCGCCAGTCGAACCTTAGTGTCTTCAGCATCCGCGCGCACGGTTTGCAGCTCATCTCGCAAGCGGGCCACTTCTGTCCGTGCGTCACGCAGTTTTTCGGTCGCATTAAGGGCATCGCGCTCCGCGAGCTCACGCGCGTGCCGCTCGTTGTCTAATTCATTTTTGAGTCGCGTAATTTCTTCGTTAGCGTTCGCGGTGGCTTGCTCGGCGCTTCGCACAGCAAGATCGCGCCGCTCGAGTTCTTCGCGTCGCTCCCGCGCCGCACGTCGAGCCAGCGCCATGTCTTCGGCCTTTGCGCCGCTGCTGATCGCCTGGCGGGCAAATATGTCAATGTCCCGATCGGATTCACGATTCTGTAAGGCGATTTCGGCCTGCCGCAGATCGTTTTCCGCAGTACGGAACTCATCCGGAGCGTCACGCTCTGCGCCCGCGTACCGCGCCAGGTTCACAGCCTGGCGAGCGCCCAGCAACGAGGGCGGAATGTCGCGATAATCGCTTGCGGCGATCGTCGGCACACTGGAGTCACGGAAGTAATCACTGGTGTTTCCGATATATTGAATGCGCGCAGTTTCCACCTGCGCGTTGCGCAACGACTTCGGCTCAAGGTTCTCGAGCACGACCATGCGGCTCGGTACATGGACCAGGAAATGCGGCTCGGCCGTGACAATCAGCGCGAAATTTTGCAGCGGCGTTGTTACATCGATCTTCGAATCGATAATCATGCTCCCGCTGCGTTTGATCTCTCCTAAATTATCGACATGACCATCAGGTGAAATCGCCCAGAGCACATAAGTTGTGTAGACGCTTCCCAGCTCATACGCCCGCGGCAGATTCTCGATGTTCAGCTCGACGCGTGTGCCACGACGCCCCTGCCGCCGCACCTTCGCGTTACCTTTCAGGCGCGGCAGGCGAGTTGTTCCGTGAAAGGGTACTTCGATGGTTTGGTCGAGCGGGTAAGTAATCGCGATAGTCGTACGCCGCGTGTCGTTCTGTGCATACGCACCGCCTACCAACGCCACGAAGAGGCTGAAAAACAAATTCGCTTTCAGGAAGTTTCTCATATGACCCTCCGACTCAGGATTCAAGGAACGCGGGTGCTGCTCCATTGATGCCTCGTTCGTACTAATTGTTGCCGAGGTCGGATGCGGCTGCAAGCAAAAATGGCCGCAAATGTGAAGAGAATAAGGGTGTGGCGCTTAATTACGGTCAGAATTTTGATCTCGGAAATAAGCTTTCGTGCGGCGGTCCTGTACGAGTTGAATAACGAAAAAAGTGAGTGCTCCCATCAATAAGACATGCACCATGCCGGTCTTGCCTAGTATGAACTTAGCGACAAACCAAATTCCCAGCAGAGCCGCGCCTGTGATCCAGAGCATTTTGTTAACGTTACGATTGAGTCTTGAAAGAGATTAATTTTATTGTTTATCGGCCATGCGAATTTGCATTCCCCGCAGCCCTTTGTAAGGAGGGTCAGGCGCAATAATCAAGGTCGCCGCGTTTAAGGGTACGGTCACCAGTGAGTGGGTTCCCGGGATGGCCGGGCCTTTAACCACGGCTGTGTCTTCCTCCTCTTTCCATAAAACAGAACCATCCCGGCCGGATAAGGCGACGGGAGATGTCTTCTGGTTTGTGACCACTACGTCGAGGACTCCATCGCGATTTACATCCGCGAACGTCACGCTCTCGGGACCGTCAACAGCTTCTGATTGCCAAACGCTTCTTTCATCGGAAATGTGAGCCGCCACGACTCGTCCGCCATCCGTGAGTATGATTACTTCCATGTTTGTGTCGCCGTCAAGGTCGGCAGATGCGAGCAGACCGCGTGGTGCATCGCCGGTTAAATTGATTCTTCCTACCGGCCGTAGCGTGTTCGCGTCCAGTGCGATAACCCCGTCGCTGGTTCCCACGAGCACCACATTTGTCCGCCGACTGCTGGTAACTAACGGAGGTGTCGTATTAGGGCTGGTGGCAGAGCTTGACTGAACTACGCGCGCAGCGCGATCGCGAATCTCGACCAGACCATTCTCGTAGGCAAACATAACCGCAGGTATGTTCTGATAATCACAAAGAACAGGCATGCCGACGACCCGATTTGGAAGTTCAGCTTTGGCAAGAATGGTTCCGTCTTTGGCATTCAGAATTTCCAACCCGCGCAAGGACGTGTCGAGGACAAAAATCAACGCGGACCGATTGTTATTCCAGACAACTCCGCCAGCCACAAAAACCGGCAACTCTCTGCGCCAGAGCTCGCGACCAGTAAGTCCTTCGAGCCGTCTGACAATCGAGCCTAATAAAACGATCACGTCGTCACGATTGCTGACCGAAGGAATTAACAGCGGTTGAAAAGATGTTTCAAGTGGAAGGCGAGCCCCGTTGATCTGGGCGAGAGGAGCACTCCACAGAATATTACCAGTGAGTGCGTCAAGACCAGACGTCACGCCGGTGCCACTGATGGCCACCACGTCGATTACGTTGGGGCTGCGAAGGTGAGCCAATATGGGGTGCTGAACATCACCGACGGCAGCGTGCCAGGTCGTGGAGACGTTTAGGCTCGAAGCTGACTTCAGCAGCGACGGCTCTGCCCCTCGATTCGTCGGAGCCGGCTTTCCGCCCGCCTGTGGCGATGGCGTCGGCTTCTGAACCGGTTGAGGCGGCTTTGATGAGGGAGCGTTCTTCGGTTCGCTCACCACCACGATTGCCGGCCGCGAAAAACCGCCGAGACGAGTTGTTAAGGCCGCGACCCGCCAAAAGTATCTACCTGCGGGCAGATCGGCTATTTCAAATTCGTTCGTGTTAACGACGCGATCGAAAACAACATCCGTGAAAGCGGCGTCATTGGCGACCTGAAGTCGGTAACGCCTCACGCCAGGCTGGGCGGGCCAACGCAACCGAACCGCGGGGCTCTGGTTTTGAATACTCGGGGAGATCCTCCTGTTGCGCGAAGCTACCCGCGTAAGGTCGAGAAGTAGAATTAAGGCAATCGTCCCCGTAGCAACAAGTAAAGCCAGGCGAACGGGACCTAAGCGGTACATTCCGGAGGACTAACGATTAGGTCGGCTTGCGTGGCTAGGGATTCTCATTCAGTTTGTAGCCAACGCCGCGCACGGTCAGCACGTAGTGAGGGTTCTTCGGATCAGATTCAAGCTTCTTTCGCAATCGGTTGATGTGCGGATCAATATTTCGTTGATAACCTTCGTACTCGGTACTCCAGACGCGATCCAGCAGGTCATTGCGCGACCACGCCCGCCCAGGCTCAGAAGCAAGCAGGTCAAGTATTTGAAACTCGAGCGGCGTAAGGTCTATGCGGTTGCCACTACGTGAAACTTCATGCCTGCGGCGATCGACTACCAGGTCACCGATTTCAAGCCGGTCTTCGATCTCGGCAGGTTTCTTCATTCCACCGCCCCGCCGCAACAGCGCTTCCACGCGATATTCGAGTTCGCGCGGACTGAAGGGCTTGGCCAGGTAATCGTCGGCGCCGGCCTCAAAGCCGGCCACCTTATCGTCCAACATGTCGTGCGCAGTCAAAAAGAGTGCGGGAGACTGAATCCCGCGATCGCGCAATTTCTTCAACAGCTCCAATCCGGACATCTCAGGCATCGCCACATCCAGAATAAAACAGTCGAATCGATTGTTGGTCGCCGCTTGTAATGCTGCCAGGCCGCTCTCTTTTTCTGTGACTTCAAATCCAAGTCGGCGGAAATACTCGGCCAGGAGAGTGCGCATTTCTGCGTCGTCATCGACGATCATTAACTTTCGGTTTGTGTTTGCAGGTTGGGGATCCACTTTGATTTCCCTTATGCGGCGGTCGCGCGCAAACCTATTCGCATGAAGCCGCCGCCTCTACTCCATTTATTTGCTGAGGGTTAGCCTCAATTATGGCCAGCCTGAGCCTTGACGTCAAACGTTTTCGCTAAGTATATTTCGTGATGAAGTGGCGCGGCCAGTTTAATTCCCTTCCCGAGACACGATCCGAACAGCGATTGTGATGCACGATCTCCGGCGGCTCTTAAAATACCTTCTGCCTCACACCGGCATCTTTGCGGTTGCAACGATCGCCATGGTGGTGGTCGCGGTGTTAGAGCCGGCAACCGGCGCCTTGATTGTGCCGATCTTCGACCAGGCCTTTGCCCAGGGTCAGGGTCACCGGACGCCCACCCTTTTCGGACTCCAGAAGATAATTCCCGCTTCAGGATTAGCGGCGTGGCGGACAATCGCCTTATTGTTGCTCATCTTCACGATCATAAAAGGAATCGCAGAGTATTTATCGACGTACCTGATGGCCTATATCGGGCAATCGTCGATTCTGCGTCTGCGGCAGGATCTGTACTGTCATTTGCTACAGCAGTCGGCAGCGTTCTTTGAGCGACACCGCACCAACTACCTTGTCTCGCGTCTGATCTCCAGCGCGGCCGCGATCGAAGCAGCCGTCACTCATACGGTTCGTGACATCCTACGCGAAGGGTTCACGTTGATCGCGTTACTGGCCGCGGCGTTTTACTTCAATTGGAGACTCACTCTAATCTCGCTGTTGATTGTGCCCACGGTAGCGGGACTGACCGTCAAGTTTGGTAACTCCTTGCGAAAGCTCGCGCGCGAGTCGTTCGAAGGCAGCAAATACTTGACCGACACGGCGCAGGAAGCGCTGGCAAATCAAACGATCGTCAAAGCTTACGGCGCTGAAAAGCGCGAGACGAGCCGCTTTACTGCGGTCGCGGAGCGCATTCGCCGCGCTAATCTGAGATCAGGAAGCATATCCGGAATGTCACCGCCGATAATTGAGTTAATCGGCGTGTTGTTTATGGCTGCTCTCTTGTTCTTTGGAGAGCGGGAAATCCGACTCGGACGGTTGAACCCGGCACAATTTCTCACGTTCCTTTTTTTTCTCGGCCGCAGTTACGATCCCATGCGGAAATTATCGCGCTTGCATAACTCGCTTTCACAAGCGCTGGCCGCTGCGCATCATGTCTGGGAAGTAATGGATGAGCATGCGGAAATCCTTGAGAAACCTGAGGCTATCGAACTAGCGCCTTTAGAGCGTCAGATCGAATTTCGCGATGTGCACTTCGGCTATCCAAACGAAGAACGGTCGGTGTTGCGGGGCATCCATCTGGTGGTACCGTTCGGCAAGATGGTCGCTTTGGTAGGTGAGTCTGGTGGCGGAAAATCAACGCTCACGAAACTTCTGCCGCGTTTTCACGATCCAGTATCGGGAGCCGTTCTTTGGGACGACGTAGATTTGCGCGACGTCACACTCTCAAGTCTGCGCCGTCATCTGGCGCTGGTGACGCAGGAAACCGTGCTCTTCAACGACACGGTCCGTTACAACATTTCTTACGGCCGGCCCGATGCTACCGACGAACAAATTCGTGATGCGGCCCGGACTGCACTCGCGGATGATTTCATCATGGATCTGCCGAGCCGCTATGACACGATAATTGGCGAACGGGGAATCTTTTTGTCCGGGGGACAGCGACAGCGTCTGGCGATTGCGCGGGCCGTCTTGATTGACGCGCCGGTGCTGGTGCTGGATGAGGCCACTTCAGCTCTGGATGCGGAGTCCGAGCAACTCGTGCAAAGAGCAATTGCCAATCTCGTTCGTGATCGCACGACAATCGTTATTGCACATCGTCTTTCCACGGTGCGTCGCGCGGACATGATCGTCGTCATGGAGCGCGGAAGAATTATCGAACAAGGGACGCACGCTGAACTGCTCGCGCGGGGCGGACAATATCAGCGGCTCTACGATCTCCAATTCGCCGACGAAGAAGAGGTGTTGGTGAGCAGTGAGCTGTAAGGAGG
>Ga0126384_10002596_pt1 | contig 10930 bp, 6 predicted proteins | sample PanSoiMetPlot_36_FD_92543 | JGI IMG/M metagenome (GOLD analysis project Ga0126384, IMG submission 92543) | Tropical forest soil microbial communities from Panama - MetaG Plot_36 | ecosystem: Environmental > Terrestrial > Soil > Tropical forest > Bulk soil | place: Panama | collected 2016-02-17 | reverse complement strand
GACCGCCTTACCCTTGGCCTGCTCCGGACTCATGTATGCAGCGGTGCCAAGAATCACTCCGGCCTGCGTGCCTTTGATCAGAGTAGGCGAGTGCGACAGATCACTTGTCTGGGATTCTCCTTCGAACACCTTTGCGAGTCCGAAGTCCAGCACTTTGACTGTGCCATCAGGTGTGACCTTTACGTTGGCCGGTTTCAGATCTCGGTGGATGATACCGCGTTCGTGAGCGACTTCGAGTCCTTCGGCAATCTGTCTTGCGATTGGCAACGCGTCTTCTGAAGGAATTGGACCAGCCGCAATACGTTCTGCGAGCGTCGGTCCTTCAACGAGTTCCATCACTAATGCCAGGCTGCCGTTCGTCTCTTCGAGCCCATGGATCGATGCGATGTTCGGGTGGTTGAGCGATGCCAGCACCTGTGCTTCGCGTTGAAACCGAGCCACGCGTTCGGCGTCTTGTGCGAACATCTGTGGTAAAATCTTTATTGCGACTTCGCGTTTGAGCTTCGAGTCCCGCGCCCGGTAGACCTCACCCATACCGCCGGCTCCAAGTTGAGAGAGGATCTCGTAGCCGCCAAGTTTTGTACCCGAGGGCAGAGTTATTGGTATTTCAGGATCTTGAGCGGCGTTCATTTTCTCTGCTTCTCCTTGAATTCGGCGAACCAGTTTTCCACGAGAGTAAGGATTGGCGTCGTACTTCCCGTCTTCTCCACTTGTTGCACTGTGAGAAATCTATTGCCGTCGCTGCTAACGTCGAATCCACGTGCGAACATTAAATGCGCGGCGCCACCACTGAATAAGACGCGCGGCGTACCTAAAGTGAGAGGATTTTCTGAGCTGACGTCCACCTCCAGAAGATCCTCTCCGTTCAAAAAGAAAATGCGATCGCCTTTCTTCGACCAGAACGGATTAGTGCCGCCGTTTGTTGAGACCTGCCACCGCTTCTCACCGCGTGGAAAATCTTTTATGTAAACCTCGTTGTCCCCTGATTCATTTGAGTAGTACACGACGAATCTACCATCTGGTGAAGGTTGCGGCGCTCTTTGATGTCCAGGTACCTCCAAAAACGGGCTGGCCTTTCCGCCATGACTTTCGTCTACAGACAGATACCAGAGGTCTGCGCCCAGGCCTTCCCGAGTAGCTTCATAAAACAGAGTCTTGCCATCACGAGACAATGACCCGTGAAATCCACGTGTTACCTCGCGTGGCGGACTGCTTCCATCGGCCGATTGGACGAAGATCAACTGAGCTGCTAAACCTAGATCGAAGTAGATTTGGTGTCCGTCCGCTGACCACGCTGGATATTCAAATTGCCCCTCACCAGTAGTCAATCGCGTTTGGGTCTTACGCTTAAGATCTAAGGTGTATACTGCGCCTCGACCTCGCGCGCCAGCAACGAATGCAACGCGACCATCGTCAGGTGATAGTCGCGGATACCAAAGCTGCATGTCAGACTCTGGCAGCATCTCCAGGACTTTTCCGGTTCTATCGGCCCAAATCAGTTGGAACTTGAACCCCACTTCTTCAGGAGTGAACAGCAGCGTTCCGTCAGACGATACGCTGGGCCAGGCTCCTTGTGCAGAGACGAGAAAAGATTCGCCAGTAGGTTCCAGCTTCTCTAACGAAAATGGCAGTGCCCAAATGCCTGGCGTTCCGGTTTCTCTTCGGTAGAGGATGTGACCGGTCGGTGAGTAAACGGGTGAGTCGAGCGCAGTCCCGGCTACGCGCAGAACAACCTTCCGTACACTTCCGGCCCACACATCAATTTGATCCGGACCTCCCTGCAGGTGATCCACTATGAAAAGAATTCCCTTGCTGTTTGGTAGAACGCTCGGCTTATGAAAGTCAGATTCCGTATTGGGGTCACGAGTTATGAGAGAGGAGAATTCACCACCGTCTGCGGAAATAACAAATATATCGGCACCTACCGCGCTCGGTGTAAAGACGATTCGTCCATCTTCCATCCAGGCACCACCCGGCGTATATGCGCCCATATTGAAGTTGACTGAGGCGATCGCTGACGCCTGTCCACCAATCACTGGAACCTTCCAAAGTTTTCGATTGGCGATGTAGGCGAGGTGAGTGCTATCTGGTGACCAGAAGAAATATTGTGGGGAACCACCTTTAACCAATTCAATCGAAGTGAGTGAACTAAGGTTGCGCACCCATAAACTCTGTCCTGCAGCGTACGCAATCTTTCGCCCATCAGGAGAAATGACAGGTGGGGTAGTTAAGCCGACATTTAGCTGGGATATAGCAAGATCAAACTTGCGTAGCGACTTCTCTACAAGCGGCCCTGGCGCAAACTTCAACGTCAACGCAATTGCAAGGGCCGCCGTGAGAACAGAAGCAAGAGCGGCTATGTGCCAGGTTCGCAGTCCGCTCCCCGGTGTAGAGGTAGCGTTCAAAGTTTGAACTTCTTCCGGCTTGCCCTGAAGAACGTCTTCAATTGTGATGCGAGCTTCGCCAATATCCCGCAGGCGCTGTTTCGGATTCTTGGTCAAACATCGACGCAGCAACTTACTAATGTCGCGTGGTATCTGTGCTGGTAGGAGATTCCAATCAGGTTCTGCACGCACAACAGCGGCCAAGGTGTCTGTCATAGTCTCGCCGCTGAAGGTTTGTTCGCCAGATAACATCTCGAACAACACACAACCGAATGACCAGGCGTCCGATCGCTTGTCAACCGCCTTGCCCTTTGCCTGTTCCGGACTCATGTATGCAGCAGTGCCGAGTATTACTCCTGCCTGTGTTCCTTTGATCAGAGTTGGCGAGTGTGAAAGATCGGTCGGCGGCTGGGCATCGCCTTCAAACACCTTTGCAAGTCCGAAGTCCAGCACCTTGACCGTGCCATCAGGAGTGACCTTCACGTTGGCCGGTTTCAGATCTCGATGGATGATGCCACGCTCGTGTGCCGCTTCGAGTGCTTCTGCGATTTGCTTTGCGATCGGCAGCGCTTCATCAACAGGAATTGGGCTCGTAGTGATACGGTCTGCTAGAGTCGGTCCCTCGACGAGCTCCATGACCAGAGCCAAGGCCCCAGCGGACTCCTCGAAGCCGTAGATTGCGGAGATGTTTGGATGGTTGAGCGATGCCAGCACCTGAGCTTCACGTTTGAAGCGCGCCACTCGTTCATCGTCCTGTGCAAAGGCCTCCGGCAAAATCTTAATGGCGACGTCGCGATTGAGCTTCGGGTCGCGGGCGCGATAGACTTCGCCCATCCCGCCCGCGCCGAGCAGGGACACGATTTCGTATGAGCCAATATTCGTACGTAGAGCCTGAGTCGTTATGCGATCCCCCGGAGCCAATAGACCGATCACTAACCTCGGAGCCGTAGTTGCCGGATATGATAAACCTGAAGTGGCCAACAATCCAAGCGGGGTAACAGCAGAGTAACCCGAACTGCTCTTAGGAGGGAAGTCTGAATTCTACTGTAACATCGAGAGATCGATGGTTGGCATTAAAGGAGACCATAGAATGAGTTCCAAAAGTCGCGTATCAACCTCTTCAATCTTTCAACTGAAGGTTACACTAAAAGACACGAGACCGCCGATCTGGCGGAGGATACTGGTCGACGGAAACACCTCGCTGCAAAAGCTCCACGATGTACTGCAGCTCACGATGGGTTGGGGGAATTATCATCTTCACGCATTCGAGATCCACGGGCGGGAGTATGGTGTGCCGGACCCTGAGTTCGAGCAGGACTCGAGAATGCGGGACGAGAAGAGTGTGAAAGTCATGAAGGTGGTCGCCGAGAAAGATCGGTTCTTGTACGTGTATGATTTCGGTGATGACTGGCAGCATCAGATCGTGGTGGAGAAGATTCTGCCGCGAGAGCAAGGAAGGCACTATCCGGTTTGCGTTGCAGGCGCGATGGCTTGTCCGCCAGAGGACTGCGGCGGAACTTGGGGGTATGACGAATTTCTGGAGGCGATCAGAGACCCCGAGCACGAAGAACACGACAGCATGCTCGAATGGGTCGGAGGTGGATTCGATCCCGAAGAATTCAATCTGGACGACATTAACACGGCGCTGAAGCAGATAAAGTAAGATGCGAAGACGGTATGGGTCCGCTTCTCTCATTCCCCACGCGGCTCTTCGCCCGCGCGAGGCACAGTATCCCAAAGCTCCCAGGTACCTTTCCAGAACGTATGATTGAGGCGTCCCGCATGGTCAGCCACAGTGATCAGCTTGCTTAGTTTTCAGCTCGCAGCTTCAACACCTTTAGTACCCACTCATCAGGGTCCAGCGCAACACTTTGTGGCCTGGCGGCAAGCTTGAATGTAAAAGACTGTGATCGCTCGCCGAGATTGATTGTCTCGCGGCGTGTGTCCTTGTCGAGTTTGAATTCGACATCAAGCGGCAGCCTGAATACTGTATGTGACTGTTTCTCCTCGATGCGCAACGTCAATTCCTTCGAGCTCTCGTTCCAACGCCAAACTGCATCGAGTTGCGGGTAGCCGGGCTCGTAGATCCATTGTTTGAAAAACCAACCGAGTGGCTGACCATAATGAGACTCCATCACGCGCTGTAGATCTTCAGTCAGCGCGTTCCGGTCGCGGTAGGTTTGGTAGTAGTCTCGAATCCCGGCGAAGAATTTTTCGTCACCCACCAGATGCCGCAGCATATGCAGAACCCAGCCCCCTTTCTCGTAACTGTTTCTGTTCAGAAGCTTCATTAGATCGGTAATGGCTGGATCGTAGATCGGGCGCGGATCTTTCGAGTATTCCGCAAGGTAAGCTTCTTTGTTTTTGAGCATCAACTCCACAAACTTCGCGCGCCCTTCGAATCGCTCAGCAAAGAGATTGGCGAAGTAGGTTGCGAAGCCCTCGCTCAGCCACACGTGATGCCAGTCGGCTTCGGTCACCGAATCCCCGAACCATTGGTGCGCAATCTCGTGTGCGTTGACATGCTCATCAAATACTGTCTCGCCCAGAAAGATGTTGCTCGAATTCTCCATTCCGCCGTAACGCGTTGTGGATTGCACCAACGCAAGCTTTTCATACGGATATGGCCCAACAAGGTTCGAAAAAAATTCGATGATCTCGCGCACGCGCCCGTAGCTGTTGAGGCCTCTGTCGCGGTCCTTCGGATAAAGGTAATAAAGCACCGGCACAGCGCCGCCTTCGCGGGGGACGTCGCCAATGTTGAGAATGGCAAAGTGCGCTGCGCCAATGACCATGCAATAAGTTGGGATCGGCTTGTCTTCGCGCCAATGGGTGAGCTCATTGCCGTCCTGCAAGCGGCGCTTTTCTATGAGGCTGCCGTTCGCGATCACGTCATAATCGGCGGGAGCAGTGACGATGAATTCCGCTGTGGCTTTGTCGTAAGGATGGTCAATGCCTGGAAACCAATAATGCGCGCGATTCGGCCAGTTGTCGGCGAAGAACGTCAGATCGCCGTATTGGTTCTTGCGAATGATCAATCCGTCGCTGGGTCGGCCGTGGTATTTGACGGCGACGCGACACCGTTCGCCACGGCGGTAATCGCGGCTTAGGGCAATCTTGAGTTTGTCAACGGTGTGCGTGAACCGAGCTGCCTGTGTTTCTTCAGTCACCTGATCAGTCGTAAGCCCGGCAAAATCGAGTGCAATCTCGCGAACACCATCTCCCTTAAGCTCAAAAAGAATCTCGGTTTCGCCTCGCACTTCGTCGCTCTTTGGGCTAAGCGTCAATTGCAATCTGTAATGAATGGCATCGAGAGTGGTTGAGCGCGGATAGGAATCGCCGGCCGCAGTTGCTGCGACAATAAGGCACAGGAGTGAGAGCAGCAGAAATCGGCAGCAATATCGCAGGGGCTTACGATCTCTGTTGCTATTCGTCACAAAACGCTTGCCTTCCGTAACATAGCATTCCACTGGCGGTCCTTGAGAGCAGATCTATCGTTACATAATTAAGTTCGTGGGAAATGCAGATACTACTTTTCGACGTCGCTTGAGGCAACTGCATTGCAAATTGCAGGACCGGCCCCAAGTTAGATCGGTCGTTATGAGAATTGCAATATTGCAGGCCAGGCACGAAAAAATGGCTAACGTGTGATTCTGCTGTCGCGCCTGCAAAACCGGCGCACAGAGCGATAGACCAAAAACGCCACCATACCGGCAAAGATCGGTGGGCCAAGAATACCCGTTGTGGCGTGCCGATCAATGACAATGAACAAGAAGAGTGCTAACGGCATTGATATGAAAGTGAGAGCATAGGCAGGCGTTCGCAACCTACCGATACCTACTAGGACAATTAGCATTCCTACCAGTGCGACCGCGACACTCAACAGTGGGCTAGGCAGGCTAGGGCGCGGGTCGAAGTAAGCGGAGAAGACAAGGGCGCTCGATCGTAAGAAGAGAATCAAGCCCGGGATTGCTAAGAAGATGAAGAGCAGGGCAGTTGTCAGCCTTGACCTCCGCGACTTGTTGGTTTCACCTAATTGCATTCTAATTAACCCTACTGCCTATTAACACTTTTTGTCACTAAACAATTCTAAGAGTAATCTGTGTAATCTGCGTCATCTACCGATAGTTCAAGTCCGATCGTAATGCCTGGGTCCGGCAGTGGCCGTTAATCTGTCCTTTCTCTTTCCTGCATAGTCAGACCAATCGAAAGAAGGCCGCACACAATTTAGAAACGCAATATGTATTTTAATCAAAACACAAACTCTCATGTATATCGATGGGTACCACAAATTTGTCAGTTTGAAGGATCGTCGCTTCGAGTGTGACGGCTGACACGATGATATGTGATGGCCATCATTTCGCGCTGGAAGTGAAAGGAGCACGCTCAAACTGGGTGCGTGCCCATAATGTAGACCCAAATCCTCTCTTTGTTTAAGGGGTACTCGTGAAAAATTCATTCATGTCATCTCTCGCACTACTAATCTTTTGTCTCGTAGCTGCTGTTCCTCAAGCAACACTCTCCGCGGCGCAAATATCTGGTCCCCGAATCGACGGCATCTCCGACACAACACTCCCTCGAGCTGGTCGGCTGCGAATCTTCGGAGCAAACTTTGGGGCAATCAAAGCCAACAGCGAGATACTGATTAATGGAGTCGCTGCGCCCGTAAGCCGGTGGTCTGATACTTTGGTCGTCGCATATGTTCCAGAATTTGCGCAAGCCGGTGCGGTTCCCGTGCAGGTAGTCACAAGCTCCGGCTCCAGCAATAAACTACTGCTCGATATCAAAGGTAGCGAACGGCAGGTTGATCTGGCGGCTTCACAGGCGAATGGAACCATCAAGTGGCGGTTCGAAGTCGACGGCGACTATATGCCTTTTCGGCCAGCGATCGGCCCCGACGGTACCATCTATTTCCAGGATGATAGTGGACATTTATACGCGCTTCGAGCGGATGGTACCGTTAGGTGGATTTTTCAGGGCGGATATCCTGCGGGTCCGGTTGCTGTCGGAGCGGATAATTCCGTTTACATCGCGAGCGATAACACCATCCAGGCAATCAGCGCCGCCGGCGCGCCGCTATGGCGGTTTACAGATCCGAATAGTCAGGGAGTAATTGGCGGCCCTGCCGTCGGGCCCGACGGCAAGATCTATGCAATTATGGACTTGTTAGGCCTGGGAGCGATCGCACTCTCTCCTCTTGATGGTCATCTCGTATGGAGCAACCCGGGTAATCCGCGCTTGGCTGAATATGGTCAGAGCGGGCTTGAGCTCGTCTTTGGCTCCCGTTTCCCAGGCACACAGCCCGACCAGTTCTATTTCACTTGCGACAACTTTACGACCGACGTCTATGGACATCTATATGCATTCAGCTTGGACGGTAGTCAGAGGTGGACGGCTTCGCTCGGTGGCATCAGTAATCCTCCTCAAATAGCAGTCGCACCCAACGGAAATATCAGCCTGGGCGTGGCGGCTTATGCCGCTTCAAACGGTTCGGTACTTTGGAGCGCTTATTCTCAACTAAGCAGTGGCAGCGACCTTCCTCCCGATGTAGGCCCGGACGGCAGGGTTTACGTCATTGCGCAAATTCAGAGCACACTGGCCGCTTTAAACGGCCAAACCGGATCTGTCTCGTGGCGAGTGCCTGGCGTTAGTTTTGAGGAAGGACCAGTAGTAAGTCCTCCTAATGACGTAATCGTAACTGGCGGTCGAGACAATTATGGTTTACCGGGTTATTTCAAAGCTTTCAGCACGAGCGGGCAGCTACTCTGGCAGATAGACCTACCCGGCGAACCTTATCCTGGAATGTTCGAATTCCCGTTCGAGCGAAGCCGATTTAGCACCGATGGAACGACCGTTTATATGGGCACAACCGTTTCAGGTGAGCCCCCAGATAATCTGCACTGCTATCTTTATGCTATTCAGACGGCGCAGGCGGCAACTTGCTTATACACCATCAATCCGCTGAACAGCTCTTTCACCGCCAGCGGAGGAGAAGGCAGTTTGAACGTGACGGCACCAGGCGGCTGCAGTTGGACGGCAACAAGCAATTCAAGTTGGATAGACATCGTTACGGCCCCAGAGAGCACCGGGAACGGCACGGTGTTCTATGTCGTAAGAGAAAACTATGGCAGCACACGCACTGGCAGTCTTGCGATTGCCGGACAAACGTTTACAGTGAATCAATCCGGTGCCAGTGCAACCTGTACCTTTGCGATTTCTCCGACAACCAAGACTTTCTCCAGGGGCGGAGGTGCAGATAGCGTCAATGTCACGACTGGAACGGGGTGCAGTTGGTCCGCAATCAGTAACACAAGCTGGATAAGCATCACTTCTGGCGTCAGCACGACTGGCAATGGCGTTACAACGTATTCAGTGTCGGCCAACAATAGCGGCGCCGCGCGCGTAGGAACTATGTTGATAGCTGGGAAGACCTTTACCGTGAAGCAGAAGCCACGATAACCGATGAGGGCCGGCCAGCTTTCTATCGAACTTGCGTTCTTTCGGACCGTCGGGGTTGATAACAAATCTAACCAACCGTACGTTGGCGGATCGCGTCAACGTACGGCTCTTCTGTTGACCTCTCTAACCGAACTTCGCCACCACCACAACCACCACGATCATACTCCCACCTGACCATACTATCGGGCCACATTTGCCCTTGTTACAATAGGGCTTCCCGAGGACAGCAACATAACGAGGTAATAACCACTGCAAGTAGATCTTAGTATCGATCAAGGTATTTCATGTAAACCTGAAACCGAGTAGGAGAACCTCATGACAAGCGACCATGGAACTGCGACAAATCGGAAGATACAGGTACTGAGAATGATTTCTACCGTCCTTTTGCTTTTCGTGCTGGCCGGCGTCAGCAAAGCTCAGCAAGTGATTCCGTTGTATGCCGGAGCTGCGCCCGGGTCTGAAAAGTGGACGCAAAAGGAGAGAGAATATTTCTCAACTGTCTTTAACACCCAGGTCGTCACGAACGTCACGCAACCGACGCTGACTGCTTATCTCCCGTCAAAGGGCAGCGCCAATGGTACAGCGGTCGTCGTCTGCCCGGGCGGCGGGTTCTTTGCCCTCTCAATCAACAGCGAAGGTGCTGACGTAGCCAGATGGCTCGCGGCTCGTGGAGTTGCAGCGTTCGTTCTGAAGTATCGCCTTGTCCAGACCGGAGAAGACGGGACCAAAGAGATGGTGGCTAAAATTACAGACCAAAAGAAGTTCGATGAAGTGATTGCTCCAGTTGTTCCCCTTGCTGTCGCCGATGGCTTGGCGGCCGTGAGTTACGTGCGCAATCACGCCATCGAGTTTGGCGTGTCGCCGGAGCGTGTTGGAATCATCGGCTTCTCGGCAGGCGGGACGGTCTCGACTTCGGTAGCGTTTCGGTATTCGGCAGAAAACCGTCCGGCTTTCGTCGGATCTATCTATACATACATGGGTGCAGTGAAAGCGGCGGATGTGCCGAAGGACGCTCCGCCAATATTCGTAGCTGCGGCCACTAACGATGGACTCGCACCTGACAGCGTCAGCCTTTACAGCAAGTGGCTTGCGGCAGGTAAGCCGGCGGAAATCCACATCTATTCAAAAGGAGGACACGGCTTCGGTATGCGGAAACAGAACCTGCCTTCAGATCAATGGATTGAGCGATTCGGTGAATGGCTCAATGTTCAGGGACTTCTCAAACCAATTAGTTGAGAGTTCAAGAAATGCATTTTGGCGGCTAATTTCCTCTTGTAATCGTTCGTGCGCCCACTCCTGTCGGCGCGCACTCACCAATCATACATCTTGGTTGAATTGAAGCTCGTTAGCGGATTCGGATCGCCGGTCGTCCAAACGTGCTTGCTCTCGTCTCCTCGTGCTCAATGACTTTCTCATCTACGGTCTGAATCTGCTTTTCCACGTCTGAACGTGAGCGACACTCTGCTTTGCCGACACCATAATCCACTCTGAAGTAGTCCGTAAACTGGGGTGAGACCGTGCTCTCTTCCAGTTCCGCTCACACGTACAGGAGGAACCTGATGAGATTCAAAAAGAAGAGACTGGTGTGCCTAATCAGCCTTCTGATAGGGCACCTGATCTTGTCATTTGGTGCGAGCGCGACGCTCGCGCAAACTGAGACCGGCCAGATCACCATAAGAGCCACCGATCCGCAGGGAGCGGTCGTGGCTGGTGCTACAGTTAAGATCAAGTCAGAAACGACAAACGCTGAGAGGACCGCCACGACACGCGAGGACGGCATTGCGACCATCACCAACCTGCAGCCTGGCGTCTACGAGATAACGGTCACCGGCAGTGGCTTCGCGCCGTACAAGCAGCAAGCCCAGGTGACGGTTGGCGGGAGGCTCAATGTTGAAGCATTGCTTTCAGCCACCGCAAGGGGCGAGAGCATTACTGTGGTCGCCGGTGAGGGCGGCATTGAAGTCAACACGAAAACCCAGGAACTCTCCGATGTCGTATCACAAAAACAAATCACCGAGCTCCCGACGCTCACGCGTAATCCGTACGACCTTGTTGGGCTTTCGGGCAACGTATCCGAAGGTGATTCT
>Ga0126384_10002595_pt1 | contig 10930 bp, 8 predicted proteins | sample PanSoiMetPlot_36_FD_92543 | JGI IMG/M metagenome (GOLD analysis project Ga0126384, IMG submission 92543) | Tropical forest soil microbial communities from Panama - MetaG Plot_36 | ecosystem: Environmental > Terrestrial > Soil > Tropical forest > Bulk soil | place: Panama | collected 2016-02-17 | reverse complement strand
TCGCTGGCCGAGGTCGAGCACCATGCTCACAACCAGGCGCGCGCGACCTTCTGCCGCCGCGAGGACGTGCTGCAGCCGGCGCCGGCGCCGCGTTTCAGCCGCAGCGCTTGTGAGTTTGGCCTGCCGCCGCGGCCGCTCGGGGCCGACACCGACGCCGTGCTCGGTGACTGGGGTTTCACGGCCACGGAAATCGGCGAACTGCGGCGCAGCGGCGTGGTCGGGGCCGACGAGGAGGCACCATGACGGCGTTGGACCTCACCTCGGCGCAGCAGGAAATCCGTGACGCAATCCTGAAGGTTTGTGCCCGCTTTGGCGATGATTACTGGCTGGAGAAAGACCGCGACGGCGGCTTTCCGCACGACTTTCATCGGGCGCTTGCCGACGCCGGGTGGCTCGGCATCGCCATCCCGGAGGCCTACGGTGGCTCCGGGCTCGGCATCACCGAAGCCGCGGTGATGATGCAGGCCATCGCCGAATCGGGGGCCGCCTTCTCCGGCGCCTCCGCCGTTCACATGAATATCTTCGGCCTCAATCCGGTGGTGGTGTTTGGCAGCGAGGAACAAAAGCAACGGTTTCTGCCGCCACTGGTGCGCGGCGAGGAAAAGGCGTGTTTTGCGGTGACCGAGCCCAACGTCGGCCTCGACACGACGCGGCTCACCACGCGCGCGGTACGCAGCAACGCCGGCTACCTGATCCACGGCCAGAAGATCTGGATCTCGACCGCGCAGGTGGCCGAGCGCGTGCTGCTGCTGGCACGCACAACGCCGCTGGCGGAGGTGAAGCAGCGAACTCACGGCCTTTCGCTGTTCTACACCAGGCTCGACCGCCAATACGTGGAGGCCCGGGTCATCGACAAGATGGGTCGTAAGGCCGTCGACTCAAACCAGCTGTTCTTCGACGGCATGCCGGTGCCCGCGGCCGACCTGATCGGCGAGGAGGGCAGAGGCTTCGAGTACATCCTGCATGGCATCAACCCGGAGCGCATCCTGGTGGCGGCCGAGGCCGTCGGCATTGGCCGCGCGGCGCTGACGCGCGCGGCCCGCTACGCCAAGGAGCGCGTGGTGTTCGGGCGGCCGATCGGGCAAAACCAGGCGATCCAGCATCCGCTGGCCAAGTGCTGGATGGCACTGGCCGCGGCCAATCTAATGATGCTCCAGGCCGCCCGTCGCTACGACGCTGGCGAGGCCTGCGGCATCGAGTCCAATGCCGCCAAATACTTGGCGGGGGAGGCCGGTTTCGAGGCCTGCGAAACCGCGGTGCTGACACACGGCGGCATGGGCTATGCCAAGGAGTTCCACGTCGAGCGGCTGCTGCGCGAAAGCCTGATCGCACGCATCGCACCGGTCAGTCGTGAGCTGATCCTGTGCAACGTTGCCGAGAAGGCGCTGGGCTTGCCGAAATCCTATTGATCCCCGCCGCCATTAGCGCGAGCGGCCCGGCGGCCTGAGCCCGGCAACCACCATGGCTGTGCCGGCACGCGCTCGCGCCGGAGCCGCCACGAGATAGCCCTTGCAATAGGCAACGCCTTACCCAAGGCTACGCCGGCGCCAGCGCCACGCCCAGAGGCAAGGGTCGGATGCCCGCTACCTTCATTAATCTCAGCGCCTACAGCGACGCCCTGGTCGTCCTTGGCACGGCCGGCGTGGTAGTGCCGCTGGTGCGCCGGTTCGGACTGAGCCCGGTGCTTGGCTATTTGGCGGCCGGCGCGGTTTTGGGACCGCTCGGGCTTGGTTCGTTCATCGCCGAGGTGCCGATCCTCTACTGGCTGACGGTGGTGGATGCCAAAAATGTCTCGGCCATTGCCGAGTTGGGCGTGGTGTTTTTGCTGTTTGTGATCGGCCTGGAGCTGTCCTTCGAGCGGCTTTTGACCATGCGCCGGCTGGTGTTCGGCCTCGGCTTTCTGCAGGTCATGCTGTCAACCGCCGTGCTCGGCGCAATCATTCTGGCGGCCGGCTACAAGCCGGCGGCTGCAGCCATCGTCGGCGCCTGCCTGTCGCTCTCCTCGACCGCCATCGTCATCGAGATCCTCGCCAATCAGCGGCGCCTTGCTACCGCCACCGGCCGTACCAGCTTTGCGATCCTGCTGGCGCAGGACCTGGCGGTGGTGCCGATCCTGCTGTTCGTATCGATCCTGGGTGAGAGCAGGGGCGGCGCCATTGGTGCCAGCCTCGCGCTGGCGGTGGCCCAGGCGGTGCTGGCAATCTGTCTGATCGTTGCGGTTGGCCGGTTGCTGCTGCGGCCGCTGTTCCGGCTGGTCGCCTCGACAGGGACGAGCGAGCTGTTCGTCGCCGCCACGCTGTTCGTCATCGTCGGGACGGCGGTGATTGCCAGCCTGGCCGGGCTTTCCATGGCGCTTGGCGCCTTCGTCGCCGGCTTGCTGCTGGCGGAAACCGAGTTCCGCAAGGCGATCGAGGCAACAATCGAACCCTTCAAAGGCCTGCTGCTGGGGGTGTTCTTCTTTACCGTCGGCATGACCCTAGATTTCCGCGAACTCGCGCGTGAACCGTTGTGGGTCGCTGCCGCAGTGGTCGGCCTCATCGTCGTCAAGGCGACCCTGGTTGTCGGCCTGGCGCGCAGCTTTCGCGTGGCAAAGCCGGCGGCCATCGAAACCGCGCTGCTGCTCGGTCCCGGCGGCGAGTTCGCCTTCGTGATCATTGCGCTCGCAACGGCGCTGCAGCTGGTGGCGCCGAGCACCGCCAGCTTTGCCCTGGTGGTCACCTCCTCGACGATGGCCACCATTCCCCTGTTGGCGCAGCTGGCGCGCCGGCTGACCGCCGGGATGGAAGCGCGGCGGGCGCTGGACCCCATCCTCAGCGTGGCGCCGCCGAGCGACACGCGCAAGCGGGCAATCGTGGTCGGCCACGGCCGCGTCGGGCAAGTCGTGTGCGAGATGCTGGAGCGACACCGGGTGGCGTTTCTCGCCGTCGACAGCGATCCGGCTGCGGTCACCGAATATCGCCGGCGCGGACGGGAGGTGTACTATGGCGATGCCGTCAACGCCGCGTTTTTGCTGAGCTGCGGGCTGGCGCAGGCAACAGCGGTAATCGTCACCATCCATGGCCAGACGGCGATCGACGAAATCGTTCGCATCGTGCGCAAGCTTAGACCCGATATTGCCATTGTCTCACGGGCTCGCGATGCGACGCACGCCCGCCATCTCTACGGCATCGGCGTCACCGATGCGGTACCCGAGACCATCGAGGCGAGCCTGCAGCTGTCGGAGGCAACGCTTGTCAATCTCGGCATCCAGGCCGGGCCGGTAATCGCCTCGATCCATGCCATGCGCGATGAATTCCGCAGCGAGTTGCAACAAGCGGCCGGCGCGGCCGGTCACCCCGAGACGCGATCGATCCGGGCCAAGACTCGGCGCACGTCGTGACCGGCGTGCGCAGGTTGTGCTGGCATGGCGGGCGTGTTCCGGCGATAACGGGCGAGCGTCAATCGTTTGGCTCAGCAGCGGTGTGGAGCTTGTCCCATGACGACTTCGAGTTCATCTGTCCCCGGCTTCAGCAGCGGCTGGCAGCAGGCCACCCGTTACCCGGATCCAGCCATCGTCGCGCTCGATCCAAGCTTCGAGAAGTACTGGCTAAAACTCTCGTGTGTCGAGCGCATTGCCACCGGTTGCCGCTGGGCCGAAGGTCCCGTTTACGTCGGCGATGGACGTTACCTGTTGTGGAGCGACATACCCAACAACCGCATTCTCAAATGGGAGGAGGAGACGGGCGCGGTCAGCGTCTACCGCAAGCCGTCGACGTTCGCCAACGGCAATACCCGCGACCGGCAGGGTCGGCTCGTCACCTGCGAGCACGGTGGCCGGCGGGTGACGCGCACCGAATACGACGGCTCGACCACGGTGCTGATGGACCGCTTCGACGGCAAGCGCTTGAACTCACCCAACGATGTGGTGGTGAAGTCCGATGGCTCGATCTGGTTCACCGACCCGGTGTTTGGCATCCTCGGTGACTACGAGGGCCATAAGTCAGAGTCCGAAATCGAACCCAATGTTTATCGCCTGGAGCCTGAGACCAGGCAGGCCAGCGTCGTGGCCGAGGGCGTGCTCGGCCCCAATGGCTTGTGCTTCTCCCCCGACGAGAAAATCCTCTACCTGGTCGAGAGCCGTGGCGTCCCGAACCGCAAGATCCTCGCTTATGATGTGGCCGATGGTGGCCGCAAGCTCGTCAACAAGCGCGTGCTGATCGATGCCGGAGCCGGCACGCCCGACGGCATGCGCTGTGACATCGATGGCAACCTGTGGTGCGGATGGGGCATGGGCTCGCCGGAGCTCGATGGCGTCATGATCTTTTCGCCCGTGGGTAAGCCCATCGGTCGTATTGCGCTACCCGAGCGCAGCGCCAACGTCTGTTTCGGTGGCCTCAAGCGCAATCGCCTGTTCATGGCCGCGAGCCAGTCGGTCTATGCGTTGTACGTCAATACCCAGGGTGCGTTCGGTGGCTAGGGTGAGCCAGCGCAGGCGCTCTTGAGTGCAGCTTTCGCGGCTCGAGGACAGCCCTAGCGGAAGCGGTGTCCGCCCCGGACGGCGCGGCATCCCACCCGCGCGGTTCGGAAAAGCGTGGCCGCCCGCGCTGAGCCACGCGGCCGACGTCACCGTCGAAGCTGACCATCAGCGTAGCAGCGGGCAGCGCTGGCGACGTCCGCGGCCAAAGGGCTGATAGGTGCCATCGCTGCGGCGGAAGGAAGAGTAACGCTTGGCGCAGGCCGCGAGGCCCTGCTGATCCGTTTCCCTGTCGGCGACATCGTCATCGGCCGGGCGCGCAGCGGCCGCACGCGCCTCGCCGCGGTCGGGATTGATAACTTTCACCTTCGCTCCGGGCGACTCGGGGGCATTGTCCTGGTCGGCATCGCCGGAACGTTCGGCGCCAGCCGGCTGCCAGCTAGGTGTCACGGCCGGCTTTGCCGGCTCTTGCGACGCCGCCGTGGGCGTGTTGCCAGCGGGCATCTGCTGTGCGGCGGGGGCCGCTCCGGGCGGGGTTGCGGGTGTGGGGGCGCCCGCCGGCGATGGCGAGCGCGCCACCCGCGGTGCCGTGGCGGCCGGTGGTGCCGCCACGGCGACGGGCGCGGTCGCCGCCGGCGGCTCCGGCGCCACCGGAGTTGGTGCTGGCGACGTCGGTCTCAGCGGGACCTGCGGCCGGCTCTCTGTGCCTGTGTGAGCGGCGCTGCTCGCCCGCTCGTTGGCGCCTCGCGCGTCGTGCGTTCCCTGTGGCGGCGCGCCGTCATAGGGGGCGGTGACGGGCACCAGCCAGGTTGACAGCCTGCCCAACACTACGCCCAGGGTGATGCCTGCGAACAGCATGGCAGCCGCTGCCAATGCTCGCAAGCGAAGGATGTTCGCACCCCCCAGCATCAAGCAATGACAATGTCGAAGGTGCCGGCCAGGGCGCTAGCCTCGAGCCCGCTAGCGGGAGCCAGTCGCACGATCACGCTGTCGCGCTGGCGCTGATCGCGAATGCTGCTCAAGACGACATCGCTCGTATTTTGGGCTTCGCCGAACACATACATCTGCGTAATGAGCGCGCGGCTATCTGGCAGCACAACCTTGAAGTGGATGTGAGGAGCCCGGCCGGCGTAGGCCACGGGCCGAATGGTACGGAAGCTGTAGCGACCCGACGCATCGGTGATGACGCGACCGCGACCCTGGAAGCCTGGATCTCTGGCGCTGCCGCCGCTATCCCGCGGGTGACGGTAATGACCGTTGGCGTCGCATTGCCAAATCTCCACCACCGCGGCGCTAATGGGCTGGGACGAGACATCAAGCACGCGCCCACTCACGTGTGTGATCTGACCAATCGCCTCGGCGGCCTCGCCCTTGACCACCACCAGGTCAGCATCGATGTCCCCGCTCCATTCGACTGGATAGAACGGTCCTGCTGTCTGACGCGGCGTGCTGATCAGCTTGTTTTGGGCACGGCTGGTCGCGGGCAGCAGCAGCGTGCCTGCCGCCGCCGAGAGGCCGGTGAGCACGGTCCGCCGTCCAAGCCATGGCGTCGCTGGGTGTGGCATCGAAACCTTAAACTCTGCCCCGCCGAAGAGGTTCAAGGGTGCATGGTAGTGCCGGGGCACCGCCGACACGAAGTCAAATCGATGATTTATCCCAGTCTTGTGATCGGGGTTGGTTGCTGGCCCCGCTTGCGCACCCCACGCAAAGCCTGCTGTCGCTGCATCTTCTTCGCCGTGACGATGCTATCAAGCCCGCGCCTTCACGGCTGCGCCTCTTTATAGGCGCGCAAGCGCTGCGCGATGTCGGCGCAACGGCCGACCCTATCAGCCGCCAAAGCTCGACCGTATGGTCCGCCTGCCGAACGTGACGCGTCGCCGGGCGCAGCAGTACCCGTTCGCGGGCCAAGGCCGACGGCAGGCTTGGTTTCCCATTTCGCCTGTTGGGACCGGCCATTCGGCCGACCCGAAGCCGGCATACGGGGCGTTATCATGGACATCGATCGCTTTGGGCAAGGCTAAGAGAGCTTGCGTGGACCGGATGCCGGAGACGGCACGCCGGGTGGGCCCGTCACCGGTCAACCCCGTCTCAGCGCCGCTGCGTCATCAGCGTGCCGACCACGATCAGCGCGCAGCCCGCGGCTGTCGCTAAACTCGGCACCTCCGCGAACATCAGGTAGCCGAACAGCACACCCCAGACCAAGGTGACATACTCGACCGGGGCAAGGCGCGCGGCTTCAAATTGCGCAAACGCATGCGCCAGCATGGTATGCGCGATCACCCCGATGGTGCCCACGGCGGCAAATCGCCAAAGGTCGTCCAGCCTCGGCGTGGTCCACACCCAGAGCATCGGCACCGCCAGGATCAGCGCCGGGCCGAGGTTCTGGAACAGGATGATCTGTGCCAACGGATCGCGCGTCGCCCGATAGCGGAGCATGATGACATTCAAGGAGTAGCCGACCGCTGACAGAAGCACCGCGGTCGCCCCCAACAACACGCCATCGTCAAGCCCGGCAGCGCCGAACTGCCCGGCCACGATCAGCAGCATACCAATAAAGCCGCCGAGCACGGCGACGACCAGGCGCCAATCGAGCCGCTCGCTCAGGATCAAGACCCCCAACAGGGCGGTGAGAACCGGCGAGATGAAGCTGATGGCAATTGCATCGGCCAGCGGTAGCTTGCCGAGCGCAAAGAAAAAGCTGGTGGCGGTGAAGACGATCAGCACGGCCCTGAGGCCGTTGTAGGCGGTAGCCTCCAACGTCGGCCAGCCCGGCCGGGTCGCGCCGGCGTAGGCGGCGGCACCGAGCAGGCCGAAGGCGAAGCGCAAAAACGTGATCTCAATGACGTTGTAGCGCGGCGTCAGCGACTTGATCATCGCGTCCATGAGCGTGAGCAGCCCCTCGGCGATAATGGCGAGGCCGATGATGAAGGCGGTATTGCGCGGGATGTCGGTTGGCATGGCCGGCGCACCCTAAGGGCTTCTGCCGGCACCACCAATGCGCAATCTCGCCGTGGCGAACGTCTTGTGCGAAAGTGGGCCAGTGTCGGCCGTGATGGTTGCGCCGTCGCCATGACCCAAAGGGGTCAAACTGGTTCAGCAGAGGGGGTTGTCGTGCGCCGGGTTGTGGTGGTCGTGCTTGATGGTATGCGGCGGGACCAGATCAGCGCCCGCCACACGCCGGGGTTGGCGCGCTTTGCCAAGCGTGCGCAGGCTTTTGGCGAACATCGTTCGATGTTCCCTTCGGCAACGCGCGTGGTATCGGCCTCCTTCGCTACCGGCTGTCACCCGGCGCGTCACGAGCTCAGGGGCAATTCGCTGGCCTTGATGGAGGCCGGCAGGCTTGTGCCGCACGACGCCGGGCATCCTGATTTTCTGCAGCACAAGCGGCGGGTCACCGGACGGTCCCTGGCGGTACCCACCCTGGCCGAACGCGTCGCCGCGATCGGTGGCATGATCCTGTTTTCCAATGTCTCTCCCGGCGCCGCCTACGCACACGACCCGGACGGCTTCGGTCATGTCTACCATCGCGCCGGCGCCTACGCGCCGGGCCGCAGGCGGCTCGAAGGTGCGGAGGCGCTAGACATCACCCAGGACGCGGCCGGGGATCAGCAGATGACCGCGCGCTTCATCGATGAAGTTTTGATCGAGCGCTCACCGCCGCTCGCCATGCTTTGGCTGGGTGAGCCCGACGCAACGCAGCACCTCAAGCCGTTGGGCTCGCCGCCGCAATTGGCAGCGCTTGGCGCCGCCGACGCCAACGCGACGCGCGTCATTGCGGCGGTCGACCGGCTCAGGGATGCCGGCGATAGTATGCTGTTGATCGTCTGTTCCGATCACGGCCATCAGACGGTTTCGCGCGTCGTCGACGTCGAGGCTGAGCTGATTGCCGCCGGTCTCAAGGACAGTCGGCAATCGGACGATGTGGTCACGCCTACCAGCGGTACCTCGACGTTGATCTACGTGCACCCCGATAGCGCCCAGCGGATCGATGCCATCGCTCGATTTCTGGCGAGCCGGGACTGGATCGATCGGGTGATCGGACCCGATGAGTTGCCGAGCGTCGGCCAACGGGCGGTGGACGGCCTGACATTTGCGATTTCGCTCAAATCCGACGACGCGCCTAACGCCTTCGGCATTCGCGGCCATAGCATCGAGGCGCGCCCAGCCGCCGGCAAGGCCGACCATCTCGGCTGCGGGCAACATGGCGGGCTGGCGCGCTACGAGCAAATGCCCTTCCTGATGATCGAAGGTCCTGGTTTCATGGGCGGAACCGTGACCGGCGCTCCAACATCACCGATCGATCTAGCGCCAACGATCCTTGCCCACCTTGATCAGCCTGGAACCGGCATGGACGGGCGTCCGCTGCAGGCAACGAGCCGCACGCAGCGCTGAGCGGGTCAGCCGCGGGCGTTGCGCCGCAGGTCGTCCGCATCCTTCCACATCAGGAACTGCGGCCCCAGGCTGCGGATATCGGGCGCACCCATTTGCGCCATGGTGCGATCGACCTCGTCCTTGAAGATCTGCAGGGCGCGCGTTGCGCCGGGGACGCCGCCCGCCGCGACACCATAGAGCGTCGGACGGCCGACGAACACGAACTTTGCCCCCAAGCACAGGGCAATGATGGCATCGGAACCGCGCCGGACACCGCTATCGAGCATAACAGTGAGGCGGTCGCCGACGGCGGCGTGAATGGCGGGCAGTACCTCAATCGGTGCCGGCGCACGATCCAGCTGGCGCGCGCCGTGATTGGACACCATGATACCGTCGACGCCAAGGCTGGCCGCGCGGGCGGCATCGTCGGGGTGCATGATACCCTTGAGCACCAGGTTGCCCGGCCACAGCCGGCGAAACGCCTCAACGTCGGGCCACAACAGCGGCGACGGCGTCTGGCTGGCAACAAAATCGGCAACCTCGTCTCGGCTCGAGCCGGGTGGTGCGTATTGCTGCCAATTGCAGAACAGCGGCAGGCCGCCCTTGAAATAGTCGCGCATCCAAGCTGGATGCAGGCAGGCCTCGAGCTTGGTCTTCCACGACAGCTTGAGCGGGCGCGTGAAACCGTTACGCAGATTGCGCTCGCGCTTGGAGTTGATGGGTACGTCAACAGTGATGACAAGCGTGCCGAGACCGGCATCGCGCGCTCGTCGAACCTGGTCCTCGGAGATCTTGCGATCCTTGGCAACGTAGAGCTGATACCAGCCGTGCTGCGGCGCGACCCGGGCCAGATCCTCGAGCGAGCCAGTACCGGTGCCAGACATGATGAACGGGACATTGGCGGCGCGCGCTGCTTCCGCGAGCATCAGATCGGCACCGGGGCGGAACAAGCCGGCCAAACCGGTCGGGGCGATGCCGATTGGACCCGAATAGGTGCGGCCAAAAATGGTAGTCGACTGATCGCGAGTTCGCACGTCGACCATATAGCGCGGCACCAATTTGACCTCGTCGAAAGCCCGCTCGTTGCGCGCAATGCCGCTCTCGTCTTCGAGGCCGCCCTCTATGAAATCATAGGCAATTTTTGGCAACCGGCGCTTGGCCAGCCTGCGCAAGTCGTCAACGTTGATGGCGCTGGGCACTGCCACGGGGTTCAGTCCTTCGCTGCTTGGCTGCAAAAACAGGAAATGAGCGGACAGTTTTTATAGGGCGAAGCCGCAACGATGAGAACAGCTTTGCTGCCGCAGCAGCTACGCCCGGGCAGGGGGGCGCCCAGCGAACGCGGCAAGGGTGCTTTTTTGCGGCCGAGGCCCATGCTAGAAGCCGGCAGAGGCCGGCGCGCCGGTCCTGGCGCCTATCTGATGGGCGCAGCTTCGAGGCCCCGTAGCTCAGTGGATAGAGCACCTGATTCCTAATCAGGGGGTCGCAGGTTCAAGTCCTGCCGGGGTCGCCAAACCAATCAACCAGTTACGATAGAACCGCCATCTTGGAAAAAGCTGCGGGTAAGCACCGGGTAAGCAACAGCAGAGGCGCCGACGATCGCGTGCCAGTGTCTGTGGGGTGCTCGTGAAGCCGGTGATTATCGACGCCGCGACCGCGCTCCGGATTTTGATGTCGCCGAATGACAAGAAGGCGGACCCACACGAGCAGACGAGCTTCATCGAGCAAATGTCCCGCAGCGGGCATTTCCATTTGTGGGGCTTTCGCGGCTATGCCCCCGCGCCCGAAATGATCCCTGTCGAGCATGCGTGCACTCTCGAATTCGCTTGGAACGCGCGCCCGAGCGAGGTGGATGACCAGCTTGGTCAACTTGAACTGTTTGGGGCCAACGACAAGCTTGTGTGGAGCAATGTCCATTTCTACGAGGCCGAGATAGAGGTCGCGCGGCTGCTGTTGCTGGCGCTGTTGTTGATACTGCTGCGGCTGGCCGTGCCGCTGCGGGATGGGCGCGAAATGGAGGCCGCCCGGCCGGACTTTGTGGCCTCGTCCTCGTGCGAGGAGCGCGAGATCAAGCCCAAGGTCTCACCCGACACGCCCGCCCTTGAAGCG
>Ga0126384_10002593_pt1 | contig 10938 bp, 9 predicted proteins | sample PanSoiMetPlot_36_FD_92543 | JGI IMG/M metagenome (GOLD analysis project Ga0126384, IMG submission 92543) | Tropical forest soil microbial communities from Panama - MetaG Plot_36 | ecosystem: Environmental > Terrestrial > Soil > Tropical forest > Bulk soil | place: Panama | collected 2016-02-17 | reverse complement strand
GGTGAGGAATCGCCGGCATCGGCTCTCGCACACGGGACAATATCTGGCGCGGCCGAAGAACGCCACTCGCACGATCGGCCGGAAGAGATACCACGCGCCGATGGCCAAGGGCTCGACGGCAGCCGGCAAGAGCGCCTTGATCCTGGAGACCATGGGCGGCGGCGTTAGCCTCAACGGACCTGTCGTGAATTCATGACGGTGCTCCGGTTCAGGCTAGCAGAGGGGTGGCGCGCCCAGTGGCAGAGTAGAATCGCCAGCATGTGGGGCACCCTCGTGGCTCGGCTCGCGTCACGGAACCTCCACGGGTCCGTATCGCCTCGACGCGTGGAGATCGACGCGCCGTGACGAGGTCGCGTCACGAAAAGATGGTTGCCAGCCTGCGGATCCGCATCCTCGCAGCCACCATCTACCGCCGCGTCGTGGTGATGGAGCGCCGCCTGGACCACACACTACCGGAGATTGCCGCGCGCGTGCCGGTGCGGCCCCGCCTCCTCGCGCGTTCCGATCTCGAGTCGTATGCGCAGCTTCGGCCCGATGCCGGGGCGGCCACGACCCAGCGACGGCTCGCTCAGGGCCATCAATGCTTCGCGCTCTGGCATGAGGGACAGATCGTGCACGCGGGCTGGACGGCGACGCGGGATGCGTGGGTCGACTATCTCGACTGTCCGTTCCCGCTCGGCGCGGGCGACGTCTACCAGTTCGACTCGTTCACCGCACCGGCCCTTCGTGGGCTCGATCTGGCCGGGGCCCGCATCGCGTGGATGTCGCGTCACTTGCGCGACTCCGGATTCCAGCGGCTTTTCGCCGTGGTATGGCCGGAGAACACCGCGGGGTTTCGGCCCCTCGAGAAGATGGGCTACCGGCGGTGCGGATGGCTTCGCGTCATCCGCATTGGCCGCTGGCGACATACGGTCGTCTCCTTTCGCTGACCTCGACGGCCGACGCTCAGCGCGGCTCGCGGCGCAGCCGCTCACGCCAGTACCCCGCCGCCGTCGCGACCTGCGCGAGCAAGAGCAGCATGGTGAGAACAACGGGACGGCGCTCGCGGCTGGCGAAGGGAGATGCGACGAGCCGTACGTAGAAGGACGGCGGTGTCCGGGCCGGCCGCCGATGCGCGGCGCGGGCCAGCGTCCGATGGAAGCGAAGGGCGCCGTGTCCATAGGTGAAGTGCTGACGCCAGAAGCTTTGGAGCCCGAGGTGGTGCTCGTGACGCACCACCGCTTCTGGAGCATAGGTGAATCCGCCCCCCGACCGGCTCCAGCGATGGCAGAACTCGCGATCCTCGCCGGCCGCCCGCGGGTAGCTCGTATCGAAGCCTCCCCGTGAGCGGAAAAGCTCGGCGGGCACGGCCAGATTGTTCGACGCGAAGAAGACGCTATCGCCATGAGAGGCGTGCCATCGGGCGAAGTAGTCGACGAGAAGGTGGGTCGCCGTCGAGTATGGATTATCCGGCAACGCGTTCAGCGTGCAGCCTCCGATGGCGTGGTCGGGCCCTTCGGCGATCTTCGCCGCCACCGCGCGGAGCCAGCCCGGCTCCGGCCGGCAGTCGTCGTCGGTGAAAGCGATGTACTCTCCGTGGGCTCGCGCCGCACCCGTGTTGCGCGCGGCGGCGGGACCGGCGTGAGGCTGCGTGAGCAGCACGAGCTCCATGCCGGAGGGGACCCGAGGCAGCTCGACTTGGCCGCCGCCATCATCCACGATGACGGCTTCGAAGCGGTCGCGAGGATAGTCGAGGCGGGCGATGGCGTCGAGACACTTCGCCAGGATCGCGGGGCGGCGATAGGTCGGCACAACGATCGAGAAATGCGGAAGCACGATCAGTGGCCTCGCGCCGGCCATGGCTTCATGGCTCGAGCCGCGACAAAGGCCCCGGTGAGATAGCGCGTCGGGACCTTCTCGAGCTTCTCCAGGTGGCGGAGGCCGGCTCCGATGGCGCGGCACAGTCGGGTACCTCCCACCCGCTGCGCAGTGTCCATGGCGGCGGAGAGATGATTCTCCAGGCCGTGAAGGATGGCTGTCGTGTCATGTACGTGGTAGCCGATCCGCCGGAGGCTCGCGGCCAGCTGGCGACGCGAGAGGGTGCGGCCAAGGAAGAACGGGTCGGGGCGCAGCACGCGCTTGAACGCGCCCACGAGCATGGACAAGCTGTGAGGGTTGTCGAGCGTCACCACCAGGACGCCCCCCGGCTTGAGCACGCGGTAGAGCTCGCCGAGGGCGGCGTCGATGAGGCGGAGGTCGGGAAAGTGATCGAGCGTCGAGTTGGACACGATGACGTCGAACGCATCGCCCTGGAAGGGGAGGGCGAGGACGTCGGCGGCGAGACACCGGGGCGGTGGCCCCGCTCCGGCGAGCGCACGCTCGGCGGCCCGGCGCGCGATGAGGGGCGAGATGTCTATGCCGAGGCGTAGCCGCGAGGACACGAGATCGAACAGGAACTGGTCGGAGCCGTGCGCTTCCTCGAAAAGATCCGTTTTGAGGACGCGGGCGCCCGCCAGATCGCCGCACCAGCGCCGGATGAGCGTGAGGTGCGCGTCGCGCTTGAGCCCGCCCACGATGGCGTCGTGATAGTAGCCCCCGGCAATGCGCTCGGACACGCCGTCCCAGTACGCGGAGCTCGTCACCGCCCCGCCGACGGGGGAGGGCGAGGATGGAGATTCGGGAACCGTCACGACGTCGAGAGTACCCTGCGGAGACGCCGGTCGGCTCGTGTTTGCTCGTGCCTTGAATGTTTCGATGCTGGCCGCTAGAGTGACGGGGTCGATCATGGGTGCCTGGCCCGTCGTCCGGATCGAAGCTCCGTCGTCAGGTATTCCGCGGTAGTCCTCGTGGCGGATACCGCCGGCTTCAGCGTGAGGGGATGGCGTCGCTACGCGGCCCTCACGTTCATCGCCGTGTGGCTCGCCATTCAGGTCACCGTGCCTCTCGTGCAGAAGCTCGGCGGCGATCCCTTCGCCCCCCGCTATCGCTACGCGCGCTACAGCTGGGCGATGTTCTCGCGCCCCGTCCCGCACTTCGAGGTGAGTATCTTCCGCACGCGTGGGGCGGGAGACCGCGAGCCCGTCCCCGACATCGATCGCGTTGTCCGTGGCTATCGGTCACCGGCTCCCATGCCGATGATCGCGATCTACTCATCCGACGCGGAGGTGTTGGATCGCTTCACGCGGCTGGTGACCACGCTGGCCCGTGACCGTCACGATGGCTATGCGTACGTGGCCTTGATCCGCTGGACGGCCAACCATCCGGGCGGAGCCGACTCCATGGAGATCCGAGCCGATGCCGCGCCCTAGGCTTGTCGAGCCGGACCGGTTCTGGACGGGCTGGTTCGATCTCGTCCCCGCCTATCGGCTGGCCACCCTCCGCGTCGTCCTCGCCGTCATCACCCTCGTTTTTCACGTGCCGAAGTTCAACCGGCTCATCGCCGACTACACGGGTTCCTCATTCCACGTGGCGCCGGCCTTCCCATGGATCCCCGTCTTGTCGCCCACGGTCGGCATGGCCCTGATGCTCGCCCAGGATGTCGCCGCCGGGGGCCTGTTCCTCGGATGGGCCCCGCGGCTCTGCGCGTGGTTCCTCGCCATGGCGGGGTTCTACGTGATGTCGCTCGATCCGGAGTTCTTCGCCCATAACGCGCACTTCCATCTCACGCTCCTTGCCCTGATCGGCTGCTCGGCGGATCGCGTGTCGCTGCGCCGTCTCCTCGCGGACGACGACGCCGGCGCGCGTTGCCCGGCCTGGCCCGAGCGTCTGGTCGGCATCCAGCTCGCGATCGTCTTCTTCTACGCCGCCGTCGACAAGATCCTGAGCCCCTCCTGGGGTCTGTCCGGGGCAACCCTGGCGGCCCAACGCTTGAGCACGCGGGGACCGGCCTTCGATCGGCTGCAACGGATGATTGAGTCCGCGCTGCCCCGCCTCGCCGGTCCTCTCAGCGTCGCCACCATCGCCATCGAGGCCTTCGTAGCGGCGGCCGTCCTCGTGCGAGCGCTGCGGCCCACCGGTCTCGCCGTCACCGCCCTGTTCGTCCTGTATCTGGAGTTCGTGCTCAAGCCGGGAGGCTTCGCATGGGACGTGCTGGCGGGGCTCCTCATCTTCGCCCCGGCGGCGGACCGAAGGTGGAGGGTCGCTTACGATCCTGCGTGTCGATCGTGCCGGCGCAATCGGGCGCTGCTCTCTCCGCTCGACTGGCTACGACGACTCGGCTGGATATCCCTGGATGCCGCGGCAGCGAGCGAGGCCGCGGGCTTTCGTCTCGTCAGCCCGCGTGGCCGCGTGCGCAGGGGCTTCCATGCCCTCCGCGCGCTTCCCATCGTACTTCCCGGTCCGTGTCTCCTCGCGCTGATCGTGGCGAGGTTTGGCGGCGGCTTCCTGGCGGCTCGGGGCTATGGCGCGTGGGACGATTTACCCTTCTTCATGCTCGGTGGCTGGCTCGTGCTCTGGATTCCCGGTTTGGGACGCGTGCTGGGCCAGCCCGTCTACGCCGGGATTTCGCAGACGTGGCACAATTGGCCGGAGGCTCCGCGCATGGGCAGCGGCGCGGAGGGCAGCGCACGGTGTTCGCACGCGCGAGGGATATGTGTTCGTGACCCATCCGCATGAGCGGGAAGGGCGGGCGTGGCGCGCGGTACCATTGGTCTCGGCCTAGTCATGCAGTGCCCCCGCTGTTCGGCCCAGAACAAGCAGGACAGCCGCTTCTGCACCTCGTGCGGAACAGCGCTGAGCTTCCCCTGCGCCAAGTGCGGATTCCAGAACGAGGCGGCGGCGCTCTTCTGCGGCGGGTGTGGCATGTCCCTCTCGGTGGTGCGATCCGCGCCCGCGGCCTCTGCAGCGGCGGCCTACTCGTCACCCAAGAGCTACACGCCGCCTCACCTGGCCGAGCAGATCATCGGCAACCGCGGCCAGCTCGAGGGTGAGCGCAAGCAGATCACCGTCATGTTCGCCGACCTCAAGGGCTCCATGGAAATGCTCGCCGAGCGCGATCCCGAGGACGCGCGACGGATCCTCGACCCCGTGCTCGAGACCATGATGGAGGCCGTCCATCGCTACGCGGGCACGGTGAATCAGGTCATGGGCGACGGCATCATGGCCCTGTTCGGCGCCCCCGTCGCGCACGAGGATCACGCGGTACGCGCCGGTTATGCTGCGCTCCGGATCAAGGAAGCCATGGCCGCCCTCGCCGAGGAACATGAGGAGCGGCTCGGCGTGCGCATCAACTTCCGCATCGGGCTCAATTCCGGCGAGGTGGTGGTGCGTACCATCGGCAGCGATCTGCGGATGGATTACAGCGCGGTGGGGCAAACGACGCACCTCGCGGCCCGCATGGAGCAGCTGGCCATGCCGGGCTCCATCCTCGTGACGGAAGCCTTCACCCGCTTCACCGACAACTATCTGCACTTCAAGCCGCTGGGGCTCGTCGCCGTGAAGGGACTGGGCGACCCCGTCGACGTGTTCGAGCTCACGGGAGCTGAGCCCACGGGCACCCGCTTTCGGTCGTCGGAGGCCGCGCGCGGCCTCACCCACTTCGTGGGCCGGCAGGACGAGCTCAAATCGCTGCACGACGCCCTCGATCGGGCGGAGGCCGGCTCCGGGCAGATCGTGAGCGTGGTGGGCGAGCCCGGGCTCGGCAAGTCGCGGTTGTTCCACGAGCTGGTGCGCTCGTCGCGCGCGCGGAGCTGGTTGGCCCTGGAGACGGGCGCGGTTTCCTACGGCCAGATGACGGCGTGGATGCCGCTTCGCGATCTCCTTCGCACCTATTTCCAGCTCGAGGCGCGGGCCAGCGCTGGCGAGATCCGGGATCAGGTGGCGACCCGGCTGGCCGCCCTGGATCCGTCGCTGGCGGATTTCCTCTCCGCCATCCTGTGGCTGCTCGACGTGCCGACGGAGGATCCGCGCTGGGCCACCCTCGATCCCGAGCAGCGCCGCCAGTCGGCCCTCGATGGGGTGCGGCGCATGCTCGTCCTGCAGTCCCGAATCCGGCCGCTCCTTCTCGTGTTCGAGAACCTACACTGGATCGACACAGAGACGCAGACCTTCCTCAACCGTCTCGTCGATGGGCTGCGCGACACGCGGATCCTCCTCCTCGTCAATTACCGGCCCGAGTACCGGCACGCGTGGGTCAACAAGATCTATTACATGCAGATTCGTCTCGACCCCCTGACCCCCGCGAGCGCCGAAGAGCTCCTACGGGCCCTCCTGGGCGGTGACCCCGACCTGGCGCCCTTGAAGGCCCTCCTCATCGAGCGGGCGCAGGGCAATCCTTTCTTCCTCGAGGAGAGCGCGCGCACGCTCATGGAGACGCGGGTGGTGGCGGGTGAGCGCGGCGCGTTTCGCCTGGCCAAGCCACTCTCGAACATCCGCGTCCCCGCCACCGTGCAGGCCATCCTCGCCGCCCGCATCGATCGCCTCAGCGCCGACGATAAGCGGTTGCTGCAGTCGGCCGCCGTGATCGGCCGGCAGTTCTCGCGACCGCTGCTGGAGGCGATCGTGCACGACCAGCACGAAGACCTCGACGGCGGCCTCGCCCGGCTCCAGGCGCTGGAGTTCCTGTACGAGACCAACCTCTTCCCCGAGATCGAATACACCTTCAAGCACGTCCTCACCCAGGAGGTGGCCTACGAGAGCCTGCTCCAGGATCGGCGACGCGCCCTCCACGAGCGCATCCTCGGAGCCATCGAGATGCTCGCCGCCGGCCAGCTCTCCGGCGAGGTGGACCGCCTCGCCCACCACGCCTTCCGGGGCGAGGTGTGGGACAAGGCCGTACGCTACGCGCGCCAAGCCGGTGACAAGGCCGTGGGTCACTCCGCCAACCGGGTCGCCGTGGGCTTCTACGAGCAGGCCTTGGCCGCCCTCGAGCACATCCCGGAGGATCGCGACGCTTTGGAGCAGGCCATCGACATCCGGCTCGACCTGCGCCGGACGCTCGTGCCCCTGGCCGATCGCGCGAGGATCCTCGGCCACATGCAGAAGGCGGAGGCGCTGGCCCAGCGCATCGGGGATCAGCGGCGGCTGAGCTGGGTGGTATACGGCATGGCCCACTACCACTACCTCGCCCACGAACAGGAGCAATCGGTAGAGGCGAGCAAGCGCGCCCTCGCCCTCGGGGAGCGTACCGATCTCGCGCACGAGGTCGCGGTGAATCTCCTCCTCGGGCATTCGCTCCACTACACCGGTGACTATCGCGAGGCGGCCGTCGTCCTCCGCCGCAACGTCGAGGTGCTCGTGGGGGAGCGGGTGCGCGAGCGATTCGGCCTTCCCATCTTTCCCACCTTTCCCGCGGTGACGAGCCGCGAGCGCCTGGCCCGCTGCCTGGCCGAGCTGGGAGACTTCGAGGAAGCGCTCCGAGTGGGCGAGGAAGGGATGCGGATGGCGGAGGCCATCGACCACCCGCCGAGCCTGACCGGCATGTGCCTGGGACTCGGCACCGTTCACATGCGGCGCGAGGATGTCGTGGCGGCCATTCCCATCCTGGAGCGGGGTCTCGCAGTGGGCCGGCGCGGCAATATCTTCCTCTACGTCTACTCCGTGGCCGCGGCGATGGGACGGGCGCTCGCCGTCACCGGGCGCGTCGCCGAGGGGCTGGCCCTCATGTCAGAAGTGGTGACGGAAGCCGCGGCGAAGCATCAGCCGCTCGGACACGCGCACCGGCTGATGTGGCTTGCCGAAGGCTACCTCGCGGGGGAGGACTATTCGAATGCGTGGACCCGGGCCCAGGAGGCGCTGGGGGTCTCGCGGCGCTACCGGGAGAAGGGCCAGGAGGTCTGGACGCTCCACGTGCTCGGTGAGATCGCGCGGGCGCGCGACCCAGGCGCCGTCGAGGAAGCGGAGCGCTTCTACCGGGAGGCCATCGCCATCGCCGACACCCTTGGCATGGTTCCCGCGCTTGCGTCCTCTCACCTCGGGTTGGGCGAGCTCTACGCTCAGGCCAAGCGGGGAGATGTCGCACAGGAATGTCTGCGCGTGGCCGCCGCCCTGTTTCGGGACATCGGGATCACCTCGTTGCGGGAGCGGTCCGAGCGGCTGCTGGCCGCGCTCTCCGGATGAGGCACGAGCCTTTCCATAGCTGGCTCGTGCCGCGAATCGTGGCGCCGCTGGCGGAGAGCCTCGGGCGCCCCATGTGGACGACCCGGCGTGGCCTGGCGGAGCTGCAGTGGCGCCCGGCCGAGGAGCTCGAGCAGCGCTCGCTTGACCGTCTCCGCCCGCTCCTCGAGCATGCCGCGCGCTTCGTTCCCCACTACCGCGCGCTGTTCGCGCCGCGCGGCCTCCGCGGACGGGACATCGAGTCGGCGCGCGATCTGAGCCGCCTGCCCATCACCGCCAAGGCCGAGCTGCGCGCGGGCTTTCCCCAGCGCACGACGGCGGAGAACATTCCCGCGGCGCGGCGGCAGCGCCGGATGACCTCGGGCTCGACCGGCCTGCCCTTCGAGTTCTACTGGGACCGCTCTACCTTGCCCGTGCTGGGGGGAACGGACCGATTTTGGCTGGAGTGGTCGGGGGTGGCGGTGTGGCACACGCGCATCACGGTGGCGAGCCCGACGTACTTCTACAACCTGGTGACGCCGGCCCGCCGCTGGCCCGCCCTCATCAACCGCGTGGTGATCGGTGAGCGCACGGAGAGCTTTCCGGCCGATCGGATGACGACGGACCGCTTTCGAGCCCTCGTCGAGCGCGTGAGCCGGCGCGGACCGTACTTCATCCGCGGCTATCCAGGATCGCTCGTGAGCCTCGCCGCTCGGCTCGCCGAGGAGGGCTGGCCGCTGGCGAGCTATCCCCGGGCGGTGGTGACCCTCGCCGAGACGCTCACCGGACCCAACGCAACCATCCTGCGCGAGGTGTTTCGCTGCGCGGTCGCCAACCACTACTCAGCCTGGGAAGTCCCGCAGATCGCCCACAGCTGCCCGGACCATCCGGAGCTGCTCCACATCAACAGCGAGCGGGTCATCGTGCGCGTGGTGCGTCCCGACGGCGTCGATGCCGAGCCGGGTGAGACGGGGCAGGTGGTGGTGACGGACCTCGCGAACTACGTGATGCCCTTCATCAACTACTCGGCCGGTGATGGCGCCATGGTCGGCCCGCGCTGCCCGTGCGGGCGAGGAATGCCCACGCTGGCCCGCCTCGAGGGGCGCGACATCGAGATGATCCGCACTCCGGAGGGACGGGAGATGAGCTCCGGAGCCTTCGGCCAGCTCCTCACCTTCGTGATCGGGATCATCCCCTACGTGTGGGAGTACCAGGCCGTCCAGACCGCGCCGGATGCCCTGACGCTGCGCATCGTACCGACTCCGCGATTCACCGCGGAGTTCCAAGCCACGCTTGAGCGCGGCCTCGCGGACTTCTTCGGCCCAAACATGCGCATCACCGTCGAGCCCGTCGCCTCCATTCCGGTGGAAGCGTCGGGAAAGAGGTTCATCATCAAACAGTTGGCCTCGTAGCCGTTCGGCGCACGCCGCACGCCAAGAATGGCCGTGGCCGAGTTCGACGTCTGCCATAGTAACGAGAGGGATGGAGACGCCGGCGACCTCACCCATGCGCTGCTCGATCATCGTTCCCACGCACAACCCTCGGGGCGAGCTCGAGCCGTGCCTGCACGCCTTGCGGGCGGAGCTCACGGCAACCTCCGAGCTCATCGTCGTCATCGACGGCCCCCCCGCGGAGCCCGCGACCACCGTGGCAAGCGCGGCCGGCGCACGCGTGCTCGCCCTCGAGCGGCGCCGCGGCCCCGCCGCCGCCCGGAACCATGGTGCAACGCACGCACAGGGCGAGGTGCTCGTGTTCGTCGACGCCGACGTGGTGGTCAGAGCCGGGGGGCTCGAGCGCATCGAGCAGGCCTTCGCGCGCGATCCCGCGCTCACCGCGATGTTCGGCTCCTACGATGACTCACCGCGGTGGCCGGGGCTGGCCTCGCGCTATCGCAACCTGCTTCACCACTTCGTCCATCAGGAGGGCTGCGCCGCCGCGACCACCTTCTGGGCCGGGCTCGGCGCCGTTCGCCGCGTCGACTTCTTGAAGGTCGGCGGCTTCGACGCGGCCGCTTTCACGCGGCCCTCTGTGGAGGACATCGAGCTCGGCTACCGCTTGCGCGCTGCGGGAGGGCGGATTCTCCTCGACCGGAAGCTCCAGGGCACCCATCTCAAGCGCTGGACGCTGGCGTCCATGATCAGGACCGACGTGTCGAGCCGCGCCGTGCCGTGGGCGCGCCTCGTCCTCGCGAAAGATCGCGTTCCAAACGAGCTCAACCTCGGTGCCTCGCAGCGGATGAGCGCGAGCCTCACCATCCTCGCCCTCGTCGGCGCCGTGCTCGCGTTCTGGCGGCCGGTGCTCTTCCTGTTGGTGGCCGTCGCGCTGCTCATGGTCGCTACCATCAACCGGCGCTTCTATCGGCTGCTGTGGCGGCGAGGCGGGGTCCCTCTCGCCGCCGTCGGCTTCGCTCTGCATCTCCTCTATTTCCTCTACAGCGCGACAAGCTTCGCCCTCGTCTGGCTCGACACGCGCGTGCGAGGTGGTCGACGTCGCCGATGAATGAGCGCGTGATCGTGATCGGGGCGGGCCCGGCCGGTCTCACCGCGGCCCGCGAGCTCGCTCGGTTCGGGCTTCCCCCCGTGGTTCTCGAGCAGGGCCACGTGGTGGGCGGCCTCGCCCGGACGGAAACCTACCGGGGCTTTCACTTCGACATGGGCGGCCACCGCTTCTTCACCAAGGTAGAGGAAGTCCAGAAGGTCTGGCGCGACGTGCTCGGTGAGGAGTTCCTCCGCCGCCCGCGGCTCTCCCGCATCTACTACCGCGGCCGCTTCTTCAAGTATCCGCTGAAGCCGCTCGATGCCCTGGCCGGGCTGGGGACCCGCGAGGCCGCCCACGTGATCGGCAGCTACCTCTGGTGGCAGCTCTTTCCCCACGAGCGCGAGGAGACCTTCGAGGAGTGGGTGACCAATCGGTTCGGACGGCGCCTCT
>Ga0126384_10002592_pt1 | contig 10939 bp, 9 predicted proteins | sample PanSoiMetPlot_36_FD_92543 | JGI IMG/M metagenome (GOLD analysis project Ga0126384, IMG submission 92543) | Tropical forest soil microbial communities from Panama - MetaG Plot_36 | ecosystem: Environmental > Terrestrial > Soil > Tropical forest > Bulk soil | place: Panama | collected 2016-02-17 | reverse complement strand
TGCAGCCACCGCGCCGCGCGCAGCTCGGTTCCTGGCCCGGCCCCTCCAAAGTCATACCGTCTTGCGGAAATGTTCCGGTCGAGCTGGGACTCCTCGCATCGATTCGTCATTTTTCCAGCGAAGGCGCTCGTTGGCCAGATGGTTCTCGATGGTCGAGAGCGCTTGCTCGCGGTTGTCAAGCGCTCTTCCGCGTTTGTTGAGCGTACTCTCGTAAGCGCGCAGTTGTTGGTTGCTCATGCTGCCGGGTGGATCCTTCTCGCGATCCTCCTTCCAGCGCAGGCGTTCCGCATCGACACCCTCTCTGACACGGCCGAGCGCCTTCGCGAGATCGTCGAGCTGTTCGGGGGTCATACTGGAGAGGGGGAACTCCTTGCGATCGTCCCACGCTGCCGGCAGCGAGGGGTTGCGGCCGAACTTTGCGTACGCATCAAAGACGGCGTGCAGCTCGGCCGGGATGAGATAGAGATTCGCCGGGTCGCCGAGATGTGCGAGACGACTCGCCGTCGATTCGTCGAGTCCGGCTTTGATGAGGTAGCCTACTACTCTCTGCGGAATTTTGTGCTCGAGCTCCATCCCGTCGACCGAGCGACCTGTTGCTGCAATGTCGCGTAGCTTCTCCTCAGGCAACTCGGCGAGGTTGTGGCGCATTCGCAGCAGTCCTGATTCGACTGGTGGCCCGTCGGAGCCTTTCGCGCGTCTTTCGAGCTCCAGGTGCGCAAGGCGCTTCCAGACGCGCTCACGAATCTCGGGCCACTCCGGATATGCGCCTGTATCGGATGGCGCGTCCGGCCTCCAGTCGGACCCAATCAGGTCGGCAACTGTGCCATCGAGGGCCTCCGCGAGCTTTACCAGCAACGCCGGATCCGGGGGTTCTGCAACGTTCTTGCCGATATCAGTTTCTGCGTAGACTTCGATATCGGGCTCGGCGTTTGTCGCGGGTTGGGCGTCGACATCGACGTCCGTGCTCGCTCCGGGTTCGACGATGACCCAACGTTCGGCCTCACCAGGCTCGTTACGGCGCGGCTCGCTCGTGTCAAGGGTGAAAGTCGGTTCCGGCTCGTGTTCCGTTTCGTCGTCCGGGTTTTCGATCTTCGCTTGCGCCGCTTCGCTGCGTATGGCATCGGCCTCGGCGGGCTGGATTGAGATGATCTGTGGATTGCCGAGTCCGACATTGTCGTCAGTGGATCTGTGCGGTTGAGCCGCTGCTAGCGCTGCGTTGAGAGTATCGGTCAGCGACACTGCGTCCCCGCCGTCGTCTTCGGTCGGCAATGGAGCGAAATCCTCTGCTCCTTGCACGGGCTCAGATGCGCTCGCCGCCTGCGGGGTCTCGACCAGCTCTTCATCCTCCGGTTGCACGGGCGGCGGCGACGTGTTGCTGTCTTCGAGATCCTGAGCGGCAGCGGTGTTCTGACTCGGATCCGTCTCGACCAGCTCTTCATCCTCCGGTTGCACGGGCGGCGGCAGCGTGTTGCCGTCTTCGAAATCCTGAGCGGCAGCGATGTTCTGACTCGGATCCGTCTCGACCGGCTCTTCATCCTCCGGCTGCACGAGCGGTGGCGGCGTGTTGCCGTCTTCGAGATCCTGAGCAGCGGTGATGTCTTCCACCGGATCAGGCTCGACCGGCTCGCTGTCGGGAGCGGACTGGGCAGTCGGTCGTACCGGATCGCCGTCTTCGACGTCCGGGACGTGAATATCTTCGGCCTGGTCGGATTCGAGCTCATCGACCATATCGGTGCCTTCGACGTCCCCAGCCGGGAGGTCGTCGGCCTGGTTGAGTTGAATGGGGTCGCGCTCCTCCGCAGCATGCGCCGTCTGCACTGGCTCGTCGTCTTGGACTTCCTGAACCGGGATGTCTTCCGGCTCATCGCTCCGGACCTGATCACCATCTTCCACGGCCTGCGCCGTCTGCGCTGGCTCGTTGTCCTCGACCTCCTGAACCGGAATATCTTCGGCAGGACCTGTTTCGACCTGACCAACGTCATCCGCTCGCACGCTTGCGGCGTCCTCGACGTCCTGAGCTGGAAGATCCTCGGCCTGACCTGTGTCGACCTCGTCATCCTCCTGCACGGGAAGATCCTGCGCCGACACGTCCTCCGAAGAAACATCTTCCATCTCCTCGGTGGGAAGCTCGCTCGTCTCACTGCGCGAGGCGGGTGAGTTGCGACGCTGAGATTGCGCCTTGTCGGTGCGATTCGACTCGTCTCTGAGGTCTTCGGGGGATCGCTCGCCCGTAAAGGCCTCCTGTGCCTCCTCGACTTCAAATGGAGATCCGTCGTTCATGCAGGAGGTCCGGACAGGGCGAGGCAAACGAGGCGGCAGCCTCCAAGTGTATTGGTCGGCGCTGGGGCTCACGCATCATGAGTGGACTCCACTACCTACGTGCCTCATCCGGCTGCGGTGCGCGTCCGCTGAGAACAAGCGACACCAGGCCGACGTCCGCCAGAGGGTTGGCAGGCGTCGCCAGGTGATAGTGAATACATGCCTCGCAGGATCCCGTTTGGGTATCACCTATCTTAGAAGTCAGGCCGTACTGGGCCGGAATACTCTGGAGTCATTCAGCCCGGGACCCGCAGCCTTTACAGAATTTCGCCTTAGCTCCCAACGGAGCACCACATTTAGGACAGTGGTCCGCCTTCAGAAAAGCCATTCCACATCCCTCGCAAAATGCTCCACCACTGCTTGGCGCGCCACACGACGGACAGCTCAGTGCTGCAGTGCCTTGCACTTTCAGGGCCGCGGCAGCGTTCATGTCTTGCGATACAGCACGACTGGGTGCCGGACCCACATTGAGTGGAGGTCGAACAGCAGTTCCCAACTCCACAGGTCGAAGACTAAGAGGATATGAACCGTCGGCAGTTCGGACCGGCGGCACGGCCGCAGCGTTCGGCGCACCCATAACGCCAGGTTGAGGCGAGACTGGAACGGACGGGTCGACAGGCTGACGTGATGGAATCAATCCCTTGGGGTTTGGGCCATATTGATTGGCTCCCGGCTCACTATCCTGCGCGAGGAAGACGGTCAGCACGATAGGTCCAACAGCCGGAACGAACAAGAGCAGGAACCACCATCCGATGCGACCTGTGTCGTGAAGTCTACGAAAGATTACCGCCAGGGTAGGGACAAGCACTGCTAAACCGTAGAGGGTATTGATTCCAACTGGTACTGGTTGCTGCAAATCGGCAATTCCACACAGCAGATCGAAAATTACGAGGGCAATCGAAATTCCAGTACTAATCGCAAGAAACATCCAGCATTCTGCCCGTCCGGCTCTACCAGTGAATTCCGCGTATTTCTTGAGAACTGCAATATACCAGTTCATTCTGTCCTCCTCACATGAGCGCGTTCGGGTCGCCGAAATCCGTCGGCCGTTCGGATTCCATCCTCCTGAGTGCTCCTCCACAACGTCACAGCCATTGCGCATACACTCTCGCCGCGCCATCTGCACTGCCGGAGACACAGACCGCCGCAGGCAGCTCACCGTTGGGGCCGCTGAGAACCTGCCACGAGTCGGCTGGAAAAGAGCTAACCCGAATGAGGCAGGGGGTGTTGTACCTGTCGCGTACACCGATAGTGCCGCGGTCGAGGTGGTACTCGACGATGACGTTGGGATCCTCCGGATGCCGATAGCTTTTGCCAGGCTCGACGATGAATTGCGCCCGCTTGCGGTCATGGCCGGCATCCGGGCCAGTAGATGCGGGTTCGTTCGCCAACGCACGGCTCGCGGAGACATCGCGAAGCGGAGTCGGCTCTGCCGGTTTGTCCATCTCTCGCGAGACGTTCGCAAGAAACGATCCGATAGACCGCAGTCCATCACTCGACGACAGGCTGAACAGGGCGCCCGCCATACGCAGCGCTCCCGCGAACGCGTCTCCGGAATCACCCGTCGTACTCGTCTGGCCTTCCGACACGCGCGGCAGAGTCGCCTCTCCCGGATTGCCCATCTCTTGCGAGACGTTCGCAAGAAACGATCCGATAGACCGCAGCCCATCACTCGATGACTGGCCGAACAGGGAGCCCGCCACACGCAGCGCTCCCGCGAACGCGTCTCCGGAGCCGCCCGTCGCATTGTGGCTCTGGGCGGCGCCTGGGTCGTCGGTTGGCCGTGAAGCGCGTGATGTTCGAACGCTGTCTGAGGATTGGCTGCCGGTGGCGCCAAAATAGTCGACGCCGAACTCTTCCACAGCCGACGGTTGAAACCCGAACCCGCTTAGACCGACTTCAATTATGTCTGCATCCGCATTGGCCGCCACATCCATCAGTGCCTGCGTGGGTAGTTGATTAAACTTTTGCCAGGCCCGTTCGGCCGCCGCGTTGACGGTCGCAAATTCAGCCGCAAAGCGCTTGAGGTTCTCGTTCTCTCCTGCCTCCCATCGATCGCATTCTTTCGCGACGTTCACGACTGGCCCGACAACGAACCGAATCTCACCATTCGCCTCGGAGGAACTGCGCGATTCGCAATGAGGCAACGTCCCAGGTCGTGCGGAATGCAGGACGCCATCGTACTGAAGACATTCCTCAAACTCCGATTCTGCTTTCCTCTCGAGTGTCTGCTTGATCTTCTCCCACGCTGCAAGTCCCCTTTGGCCACGTTGCGCCACCTTCTGCATGGTGTGGAACACTGAAAAGGGAACCTGGTAGTGATGTCGGCAGTTCGCGCACGCGCGCGTCCGTGGCGGTGACGATTTCGCGTGAAACTGCGTGCATTGCTTATCGAGATTTTTCACCTCACAGCACTGATACACGCCCTCGAACTCCTCGACGCCGCAGTACGTGAGGCGCCGCTCCGTCGGGCGGCGCGTGTAGTTTGTGTCTTCGCTGCGCTTCAGAGTCTCGCGCTCATCGTAGAATTGGCGCGACATCTCTCGCTCTTCTCGGAGGTTCCTTGTGAACGCTTGGCGCGCCGAGTCCCGTACCGCGGCAAGCAAGTTGTCGAATACTGCTTGGACAACGGGGGTGCCGTACCGCATATGGGCGCAGTCGGTGCAATCGCCGCGCACAGCGGCGGACACCGGCGCGGGCGCATTCGGCGCTAAGCTATCTCCCGCCTTAACACCCTGAGCGAGCGTGGCTCGGATCTCCTTTACCCGCTGGTCGAGCTGCAGGATTGTGAAGGGACCGAGAATCTGGATCTCAGGCTCGTGATTGAGGTTGACCTGGAACTCCTCTGGCAGGAGGCGCGAGGCGAGATAAGCATTGTCGAGCAGCCCAGCCAAGCCAAATTCGTCCGGCACGGCGGACGAATTTTCGAACGCATCGAGCGCTGCACGGAGCAGTGCCATCTTTTTCGTAACCCACGCATCCGGGACATCCGGCTCACGAGCCGACTCCAACAGCCGCTCGAGCAAGCCCGGTAACGCCTCGACGTATCCCCGCACCGCTGCGGCCTTCGCGATGGCGTCGGACTCGCCATGACCCGCGGCAGTGTAAAACTGGATGCTGTGCTTTTCGAATTCGGCGGTCTTTTTAGCATCCCCTGCGGCTTGCTGAATCCTGCTGCGGCAAACTGCGATCCGCTGCTTCAGCAGTGTTGCTTCAGCCTCGATGTTCTGCATGTTTCGCATCCTCCATTGCGATGCCGGCCGGATCAGGACCTCTGTGGGACGCGGACGAACAGCGACGTTGGCATGGCCTTGCCGTCGAGCGTGCCGTGCACGAGCGCATGCCCCTGGGGCATCCGGTTGGTGAGATACCACGGCGGCACTCGTGGATGCTCGAGCATGGTCAGCGAGTCGCCCGCCGAGAGGCCCTGCGACGATTGTTGCTGGGAGAGAATCTGGACGAACGAATGCTGCGTGCCGGCGAGGTCAGAAGCCATCTGCGCGGTCTCGACGTCGTTGACCTTCATGAACATCTTCACGGTCACGTTGCCGAGAATGCCTTCCCACCGGTCGTGCATGTCGGCGGAGAATCGCGAGCGCCCCGTGGCCACCGACTGCAGCGCGAGTAGGCTCATGCAACCCGCTTCGCGCGACAGCGAGAAAAAACGTGAATCGCTCACGAGCCCGGTCTGGCCTTCCGTGATGGCCTGCGCATATTCGTCGCACGCCAGAATGAAGAACGGCGTCGGCGCATTCTCGGGTCGCCGCGACAGGTGCGCAAGCACGGCCTGCTGAAACAGCGACTTGATCAGCGTCGACATCGAGCGCTGGAATGCCGGGGAGGATTGACCGACGGCGACGGCGACGACGCGACCGCGCTCCATGATATCGGTGTAGACGGAATCGTTGCCGCCGCTGCGGCTGAGATAGCGCCATTCCGGGAGGATCAGCTCGGCAAGCGTTCGTTCGATGATCTGTCGCACAAATCGCCTCTGCCGCGGTTCGAGTGCATTGGAGAAGTACTCGGCGATGCGATCGCAGGCGATGCGCGCGTCGAGATCGCCTTTCTTCTCGATCCCTACGCGCTGCGCGCGGTAGACGATCGGATACTGCATTACCTGTCGTCCGTCCTTGAACTTGAATGGAGCTCGATAGAGGATTTCCTTGAGCAGCTGCTCCGCGGTGAGCTGACTGCGATCGTCCGCTGCGATCACGACGGAGGCCGCTTCCAGCAGGTCGCCGATCAGCACCGCCCAGCCTTCGTCGATCCCCGCCGCGCCTGCGAGCACGACTTCGGAGAGCAGCCGACCGAGCTCCTTCGGCGGAAAGTCCGGGCTCAGCACATTGAAGGCACTTTCGTTCGCGCCTGCGGCAATGAGGAAGAGATCCTTGCTTCGTCCGATCTTCTCCAGCGAGCCTTTGAGCCAGCCGGTTAGCGCACCTTTCGGATCGAGCAGCAGGCATCCTGGCCGTCGCTCGTGCGCCAGCAGGGATGAGAGCAGGTGCTTGAAGTAGTACGTCTTGCCGGCTCCCGGACCGCCGAAGATCAGATAGGTCTGCGCAAGCCCCGCGCCTGAGATCGCCGGCCGCTCGTCCAGCTTCGCGGCCTCGTAGTCGATCTGGAAGCTACCTGCGCCGAGCGCGCCGTCATCGATCGGACGAGAGACCGCACGCAGGCGGTACGCCGCGCCGAGCGGGAGGCTCCACTCTTCGACCTTCGGTGGTGGCGATGGCGGTGTGCGCTCTGCCGCGCTCGTCGGACTGATCCTCACGACGGTCGCGGGCTTGGACTCCGGCGCAGGCGCGCTCTCCGCAGACTCGAAGTAGCTGCAGGTGTCGGCTTTGAGCCAGTCGCAGAAGTGGTACAAACCTTCGCGTGTCTTCGACTGAGCTACGCACCACGCATGCAGGACGGGTCGGCGCTCGAGTGCCGCTACGCCGCGGCCTTGCGATCGATAGACAAGATCCTCCTGTCGCTTCTCGACTTCGAACCGGTTGCGCAGCTCGTTGAGGGCCGCCTGCATGCTGGCCGAGCCGCCGGGGGCAGACAGGCTCTCACGGGCCGATCGATCCGGCAGCCGTTGATTGCGACACCGATTGCACAGCTCCGCCATTCATCTTCTCCTAGCGCCGGCGTCCAGGACCGAAGATCCGCAGCGTGTCACACACTTCGTCGATTGCCTTGAGCGTCTGCGCATGTCTTTCGTCGGACACGATGCCAAGGATTCTCCGACAACACCCTGCGACGGGCGTTCTCGAGCACATCCACGAGCTGCATCTGCGTCAGATCCTCGATCCGTTGCGTCATCCCTGATGCGCCGGCATTCTCGACGATATGCTGCGGTGCGTCCTCGAGGATCGCGCGTTCGTTTTCAAAGAAGAAGTCGAGCACCTTGTTAAGCTCGCGATGCAATTCCTTGTGCACCCTTCGTTCCATTCGATCAGCTGCTGGCGGAGCCCCGCATGCACGTTCTTGCGGAACACACTGTTGAGGCTGGTATTTCGCCGTCGCCGGCGATGTCGCCCCGGCCCGGACGTCAGGCGGGCCGCCCCGGCGCGCGACGGGGCCCTCTGGATTCCGAGGATCAAACTCGTCAAGAATGGTCGTCAGCCGGTCGGTTGAGGGAGGTGACGCAGGGGTTGTGCGATGGAGTGTTATGCGGGGACGCTGGGGACAAAAGTTGAGGCGGAAGGAGATCCCAGCCCGAAGTCGACGGCGGACCACGAGTGAGCGTGCAGACAGAAAAGGCGTGACCGACACCAAGTCGGGAGAGGCACTGCATCTTAGATGGTCGAAGATGCGGAGGCGCTAGTTGGAAGAGTCCGGACTCGATACCTGCGGCCTCGTAGACAAGGCTCACGACATCGTCACCGTCGGCGCCATCATAGATTCCGGCGATCCACGATGGATCCGGGGAGCTGGCGAAAGCGATCGGAGCGATCAGTATCAGTGCCACGAAGACTAAAAGGAACGTGGCTAACCGCATTGAATTGTATGACAGCCCCGCCCCTCGCGGATACGTCATTCGACGCGTCCCCCTAAGCTTTCCATTCGCGCACGACGAAGCTAAGAATCGTGCGGACCTTATCCGGAGTCAAACGCCGCTGTCAAGTGAGGGAACTCCCTAGATGGATCTCAGCGCCGCCGTAGGGACTGCCGAGTCGTTCCCCCGTTAGTCAAATGGATATGTACGGTGTAAGCACACTCCCTTCGGCCTTGGTGTTCGTAACCGAGCGGTTGCGAACACTCGCGTTGGGCCCGAGATGTCGGGCCGTCTGCTGGCGTCAAGTTAGAATTGTTCTCCTTTCTGGCAAGTTTCGCGGCCTTGGCATTCAGATTCACGAAGTGCCCTTGTCTAGCGCAATGCTTGTGGCGTATGGTCAGGCGACATTACGCTCGTTGAGTCGAGCGGACGCGCTCCCCACGCCGCTGATCGCGAGGCGTCAGGAGGCATTGGCGAGGTGACGTTGGCCCCATGACGAGACAGCTCGTGACTAGACCGGCGTCGCCTTGACGGTGTCGTCGTGCAGCGGATGCCCTGGTTGCCTTTGCACCCGGGCATTATCTCTGGTCGGTCGGCGACAGTCAGAAGGCACGCTAGACCGTCAGATCCGCGTCAAAGGGGCCCATGTAGACGACGGACTTCGTTGTAAGTAGGCCACTGACATTACGGGATTCGCGTTGTTCGATGCGTCACACCACACGTTAGGAGGGCCCATGACGGAGACCGCGACCACGCAGGCGCCGTCCACCCAACAGGACCACCAGCCGCGGCCGCTGACCCGGTCGATCGGTGTGGTCGGTGGCACGTTGCTCACCCTGAGTTGTCTGACCCCGGCGTCGTCGCTGTTCGTGGTCGTGCCCCCACTGCTGGCCGAGACCGGCACCGGGACCGTCCTCACCATTGTCCTCGCCGCCATCCTCTGTATTGGCGTCGCCCTGTGTTACGCCGAGTTGGGGACGCTCATCCCCAGTGCCGGTGGTGAGTACGCGATGGTCGGCATCCTCGCCGGCCGGTTCGCGGGATGGATGATGTTCGTCCTGTCCTTCATCATCGTCCTGATCATCCCGCCGATCATCGCGCTCGGCACCGCCGGCTACATCAGTTCCATTGTGGACGTCGGCCCGCCGGTGACCGGCGCGGCCGTGATGATCCTCGCCACCCTGATGGGCCTGCTGAACCTACGGGCCAACGCCTGGATCACCGGCATCTTCCTGTGCCTGGAGATCGTCGCTATCGCGATCGTCTCGTTCCTCGGGTTCACGCACGTAACCCGCCCAGCCGACGTGCTCGTGCATCCCACCCTCAACCAAACACCCCTCGAAGCCATCACGATCATCGCCGGCCTCGCCGTCGCCCTCTTCGTCCTCCAGGGCTTCTCCACAGCCGTCTACCTCTCCGAGGAGATGCGCAACCCCCGCAAGACGGTTGTCCGCACAGTCCTCTGGACCCTCGGCATCGGCGCCGCCGTCCTCATCATCCCCATCATCGCCATCACTCTCGGCGCTCCGGAGGACAGCCTCGCCGGCGGCGACATCGCCGGCATGGTCACCGCGTGGAGCAACACCGCCGTGGGCACGTTCATCAGCCTAAGCATTGCCCTGGCCATCATCAACGCCGTCATCGTCATGGTCATCCAGAACTCACGGATCCTGTACGCGTCCGCACGGGATCGCGCCTGGCCCGCCGTGGCCAACAGGATCATCGGTACGGTCAGCCACCGCTTCGGCGCCCCCTGGATGGCCACACTCGTCGTCGGTCTCGGCGGCGCCGCGTTGTGCTTCGCGCCCGTGGACACCCTCAACGGCGTCACGAGCGTCGTCGTCACCGCCATGTACCTGGGCGTCGCCGTCGTCACCTTGTTCGGACGTAGGCAGGAATCCAAGGACGCCTGGCGGATGAAGGGCTGGCCGGTGCTGCCCGTGCTCATCGCGCTGGTGCTCGTTTACATCCTCGTCCAGCAGAGCTGGAGTGACTTGTTGATCACCCTTGCCACGCTGGTTGTGGCCACTGTGTACTGGTTCACGTACCTACGCCCTCGGGCGGCCGACCGCTGGGTGGTCACCGTCCCCGCCGAGTAGAAAGCGAATTCCCTTGTCCGACAAGCAGGTCCTCCGCAACTTTGTCAACGGCGAGCACACCGACGCGGCCGACGGGCGCACACCTTTCGTCGGAGGCGAGGGCTGGCTCCCGACAGCTGAGGCCCCACCGCGACCGCTACGCCACGCGGCAGCAGTTTAGAAGCACGCCAGAATCTTCTGGACGGAGGCTAGAGCACTCTGCGCCATTGTGTCCAGCGAGGCGACGGGCGCGCCCTTTGCACGAAAACGGCACCAGGTGCTCGCGCGCGCAACCCTCGCACTGGAAGCGCGCCACGCCGGCCTCGAAACACGCCACACAGGACGAACTCCCGGAACTCGCGCTCCACGAACTGCGGCAGGCCTGCGCCGTCGCCGGCCACCGCCACCGCGCGCAGGAACGTCTCCAGATGCTCTCCGATCACCCGGTGGAGCACGGTGTGCTCGGCGTCTCGCGGTCGATACACGGGCGCCATACACGCCATGCCCCGGCGTAGCGCGTCCGTCGCGCCGTGCCCATGCCCAAAGATCGATACGCCCG
>Ga0126384_10002591_pt1 | contig 10940 bp, 6 predicted proteins | sample PanSoiMetPlot_36_FD_92543 | JGI IMG/M metagenome (GOLD analysis project Ga0126384, IMG submission 92543) | Tropical forest soil microbial communities from Panama - MetaG Plot_36 | ecosystem: Environmental > Terrestrial > Soil > Tropical forest > Bulk soil | place: Panama | collected 2016-02-17 | reverse complement strand
GATAGGTGTGTTCTTAGGTTTTGCGTGGCTCGCAATTCCAGCGCTTGCTCAGATTCCCGGCGGAAGCGTTTACTTGGGATACTCGTACCTGACATCAGGTTCTCTTTCGTCCGGTCCCCTCACGACGTCACGAAACCTTTTCCAATCTTAACGGCTTTAACGTTTCAGGCGAATTGAAGCTCCTGCCCTGGATCAGCGGGGTTGCCGAATCCGGCGTCACTTTCGGAAACCGAGAGGGTCACGCCAGGCTGCGAAGCGATTATTCCCTGTCCAGGTCCATTTCATGGCGACACTCATCTGCACACGTTTCTGTTTGGTCCGCGGGCCTCGGTCTCGATTGGGAGGTTCAGGCCGTTTGCCCACGCATTATTGGGGGGAGCACACTTGAGCGAGAGTCTCTTAATACCAACATCGATCGGGAGTTTATCGGGTCCAGGAACTACGTTTGCCACGGCTTTCGGCGGCGGCCTCGATTACAAGCTCATCAAAGGCCTGGAGATTTCAGGCAGACGATCTACGAACTGGATTCTCCAACACGACCCAGCATAATCTTCGCTTCACTACCGGCATCGTCTTCCGATTCTAAGACGTACAGCAAGAGCACCGGATGGGTTCATTGGCGGGGGCTCTCTCAACCACAAAGAAACTACTTTTGAGATGGTGGCACGTACTCCTTCGGCAGCGCGGATCCCTCGCCAAAAAAATACTGCTCAAGTTGGTTGACAATGACCTGCTGATCTTCTTTCCGCGCCGGATTTAGCCGGTACTCGTTGAGCAGCATCTTGCAGTGCTCCATCCACATGTTCCAAGCGTCTCTCGAAACACTCTCGTAGATTTTTTTGCCCAGATCCGTATCAAAGGGCGGCTCATCCAAACCCGGCAACTCTTTCTGCAGCTTCACACAAAATACTTTTCGGACATCACTCATACAGTCGGCTACCTCGAAGTGACAAATTTTGATTATGCCATACGGAGGCATGAGCGTGGGGCAGGAGGAGGGGCGACGCCGAGACATATCCCATGGAGGAAAACCGGTTCGGCGACGCGTGTTGTCTGCCAGACGCGCTCGGATTTGAAAACGTGAACCGCTCATCCGGAGTGAGCAAAGGAGGTCGCCCGAAGACGAAATCTTGAGCAAAGTGACGTCGGGCATCTTCCGGGCGTCCGAACCGCGTGTCCAAAGGCTGAGCGCAGCAAAGGAGCCCGAGAAATATGCGCGAAGGACCTCAAGACCTACAGACACTCATTAACTCTGGTGGGCCCGCCAGGATTTGAACCCGGGACCAATGGATGATGAGTCAGGTGGGCACAATCCACCCGCCGCGTCCTTTTGCCTTTTCACCCAGCGTCTTATGTTTAGCAGCGATGGGTTATCGTACAGCCATCGGCGAAATGAGGGTGAATGAGGCTGAACTTGTCAGTCACGTTTTAGTCACGATTCAAAGTTAACCCATCCCCCTCCAGCCCTAAAACAGGGGTAGGGTGGGGCACCTGGTGAGGCAAGGCGTGCAAACAATCAGTGATGCGCCCACAAATTTCACACGGAATTCCTGAAGAGTTGTCATGCAGTGACGCTTGCCTCATAAGTTTGGATAAAACTAAGAACCATATTAACGACCGCCTCGTCGCCAATCGCGGTATTCATCATCGTGTGATAAATCGCGCGATCGGGCCACTCAACGTTGAAGTATTTCTGAATGAAATCGGCGCGTTCGCGATCGACGATGTCGACCAGTTCTTCAGCTTCTTTCTCGTTCTTGCCGCGGGACAAAAGCCTGCGGACTTTGTTCTCTCTCGTGGCATAAAGAAACACGCGCAAGGTGTCTGGCCGGCTTTTGAGAAACTGCTGTGACCCTCTGCCCACGATCACACAGCTCCCCTTCTCGGCGGCGTGCTCGACCACACGCCTCGTGATTCTGAGTATTGTCTCGCTATCAACCAGGTGGAGTTTGGGCGCGTTAATACTGCCTTCATAACTTCCGCGCAGAAAGGATTTGAAAAGCCGGTAGTACAGCGGGTCATTCCTTTCCTCGCGGGCTTCGACCACTGCCTTGGGGCAGTTCGCCAGTCTCGCGATTTCTTCTGTCAACCGCTGGTCCCATAATTTCCAACCGAGCCGGTTTGCCACCAGTTGAGCGATTTCGCCGCCGCCACATCCGTATTCGCGTTCGATGGTGATGATTTTGATCATGCGATCCCATTTCCTTATCTCAATCAAGTGTGGACCGCGAGAACCGGGCATGGTCCCAACTGAATTACCCGATAGGTCGTCGAGCCGAAAACTGCACGGTCCACAGCATCGCCTCCGCGCGCGGTGATAATAATCAGGCTAGTTTGCGCCTCCATTGCATAGCGCACAATTTCCTCATATGGTTTTCCGAACCTCACCGCGACGGTGAGGTGGAGATTCTTGCGCTGATCTCCCGAAATAAGTTCTTCTGTACGAGCGCTAACGATCGCTTCCGCTCTGGCCAGATCCCGGGCGCCCTCGGCTACATGCAGCATGATCAACTCCGCACCGTACTCGGCTGTCAGCGAAATCGCGTACCCCAGAGCGCGCTCCGAATTATTCGAGAAGTCCGTGCAGTAGAGGATTCGCGTCAAGCGATGGCGTCCGTCTGGCCCGGTAGTCATTACGTTATGCGACGGATTGGATACCACCAGCACCGGACACGAGGCCCTGCGCATTACCCTGTCGGTCGTCGACCCTAATACAAGACGATCGAATCCGCGCCGGCCGTGGGTTCCCATTACAATCACTTCGATGTTGTGGCTTTGCGCAAACGTCAGAATCAGGTCCGAGGCGTTTCCCTGATCGATAATGCGCTGCACCTCGACTGCCTCGCGCGAGTGCTTCTTCAAAAATTCTCGCAGCTTCGCGTCGCCGCCTTCGCTGAGCGCTTTCGAGAAACTGGCAAAATCACCTGTGGACGCGACGTAGTCGGCATAGGGATATTTTCGCAGCTCGATTGCATGCAGGACGACCAAATTGGCCTTGTAGTGTTCGGCGAGCGATACCGCATAGTGATATGCGGTCACGGAGAACTCTGAAAAGTCAATTGGACACAGGATAGTTTTGAACTGCATGATTTCGCTTTCACTGCTCAATTATTCCGCCACTCTCACTCCACCCCCGGCGGGATCGTTCTTCTCCAAAACAAAACTTAGACAGAACATGATCGCTGCGGCAACGGAGAGAACCATGAACGTGTCAATGTATGCCAGACTCGCCGCGTGCGCTTGCAACGATTGATAAATCCGCGCGTAGGCGGTTGCGAGCGCTTCATGCCTTCCAAGTCCGCTACTAACAAAGCGCTGCGTTAACCCTTGCACCGAGTTCACAAAATTCGGGTTATCAACTCTCGCGTTCTCCACGAGCCTTAGCTGATGGAGTTGCGAACGGCGAGCGATCAAGGTCGTAACCAGCGATGTCCCGACGCTGCTTCCCATATTGCGCATGAAATTCACGATACCGGCTACAGCGTTGTTTTTCTCCGGTGCAACTCCGACATAGGCGACTAGCGTAATCGGCACGAAGAGAAACCCCAAGCCTATGACCTGGGCGATACGCAGCCACGTGGCGGCACTAAAGCTGATTTGGAGTTCAATCCGCTTCGTCGAGTAATACATAGCAATCGACAATGCCAGCCAGCCCAAGGCAATCAAGCGGCGCGCCTGAATTTTTGTTGTGAGTTGGCCCATGATCGGCATTTCGATCAGCAACACAACTCCCCCAGCTGAAAGGGCAAGTCCAGCAAGTTCTGACGTGTAACCGAGCAGTGTCTGGAGGAACTGAGGCATCAGAACCAGGCTGCTGAATAGCAGGATGCCAAGCATGAACATCATCAGACTCGCGCTGGCGAAATTAAAGTTCTTGAACATCCGGACATCAATAATCGGCGTTTTCTGGAACCACTCCCAAATTACTAGAGAGAGCAAACATACTGCGGAAACGATAATGAGCGTTGTGATGAAGCGCGATCCGAACCAATCATCTTCCTGGCCTTTATCAAGTAGAACTTGCAACGCACCGATCCCGACGGTGAGAAGGGCGATCCCGACATAGTCCAACTTGACTCCGGCTCCTTTAAGCCGCTGCAGGTAAGGAGGGTCCTCGACGAAGCGCCGCACCAGGAACCAGGTAATCACACCGACCGGAAGATTGATAAAGAAAATCCATCGCCAGGAGTAGTTGAATGTAATCCATCCTCCCAGAGTCGGACCAATCGTCGGCGCCATGATCGCCGTGATTCCATATAGAGCGAAGGCAAGTCCGCGTTTTTCTGGCGGGAAGGTGTCCGCCAAAATTGCTTGGGCCATGGGTTGCAGGCCGCCGCCCCCCGCACCTTGCAAGACTCGGAAAAGAAGAAGAGAGCCCAGGCTCGGCGCCAACCCGCAGAGCAGTGAACTGACAGTGAATATACCGAGGCAACTCATGAAAAAGCGTTTGCGACCAAGCGCTCCCGCGAGCCAGCCAGTCATGGGTAGGATGATTGCATTCGACACCAGATAAGAAGTGAGAACCCAGGTGCTCTGGTCATTACTCGCGCCCAGATTGCCCGCCATGTATGGAAGGGCGACATTGGCGATACTTGTGTCGAGCACCTCCATAAAGGCCGCAAGCGCCACGACAACCGCAATCAGCCATGGGTTGTACCGTGGCCTCCAAATATCCTGGTCGATCGTGAGCGCACCGGTGGTCATCGTAGGTATACGTCCGGCACGACGTTCATGCCGGGCCGAAGGCGTCGGTCGCGGTTTTCGCCCGGTTCGAGAACAATTTTGACCGGAACGCGTTGGACAATCTTCACGTAGTTTCCAGTGGCATTCTCCGGCGGAAGCAAACTGAACAACGGACCCGTTGCCCCTGCAATGCTGTCGACATGACCATGCAAAGTTCTGCCGCTCGAATCCACGTGAATGTCGGCTTTTTGGCCAACTTGCATGTGCTTAAGTTGCGTCTCCTTGAAATTCGCTGTAACCCAGACTTCATCGAGCGGAACAACGGTGAGCAACTGCTGTCCCGGTTCGACATTCAATCCTTCGACGACAGTTTTATTCACTTCCCCGCTGACCGGAGCAATGATCTTGGTGTATTGAAGGTTCAACTCCGCTTGGTGTACCAGGGCTTGCTTTTGCTGAACATCCGCAATCGCGGCCTGCACGCGGGCCCGGGTCGAAGATACCTGTTGTGGGCCGGTTCGGGCGTATTCGTGATTCGCGTTTGCTTGTATCAATCGGCTCTGGGCCTGTTGGACAAATTGCTGAGCAGCAGATTCGCTGGCCCGTGTGGCTGCAACGTTGGCGGTGCTGGATCTCGCCGCGGCCAGTGCCTGATCATAAATTTGCTGCGATACCTCGCGCTTGTCGACCAGCAGTTTATATCTGCGGAGATCGGCTTGCGCTTTCACATCGTTCGCCTCGGCTGCTTCCACTTGTTGATGAGCAGCAGCCAGTTGCTTTTCAGCAGCGTTAACCGCAGCGCGTGCGTCCTCGATGCCCGAGGCAGTGAACTGAAGTTGACTAACCGTATTCACGGACGTGATGGGCACTGTGATATTCAGCGATCGCGCAGTGGCTTCGGCATTGGCCAGATTTGCTTGCGCCTGCGCCATCGCGACCTGGTAGTCCGTTGGATCAATCTCAACCAGGACGTCACCTTTGTTGACCCATTGGTTGTCATTTACGTTAACGCGAATGACGTACCCCGAAATACGCGCACTGACGGGGTACAGGTGAACATCCGCCTGGGCATCGTCCGTCGACTCATAACTGCTCAAATAACGCCACAAAAGCAGACCTGCGACAATAAACAACACGGCGGTGATCAGAATCACGATATTTCTGCGACGTTTACGCCGCGCTGCCGGCGAATACTTTCCTTCCGCTCGAGGCGTTGAGTTTGCGGGGGTTTCAAAAACAGCAGGAGATGTGTTTTCGGCCGGCATTTTATTTTCCTGTGAAGAATTCCTTCACGCCCTGCTCGCCAGCACCCAAGGCACGAATGAGAGAAATTTTCGCGAAATTATAATTGTAGAGACTAGAAATGTATTGCTCATTCGCGCTGGCGACTGCTTGTTGCGACTGCACGACCTCTACGGTGTCGGTCACGCCCGCCGTGAAGCGGTCACGTGATTGCGCAAGCGTTTGGTTGGCCAAGTCGATATTGCTTCGCGCAACCTTCACCTGCTCCGCCGAAGACTGCAGGTTCAGCAAGGCGGTACGGACGTCGCCTTCGATTTGAGCTCGCAGATTGTCGCGGCGCTCATGGCTTTGTTCCAGCCTGGCATCGGCTTGTTGAATATCACCATGAACGCTGTTGCCTGTAAAAATGGGAATTGAGAGCGTTCCACGTACGTCGTACACAGGCGTAGCGTCGGATGGATGAGCCCCGCCCGTTCCGTAATCTGCATTGAAGGAAAGGGATGGCAAATAGCCTGCCGCTGCCGCCTTCCGAGATAGCTCCGCCGCGCGCACATCGCTCATGGCTGCGCGGTAATCAGAGCGAGAGGAGTACGCTCGTCGTAAAGCCTCCTCAACGGGCAAATTTTCGAGTGGCTGATATGGGGACTTGTCGGTGAGTTCAAATTCCTGACTCGGGGCCAGGCCGATGACGCGTGCCACGGTGATCTTCTGAATGGCAAAATCGTTCCTAGCCTGGATCAGCTGTTGCTGTCGAGTTTGCAATTCGACTTTGCTTCGCAGCGCGTCAATGTCTGCCGCCGTGCCGGCTTTGACCTGATCCGTTGCTTGATCCAAAAGTGCCTGTGCCGTCTGAACTTGAGCTTCATCCGTGACAATGCGAGCCTCGTCAGCCACCGCCTGAAAGTAAACGTATCCGACAACCTGGACGACAAGGTCGTGGGCGTCTAGAAGCGTGTAGTCAGCGGACTTTACACTCTCGCCCGCTGCGCGAGCCGCGTTGATAGACCTCCAATCGAATAGAGTTTGGGTCACACCCGCCCGAGCATCGAAGTAAGAAAACGGGCCGATCGCGGGAGAAATATGGAAAACATTAGACACGTTGGCCAAGCCAACCTGAGCGAGGTTGACTTTCGATTCCGCCACATAAGGGGCCGCGGTTACGTGCGGCAGCAACGCGCTTAATTCCTCCCAGCGCTGTCCGCGGGCGGCGCGAGTGTCTGCACTCGAAAGCAGTAGTCCGAGATTGTGTTTCAATCCGAGGTTAATGGCATCTTGCAGCGACAGGGACATACGTCCGGTAACGAGCTTTGTGGGCAGGCTGCCGGAAAATGGGTTTGCTGGATTCCCGGCGGGAACAGATTGGGGCGAAGTGCTCGAAACTGAGGTGGAATAGGTTTGCGCATGACAGATTACTGCTCCACAAATCAAGGCTTTTGCGCATATAAGGCGCAGCGAGGCTCCTGAAGGGACCACCAAAACCTCCCTGACTTCAGATGTGCTAGGCGGAAAAACCAGTGAATTGTACGCCAGTTGGACGACTGATCACCCCAGACGGATTCAAGCTATTCCGGGTAACTCGACACAGTTGCGCATCTTTAGCCGTCGCGTCTGCCGGCTATTGGGGACCGTGCTCGTCCGCCGCAGTCAACGTGCGCAGGTGGGATGGGATCGACTCTATCCTCCTCTGAGCTGTTGGATTCCCAAACCCTGTGTGCTGCATCCTTATCTCAGGGCTCGTTTCGCCGCTCTGCATCCGTGGTAAGAGCCGTATGCGTAAAGGCGCATGTACGGATCTGTGCGGGGGATCATTGATGGTCGTCCCTACCGCGACAACCAACTGCAATTCTATTGCAGCAGTTCGAGACTGACCCTGACCTGACTCTGCGCGACAGATATTTACACTGACTTGCACAAGGAGAGCCTCTGCGATTGCCCAGGGAGTTCGCAAGAGTCCCTGGCTTCTTAATCTCAGCGGTTGCCTACCGTTTGAGTCAGGTCCTTCCGCCTGCTATGGTCAACTCGTTTGACAGCAACGGGGTAAACTACCGTATTCTCGGCTTAGCTGGGTCTTCCTCGAGGATGGAATTCAAGGTTGCGACGAGCAATTCTGAGTCCGCCTCGCAAAAGATCAGCGGCGGACGCAATTTGATTACGTTGTGATATGGGCCGTCCGTCCCGGTGAGGATGCCGCGCTCGCGCAGTCGATTGGTGACATAGGAGGCTTCCTGGGACGCCGGTCGACGCGTTTCCCGATCTTGGACCAAATCCAGACCAAGAAACAGACCTGAGCCGCGAACATCGCCGATCAGCTGATGACGCGCTTGAAGTTCTTTGAGAGCAGACATCAACATGTTGCCGACGCGAAGAGCGTTTTCTTGCAGATGCTCCTCCTCGAGAACCTCTAGGACTGCCATGCCCGCTGCGCAGGAGACCGGATTTCCTCCAAAAGTGCTGAAGAATTCCATGCCATTGTCGAAGCATGCCGCAATTTCTGGAGTCGTAATGACAGCCGCGAGTGGAAATGTGTTCCCGATTGGCTTGCCTAAAACGACGATGTCCGGCACAACGCCTTGTGATTCGAATCCCCAGAAGTGGGTGCCCAGCCGCCCGAAGCCCACCTGAACTTCATCAGCGATACATACTCCGCCGGCGCCATGAACGTGACGATACACTTCCGCGAGATATCCCGGAGGGAACACGATCTGCCCCGCGACGCTGGGCATGCTCTCGGCAATAAAGACAAGTGCACCCCGCCCTTCTTGTCGCAGACAATCCACGATTCCGGCGACATGGCGCGCGTAACTCACTCCAAGATTGGATTCTCCTCGCCGGTAAATGCCGCGATAGTCGTCGGGGATTGGGGCGACATGGACCCAAGGTTTGCATCCGCTTCCACCGGGTCCGTCAAATTTGTACGGACTTATGTCAATGAGTGTGGTCGTATGGCCGTGGTAGGCGTGTTCCAGGACGATAATGTCGTCGTATCGGGTGCACACGCGCGCAAGGCGAATGGCGAGTTCGTTCGCCTCGCTTCCGGAATTCACGAAATAGCAGACTTGCAGCGGTTTGGGCAATTTCTCAGTAAGCCGCCTTGCATAGAGCACGAGGTTGTCATGTAGGTACCGGGTGTTCGTGTTCAGCAGGCTGGATTGCTCCTGCACTGCACGCACAACCTTTGGATGGCTGTGACCCACAAGCGGCACATTGTTGTAGGCATCGAGATATGCCCGGCCTGTGTCGTCATAGACATACTGGCGCCACCCGCGCACGATTTTCAGCGGATTCTTGAAAGAAATGCTGAGGTTCTGCCCGAGGAGCCTGTGTCTCTCGGAAAGCGTCTCGGCGGCTGTCATCTCCCTGGGGAACCGATCGGGCGGAATTCCAAGCAGCAAGTTCGGATCGGGACAGAGATTTTTCCAGATTTGACGTTCTGAAGCAGCTGCAACACCGGGGAAATTCTCGTTATGTTCGAACAAATCGGCAATGATCTGGAAGTGCAGATGTGAGGGCCATCCCCCATTCTCTTCCGGAGTGCCGATCTTGGCGAGAATCTGGCCCGTTTCGATCCGCTGTCCCTTGGAAACGTTGGTCAAACTCTCTCGGGAAAGGTGTCCGTACAGCGTGAAAAACTCCTCAGAGTCGCCCATCTCGTGTCTTACGATCACGACGGGTCCATAGTCAAGCGACGCCGAGTTGTTCCCTACGGTGTGGATCGTGCCATCCAGTGGTGCGTAGACAATGGATCCAGCAGGAACGAAAAGATCGATGCCAAGGTGCACGGTGCGGCGTTCGTCGGTCGGGTTGCTGCTGTCGCCGAACAGCGGGGAAGTGTAAAGGAGCCGCGGCTCATCATACCGGCCGATGCCTACAACAGAGCTGGCTTGCTTCAGCTTCCGTTCGATCGCCTCCGCCAGCACCGGTGTTTCCGCGTTCCGCGGGTCCGCCCCCAGAAACGCGCTCGAAACACTGAGATCGAATACGTGACAGGGCTCGACCCGTAAATCCAGGTCCAGTACTGGACCCGCGGTTCCCCCGCAATTCTTGAGCCAATGGTGTAAGCCGGAGATCTTCTTTACCGGTGGCAAATCGCAAGCTTGCCGAAATGCGTAGTAGGCGAACCGGGGATGGATCTTTGCAAGGCGACCGAGCGCCTCCCATGCCGGCGCTTCGGAAACTGTAACATACGGATCGTCCGGTACAATTAACTTGCGACACGCTGAGTTCACCACGCTTACCGCCAGTCGCGTCTCGATGAGCGGGAACAGCACGGACAGCTCAGCTTCCTCAAGGGGAAAAGCCCGGTGGAAGCCGCTGACGAGCGCTGTTGCTGCCGCCAGAGGATCACATTTCCCAAGAATGGCGTACGCTGCGGCAATAGCCGGTTCCGAGACAAGCAACCCGTGGTGTATGTCGCCGAAGTCAATCAGACTAACCGCTGTTTGCGTTTGTGCGCTTGCGTCGTTCACTAATACGTTGTGGTCGTTGCCATCGCCGTAAATCACGCCTTTCCGCAGATTGGAGAGTAGAGGCGCGACTTCCGCCTCGTAGCGCGCCAGCGCTCGTTCAACGATCGCCTGGCGCGACGGCTCCTTGATATGGGAGAGATACTTACGAATCCATAACGCGCGCGCCGAATCCCATTTCAGCTCTCGTACTGCTGCAGGATGCGAAAAATCCTGCAGTGCGTGGTCTATTCTGCCAAGCAACCTTCCCAGATTATGAAGCAGTTCGCCACTGTGGGGCCGCACCTCCGCAAGCACCTTTCCGGGCAAAAAGCTCACCAGCCAAATGAAGCGCTTTTCTCCATTCCTCAGAGCAACTCTCGTGAATGCTTCCCCCTGCGGGGTCAACTGGACCCGTGGCAGAACGATTCCCGGCGCGCGCTCCGCGACGTGCTGCAAAGCCTGACATTGCAAGTCAAGGAAAGCGCGCTCCCGGCTCGCGTGCATAACTTTCAAAACAAATGCGCGGCCGTCCGCTGTTTCAATGCGAAAATTGTCGTCGTACTCGCCCGG
>Ga0126384_10002589_pt1 | contig 10944 bp, 19 predicted proteins | sample PanSoiMetPlot_36_FD_92543 | JGI IMG/M metagenome (GOLD analysis project Ga0126384, IMG submission 92543) | Tropical forest soil microbial communities from Panama - MetaG Plot_36 | ecosystem: Environmental > Terrestrial > Soil > Tropical forest > Bulk soil | place: Panama | collected 2016-02-17 | reverse complement strand
GGTGGGCGAGGCGTGTGGGCGCTACATGCCGTGCGATCATTGCCGCGACATCATGCACTCGATCTCGCTCGACGAGGTCTACGCGCGAGCGCGCAAGTTGCTCGATGCATCCTGATGGCGCATGGTCGCCCTTCTACGAAGCGCCGGTCGGTGTTGCCAATGACCCTTGCTGGCACACAAGGACGCGATGTCGCGTTGGGCCAACCTCGCGCAAACGATCTTGGATGATACTCGTGGACAACTGCGGGCGCTGCGGTCGCGTGCTGCGGTCTGTCGAGTCGCTGACATGGCAGCAGTACGATTGGGTGCGCCGGTGGAACCGCCGCATGCCACGCTGATCTCGCCAGAATACCGCGCGTTGCAACAGGTGATGCACGCGGAGAAACGCTACGGCAAGAGCGGCGGCAAATGGTGGATGCGCGTCGCCGAGATGTTTCGCGAGCACGGCTGCAAGACGTGGCTCGACTACGGTTGCGGCACCGGCAAGCTCGCGAGCAATATCCGCAAGCTGAAATTGCCGGTCGTGATTACCGAGTACGATCCCGGCGTTCCCGAGAAGGCGGAGCCGCCGCGAGGACGTTTCGATCTCGTGACGTGCATCGACACGCTCGAACATATCGAACTGGATTGCTATCCCGCCGTGCTTGAGCATTTGAACGCGGTCACCGGCAAGGTCTTGTTCGCAGTAATATCAACCCGTCCTGCGGGGAAGGTTTTGCCGGATGGCCGCAACGCGCACTTGCTTGTGCGGCCTAGCTCGTGGTGGTTGCGGCAGATGCGTCACTTGGGCAAGTTCGTGGTCGAGCGCAGTTGGAGCGAGCGCGCCGACGAGCTGTGCGCGCTAGCGAGACCACTGCCATGAGCCTCGATTCCATGGCGGTGTTCTTGATTGTGTTCGTCATCGGCTTCGTGGCCGGATACCTCACCGCGCATGTCAACAGCCATGCGGGACGCTGGCGATGATCCATTTGCCCGGCCGCCGCGTGATCGGCAAGCACAGCGTCCGCTTGCAAGGGCTCAGCGATCTTTTCCTCCACGCGCCGGGAGCCTCGGTGCTGGACGTCGGCTGCAATCGGGGCGTTCAACTCTACGACATGTATCTCCACGGCGCGCGGCTCCTCCATGGCATCGACTTAGCGCCCGATGCAATCGAGAACGCCCGCGCGCTATTTGCCGACGAGGTCGGTGCCCAGTGCCAGTTCGAGGTCGGTGATCTCACGCGCGGGGCGGCGGCGCTGGCACCATTCGGCGACGGTGGCTATGACATCGTGATGATGATCGCGACATATCACAAGCTAGCGCGAGCGCCGTCGAAGCCGTATCAGGAACTCGGCGCGAAGGGCATGACCGCGCAAGAGTTGTCGGACTTCATGCGCCACCTTGGCTCGCGCACGCAAAAGTTCTTCGCCTTCAAAGCGCCGAATATGGACGCCTTCGGCCAAGTCGATCGCGACCTGAGCGACGCTGGGCTCAAGCGCATAGCGACCAGCGCGATATGCTCGATCGGCCCGGCCGGGATTTGGAGGCGCGGCGATTGATTGCTTGTTACGACCTCTACCGGCGGCTTCCGACATACGATTATTTCAACTGGCTGTGCCATGTGCGCCTGCTTGGCGCGAGCGAGATAACGATCTGGTCGGGCGGCAAGCTGCTGATGCGAAAGAAGTGGCCGCGCGAGGAGACATTTCGGCGGCTCGACAATTTCATGCTCCCCGGCCCGCGCCTGTTCGGCATGCCGTGCCGTCTCGACAGCGTCGGGGACCGCGAGGCCGGGAGCCACATGTGGCGCGATCTATGGCAAGCGGCGCAAGAGAAAGGTTGCGGCATCCCGCGCATGAAAAGTGTGCTGCCGCCTCGATCGCATCGCTTCACCGTGACCCTGCGCGACAGCTTGCACAAGCCAGAGCGTAACAGCGATCGCAAGACATGGACGCTATTCGCGCGCGAGATCGGCGCGCTGCTGATCGATGATCACCGGCACCAACCGCTGAGCCTCTACGAGCGCTTCGCGATCTATGCCGGAGCGCAAATGAACTTCGGCGTTGTCACCGGGCCGCTGGGCATGTTGTATTACAGCGATGTTCCATTCCGCCTGTTCCTCGACCCGGCGATCAATACGATCGATTACGCGCGGCAAGGCCACGGCCAGGTCGAGCGCCTGCCCTGGTTTCGCAACAACCAACGCTTCGTGTGGATGAAGCCGACGTTTCCCTTACTGCTGCAACAAAGTGTCGATCTCCTGTGATCGCGCTCTACGACATGACGTGGCGTTCGACCACGTGGGATTTCTTCAACTGGCTCGCGCATGTGAAGCTACTCGGCGCAACCGAGATCACGTTTCGCATCGAACCTATGTCGCCAGCAAAATATCCGCCCGAGGAAGGGCGAAAGCGTTTCGAGAACTTCATCCGCTTCGCGCCGCCATTGTTCGATCTGTCGTGGCGCATCGCCGACGATGGCGATGGCTACATCGGCTCGCAAAGGCTCGACGTGTTGTTGCGTGATGCGGCACAACTTGGCCGCGATATTCCGCGCATGCGGCTTGAGTTGCCGCCGACGCGGCATCGCTACACCGTGACCATTCGTGAAACGTTTCGCAATGCACACAAGAACTCCGATCGCGAGTTGTGGTTGCGCTTTGCCGAGCGCATCGGCGCGGTGGTGATCGAGGACTTCTCGCGCGAGCAGATCGGGCTTTACTCGCGGTTGCGCATGTATGCTGGCGCACAAATGAACTTCGGTGTCGTGCAAGGCCCGCTAGCGGCACTGTATTACTCGGCTTATCCGTTCGCGATCTCGTGTGACCCAGAGACATCGCGCAAGAGCTTCACCGGACATGGCGTGAAGCCCGGCGATCAGGCCGCGTGCTTCCTGTCGAACCAGCGGTGGATATGGGAAAAGCCGACGATGGACGGGCTGATGCGGGAGTTCGAGCGCGATGACGTATGCCGAGTTCGTTAGCGCCGCGCCAGGGGTGCGCATCAAGTTCGTCTCGCCGTTCTCGTGTGCGAGGAGCGAAGGCGTAAGCCTTTTCGACATTCCCACCAACACAACGGCGACGCTCGTCTCTAATGAGTTGAACCAACCGCAAGAGGTGATCCAGATCAAATGCGACGACGCTGGTCTTAACGACCGACTGCGTGCTGCAGGCATGCTCGGCGCGACCGGGACGGTCGCGGTAGGACCAGACAGCGATAATTTGGCGGAGGTCGCGCCGTTCGAGCAGATATGACCTTCTGTCCAAAAGCGCTGCAATACGAAGACGAGATCGCGGCATTCGTCGAGCTGGTGCGTGAGGAGATGGCGACGAGCTACCTAGAGATCGGCGCGAAGTTCGGCGGCGCGTTGTGGCGCATTGCCGAGGCGCTACGAGGCAACTCCAACATTGTCGCGGTAGATTTGCCGTATGGGACGGTGAAATGGGAGGAGAGCCGGGCCTCGCTAGAGCGCGTCATGCGTGAGCTCCGCCAGCGCGGGCATGCGACCGAAATCATTTGGGGCAACAGCACCAATCCTGATGTGATTCAGCAAGTGCGTTCACACGGACCGTTCGATGTGGTGCTTATCGACGCTAACCATACGATGCCGTTCCTCGAGCAAGATTGGAAAAACTACGGCTCGCTCGGCCGCATGGTGGCGTTCCATGATATTGCTTGGAAGCGCCCGCCGGAATGGAACGGCTACCCGCGGATCGAGGTCCCGCAGTTTTGGGCGCGCATTAAAGGCGACCACAAACACCACGAGATCAAGCTAGACCCGACCGGCAAAGACAACGGCTTTGGTATCATTTGGCAATGACGCTCTGCTATGACCTCGGCGAGGAACTATGCTCCTTCGACTATTTCGGTTGGTTAGTGCAAGCGCTCGCCGCTGGCGCGAACGAGGTAACGCTCGACGCGCGCGCTCTCGCGGCCTCGAAGGCGCAACGCCTCGAAAGCATCCTCGTTCCTGGGGCGGCGCTGGCCGGGTTGCCGTCCCGGCTCGGGAGCGACGGTGCTAAGCTTCCGGTCGGTTCGTCCCGGATGGGCCGCCTTGTTCAATTTGCTCGTCAATACCGGGCCTTCGTCCGGCTCGCCGCTCCGTACGGATACGGTCCTGCTCATGTGGCCCGCTATACGGTCACATTGCGACGGCAGGCGACGAGCCCGTACCGCAACAGCAACGACGCGGCATGGCGCGAGTTCGCGCGCGAGATCGGCGCGGTTATCATCGAAGACTACGAAGTAGAGCCGTTGCATCTGCATGCGCGGATGGCGCTCTATGCAGGCGCGGAAATGAATTTCGGCGTGTGGTGCGGGCCGCTGACCTTGTGCACGCTGACGCGCTATCCGGTGATGGCGTTTGCTTGCGGGCGTGGCAAGCAAGAACTGCAAATGGCGAAGTGGGGCGTGCTGCGCGGCGACAACATGCCGTGGTGCTTACCCAATCAACGCGTGCTTTGGGACGACGACGAGCTAGAGACCATTTGGCAAAACTTCAGGGAGTGGAAAGATGGTGATAACCAAGTCAACGACCAAGGGTCCGCGCGTTTCGATCAGCAAGGCGAAGCAGGGACCGCACTCTAAGTCCTATCGCGGGACCGGACCGAAGGCGCAGGAAGGCGGCACGCCAATGCCGCACCACGGCATACGCGGTGCAAAGGTGACGGTCGCGCGCATGGGGCCGGTCAAGACTGGCAAATAATGCTCGCGGTCTGTTGCTTTCTGTGGGGCGAGAAGTATTCCGCCGCCTACGTCGAGCGGCTGGCGGCTGGCGTGCGGCGCAATCTCAAGCAGCCGCACCGCTTCCTTTGCATGACCGAGCGCTATCGGAACGTCTCCTTCTCGGAAGGCATCGAGCGGCATGCGATCAAGCGGCCCGAGTTGGCGGACCGCTCCTGCTTTTGCCGCTTGCAACTCTTCGACACCGGCTGGCAAAGGAATCGCGAGCTTGGCGACCGCATCGTTTCGATCGACCTTGACAATGTGATCGTCGGCTCGCTCGACGCTCTCCTCGATCGCCGCGAAGACTTTGTGATCTTGCAAGGCGTCAATTCGAGCAATCCATGCCCTTACAACTGTTCGATGTTCATGCTGCGCGCCGGGAGTAACGGGCATGTTTGGCAAGAGTTCTCGGTCGAGGAGGCGAGCAAGGTGCCGTTCGACAGCTTTCCCGACGACCAGGCCTGGCTCGCCGAAATGATTCCGAGCGCCGGAGCATGGGGTCCGCAAGACGGCGTGTATGCGTTCGAGAAGCCGGGCTGGCCGAAAGGTCATGACTTGCCGAGCAACGCGCGCGTGGTGGCGTTTCCCGGCCATCGCGATCCGTCGAAATATACTCGCCTCGATTGGGTGAGGAGCAACTGGATCGATCTGACACAGGAGACGGCAGCATGACCGAGCCGCCGCACGGTCGCGATAAAGTGGTGCAGCTTCCTCCGGTGTTCGGCAAGAGCGTGATCGACAAGGTGGTGGCGGCCGGAGAACAACTCAACGTATACGAGGAGGCGATCAAGGCGAACCAAGATGTTTTGGCGCGCATTGCGCGCGCGCGTTATCTTGCTTTCATCAAGGCAGGATTCAGTGAGGAGCAAGCGTTAACGCTGTGCATCAAGGCTTGAGCCGTGCCGTTTAAGAAGATCAGCGGGAAGGGACGCGGCAAATATCGCTCGCCGAGCGGGAAAGTGTTCACGCGTAAGCAAGTCGTCGCCTACTACGCGACGGGAGGTTTCAAGCGGCCGGTGCGGAGGAGGCGGCGGCGCTAGGTGGTCACGGTTTGGGTGCTGTTGCTTATTTGCAGCGGGCCGCGTTGCTGCCCTGCTGGCGGCGAGTTCAAGGGTATCTATGCGACGCTTGGAGAGTGCACGGACGCCGCGAAGAAACTACGTCGGCACATGAAGCCGGTGTGCTTACAGGCGCTTGTCGAAGAGATCGGCGACCCACTAGGACCGTTCGGATGATTATGCGACTTTTGTGCTGGCTGTTTGGGCATCGTGACGATGGGCGCAATGACTTGTTGGTGCATTGCCCGCGTTGCGGCGCTTATCGCGTGCGAAAGGAAGACGGAGCATGGCGCGCCGTAGACTCAAGGTAGGCGGAAAGACTTTTGCGGCCTTCGCGCGCACGAAGGCGCGCGGCTATCGCAATCCCAACGCAGTTGCTGCGTTCGTGTTCCGAAGGAAGTACGGGACGAAGACGCTGGCGAGGGCGGCTGCACGCGGGCGTCGCCGCGCACGGTGATCAACCCGCGCGAGGTCTGTTTCTATCATCCGCCCGAGATCAACCGCGGAGCGAAGCTCGCGCTGTTCGATCGCATCGGCGCGAAAATCAGGGAAGCCGGTGGACAATTCACGCGAGAGTGGACCGACCTCGATCGCTTGCCTCCCGAAGTCGTTCCGATCGTCGGATGCTCGCCGCAGCTTACCGCGCTGATCGGCCGTTGGCGCGCGAGCGGGCGCAAGTGGATTTATTGGGATCGCGGCTACTTCTTTCGCTGCTATGCGACGTGGCTCCCGCGCGGCGTTAACGGAGGCATGTATCGCTGGCATGTCGGTAGTTTCCAACTTGACCGCATTCTCGACGTGCCGCCGCATCGCCTGATGGCGCAACGCCCGCCGGTGCGGCCGTGGGCAAAGGGCGGAAAGCACATTGTCGTCGCCAAGCCGAGCAAAACCTACTGTCGCTTTCATGCGATCGAACACTGGCTAGATCGCGCCGTTTACGGCCTGTCGCTCCTCACCGACCGGCAACTGGTCGTGCGCGACAAAGAGAGCAAACGTCCGCTCGCCGACGATCTGGCCGGAGCGCATGCGCTGGTAACACACGGCTCGATCGCAGCGGTGGAGGCGGTTATCCTCGGCACGCCGGTATTCGTTGACGCGAGCTCGGCTGCGGCGTTGGTTGGCGAGACCGACCTCGCCCGCATCGAGCATCCGATCTATCCCGATCGCGAGCCCTGGCTTTGCGCGCTCGCTTATTCACAGTTCAACGAGCAGGAGCTGGTCGATGGGACGCTATGGAGGCTACTGCAATGATGCGACGATCGCTTTTGCCCGGCGCGAGCCATCGCGTTCCTGCCCTCGACCCGGAGGGCAACGATGGTGCTCCCTATGTGACGCCCATGCTGTCACCCATCACCGAACTTGAGGCGCTCGAGCTAGCGCACCCGGATCGCCGCTACGAAGATGACCCTCGCGCTGGTCGTCGGGTGCTCAGAGTACGTTTGGGATGAGGTCGAGGCGGCTCAGAAGCTCGCCGATTACCACGCCTACTATGTCTGCAAAATGGCGGGCATTCATTGGGACGAGGGCCGCTTCGTTTGGCTCTCGCTCCATCCCGAATACATGCCGCACTACCAAGAGAAGCGGCGCGACCTAGGCCTTCCCGACTGCTACGAAACGGTGGTGCCGCTAATCAATGAAGTAGGCAGCCACTGGCAATTTTGCAAAAGCGCTGACCGTTGCGTGACCTATCGCTGGCCGGGCATGAGCGCCAGCGGCTCCTCCGGGTTATTTGCCGTCAAGGTGGCGCTCGACGACGGGCACGATCGCGTTGTGCTCGCCGGTGTGCCGATGCTGCGCAATGCAAAGCACTTTGCGCGCGGGCAGGACTGGCTTCAACGCGACTGTTTCATGGACGGATGGAAGCAAGCGATGCCGCACATTCGCGGCAAGGTCCGCTCGTTGAGCGGTTGGACAATGCAGACGTTGGGAGCGCCGACTCCCGAGTGGTTGGCCGAAGCGCGAGAGGCGACTTCGGCAACCGGGCGAGACGCCCAGGTCGGCATCTGAGGGCAAACGACAATGGCTTTGAAAATGTTGGTCGAGAAAATCGACGACGTAGAGGAGGCAAATCGACCGCTGTACGTGGAGAAGGACGGAAAATTTCGGCTCGACGTCGATGGCTACGAAGACATAGCGCCGCTCAAGGCGCAACTCACGCGCGTGAACCGAGAGAATGCGTCGCGTCGCGTCGCCGTCGAGAGATTCGAGAAACTCGGCAAGACGGCTGACGAGCTGGAGGAGATACTCGCGCAATTCGACGAGATGCGAGAAAAGATCGAAGCGGGGCATAAGCCGGAAGACCTCGACCTCATTCGCAAGCAAGCGGCGGAGACTGCGACCAAGGAGGCGGCGAAGGCGATCAAAAAAGCGCAAGACGAGGCGACAACAGCCGCGCAAGAGCGAGATGCCATTCGCACACAATACGAACGCAGCGCGACCAACACGGCAGTGCTTGCCGCGATTACCGAGCACAAGGGCAATCTGAAACTGCTCGAACATCGCGTTTTGCATTACGTGCGTCCTAAACAGGAGGACGGGAGGCTTCGCCTGAGAGTCGTAGACGACAACGGCGAAGAACGATTCAACTCCAAGGGCGAACCGATGACACCGTCCGAACTTGTGGCCGAGATGGCCCAGCAGGACGAGTTCGCGGGAGCCTTTGCGGGCTCGGGCAATTCTGGCGGCGGCACCAAGCCTGCGGCTAGCGGTTCCGGGTCAAAGACACACCGGCTAGGTGTGCGCACCAAGCGCGATCTGGCGGGCGACAAGGACAGGTCGTTCAACCAGAAGTTCGCGGACTTCATCAAAGCATATCCATCCGAACAGGAAGGCCTCGACGCCTACAACGCGCTGCCCGAATAGCGCGGGCTGCTCGGCGCGTCCGGTGCGGGTGGGTTTCCCCAAACTCACGGAGATAAATCATGGCAACTGGTCTTGCTTCCAACTTTGTCATCTATCAGGAGTTCGTTAAGACACGAATTGCCGAGCTGCTCGCGCAGAACGGCAACGCGTTCGGCGCGGCCTCCAACAACGCCATCCGTATCCTGACGCAATCGCGCGCTGGCGATTACGTGCAGAACAACTTCTTCAAGAACATCACCGGCCTGGTGTCGAGGCGCGTCAACACCTCGACCTCGACCGTCGCCGATCTGGCGATGACGATGGACGAGTTCATTTCGGTGAAGCTGTCGCGCAAGATCGGCCCGGTGGGCGTCACGCGAGACGCGTTCAAGAAGTTGATGGGCGGCTCCTTCACGCCTGCGTTGGGCTCGGCGGTGGTGGCGGAAATGGCCGCCAATGCCATGCAGCTTGACATGCTGGACTCGGCGATTGCCGGGCTCGCGGCGGCGCTCAAGCAACCGGCGGCGTCGTACTACACCGATCCTTCGCTCGGCTCGATGACGACGGACACGTTGATCGCGGCGCTGGCGAAGATGGGCGATCGTGCCGATCGTATCGTCTGCTGGGTGATGCACAGCTCGGCCTACTACAAGCTCGTGCGCGGCCAGGTCGCGGCGAACATTACCGGCGTGTCGAACTTCAACGTCGCGACGGCAACGCCGGTCACGCTCGGCCGTCCGGTGGTGGTGACGGATTCGGCCTCCCTGCAATGGGGCGCATCGCCCGACGTGCCGCAGTTCTACACGCTCGGCCTCGTCGATAGCGCGGCGGTGGTCGAGAACACCGAGGAGCAAGAGATGGTGGTTCAGGACATCACCGGTCTCGACACCTTGGTGGTCCGCTGGCAAGGCGAGTTCGCCTACAACTTGGGGCTGAAAGGCTTCAAGTGGGACATCGCCAATGGCGGCGCGAACCCGTTGCTGTCGACCATGAAGGACGGCACCAACTGGGACATTTCATTTACCGACATGAAGGACCGCGCCGGAGTTGCGATCTCCACGCTGTAAGCAATCATGGCAGCAACGGGCACGATCTTCTTTTGGGGCACCGCGGCCGACCTGGCGCTCGCGCGTCAGATGGCCGAGGCGATCAAAGCCAGCGGGCGAGGCGCGTTCACGCGTGACGCTTCCGTGTTCGCTGGCGATGTTGAGCCTTGCGAGAAGGTCGTGCTGATGCCGTCCGTAGCGCCGCAGCATGCCAAGCGCATCACCACGGCCTACGGCTATGCCAAGATCGCGGTCGAGTACAGCAACGGCGCGGTGCCGGAGCCTGTACGCGATCCGACGCTCAGAACCCGCCAGCCGCTTTCGCTCAACGACAAGCTGCGGCGGCTCACCAATCGCGAACTGAGAACCCTCGCGCACGAGCGCGGCGTCGACATCGAGCGCGCCCGCGATCGCGCCACCATGATCGCGGCGATCGAGGCCGCAGCCAAGGAGTCACCACAATGACGATCTCTAACCTGACCGAAACGGCGATTATGAACCTCGTGTTCCGCGCCGTGGCGTGGGCGAACTATGCCGACAACGCGGCGACCTCGCCCGAGACGAATATCGTTTGCTCGCTCAACACCGCCGATCCCGGCGATGCGGGCTTCGCCAATACGTCGGAGGCCGCCTACACCTCATACGCGCGAACCAACGTCGCGCGCACGACAGGTGGTTGGTCGCTGCTCGGATCGGCGGTGTCGCCGGACCAGCCTGGCTTGGTTTCGCCTGCGGCGAATATCGACTTCCCTGCCGGAACGGGAGGCGGCGAGACGGTGACGTTCTTCACCACCGGCAAGTCGGGAGGCGGCGCGAGTGCGATCCTTTGGTCGGGCTCGGTATCGCCGTCGATCTCGACGGGCAACGGCATCACGCCGCGCCTCACGACCGCGACAACGATCACGCTGGACTAGGTTATGCCGATCGCGGAGGCCACCGGCTTCGCGCAAGCGTCGTCGCCGCGCCGGAGCAATCCGGCTTGGGCGCGCGCGCTCGCGCATGCCGTAGAGCAAGCGTTGGTGCGTTGCCGACAGCTCGGCATCACCGATCCGGTCGAGATACAAGCGCGCATGAACGCGGCGCGGGCGACGCTTGCGCGTGACTATGGCGAGAATGTCTCGTCGCTCCGCGCCGTTCAGGAAGCGCGCGAGAAGCAGCAACGAGGCCGGTGAAACACGCGCTAGAGTTTCGCCGCTGCCTCGTCGATCTCGACGTTCGTGCCGCGCGCCGTTTATGGGCGTTGGTGCATCCCGGTTGGGACCAGCCACAATCCGATTACGAAATGCTGGTGCTGCT
>Ga0126384_10002588_pt1 | contig 10946 bp, 8 predicted proteins | sample PanSoiMetPlot_36_FD_92543 | JGI IMG/M metagenome (GOLD analysis project Ga0126384, IMG submission 92543) | Tropical forest soil microbial communities from Panama - MetaG Plot_36 | ecosystem: Environmental > Terrestrial > Soil > Tropical forest > Bulk soil | place: Panama | collected 2016-02-17 | reverse complement strand
TAGGTAGAATTTATCGACCAGTGGTAGTCGCCAGTTAATTTACCGCCCCCGCGTCCAGTCCCGGTTCAGCTCAAAGCGAACGTTGCGATCCGGATCGGTGCCGACATAAGCGCCAGAGGGGCTGTAAGCGCTGGTGTAGACGCTGTGGCTCAGGGTGATGTCGTGCGTCTTGGTGGCAGCCAATGCGCCGGAAGCGGTGGCGAGGATGATGGCCAGTCCAGATGCGATCTTGCTAAGCATGGGTATTCTCCTTGCGTTTACCGTACGACCTTATTGACCGTACCGTTCGGTCAACTAAGCTCCGTCGATGGAATATCAAGATGACCGAACCGTTCAGTCACAACGATGTGATCGCAAACCGTGTGGTCTGGGGAGCCGCAACTCTAGTTCAGCAGGTGGGAACCGCATGCAACCGCGGGTGACGCCCCTGGCGAGTCACTAGCGAATGTGGAACTAACGCCACTCCGGAGGCGCTATGGCGCACCGACGAGCCCGCCCTTGTCCAAGTGTTATGGATTCCGAGGCTCGCCGCGCTTACGCGCGGGCCTCGGTCCCGCTGTGGTCCAGAAACCGAAGGGCGCCCCGCGCTCACGCCAAGTCATGACAATGCGACTCGCCTTCGAACGACCCTTGAGCGCATTCGTCTTTCCCCACACTCGTCCTTCGCTATACATCCCCTGGCGTTGCAGCCCGCACCCCTTGCAGGTCAGCGGCAACGCCAAGAGAATGGGCGCGATCCGGATGCGGCGCCAAGCTCAGCAACCTACGCGAGGAGGAGAACGAAGTTGGGAAGGTACCGGGTGACGGTGGACACCGGAGGAACATTCTCGGATTTCGTATGCCTCGATGAGGATACCGGCGCAATTTCGATCACTAAACTTCATGCGACACCCGACGACCCGTCCCGCACCATTCTCAACGGAGTCGAAGCGCTGCAGACCGACGGAGTGCGCCCAGAGGACATCGCGTTCTTCTGCCACGGCACCACCGTCGGCACCAATGCACTGCTTGAACGCAAGGGCGTCAGAACCGGCCTTCTGGTGACGGAAGGATTTCGCGGCATCTACGAGGTCGGGGAGCAGGCGCGCCCATACGGCCCGGCAATTTTCGACGTGATGTACGACAAGCCGCCCATGCTGGTGCCACGCAGCCTCACCCATGAGGTCTGTGAGCGCGTCGATTTCCGCGGCGAGGTGCTGCGACCGCTGGAGGAAGAAGCATTGCGCACGACGCTCCGCGCAATGGCGCGGCTGGAACCGGCCTCGATCGCCGTGTGCCTGCTGTTCTCCTTCCTGCACCCGCAGCACGAGCAGCGCGTCGGCGCCATCATCGCGGAAGAGCTGCCGGGATGCAGCGTCTCGCTGTCGTCCGACGTCCTGCCCCAGATTCGCGAGTATTACCGGCTGAGCACGACGGTCATCAACGCATATCTGCAGCCGATCCTTGAATGCTACGTCGGCAGCCTCGACCGCAGGCTCAGTGCGGCCGGCATCACGACGCCGCAGAAATTCGTGATGCAGTCCAACGGCGGCATGTCAACATTCGAGGCGGCGGCACGGCGGGCGGTGGGCACCGTGCTGTCAGGCCCGGCGGGCGGCGTCACGGCGGGCGCCGCAGCCTGCCGCGCCGCTCGCATCGCCAACGCCATCACCTTCGACATGGGCGGTACCTCGTGCGACGTCGCGCTAATCCAGGACGGCGTGCCATTCGTGTCGGGTCGCGGCAAAATCGAAGGGCGCGACATCGCGGTTCCGATGCTGGACATCAACACCGTGAGCGCCGGCGGCGGCACGATTGCGCAAGTCAATCCGCTGGGTGAGCTTGAAGTCGGGCCGCATAGCGCCGGTGCCATGCCGGGCCCCGCTTGCTATGGCCAGGGCGAGCTTCCGACCGTCACCGATTGCAACCTGCTGCTTGGCTTTCTGAGCGCCGACAATTTCCTCGGTGGCCGCATGCGGCTCGATGCGGAGCGCTCGCGCGCCGCGACTGCCGCGCAAGTCGCGCGTCCGCTCGGTCTGGAGGTCATGGCGGCCGCCGAAGGCATTGTGCGGATCGTCGACGTCAAGATGCAGGAGGCCATCAAGGCGATCTCGACCATGCGCGGCCATGACCTGCGGGATTTCGTGCTACTCGCGTTCGGCGGCGCCGGGCCGCTTCATGCTGGCCGCATCGCTCGCGATCTCGGCATGGCGGGCGTCATGGTGCCGCTTTACCCGGGGGTGTTCTCGGCCATCGGGCTCATGATGTCCGACGTCAAACGTGACTATGTGCAGTCCCGCATGGCGCCGCTCGCTGCTCTCAGCTGCGATGTCATTGAATCGATGTTCGCCGGGCTTGCCGGCGAAGCGCTAGCAGATCTGAAGCGGGATGGTTTTCCAGACGGGCGTATCCGGCTCGAGTGTGCTCTCGACATGCGCTACGCGGGCCAGGGCTACGAAATCACGGTGCCTTGTGGCGAGGGGATGCGCGGGGACGGCATTGCGGGATTGCGCCTGCGCTTCGATGAGATGCACGAACAGATGTTCGGCCACGGGGCACCTGATCAGCCGGTCGAGGTCGTTTCATATCGGTTGTGCGGCATCGGAATGGTGTCAGCGCCGCTGATGCCGAAGTACGAACCGACCGGTGTCAAGCTCTCCGATGCGCTGCGCGAACACAGACAGGTGAGGTTTGACGGCAAAAGCCTCGCCTGCCCGGTCTACCAGCGCGAGCGCCTAGATGTCGGGCTCGTGTTGCACGGCCCCGCAATCCTGGACCAATTCGACTGCACCACCGTCGTCTGCCCCGGCCAGACTGCCCGGGTGGATGCATGGAAGAACATCATCATTGCCGAAGGCGGGTCATGACGTTCGCCGCTGCCATCGATGCGATCAACCTCGAAGTCATCAAAGCGAGCCTGCGCGGCATCGTCCAGGAAATGCAAAATGCACTGTTTCGCACAGGTTTCTCCACTATCATCCGCGAATCCCAGGATGCCTCCTGCGCTCTGATGGATCACAACGGCGCCGTCGTCGCCCAGCATGTAGTGCTGCCGCTTCATATCGGGGCATTCCCAGCCTGCTGCGCCGCCATCCTCAAGTCGTTTGGCGACACGATCGCGGAAGGCGACGCTTTTCTGATCAATCACCCTTATCACGGCGGCAGCCCGCATGCTCCCGACATTGCGGTGATCACGCCTGTATTCATCGAAAATGCGCTGTTTGGCTTTTGTGGCAGCATTGCTCACAAGAGCGATATCGGGGGACCGGTGCCGGGAAGCTGCTCCAGCCAGGCGCGTGAAGTCTTCAACGAGGGTCTCCAGCTCCCGGCGGTGCGCTATCAGAGCCGCCACATCACCAATGACGATCTCGAACGCATCATCGCCGTCAACAGCCGCACGCCCGAACTGGTGCTCGGCGACATTCGCGGCCAGCTCGGTGCTGACCGGCTCGGCGAACGGCGGCTGATCGCGCTGATAGGAAAACACGGTCCAGCAAAGGTCCGCGCCTGCTATGACCGGCTGTTCGAAGTGGCGCGCGCGCGTGTGAGGCTGGCGGTCGCCGGCTGGAACGATGGGCGGTTCGAGGCGGAGCGCTTCGTCGACGACGACGGGATCGAGCTGCAGCGGCCAGTGCGCATCCATGTCGTTGTCGAGAAGCACGGTGATGCGCTGCACCTTGACTTCACGGGCTCCGCCGACCAGACCAAGGGCCCGGCTAACATCCGTCCGCCGCTGGTGCAGGCGGCCTGCGCTTACTGTCTCATCTCGCTGATTGACCCGCAGATGTACGTCTGCAGCGGATTGCTGCAAGGCTTCTCGATCACGGTACGGGAAGGCAGCGTCCTCAATCCGCGTTTCCCGGCGCCGGTCAACACTTACAATCCGACCATCCATGCCCTGGTGGATGCAATTTTCGCCGCCTTGAGCCATGTCGCACCTGCCCGGGCGCGTGCCGACGGCGGCGGTAGCCGGTCCATCATCCTGGGCGGACGTAACGCCTATACGGACCGCAACTACGTTCAGTACGAGATCGTGGCGGGCGGCGCCGGCGCCCGCGCCAGCAAGGACGGCGCATCTGGGATCACGGTCAATCAGAGCAATGCCAGGATCGCCCCGGTCGAGATCATCGAATCCGAATTCCCGACCCGCCTGTTGCGATTCGATCTTATCCCGGATTCCGGTGGGGCCGGCCGCCACAGGGGCGGCCTCGGCGTGCGGCGCGAATATCTCAATCTTGCCGACGCACGGTTTTCCATCCGCTCCATGAAGCACGTGATCCCGCCGCATGGCTGCGTCGGCGGGCGTGACGGCCGGGCAGGAGAAATTGTGATCAATCCGGACGGCGCATCCGCAAAACGCCTACCCGCTCGCTACGCTGACTACCCGTTGCGCCAGGGCGACGTATTCCGTCTCGACACTCCCGGCGGTGGAGGCTTCGGCGACCGGTTCGAGCGCGAGCCCGAAAAGGTGCTGGCTGATGGGCGGGAGGGTTATATCACGCGCGCGGCGGCAGAATGCGAGTATGGGGTCGTGCTCGTGGAAACCGAACGTGGCTTTGCGGTCGACCCGATCGCAACGGCGCGCAAACGCAACAACTCCTAGCTCGAGGATGTCGAGGTCTCGTTGGTATTCCGGAAAAATCGATCAAGGCTGCTGGGACGATCTCGTGCTTCTCTTTGAGCCGCGCGGCGGACCGAAGAGTCGTCGGTGCACGTTTGGTGGGCCAACGCCGCCGAAGCGAAACGTCGCGACAGGGGGAAGGTCGCGCAGCGGCTCCTCGGTTTGCGCGTCACCGGGGGGCTCTCGAGCGGAAGTCTTGTCTATGATGAGGGGTGCCGATGGCATGCTGCTCTGTCGGCTCCGCGCCGGACTTTTATCGTCTCGGCGACCCCGATGTTGAGACGCGATGCAGATGGGGAATGCAATGATCGAATCAACAGTTGTCAGAACCGGGGTGGTCGGGCTCGGCGCCATGGGGCTGCAGATGGCACGCCACATGGCGGCCAAGGGATTCGGCGTCTGCGGCACCGACATCGACTCTGACGCCCTGCACCGCGCCTCGGCACTTGGCGTGCACCCGTGTGGTTCGGCGGCCGAGGTCGGCGAGCGGGCGGACGTCGTCGTCGTGATGGTCGCAACCGACGCCCAGGTCGATGAAGTGGTCCGCGCGTCCGGTCTGCTGGATCGTCTGCGGCCGGGTGCCGTGATCTGCATAGCGAGCTCGGTCGGACCGCAGACCTGCAGCGACCTTGCGATTTTGGCAGCCACGCGCGACATCGGCATCATCGATACGCCGGTTGTGCTCGGCCAGGAGGCGGCCAACAACGGGGAACTCACCATCTACGCGGGCGGCGAGGTGCACTGGGTCGAACGCGCGAGGCCGGCGCTCAGCACTTTCGGACGCAAGATTATCCATGTCGGCCCGATCGGCAGCGGGCAGATCGCCAAGACCATGAACAATCTGTTGCTGTGGGCGAACATGTGCGCGAATTTCGAGGTGCTGACGCTGGCGAAGTCGCTTGGCGCCGACGTGCCGAAGCTTATTGAGGCGCTCGGGCACGGCAGCGGCGCCAACTGGTCGCTGTCGCGCTGGGGCCGCGGTACCGGCAAGTGGGCCGAAAAGGACCTGGACGTGGCGCTCGATATGGCGCAACGCGCCAAGGTGCCGATGCCGCTCGCGGGGCTGGTCGACCAGCTGGTGAAGTCGATCAATCAGGACAAGATGAGGGCGCTGCTCGCTCGATAGGGGCGATCACAAGTGCCGCCCTTACATCAGGCTTACGTCGACGTCTCGCAGAAGCGAGCCAGCAGATCACTCTATCCTGATGTGCGCCTCGGCAATCACCTTGCCCCACAGTCTGGTCTCTTCCGCAAAGAACTTCGCCGCATCCGCCGGCGAGCCGATCATCGGCTCCAGGGTGAGCTTGGCGAGGCTTTCGGCAACATGTGGGTCCCTCAGACCGTCGACAACGTCGCGGTTGATCTTCTCGGCCAACGCGGCAGGCGTTCCGGGCGGCGCCACGATGGCAAACCATGTGACCGAGCGAAAGCCCGGCAACCCGGATTCTGCAATCGTCGGCACCTCAGGGACCACAGGTGAGCGTTCGGCGCCCGCGACTGCAAGAATTTTCACCTTGCCGGCTCGATACATTGGCACCGACGTGGCGAGGGTGTCGAAGAACATGTCGATATGGCCGGCGATGACGTCGTTAAGCGCAGGCACTGCGCCGCGATAGGGAACGTGCACCATCTTGATGTCGCCGAGCACCTCAAACTGGCTCGCCGAAAGGTGCGCGGTCGAGCCGGCCCCCTGCGAGCCATAGGTCACTTGGCCAGGGCGGGCCTTGGCAAAGGCTATCAGCTCGCTCACGTTGTTCGACGGCAGATCATTCCTCACCACCAGGGCGTTCGCGACCTTCGCTAGCAACGCGACCGGCACGAAGCGCTGCGGGTCGAAAGCAAGATCGCGATACAGGAGGTGAATGAACGCGACCTGCGCGGGCGGGCTTACCATCAGAGTGTAGCCGTCGGGGGCCGTACGATACACCTGGGCGGCACCGAGCACCATGCCGCCGCTGATGTTTTCCACGATCACCGGCTTGCCCCATGTGCGCGCAAGCTGGTCAGCCATGATCCGCGCCAGCGTATCGGTGGTCGAACCGCCGGCCGCTGGCACGACAAGTCTGACCGTGCGTGAGGGGTAGGCCGAAGTCGATGTCTCTTGCGCACCGCCAGGCGCGGAATCGAAGGTGGCGGCGACGAGCGCGATCATGGCGATGCGCGACACTGCCTTCATCAGGACCTACCTCGTGGAGTCATCCGTCGGCCGCTCTACCGTGGCGGCAGTGAAACATAGCCTTCCGCGATGTCGCGGTCGACGGCACTGCGCTCGCGCATTTGCGGATCGCCATAGCCGCCGCCCCCAGCAGACTGCACCAGAAATCGCGCGCCTGCACGCATCTCGTAGCGGCCCGACGCCGGCGCTTCAAATTCGTCTGACACTCCGAGCCGAACTACGAACCGGCTGCGTCCGCCTGGCCCACCGCCCGCGAGCCCCTGCGGCGGAAAGCGCGATTTATCGAATCGTCTGATCACAGCTGCGTCCGCCAGAAGCTCATATTCTCGCCGCATGCTCAGGCCGCCGCGCCACCGGCCGGCGCCGCCGGAATCCGGCACCAGATCAAACCGCGTAATCCGGCAGGGAAATTCCGCTTCAAGAATTTCGATCGACGTGATGTGCAGGTTGCTCAAGTGCGTGGCGGTCGCGGACGCACCGTCATGGCCAGCGCCGCCTCCGTAAGCGGAGCCGATGATTTCGTACTGCATGGTTGATTGACCGGCGCGGCCTTGTCGCCATGCAATGCTGAGTGCGCTCGATGAGCCTGCATTGGCGACAGCGCGGGCAGGATGAAGTCTGGCGAGCGCTTCCAGGATGACGTCGACCAGCTTGAGGTTGACCATCTGGTAGTTCGAGACCGCGGCGGGCGGCTCCGCATTGACGACGGTGCGCGGTGCAAAGGCAAAGCGAACCACGTCACGCATGCCGTCGTTGAAGGCGAGCTTGGGGTCCAGGCAGCCAATCAGGCAATAGAACACGCAGGCTTCGACCATGGATGGGCGCAGGTTCACCGGGCCGCCGGCTTGGGGGTCGCAAGCAGAGAAATCGAATGTCACAATGCCGTTTTCGACCTTTACCGCGACGGCAAGCTTGATCGGCCGATCCACCACGACGCCGTCGCTGTCAAGGAGGCCTTCCGCCGACGCAACGACGCCGAAGGGCAGCTTCGCAATGGCGGCGCGCAACCCGTCGGCTGCAGCTCTCAAAATTGCGGCAAACGCCTGGCACAGCGTCTCGGCGCCGAACCGTGTGCACAGCTCCTTCACCCGCGCCGCGCCCATCTCGGTGACGGCGATCTGCGCATTCATATCGCCGCGCACCAGCGCTGGCTGCCGGCTGTTGCCGAGGATCAACCGTTCAATATCGACCAACGGACGCCCCGCATTCCGGATCTTGATCGGCGGGATCAGCACGCCCTCCTGATACATCTCGGTGGCGTTGGCGGAGGTCGATCCCGCAACGGTGCCGCCAAGATCAGCCTTATGGGCAATCGAGCCCGCAAAAGCGGCGATCTTGCCGTCGGCAAAGACCGGCGCCACGAACGCCATGTCGGATACGTGAGGCAACCCACCCTCGTACGGGTGATTGGAGACAAACACGTCGCCGTCGCGGATTCCCCCTGCCTCCCCTCCGCCGCCTGCGAAGGCCGGCCCGCCTGCGGGAAAGGGTGCGGGACGCCCGTATAACGCGAGAATGCGACCGACCAGGTGGCGATAGACCGGCGCATGGAAGAACATCGGGGGCGCCACGATGAGGCGGCCTTCGCGGTCTAGGATCACACACGAAAAATCGCGCGATTCGCGGATGATGGTGGAATAGCCGGAGCGGTAGAAGTGATAGTGCATTTCTTCCGTCAGGCTGGCGATCTTATTGCGCAGAATTTCGACTGTGATGGGGTCCAAGTTTGCGTTCATTGTTAGGCGTCATTCGCAGGTTTGACGGGCGGGTGCGGATCAACTGCCTCCGACCTTCTCTTCCGAGAAGCCGCGCGCTGCACAGCGTCTCCGAAGAATCGCCGCTGGCACGGTCTCGCTTTGTGGCCGTCCTTCGAGACACCCGCTCTCGCAGGCTCCGCAGGACGAGGTTGACCGAGTTGGTTCGAGCTTTCAGAAACGCACTACCAGGCGGTGCTCACTCGGCCACGACTCCAGCGGCCTTGATTATCGGTCCCCATTTGTCGTGGTCGGCACGGATCAGAGCAGCGACCTCATCAGGCGTCGATCCGACCGGCACGGCCCCGAGCGTCTGAAAGCGCTCCCTCACGGCCGGCGATTTCATCGCGTCGGCTGCATCGCGGTAAATCTTCGCTTTCACGCCGCCGGGCAGGCCGGCTGGCGCAAGCAGCGCCCACCACACCCCGGTGTCGTAACCCTTGACGCCGGCTTCATCGAACGTGGGCACGTCCGGCAGAATTGGGCTGTGCTTCGCGGTGGTCACCGCGAGCGGCCGCAGCGCTCCTGATCGGATCATCGCAATCGACTCCGGAACGTTGTTGAAGCTGAGCGGGATGTGGCCGCCCAGGAGATCGTTGAGCACCGGCGCACCTCCCTTATAAGGGACCGCGGTGATGTCGATTTTGGCGGTGACCTTCAACAACTCGCCCGCAAGATGCGGCGAGGTGCCGTTACCGGCGTGGCCGTAGCTGAGCTGTCCGGGCGTTGCGCGCGCCGCGGCGATGAGGTCGGCGAGCGTCTTGATCGGCGAATCGGCCCGCACCAGCGCGAGGTTTGGCGAATTCCCGAGTAGCGTGATCGGGGTGAAATCCGCGAACACGTCATAGGGCAGCTTGGGATAAAGAAACGGCACGATGGCGTGGCCGCTTGCTACGACGATGAGGGTGTAGCCGTCGGGAGCCGCCTTCGCGGCTGCGTCCGCCGCAATGGTGCCGCCAGCGCCCGGACGGTTGTCGATAATGATATTCGTGGGCCATCGTTTGCCGAGTTCGTCGGCCAGCGTGCGCGCCACGATATCGACGGCCCCGCCGGGCGGAAACGGCACCAGCAGGTGCACCGGCTTCGATGGGAAGCTGTCCTGGGCGTGGAGGGTCGGAGCGAGCACCAAGAGCGCCAAGCTGGCGAGCGTGACGCGCGCAATGCCACGTCGAATCGAAGTTGCCATTGGCCTCCTCCCTCATCAAAACCGGTACCATGTCAGCGCATTGAAGGCGGCCCTAGTCGTACGCGCAAGCAAAACCGCTCGGCCGTACTTTGCGACAAATGGCAGCGCGGCACAACTCGCGTGGGCGCGCGAATTCTGCGCCTTTCGCATGACTTGCCAATCCGGCGTGAGCATCCACAACGCAGCGGGCGCTAATTCGTACGCGTCCACGTCTGAGTCTTGCAGATCAGTCCGCCAAGCGCGCAGCCCTGCAGATTGAGCGTCGTAGCGTTCACGAGCGTGATCGACCCGCTATAGGTCTTGCCGTCCTCGACGTTATAGACTTGCCCTTTCCACTTGTCGGAGGTGTCCGGTTTCATCTCGATGACGATTCGCACGCCGATCATCGGCCGGCTGCGCTTCGCGGCGTCGGGATTATTGCTGTCTGTCTTAGGCTTGCCTGTCGCCGGATCGTTCGGTTCCTTTAATGCGACGATGTTCCCGCAGAGGGCGCCGCCGCAATTGACGATCGTGACCTTGGCCCTGCTGTTCTCGGTCAGCCAGTTTCCGCGCGGATCCCCGGCCGATGCGGGTGTCGCGATGGCGAGGCAGAGGATGGTAAACGTGGCGTTTGCGAAGGTCTTGCTCATTGTCGCCCTTCCATTCAGGAAACCCGGGGAATTAGCTAGCTCGGTGCCACCATGTTGTGGCCGCATTGCCGCGGTGTCAAATTTGCTCCTCAGAGATACCTTCTGACCCGATTGCAATATTCGATGTAAGCTTGGCCGTAATGCCTGCTCAGATAGCCTTCTTCGCGCAAGACTTGACGGTGGAACAGCCAAGTCGCTGCACCAATATAGATCAACATTATCCAGTTCGAGAATATTAGAAATTGACCGATCAAGATAATGGCAAATGCTACATAAATGGGGTTGCGGCTAAACGCAAAGACGCCCTCCGTTATGAGACTGCCGGGATTGTCGGTGTCAATGCCGATACGAAAACTTTGCCTGAAGGAAATCACGCTCCACAATATCAATAACAGCCCCACCACGCAGAACAGCACCCCGACCCACGACACCGCCTCGGAACGGAAAAACTCGCGTGTGCTGACAGTAGGCCAGTTGAATGCGGCAGCGCAGATCAGATAGACGTAAAAGAAGGCAAATGGTGGAATCAGAAAATCAGTTTTGTCTGTATCACCGAATTTCATTGCCTTTATTCCCCGCGTTTTCAAAAGAAGGACGCGGG
>Ga0126384_10002587_pt1 | contig 10950 bp, 12 predicted proteins | sample PanSoiMetPlot_36_FD_92543 | JGI IMG/M metagenome (GOLD analysis project Ga0126384, IMG submission 92543) | Tropical forest soil microbial communities from Panama - MetaG Plot_36 | ecosystem: Environmental > Terrestrial > Soil > Tropical forest > Bulk soil | place: Panama | collected 2016-02-17 | reverse complement strand
CGGACCCTGCATTCTCGACGCCTAGCCGAACGAGAAAGGACGTCGTCACAATGAGTACGAGTGCCGCGATAGCACGCGATCTACGCCGACCATCGTCTTTGGGAACATCTTCTGACCAGCTCTTACTCGAGCGCGTTCGCGCCGGCGACGAGCTCGCTCTCGCCGACTTGGTGGAGCGCCATCAGCACTCCCTTTTGCGCCTTGCGTTAGTCTTCCTTCGCGATCGAGCCTCGGCGGAAGAAGTGGTTCAAGAAACTTGGGTGGCCGTGCTCAAAGGAGTCGCAGCCTTTGAAGGACGCTCCAGTGTCAAAAGCTGGATTTTCCGAATTCTAATCCGGCGAGCCCAGACGCGCCTGATTCGCGAGGCTCGCTCGATACCACTTTCAGCGCTAAGGCGCTCGCGACTGGAAACTGAATCAGTCGTCGACTTGGCCTCGGAAGAAATTTTGCCGCCTTGCTACGACAATCCTGAGAAACAGCTGATCGAGCGCGAAACGATGCGCTGTCTAAAATTGGCCCTGGAGCGACTGCCAATCCATTTACGTGTGGTGGTGAGCTTGCGAGATATTGAAGGCCTCGATTCCGGTGAGGTCTGCAAGCTTTTGGCAATCAGCGAGAGCGCTCAAAGGGTTCGACTCCACCGCGCGCGTTCTAGGCTCAGGGAAGCGTTGAAGATTCACCTAACCGACGCAACGCCTCACCCCCGAGCTTTCGCGGCCGTCGCGTAACAGGAGACAAGGGTGCAACTGGTCGAGCGAAGCGAAAAAGTCGAGTTGCCGCCTAAGCCGCACGGCGAGCGCTTGGGCGTCGTACTCTTGCTTCGCAAGCCTTCTCGAACCTCTTCGACCATTGCGTCGGTGTTCACGAATTTCGCGTCGGTCTTAGCGAATTTCGGGTCGCTGTTCACGAATTTGGCGGAGCTGACCAAGCCGCGGATCACGACGCTCGTTATTTTCACCACCGCAACCGGACTCTGGCTCGCACCCGTTCGGCCGCAGGCGCATACGATTTTTTTAACGCTGGTTGGCACGGCGCTGGTGGTGGCGGCGGCGAACGTGCTGAATATGTACCTCGAGCGGGACACGGATGCGTTGATGCCCCGAACGATGCATCGGCCGCTTCCCTCGGGTAGGATCCATCCGAAGCTTGCTTTGGGGTTTGGCCTGCTACTCACCGCAACTTCGCTGCCAGTCCTCGCCTTTGCAGTCGGCTGGCTTCCGGCTCTGCTCGCCGACATTGCGCTCGTCAGTTATGTCCTGATTTACACGCCAATGAAGCGCCATACGCCGGCGGCGCTACTCGTCGGCTCCGTCGCTGGCGCGATTCCGCCGTTGATCGGTTGGACCGCTGCGACCCATAGCGTCGACTTGCCTGGCGTTCTGCTTTTCGCCGTCCTCTACCTATGGCAGATACCTCACTTTCTCGCCATCACCCTAGTTCGCTCTAAGGAGTTCGCTCGCGCCGGGTTGCGGGTACAAGCCAATCAGCCTGATGGCGAGCGCAAGACGCGCCGTAACATCGTTTTGTATACATCAGTACTCGTTGCAATATCACCGCTGTTTGTGCCTCTGGGTGTTGCAGGAGCTCGATATCTGGCAGCGGCTCTCATTTCAGGAGCACTGTTCTTTTGGAATGGTCTGCGCGGGCTGCATTGCGATTCCGGTCCTCGGTGGGCGCGCAATGAGTTTCTCGCTTCGCTCGCTTACATCACCATCCTGCTAGCGGGGCTGGTCGCCGACCATTGATCAGTTCGACACGCGCCTCTCACAACGAACAAAGACAGTCGGGGATCCGCGAGCGCGAGATGGAATTGTCAGCTGCTGCGCCACACGATATCGAGGAAAGTTGTCTGACGACCACTCAGGACCGTGATCAAGCACCGCAGATACGTACGCAAGCCGAAACATCGAACAATCGTCCGCGCATTCAGCAGCAAATGTTTGTTTGTAATTGTTCCTCGTATCACGATCGATTCACGGCTGTTGCAAAGAGGATGCCGTGCCGACGGGGTTGCACGTCGATGCGCTGCGGCCTGCGTTTTGCTTTGCAGCACGCTACGGACACTTCGTTTCGTCAGGAGCATTAGCGATGGGCGTACATCGATTGGCTGTCGTCACTGCGTTCGCTACGTTCTGCCTGCTTATCGCGGGTGGTCTCGTCAGCACCACGGAGTCGGGTCTCGCTTGTCCGGACTGGCCTCTTTGCGAGGGCAAGGTGTTCCCGAAGATGGTGGACGGAAAGCAGTTTGAGCACACGCATCGGCTGATCGCTTCAGCGGTAGCCACGCTGACTTTCGTGCTGTGCAGGATGATCTTCAGGCGGCGGCGAGAAGATCGGGTTCTCACCAGGACTGGAGCCGCAGCCGCTGTCCTGGTTGTGGTTCAGGCGCTCCTCGGGGCTTTGACGGTGAAGCTGGCGCTTCCGCCCTGGGTCTCGTCGCTCCACCTGGCCACCGCAATGGCGTTTTTCTGCACGACCGTGACGCTGGCATTCCTTACTCGACAGCGGATGCCCGGAGCCTCTGCGGAGCCGGTGGACGCCGAAAGCCGAGCCCGCCTGCGTCGCTGGATCTTGCCGGCGATTGCCACCACCTACCTTCAAGTGTGCGTCGGCGCGGTGATGCGGCACACCAGAAGCGGACTAGCGTGCGGATTCGATTTCCCGCTGTGCTTGGGAAAAGTCTGGCCCCTTTTTGATGCGCATCTGGGCGTCCAAGTGCACATGTTTCACCGCGCAGGAGCCTGCTTGACCGCGGCGGTGGTCATTGCCCTCGCGGTGGCGATCGTGCGCCGAGGCATAGGTAAACCCGCGCTCCGCATCATGGTGGCACTCGCCGCGGTGGCGGTGATCGCGCAGACGGCACTGGGGATCGCCACCATCTTGACATCGCGGGAGCCGGTCACGATGACGGTGCATTCTTCTCTTGGTGCCGCATTGCTGGCATGTCTTGTCGCGGCTTACTGGATAGCTTGCCCATCAGCGCCGCCGGTCGCCATGTTGCGGGATGCAGCAGCCAACCAACCCACTCGCTTGAGACTCGTCAAATGGACAAACTTGTCCTCCGACTGAAGCAGGCAACAGAGCGGTGACCTCTTCTGCGATTGGAGACCGAGCTGAGTGTGCCGCGGCATGCGAGTTGCAACAGCGAAGGCCTCGTTGGCGCACGGCCGATCTCAAACACAAACGAAGAGACTATGAAATCATTGAGCAACAAATCAACAATAGCTCTATTAGCACTTGGGTCTTTTGTCGGAGTCGCAAACGCCGCGCAGGTAATTGTCTTCGAAGGTCCACTCGACACTTCGAGGAAAAAAATCTCGGCGAACTCTGCGGTGAATCGTGAGCTGGGCCGGGCGTGGGTCAACGTTGAAATCCAGTCCACCGATTTCTTCAGTGAAGGGTTGCCCCCGGTCGATGTCACCAGGAGGCGACTCGATGGGCTTTATTACGATTCTGCGCGCAAGCAGGTGCTCTATCAGACCGGTGCAGAAACGATCGTCTGCGCTGAGGACGCCACCCTTCTCTGGTCAACTCATTTGAAGACCACGGGGCGGTGTCAGCTGACCTCAAGTACTGAGCGGCGGAAGATCGATGATGGATTCAACGTCTACGAAGAAACCGTGGCCGAAGTCGTTTTCGACACGCAGACCTCCGGCGCAACTCAGCACGCCGCGGCTTCCGAGGGGACGCCCCGTTGAAGGTCGGATTGGGAGACAGTGACGACGCGGGTGTTGGCGACGTTTGCAAACTTCGAAAGGAATAGCGCGATGGCAACCGCACCGAAGACGGTTGGTTCGATGCAGAAACTGAAGGAGGACTTCGGCGACGTCCGTTCCGTGGCCGGGCTGTTCGGGCTGCGCGCGGCTGGCGATTCGCAGCGGATCGCGGTGCTGCGCAAAACGGGTGGAGCCTGGAAGCCGCTTACCTGGGCCGAGCTGGCCGGTTTGGCCGAGGAAGCTGCCTGGGGCCTGATCGCGTTCGGTGTGAAGCCGGGCGACAAGGTTTCGCTGGTCGGCTCGACGCGGGTCGAGTGGACCGTGGCCGACCTCGGCGTCGCGCACGCCGGCGCGGTGAGCGTTCCCATCTATCAGTCCGACACCGCCAACGAGATCCGCGACATCGTGCAGGACTCGAGCGCGATGCTCGTCTTCGTCGAGGACGACAAGCAGCTGCGCAAGCTGCGCCAGGTCCGCGGTCAGCTTCCCGCCGTGCGCTGCTGCGTCCTGCTTGAAGGGGAGGGCGACGGCGACTGGGCGCTGTCCTTCGCGCAGCTGGTGGCGCGCGGCAAGGAGCACAAGGCGCGCGTTCCGGGCGACTTGCGGCAGCGGCTCGAGCAGCAACGGCGCGACGAGCTGTCCACCATCCTCTACACCAGCGGCACCACGGGCACGCCCAAAGGCGTGGTGATCACGAACGACCAGCTCATCTTCGCCGCCGAGGTGATGGTGGGCACCGGCCTTGTTGCCCGCGACGACGCGCACCTCTTGTTCCTGCCCTTCTCCCACGCCTTCGCGCAAGCCATTAAGGCGGCCTGGTTCGGCAGCGGGCTCAACATGATTTACGCCGAATCCGCGGACCGGCTGGTCGACAATGCCGGCGAGACGGCACCCACCCTGCTCTCCGCCGTGCCCCGCATCTACGAGAAGACCTTTAACAACGTGGTGGCCAAGGGCATGGCGCACGAGGGCCTGTCGGAGCCGCTCTTCCGCACGGCCATGCAAGAGTTGGAAATCTACGCCAACGCGAAGGAGAAGGGTCGGCCGTATTCCTCCGTCGCATTCGAGCAGGCGCGCAAGCTGGTGTTCCCCAAGATGAAGGAGAGCCTCTCGAAGCAATTCGGCGGCCGGATCCGGAGCTTCGTGTCGGGCGGCGCACCGCTGGCGCGGAAGATCGCCTACTTCTTCGACCTGCTCGGACTCAACCTACTAGAGGGCTATGGCCTCACCGAGACGATCGGGGTGACCAGCGTCAACCTGCCCGGCCAGAACAAGCCGGGCACGGTCGGGAGGCCGTTCCCTGGCGTCGAGGTGAAGATCGCGGATGACGGCGAGATCCTGGAGCGGGGCCGGCAGATCATGCGCGGGTATTTCGGGATGCCCGAGGCCACCTCTGAGGTGATCGACCAGGAAGGCTGGTTCCACACCGGGGACATCGGCGAGCTCGACGCCGACGGATATCTGCGCATCACCGACCGGAAGAAGGACCTGATCAAGACGAGCACCGGAAAGTACATCGCGCCGCAGGCGATCGAGGGCGCGCTCAAGACCATGAGCGATCTAATAAGCCAGGTGGTGGTGATCGGCGACCGGCGCAAATACGTGTCGGTGCTCGTCACGGTGGCGGAGGAACAGGCGAAGAAAGTGGCGGCCGGGGCGGGCGAGCCGGCGGCTAGCTATCGCGAGGCGGCAGGCTCGAAGGCGGTCCGGGCCAAGGTTCAGGACGCCATCGATCGGCTGAACGCGACCCTTCCCTCTTACGAGACGGTGAAGCGCTTCGCCATCCTAGATCACGACCTCACGATCGGGTCAGGCGAATTGACGCCGACCGCCAAGGTGAAGCGGAAGGCTGCCACCCAGGAATTCAAGCCCCAGATCGACGCGATGTACGACGGCGAATCTTTCGATTGACTCTCTATGATTCTAGTCACTGGAAGCGCCGGCCTGATCGGGAGTGAGGTGGTGCGCTTACTCTCGCGCGCAGCTGTGCCTGCGCGCGCTCGTCCGCGACCCCAGCCGGGGACAGAAGCTGCCGGGCATCACCTGGGTAAGTGGAGTCAGATTGGCGGTTCCCAAAAGGGCGCCCGCTTCCAAGTGCAGCGTGAGTCCGCGCACTGGGCCTCGAACCTGGTGATCCCGCACAGCCCGCTGCTTTGGCAGGTCGGGTTTTCGCAATACGCGTCGATCTCTCTTTGAGCCTCGGTTTCGAACGCAGCCTTCATCTCACGGTTGACGTAGAGCGGGGGACAGTTGCCCGCGTCCGAGCACTTGGCGACGACGTTGGCGGCAACGCAGTCTTCGCGCTTGCTACATGCGTTGTATCTGGAGGCGATTGTCTGCAGCGCACAAGCGAGCGTTCTGTCACGCGGGCAGTCGTCGCGATCCTTCGGACAGGTGCCGTACTCGTACGCCTCTTGGGATGACGGCGCGTGCGGCTGAGTCGCGCCCTTTGGCCCGGAACAGGCGAACGCCACCGGCAGGAAGAGAAGCGGAAGTATCCGGATCATCCGAGTCGGGCCCTCTGGTGCGGTAGAATGGCGATTCGCGAGTATACCCATGGCAGCGAAAGTCACCGCGCCTTGGCCATTTGCCTGGCTGTGGTGACGGCGTCGGCCATCTGCTGGCCGAATCGAACGAGCACTCTTTGCATTGCGGCAACCAGCGCGTCGTAACTGGCGTCGTCGATCTTCTCCGTCACCGTGGCTTCCCTTACGCCGAGCGACTCTTCTTTCCCGCCGCTCTGCGCGATCAGCTCCCATCGACCCTGCAAGACGACCGTTTGTCCGGGGACGCCGTCGAAACGCGAGACGCTGACCGCGGCGCGGTAGGTGGTGCCGACGCCGGAAAGAATGGCCGATCTCCACGGCGCGACCGCGATCTGCTGGGACTCGAGGCGATCGCGCAGCGTCGCGACGAGAGAGCCGCTGATTTCGCTCTCGAGCGAACCAGCCCAGCGGTCGAATTCCGCGACGACGAGCTCGTTCGCGCCGGTGCGGGTGACGATCTGCTGGCGGTCGATGTAGCTCGGGATCTCGACCGGCCCGATCGCCAGCGTTGCATCGGTTGCGGTCGAGCCCGAGCCATTCCCGATCTGGAGCGTCGCCAGCGTGTAGAACCGAGACGGACGCGAGCTCCCCAGGCAGCCCGCCAAAGCGAAAATCATCGCGCAGGCGAAAAGCGGTGGCATCCGGACATGGATCATCCCAGTCAATCCTTTCCCTTCAGCACGGCCTCTGGGTGGCGCTCGAGATAGTCGGCCAGCGAACGCACCGAGCGAGCGGCGGAGTCGAGCTCCCCGAGCGTTCTCGTCAGGTCGTACCCCACGTTTTCACTGTGCGCGGCCACTTTCTGATAGGAACCCAGCGTCGAACGCATCTGGTCGAGAGAAGCGCCAGCTTTTTTCATGGCATCGGTGAAGCTCGCCGCCATCTCCGCGGACCGTCCTTCCCTCATGGCCAGCGTCTTCTCGGCTTGCACGAAGGTGCTCCGGGCTGTGTCCGACGTCGCCCTGAAGCTCGCCATCAGAGGTTTGATCTCCCTCGCGATCGACTGGATGAGCCCGTCGAGGTCGCGCAGGCCCTCCTGCGCCGCGGGAGATTTGACCAGCTGTTCGATCCCGTCGGCAACAGCGATGATCTTCTCAGGGAGCTTCTGCAGCGTTTGCAGGATCTGCTCCTGCAAGGAGGGGATGGTGGGAATCTCCGGATACCGAGCGTCGAGCCCGAGGAGCCGCGTGGGACGGTCGGGGTAGAAATCCAGTTTGATGTAAAGCTGCCCCGTGACGAAGCTCTGGATGTCGAGCTGCGCTTTGAGCCCCTTCGCCAGAAGCGGTTCGTGGAGCCTTTGCCCGGAGAGCACGCTCCGTGCATCCTCGCTGCCCGAGACGATCAAGCTCTTCGGGTCGACCTCGATGTAGACGGGGATGGCGATGCTTAGGTCCTTCGGATCGAACACCGCGGCGATCTTCGTGACCTGTCCAACCCTGACGCCCCTAACCTCGACGGGCGAGCCGATCGACAGCCCGGTGATCGAGCCTTCGAAGAACATCACGAACGTGAGTTGCTTCCGGAAGAACTTGCCGGAGCCAAAGACAGTAATGCCGACCGCGGCCAGCGCCATGGCGCCGACGACGAAAGCTCCGATGAGCGTCTTCCTTGGTTGCCTAGCCACGGCTCGCCTCTTCGCCGCGGGTCAGGAAGGCGAGCACCCGGGGGTCCTTTGATTCGGCCAAGAGCTGCTTCGGGTTGCCCGAGGCGATCATCGTCTTGCTTTGGGCGTCGAGAAACACCGAGTTGTTCCCGATGGCGAAGATGCTCGCGAGCTCGTGCGTCACCACCACGATGGTGGTGCGGAGGCTGTCGCGCAGATCGCGGATGAGGTCGTCGAGTCGCCGCGAGCTGATTGGGTCGAGCCCTGCCGACGGCTCGTCGAAGAAGAGGATGTCCGGGTCGAGCGCGAGCGCGCGCGCCAATCCGGCGCGCTTCGTCATGCCGCCGCTGATCTCCGAGGGGTAGTAGTCCTCGAAGCCTGAGAGCCCCACGAGCGCGAGCTTGAGCGAGGCCAGCGCGGAGATCTCTTCTGCGTCAACGGCGGCGTACTCCTGCAGCGGCAGGGACACGTTCTCCGCCAGAGTCATCGAGCTCCAGAGCGCGCCGCCCTGGTAGAGCACTCCGAACCGTCGCAGGAGGCGCTCGCGTTCGGACGGCGGCATCTCCCAGAAACCAGCGCTGGTACCTTGGTAAGAGATTGTCCCTTGGGCAGGCTCCTGCAGTCCGACCAGGTGCCGCAGCAGCGTGCTCTTTCCGCTGCCGCTCCCTCCCATGATGATGAAGATGTCGCGCTCGTGCACAGTGAAGTTCAGGTTGTGCATTACGACGGAATCACCGTAAGCCATGGTGAGGTCGCTCACCTTGATTTTGGAAGGCGGGCCGTCGATTCCGTTGCTGCGCTTTTCAAATACCGAGGACATAAGAGATGGCGGTGATGATTGCGGTCGCGACCACGATGCTGACGATGCCGGTGACCACGGCGGAGGTTGTGGCCTCACCGACCGCTGAGGCGCTGCGACCGCTACGGATGCCGCGCATGCACCCGGTGACCGCTACCAGCACCCCGAAAACGGCGCTCATGAACAGGCCGAGAAACAGGTCGTTGAGGTGGACCGCGCGCTTCGTCTCGAGCAAGTACTGCATCGGGCTGATGTCGAGCATCGAGCCGGCGACGACGAGCCCACCGGCGATTCCCAGGAGATCGGCGTAGAGGCAGAGCAAGGGCATCATCAGGCAGAGCGCGAGCAATCGGGGAAGCACGAGGAAGTCCATCGGCGGAATGCCGAGCGTCCTTAAGGCGTCGATCTCCTGGTTTGCCTCCATCGCGCCGAGCTCCGCCGCGAAGGACGCGCCGGTGCGGCCGGTGACGATGATGCCGGTCATGATGGGCGCGATATCCCGGAGCATGCCGATGCCCACGAGGTCCGCGACGTAGATCTGCGCCCCGAACCTCCGCAGCTCGATCGCGCCGACGAACGCGAGGATGAGCCCGACGAGCAGGTTGATGAGCGCGACGATGGGAAGCGACCGCGCGCCGCAGTCCTGGACGGCGAGCGTGAAGTCCGACCGTCGGAACCGGGCTTTTCCCGTGAACAGGCGCGGCAGCGAAAGGAACGCTTCACCGATGAAGGCGAGCGTGTCGCAAAATCCAATCCACCAGGCGATCGCGGCGTCGCCGACGCGCGCGAGGACGGGCTCCGGCTTCGAGCTGCGGCGGCCGGCGCTCGCTGGCACCGCGGTGGCGAGCGCGAGCAGACTCCGCACGCCCTCGGGCAGCCCGAGTCGATCGACCTCGACGCTGAGCTGCGCGCATCGCGACAGCACCGACAGTAGAAACGTGAGCAACCCGCTGTCCCAGCCGGCGAGGACACCCGTTTCGAAAATCACCCTTCGCGGAGGAGGAGATTTTTCAATCTCTTCGATGACGCCCTTGGGTGCCGGGAGTCCGCGCGCGAGTTTCCAATCGCCGCCCAGCGCCACGCGCAGCGTGCCGTCGGGTCCTCTCGCGTACTCCAGATCGACCTGCTTCATCGGTCCAAATCCTGACATCCCGTCGCGGGCGCGAGTTTTCAACATCGCGCGAGCTCGACAGACTCTGCTCGGGCGCCCGGCGGGACTTCACGGTAAAGGAGCTGGATGGTGATAACGACCGCTGGAATTACATAGGCAAACGTTACCCAGGCCCACATCAAGGCTCCTGCAAGCTCCTGGTCCGTAAGGCGCGCGGCGTAGGAAGCATGAGCTCCGGTACCGTGGGACGAATAAATGACGCGGCCGCAGAACGCCAAAAAAGCGGAGAGCGCGTCGCACGGCAGCGTCGCGAAAAACAAATACAATGGCATGGACCAGCGAGGCCACTTCGCGATCGCGGGCCATGGTTGAATGATGGGCCACCAGAAGAGAAGCCCACCCGCTAAGAAGCAACCGTGCTGCACCGAGTGCCAGAAATGCGAATGCATGCCAAGCTCGAAGACCGGCGGAATGTGCCAGGCAATCACCACCGCCGTGCCAGCGATCCAGCAGCTGACGGGATGGGTCAGAATCCCTCCAATTCTCCGTAGCCGGTGCAGAACCGGGGTCAAGAGCTGGTCAATGAACCGATCCGGCAGCCCTTGTCGTAGAACCGCAACCGGCTGCGCCAAGAGAATGAGCGGAGCGGCAATGGTCATCAGCAAAAGATGCTGCAGCATGTGAAAGGTGAGCCTCGCATGGTCCGCAGTCGCGAGGGGCGATGCGAGAGCGATCCAGAGCGCCAGCATGCCACTGAGGAATTCGGCCAATCTCCGCGGTGAGCGAGCAATGGCGGATGTTTCTCGGCGGCGAGACCAAGCGCGAACGTAGACAAGCGCAATTGCAACGAAAGCAAGCGTCACGGTATTACAGCCCGAGCTTGTTCAACTCGGTCTGCGAGGCGTCGCGCGCCGCCGGCTGGCCCCTCGGATGCAGCGACTCCAGAAATGCGACCAGCGCGGTCGTTTGAGAGGGGCTGAGATTCTTGCCGTACGCCGGCATGTTGCCGCCGCCTTGAATGACCTGTCGAATCAGCTGATCCTGCGTCAGCCTCACCGCCACTTGATCCAGCGCCGGACCGCGCTCCCCTCCGGTGTTTCCGAGCGAGTGGCAGTTGCGGCACTGCTTGGATTGAAAAACCAGCGCTCCCTGCCGCTCCAAAGCGCTTCGGCCGG
>Ga0126384_10002586_pt1 | contig 10955 bp, 9 predicted proteins | sample PanSoiMetPlot_36_FD_92543 | JGI IMG/M metagenome (GOLD analysis project Ga0126384, IMG submission 92543) | Tropical forest soil microbial communities from Panama - MetaG Plot_36 | ecosystem: Environmental > Terrestrial > Soil > Tropical forest > Bulk soil | place: Panama | collected 2016-02-17 | reverse complement strand
TCGAACCGGATGCGGCCGCTGTCGGGACGCAGCGCACCGGCAATCAGGTTGAAGAGGGTCGTCTTGCCAGAGCCGTTCGGACCCATGATCCCGAGCAGCTCCCCCTCCTCGAGGACGAAGCTGACCTCGTTGACCGCACGGACGCCACCGAAGCGTTTGGACAGCCGCTCGACCTCGAGCAGAGGCATGCGGCCGCTACGGTCTCGACGCGATCAACGCTTGACGAACGGCGGCGCCGGATACGCGAGCGGAGCGGTGGCGAATTCCTTGGGCCACACCAGCTCTTGCTTGCCGTTCTGCCACTGCGCGAAGGCCGCCTGCACGATGCCGGTGCCGTCGGGTCGGAACTTCACCGGGCCGATGACCGTGGTCATGTCGGTGGCCGCGATCGCGTCGCGGATCTTCGCGTGTTCGGTGGAGCCGGCCTTCGACAGGGCCGCCGCCAGGATCTGCACGCACGCGTACGCCGGGCCGACGATCGGATCGGCCGGGCGGCCGAACTTTTTCTCGTGTGCGTCGTTCAGCTCCTTCACGCCCGGCGCGCGGAACGCATGATGCCATCCCGCGGCCAGCACCGTGTAGTCGCCGTCCTTGCCGAGGTTCTTCGTCCACGGCGCCGAGTCGGACGCACGGATCAGCACGAGGAGCTTCGGCGTGTAGCCGAGCTCCTTCATCTGCTTGACGATCGTCATGCCGTCGGGCGGCGTGGGAATGCCGAACACGGCGTCGGCGTTCGCGGCCTTCGCCTTGAGGATCAAATCCGAGAAGTCCTTGGCGCCGGGCGCGTATTCGCCGTGCACGACCACCTGATAGCCGGCGGTCTTGCCCGCCTCGGTCCACGCCGCGTTCATCTCCTGGCCCCAGTCGGTCTTCTCCTGGAAGATCGCGACCGTCTTCGGGCGCTCGGCGGCGGGAATGAGCGCGAGCAGCCCCTGGGTGTGCTTGCCGATGTCGGGCGACTTCCAGAACGGCGAGAAGAGGTACTTGAAACCCTGCTGGTGGATCTTGTTGAGCGCGAACGCGATGCCGAGATACGGAATCTTGTTCTTCTCGGCCACGGACGCGGCCGCCGCGTGCAGATCGGAGCCGAAGCCGCCGAGGTACGCGACGACCCCCTGCGAGCCGAGCGATTCCAGGCGCGCCACGGTCTTCGTCGCATCCGACTCGTCGTCGAGCACGACGAGCTCCAGCGGCACCTTCTTGCCGCCGATGCTCACACCGCCGGCCGCGTTGATCTGCTCGACGGCGATGTCATAGCCCGCGCGCACCTGCGCGCCGCCCGGGCCGTAGCGACCGGTCAGCGGAACGACCGCGCCGATCTTCACCGCCTGCGCCGCCGCGAGCGACGGCCAGAGTCCGAGGACCGCGATCACCAGCGCGACGAACACTCTCATCGATCCCTCCGGGAGGATGGTTCACTCGGTCGACGACCAGAAGTCCAGCACGACGCCGTCGGCCCTCAGCCAGAACGAGAAGTAGCGCGTCTCGTCGGCATTGACGAGACGGTAGTGGCAGACGCGGGCGACGAGATCGCCATGCCGCTGCAGCGGCCGCCTGCCCATCTCGTCGCACGTGACGAACGTGAATTCGCGCCGCGTCTTCAGCCGCTCGCCCATGATCGCCCGGCCAACGGGCGTGAAATAGCTGCGGGTGAGCGGAAGCACGGCCAGAGGCTCCTCGCCGCGCGCGTAGCCCTCGAGGATTTCGCGGAGCGCGGTCGTTCGTGACGCGTCCGGGTCTGGCCGCGGCTTTTCGGTCCCGACGAGCAGGCCCTTGATGTAACGACCCGCCACGCCGTACGTCAGCCCCCACGAGTTCACGCGATTGCTGGGCTCGAGCGTTCGACCGAGATTTGTGAGCACGACGACGGTGAGCTGGTCATCGGGAAAATACGACAGCTCCGTCCCCGTGATGCCGGCGTGGGAAACCCAGCGGTGACCGCGTCGAGCGTCGACGACCCAGCCGAAGCCGTACGGATAGCTGGCGCCAGAGTTGAGACGGACCTGCGTCCACATCTGTGCGAGCGTCGCGGGTTTCACGACTTTGCCGGCGGCGAGCGCGGTGGTCCAGATCACGAGATCCTTCACCGTGGAAAAGACGCCGCCGTACGAAGGCAGCTCGGCCTGGATGACGCGTCGAATATTCACGAGCTCCTTGTTCCTGATCGTGTAGCCGGCCGCCCGGTGTTTGACGATCCGTGTGTGATCGACGAGCGACGTCGACGCCATGCCGAGCGGCTTGAAAAAGCGCTCCTCCAGGAACTCGCGGTAGCGGCGCCCACTGGTGCGCTCGATGATCATCCCCAGCAAGAAGTAGCCGACATCGCTGTACTGCCAGCGCTCACCGGCGGCAAAGCTCAGCGGATCCTTGGTGGCCGCGTCGAACATTTCGGCCGTGCTGTAGTTCAGCCGCGGGCCGCCTGCGCGCAGAGCCTGGAACCCACCTTCGAGGCCAGGGAATCCCGCGGTGTGTGTCAACAGGTGACGCACGGTGATGGACTTCCACGTCTCGGACGCCGGCGGCAGATGCGACGTGATCGGATCGTCGAGCTGAAGCTTGCCCTCCTCGACCAGCACCATGATCGCCGTCGCCGTGAACTGCTTCGTCACCGACGCAAGCTCGAACACGGTGTCCGGCGTGACCGGCACGTCGTGCTCGACGTTCGCGACGCCGTAGCCGCGGTCCTTCTGGAGCTTGCCCTCGCGCGCGACGGCGACCGCAGCGCCCGGGATGTGCCGCCGTTCGATCTCAGCCTTGATGTAATTGTCGACGGAATCGGCACGCGCAGGGAGCACGGTCAGCGCGGAAAACAACAACAGGACGACCATGACCATGATGAATTCGCGTGCTGGCATGAGGATCGGCTGGATCAGCGGCCCCAGACCAGGCGCGCCACTTCGGCCACGCGCGCGAGCTTGGCGCGCTGGTCGTCCGGCGTCACGCGGTTGCCTTCCATCGTGGACGCAAAGCCGCACTGCGGGCTCAGCGCCAGCCGCTCGAGCGGCACCTGCTTGGCCGCCGCGTCGATGCGGCGGCGCAGCTCGTCCACCGACTCGAGGCGCGGCTTCTTGGTGGTGACCAGCCCCAGCACGACCTCGCGATCCGGCGGCACCACGCGCAGCGGCTCGAAATCGCCCGAGCGCTCGTCGTCGTACTCGAGCAGAAATCGCTGAAAGCGGCTCTTCTCGAACACGCGCTTGATGGGCTCGTACCCACCGCTCGCGTAGAACTTCGACTGGTTGTTGCCGCGGCAGATGTGCAGGCCAAAGAGCACGCCCGCATGGCGGCCGATCACCGCGTTGTCCATCTCGATGCACGCGTCGATGAGCCGATCGGGATCGCTGCCGCGCTTGACGTAGCCGGCGCGCAGCTCGGGATCGAGGAGCGCCGCGTACTGGGGCGCGTCGATCTGGATGTAGCTGCAGCCGAGTCGCACCAGTTCCTCCACCTCGCGGCGGTTGAAATCCACGACGTCGGCGAGGAACGCGTCGCGTGTCGGATAGGCGCCGGCGGACTTCGTCGGATCGTAGTAGGCCGCCGCCTGCTGGGCGCTGATCAGCGTTACCTTCGTCGCGCGCGTGGCCCGGCCACGCAGGTACGCGAACTCTTCGGCGCACATGCTGCGCCTCCATGCGAGCTTCTCGACGACGACGGGCCGCTTGAAGATCAGTTGCTCGCCCTGCTCGTCGCGGAACGGGATCGCCCAGCCGCCGTGCTTGTCGAAGCCCGCGAGCGCCTCGATCATGTGCCCGAAGAACGCGTAGCGTCGCATCTCGCCGTCACTGACGACGTCGAGCCCGGCGGATTCTTGCAGACGCACCGCCTCGTCGACCGCGTGGTCCTCGACGCGCTTGAACTCCGGCGCGGACAGGCGGCTCGCCTCCAGCGCGGCGCGTGCCTCGACGAGGTACGCCGGCCGCAGGAGACTTCCGACGACATCGCTCCTCAGCGCCATGGCGGGCCCGATGATACCCCTACTTCGCAGCCCACTGCCCCATCTGCACGCGGCCCACCAGCGTGAAGCCTCCGTTGCCATCGGGCTTGAAGATCGACGCCTCGCCCTCGCGAACGTCGAACCAGTCGCGCCCGAACGCATCCATGATGTTCGGCTTGTGGCTGACGATCAGCGTGTTGGTCCCGGCGTCGGGCGCTCGCCCGACCAGCGCGCGGAAGGCCTGCTGGCGCCGGGCATTCTCGTTCGGGCTGACCACGAGCCCGCCTTCGGTGACGTCGAGTGTGGCCTCCGGATCTTTGCCGCTGATCAGCCGCGCTGTCTCGACGGCTCGCTGAAAGCGGCTCGTGTACACCCGGCCGAACGGCACACTCGACTTCTTCAACGCGTCACCCAACGCGCGCGCGTCCGCGCGCCCCTTGTCGTTGAGCTGGCGTTGCTTGGCGACGTTGTCGAGGTTGAACGGATCCGTGTCGGCCTGATCGGCGTGCGTGGCGCCGTGCCGAACCACGACCACATAGCCACCCGTCCGAAGCTTCGACAAGATATCGTCCACCGACCCCGTTTGGGCCCACGCCACGACCGCCACGAGCACCGCTGCCAGCGCCGCCGCCACCCGCTGCACCATCGTCTGAATGCCTCCTTTATATGCGTCCCCGGAGAATAGCGTCGGCGCACGCGGCGTCAAAATTACCGAGCAAGAGGAGGAGACCATGAAATACCTGGCCGCTGTCGCGCTGATGACCGTGGTCATGCTCCCTGGCGCCGCGTTCGCCGGCTCGTCCACCGACGCCGCCCTCGGCCTCGGCGCCTTCGCCGTGTTCAACCAGATCCTCGGTGGAGTCGGAATCTTCGGAGCCCCCGCGAGGCCCGTGGCCGTCGCACCGGCGCCGGTTGTCTACGCTCCGCCGCCGCCCGTCGTCTACGCTCCACCGCCGGTGTATGTGGCCCCGCCGGCGCCCGTGTACTACGCGCCCGCGGTCGTTGTCGCCCCGCGGCCGGTCTACGTCGCGCCGCGTCCCGTCGTCGTCTATCGGTCCGTGCCGCTCCACCGGCACGTCGGGTGGGGTCACGGCCACCGCTGAGCCGACCGAGACGGCTTAGCCTTCGCCACGTGCGAACGCGCCCCGGCCCATCGCCGGGGCGCTTCTTTTTCGCCCGTCACGCGTCCATCCGTCGCTCCTCGAGATCGAGCTCACGCTCGAGATCGCGTAGCACCTCGTCGCTGACGCCCCCCTCGGTCCGCAGGCGCAGCAGGGCCTCGCGTTCCGCGTCGAGCACGGTTCGCCGGATCTCGCGGTGCTCGATGAGCTCACGATCTTCCGTCTCACCGGCGGTTGGATTGCGCTGGCGTTCAACATGCTCGGAGCGATGTCGGAACGTCTCGCGAAGCTGGTCGAGCAGCGGGTGGTGCCCGGGCCACACCGGGTACAGCTCATCGATACGCCGCGTGGCCGCGTCGAGCAACCGCTGTCGCGCCCGCCCTTCCTCTTCGCGAACCCCAACGTCCTGGGCGAGGCGAACGATTCGGACGAGCCATGGGAACGTCAGCCCCTGCCCCACCAGCGTGAGCACGATCACCGTCAGCGTCACGATCATGAGCACGTCACGCGACGGGAACGCCAGCGGCAGCGCGAGGGCAGCGGCGAGCGAGACGACACCGCGCATCCCGGCCCAGGAGAGAACCACGCAGCAGGCGAACGCGTCGGACCGTCCGCGAAGCCCCTGGGGGACGAACACCGTGCCGAAGATCCAGAGCGCACGGACCGCGATCAAGATCAGCGTCACCGCGACGCCGATGCCGACCAATGACAACGCGAGCGACTGCGTGAGCGTGCGTAGCAGCAGCGGCACTTCCAGCCCCATGACGATGAAGACGAAGCCGTTCAGCAGAAACGTGAGGGTGTCCCACACGGCGCGCCCCGTCAGCCGAGTGTCGGCGCCCATGATGTCCGAGCCGCGATGTCCGAGATAGAGCCCGGCGGCGACTGCCGCAATCACGCCGGAGACGTTCAGACGATCGGCGGGAAGGAAGGCCGCGTACGGCGTGAGCAGCGAGATCGTCATCTCGACGGGTGTGTCTTCGATGCGCGCGCGGATGTGCGCGATGATCCATCCCACCGCGACGCCGATGACCACTCCGCCGACCACGGCGCCGGCGAACGTGATGACCGCTGTGGTCGCCGAGAACGCCGCTCCAGCGGCGACGGTGAGGGCCATGCCGTACAGCGTCAGTGCCGTGGCGTCGTTCAACAGACTCTCGCCTTCGAGGATCGTCACGACCTGTCGCGGGACGGCGAACCGCCTCATGATCGCCGTCGCGGCGATCGCGTCCGGCGGCGCGACGATCGCCCCGAGCGCGATAGCGGCCGACCACGGCATGCCAGGGACGAGCGCATGGGCGACCGCGGCTGCGGCGGCAGCCGACACCACGACCAGACCAACGGCGAGGGAGCTGATCGTCCCGAGGTTCTCGCGCAGGCTTCGAATCGGAGTGAAGTACCCGGCGATATAGAGGAGCGGCGGCAGAACGATCAAAAAGATGACGTCGGGGTCGATCTGGATGCGCGGGACGCCCGGCACGAGTCCGAGCACCAGCCCACCGATGACGAGAAAGATCGGATAGGCGATCCCGAGACGGCGCGCGATGGTGACGAGCGCCGCCACCGCAATGAGAAGGCCCAGGATGAGCTCGGCCTCGTGCACGGACCGTCGGCTTCTTACTCGTCCTCGCCGAGAGGCACACACGCGGCGGGCTCGATACGAAGGCTCACAGCGGCGCCGACCTCGAAGCGAGGCGTCGGCGCCGCCGCCGCGCGTATGACCACATCGCTTCCGGCAATTCCGACCTCGTAGTCGACCGTGTCGCCGAGAAACGCCGCGCGGCGCACGGTGCCCGGGAACGTATTGGCGCCGTCGCCGCCGTCGGCGGGCGCGGCCAGCCGCACGTGATGTGGCCGGATCGACAGCGTTACGCGCGTCCCGGGCTGCAGCGCGCCCGAGGCGACGCGGAGCCGGAGCGCGCCGTGGGCGACCGTGTCCAACGCGGTGGCGATTCCATCTATCACGTTGGTGCGCCCGATGAACTCGGCGACGAAGCGCGTGCGCGGCCGGTGATAGAGATCGTCGGCCGGTCCCACCTGCGCCACGCGTCCCGCCTTCAGCACCGCGATGCGATCCGAGATCACCATCGCCTCGGCCTGGTCGTGCGTGACGTAGAGCGTCGTGATACCGAACGTCTCGTGCAGCCGACGGATCTCGAAGCGCATCTCCTCGCGCAGGTTCGCGTCGAGATTGGACAGCGGCTCATCCAGCAAGAGGATCTCCGGCTCGACGACGAGCGCGCGCGCGACCGCAACCCGCTGTTGCTGGCCTCCCGACAGCTCGCCGGGATAGCGCATTTCGTAGCCGGCCAGCTGGACGACACGCAACATTTCGCGCACGCGCGCGTCGCGATCCAGCCGTACCAATCCCGGCTTGAAACGCAGGCCGTACGCGACGTTCTGCGCCACCGTCATGTGCGGCCACAGCGCATAGCTCTGGAAGATCATCGCCATGCGACGACGCTCGGGCGGCACGACGGCCGTCGGAGACGAGAGGCACCGGTCGCCGACCCAGATCTCACCCGCTTCCGGCACCAGAAAGCCGGCCACGAGCCGCAGCGTCGTCGTCTTGCCGCAGCCCGACGGGCCCAGCAGCGCAAGCAGCTCGCCGGGTTTGACCTCGAGCGAAAGACCATCCAAGGCGCCGACGTCGCCGTAGCACTTGGCGAGGGATTTGAGCATTACGCCCGGCATTGCGGCTCCGTCACCGACGCGCGCCGAGAACGTCGCGACCGAGCGCGGCCTGGACCAGCGCGACGGTCGCGAAGGTGAGGGCGAGCATGACGAGCCCGAGCACGCTGATCGCGCCGAACTGGCCCTCCTCCTTCAGATCGAAAATGACGACGGACATCACCTTCGTGCTCGGCGTGAACAGCAGAATCGAGGCGGAGAGCTCGCGGATGACGCCGATGAAGATGAAGCACCAGGCGGCGATGATGCCGCTCTTCGCCAGCGGCGCCGTGATTTCCTTCAGAATGCGCAGCCGCCCGGCGCCGAGCACGCGCCCGGCCTCCTCCAGGTCCGCGGGAATCGCGCGGAACGTGGCGTCCGCTTGCGCGTAGCCGACCGGCATCTCCTTCGTGAGGTAGGCGAGAAAGAGAATCCAGAGCGTGCCGTACAAGACGAACGGCGGCCGCGTGTAGGCGATGAAGAGCCCGACGGCCAGCACGACGCCCGGCACGACCACCGGCGCCAGCACGAGAAACGCGACGAGCTGATGGCCGACGACGAGCCGCCGGTTGGTGACGTAGGACAGCAGCGCGACCATCGCGGCGCCGATGCACGCCGTCAGCACCGCGAGCTCGAGCGTGTTGACGATGGCCGCGCGCGTCGAGCCGTACTCGAAGAACGTGAACGCGAAGTTGCCCAGCGTGAAGTTGTCACGGCTGAGCGGCTGAGCCCACGCGCGCGAGAAGGCGCCCTTGGCCAGCACGCCGTAGGGAAGGAAGATCGCGCCCGACATCACGATCAGGCAGGCCGCCAGCGCGGGCCAGCGCCAGCGTCCCAGCGGGATCGTGCGGCGCTGGCCGCCCTTGCCGCCGACGGCGGCGTAGCCGCGGCGCCCGAGCAGCCGCTTCTGGACGTCGAGCAGCAGCGCCGTCGCCAGCAGCAGCGGCACCGAGAACGCCGCCGCCTGCTCGACCTTGGGCGGGAACTGGAACAATGACCAGATCTGCGTCGTGACCGTGTGGAAGCCGGCGGGCAGCGCCAGGATCGCGGGCGAGCCGAACAGCGCCAACGCCTGCAGCACGGCGAGGATGAAGCCGCTGGCCAGGGCCGGGAGCACCATCGGCAGCGTCACCGTGCGAGCGACGGCGAGCCGGCCCGCGCCCAGGATGGCGGCCGCCTCCTCGAGGTCGGAGGCGATCAGCGCCAGCGTGTTGGCGACCATGATGTAGACGTAGGGGAACGTGTAGATCGACACGACGAACACCAGCCCGGGCATCGTGAAGATGTTGAGCAGCGGCGCCTCGGCGCTCGTGACCGAGCGCCAGACCGTGTTGAGGATGCCCGCGTTCGGACCGGCGAGCATCACCCACGCAAAGGCGCCGAGGAACGGCGGGGTCACGAACGACGCGAGCACCAGGCCGCGGATCAGCCCGCGCCCCGGCACGTCCGTGCGCGCGGTCAGCCACGCCAGCGGCGCGCCGATCGCGACGGAGACGAGCCCCACCCAGAACGCGAGCACGACCGTGTTCCAGAGCGCCTTCTGCAGCGCGGGATCGGAGAACGCGTCGCGATAGTGCGCGAGCGTGGCGCCGTGCTCGCCGCTGATGCTGAGCCAGCCGAGCCAGCCGAGCGGCAAGGCGATGAGCACGACCAGCGCCAGCGTGGCGCCGACCCAGACGGCAATCGAACGGTCCACGCGCTACGCTCCGAAGAACTCCACGAAGCGCTTCTTGATCTCCTCGTTGCGCTTCTCCAGCTCTTCGGGGGTCACCGTGAGCAGCTTCAGGTCTTTGAGCTTGGGCTTGTCGGCCGGATACGTCACCTCCGGATGGCCCGTGTAGAGCCCCTCGCTGTCGGCCATCACCTGCTGCACCTCGCGCGTGAACGTGAAGTCCGTGAACAGACGCGCGGCGTTCGGATGCGGCGCAAAAGCCGTGATCGCCGTCGGCGACACGACGAGCGGCACGCCCTCCTTGGGATAGACGATCTCGACGGGATTGCCCTTCTTCTTGAGCTGGTAGGCGCCGTAGTCGCCGCCGTCGACGGCCACCACGCGCTCGCCGGAGCTGACCACGGTGGCCGGGTCGTTCGCCGACTGCACGATCATCAGCTTGTTCTGCGCGAGCGTCTTGAAGTAGTCCCAGCCGTGCAGGTGCACGAGCGCCAGCACGTGCGTGGCGATGACGCCACTGTAGCCGGGGTGCGCCGTCACCATCTTACCCTTCCACTTCGGGTCCAGCAGATCGGTCCACGTCTTCGGCGCCTCGGCCGCCGACACGGCCTTGGTGTTGTAGACGATCGCGTTCACGGTCGCGCGCAGACCGTAGTAGTAGCCGTCCTTGTCCTTGAACCCGGCGGGAAAGCCCTCGACGCCGGCGGGCGTGTACTTCGCGAGCAGCTTCTTTTCTTTCAGGAACACGTAATGGCCGGCGTCGGAGGTGTGAATGACGTCGACGTTCTTGATGTTCGCCTGCATCTCCTGCATCACGCGCTGCAAGATCCGCTGTGAGCCCGTGCGATGGACCTCGACTTTCACGTCGGGATGGGCGGCTTCGAACAGCTTGGCGACTTTCTCCGCGCTGGGCAGGACCAGCGACGTGTACCAGACGACCTTGCCTTCTTTTTTTGCGCCCTCGAGATGCCGGCTGGGTGTCTGTGCGTAACCGCCGCCGACGACGCCGGCGGCCAGCGCCACCACGGCAGCGACGGCAAGTGTCCTGGATCTGGTCATCATCGATGGCTCTCCGGAGTGAGCGCTGCGCTCAGGTCTTTGAGGCTCGCGGCGCCGGCCAGGCCACGCACGGCGGCGATGATCGCGTCGGCGCGGGCGGCCGGCAGCGCGAGCCCGGCGTTGCCACGGAATTTCGCCTCGATCTCCGCCCGCGTCAGCGGCGCGTCGGGCCCGCCGCGCGGACGATCCTGTCGCTCGCGCAGACGGCGTCCGTCGGCGAGCGTCAGCTCGACGTCGCCCACGAACTGCCGCGGGTAGTCGATCGTCGGATCGATCTCGTAGGTCACGCGCGACGCAAGCCGCAGCACGTCGGCATCGCGCACGGCCTCGTCGGTGAACTCGGCGAGCCCGGCCCGCCCTTTCACGAGGATCACTGCGATCAGGTACGGCAGGCTGAACTTGGCCGCGTAGCCGTTGGGTGGCGCGTGCTTGGCCGCCAGCGGCTCCCAGAGACGCGGCACGGGCCCGGCCGCCGTGCGGCACCGGATACCCGCGATGG
>Ga0126384_10002585_pt1 | contig 10962 bp, 9 predicted proteins | sample PanSoiMetPlot_36_FD_92543 | JGI IMG/M metagenome (GOLD analysis project Ga0126384, IMG submission 92543) | Tropical forest soil microbial communities from Panama - MetaG Plot_36 | ecosystem: Environmental > Terrestrial > Soil > Tropical forest > Bulk soil | place: Panama | collected 2016-02-17 | reverse complement strand
TGCGCCGATCTCAGCTTCCTGGCCGGGTCGTGGGTATGACTGCGACGGGAGCTGTGCAACCGATCAAGCCCGGCCCTCCCGACTTTGACGTCCCGCCGCGGCGAGGACTGCCCACACCCGCTCAGGGGTGATTGGCATGTCGATGTGCCGGATGCCCAGGTATGACAGCGCGTCCACCACGGCGTTCTGGACGGCCGGGGTCGATCCGATCGTCCCAGACTCGCCGATCCCCTTGGCGCCCAGGGGATTGTTCGGGCTGGGCGTCTCGGTCGTCGCCGTCACCACATCAGGGATCTCGCCGGCGCTGGGGATCGCGTAGTCGAGCAGCGAGGCTGTGCGCGGGGTGCCCTCCGCATCGAACACGACCTCCTCGAACAAGGCCTGCCCGATGCCTTGTGCGATGCCGCCGTGGATCTGCCCCTCGGCGAGCAACGGGTTGATGATGCGGCCGCAGTCGTCGACCGCGATGAAGCGGATCACGCGCACATCCCCGGTCTCCAGGTCGACCTCGACCACGGCGCAATGGGCCCCGAACGGGTAGCTGCCGTCTCCAGCAAAGTCGGCCTCTCCGGCGAGGCCCGGCTCCATCCCCTCGGGTAGGCTCTCGCGGTCGCCGGCGGCGGCGACCAGCGAGGCCCACGAGAGCGAGCGCTCAGGGACCCCGGCCACGCCGACCGTCCCGGCCCCGAAGACGATGTCCTCGGGGCTGGCCTCCAGCAGGTGCGAAGCCAGGTCGCGCGCCTTGTGACGCACCTCCCGCGCGGCCTGGTGCACCGCCGAGCCGCCGTGCTGCATCGAGCGCGAGCCCACCGTGCCCGTGCCTCGCAGGACGGCGTCGGTGTCGGAATGGATAACGCGCACCGAGTCGAGCGGCAGGCCGAGCTGCTCGGCCGCGATCTGGGCCAGCGAGGTCTCATGACCCTGTCCGAACGAGGTGGTGCCGCAGCGCACCGTCGCAGTCCCGTCCGTTTCGATTCGCACCGCTCCCCACTCCGGGCCGATCCCAACTGCCGTCACCTCGACGTAGATCGAGAGCCCGATCCCGAGCTGCAGACGGTCGCCGCGCTTGCGCCGGCGCGCCTGCTCGGCGCGCAGCTCCGAGTAGGCGCAGATCTCGAGAAGCTTGTCGAGCGCGCGCTGGTACTCGCCTGAGTCGTAGGTCGCCCCGCCTGCCGTCGTGTGCGGGAAGCGATCGGGCGCGATCAGGTTGCGGCGCCTCAGCTCGGCCGGGTCCATGCGCAGCTCCATAGCCAGCACGTCCATCGCACGCTCCACCATCGCGGCCGCCTCCGGCCGCCCGGCGCCGCGGTAGGCGCCCAGCGGCGTCGTGTTCGTGACGACGCAGTGCGCCTCGAAGTCGATCCCGGGGATCGCGTAGACGCCGGCCGACATCTGCCCCGTCAGGAACGGAAGCAGCGTCGCGATTCCCGGGTAGGCGCCGACGTCGGCGTGGACCCGGGCGCGCAGGCCGACCAGGCGCCCGTCGCGCGTGGCCCCGAGGTCCACCTGCTGCACCTGGCCACGCCCATGGGTCATAGCGACCAGGTTTTCGGAACGAGTCTCGATCCACTTCAACGGCCGCCCGAGCTTTCGCGCGGCGGCGGCCACCACGATCAGCTCCGGTCGGGCTCCAGCCTTCGCCCCGAAGCCACCACCCATGTCACCAACGACCACGCGGATGTCACCCTCGGCCATGCCCAGCGACGACGCCATCTCGGCGCGCAATCCGAACGGGACCTGGCTGGTCGCCCAGACCGCCAGCCGCCCCGTATCCGGCACGACCAGGATCGCCTCCGGCTCCATCGGCACCGGCGCCAGCCGCTGGTTCACAAAGCGGCTGTGGATGGTCACCTCGGCGCCCGCCAGGACGTCATCGTCGCCGCGTGGCGCCAGGTGGTTGGCCACGTTGGAGCCGTGGGCGGGAAACAGCAGGGCCGAGCCGGAGCGGCGGGCGGCTTCCGCGTCGACCACGACTTCGAGCGGCTCGAGGTCGATCTCGACCAGTTGGGCTGCGTCCTCGGCCGCCTCTGGGCTCTCAGCCACCACCAGCGCAATCGGCTCGCCCACGAAGCGGACGCGCCCGTCGGCGAGCGGGGGCCGCGCGAAGACCTCCGGCACCATCGGAAAGCCAACGCGGGCGGGAAGGCCCAGGTCAGCGGCCGTCAGCACGGCCACGACGCCAGGCGCCGCTGCCGCGGCGGCGACATCCACCGAGTGAATCGTGGCATGCGCCAGAGTCGACCTTACGAATGCTCCGTGAAGGCACCGGTCCGCGTGGATGTCGTCGACGAAGCGGCCGCTACCGGTAATCAGGCGCGGGTCCTCACGCCGGCGGACCGCGTGACCGAGGATCGAGCCGGGAGTCAGTGTCTGCATGGGCAACCGGAGCTTATCTTGTCTCGCAATGGCTGCGTGTGCCGTGCCAACCAGTGTCGTCGTCACACCCGGCTGCCCGCCGCCGGGATGTTCTGCTTCGGAACGCATAAGCCACCTGGGCAAATGATCAAAGTCGTGTGCGCCGCGGACCTCGACGAGCCAGGACGTGCGCGCCTGGAAGCCGTCTCAACGGCCGCATGGATTGAGCACGTTGAGCCCGCCCTGGTGCCTGAACTGGAGGACGCCGAGCTCGAGGTGCTGATCGCCGGCGACGTTCCGAGGTCGGCGCCTCGCCTGCGATGGCTCCAGGCGCCGACCGCGGGGGTCGAGCGCCTGGTCGGAAGGATCCCAACAGGCGTCGTCCTCACCAACGCCAGGGGCGTCTACGCCACGGCCATGGCGGAGTACGTGATGTGGGCCGTTCTCCAGGCGGCGCAGGGCGCCGAGGCACGGCGCCGCCTCCAGCAGGCCAGGCGATGGCCTGACGACGGGATGGCGGTTCTGGGTCGCCGCCTCCGCGGCCTCACGATGCTGGTGGCCGGCTACGGCGGCGTCGGTCGCGAGGTGGCCCGGCTGGCGAAGGCGATCGGCATGCACGTCATGGCAATCAAGGCGCGGCCCGAGGTCACCCGCTATGACGGATTTCTGGTGGCCGGAACGGGCGACCCAGAAGGCGTCATCCCAGAGCGAATCCTCGGTGTGGACGGGGTAGCGGAAGCCGCGGGGACGGCAGACTTCCTCGTGCTGACCATGCCTGCCACGAGCCGCAACCGTGGCATCGTCGGCCCCGAAGTGCTAGCCGCTCTGCCCGCGGGCGCCTGGGTCGTGAACGTAGGCCGGGGGACCGTTCTCGACCAGCCGGCCCTGGTCGAGGCCCTGCGCTCGGGCCACCTGGGAGGCGCCGTCCTAGACGTGTTCGACCAGGAACCGCTGAGTAGGCGGAGTCCCCTCTGGAAGCTGCCCAACGTCGTCCTGACGCCGCATGTCTCAGGGGCCGACGCCCTGGGCCGGACTGAGCTGGCCGCCCTGGTCTGCGCCAACCTGCGTCACTACGTGGCGGGCGAGCCGATGCTCAACCTGGTCGACCTGGGAAGGGAGTACTGAAAGTTGCGAGCCCGCAACAGCGCTATCTCGTGAGCGGTCGGCTATAACGGATCACCTCCACCACGGAGCCTCCGCCGTGGCGGCTACCTCCGCCGCGGGTCCTTCCAGGTCCCGCACGAGCGCGCCCAGCTGGTCGAGCCACTCACGCGTCCACGCCACTGCTATCGCAGCCGCGCCGCGTTCCGGAGAGTTGCCATTCCACGCCGCAAGGCAGTTCAGCGCGGCCTGGCGCAGCTCTTCGCGATTCAGCGGCACGGTGCGCACGGCCAGGACTCCCTCGATTCGCTCACCGAGCATGAACCAGGAGGCGACCAGCGCTGCCCCCGCGCTGTCGATGCGCTGCACTCCATCGACGCATTCGCTCGCGACGTAGCCCTGATCGACCGCAACCTGAAAGCTGTCGGCCACCGTTATGGCGTGGTCGGCGGCCGCCACCATGTAACCGGCCACCTCGGGTGCAAGCTGCCTGGCGCTGCGCTCTCCCAACAGCTGGTCGAAGCTTTCGGCGGCCTTCTCTCTGGCCTGGCAGACCTGGGCGCGCGTCGCACTCACGGCCTCGACCCGCCCATGGCCGAGCACCAGGGCGAGCGCTTCACAGAGGTGGACTGCAACCAGGCGATACAGGGCCGACAGGGAATGTGCAAAGTCCGATCGCGCACCTCTTGGCCACAGAAGCGTGCCGGCGGCGACGCCAATCGCTGACCCGACCGCCACATCTTCGATCCTGACCAGCCCGACACGCCAGCCGACCGGCGTCAGCAAGTTGAAGAAGATCAGCATCATGACTGTAAACGCCGCCTGACCGCCGACGAATGACAGTGCCGACGGAGCATAGGCAGCCAGGAACACAGCTGACGGCAACGCCGCCCAGAGCACGACCGGATCGTGCGCGAACAGCAGCGCGAAGAGCCCTCCGACGGCAAAGCCAAGGAGCGTCCCGGCCAATGCCTGGACGGTCGTGCGCCCGGTGGCAAGCGCATTCGACCTGAGCACCGACATCGTTCCGAGTACAACCCAGAAGGCGCGGTCCAATCCGAACAAGCGCGCCACCAGCACGGCAAGGGCGAGACCCAGGGCGGCGCGGACACTGGTGTGCATGAGTGGCGAGGTCCACGACAGATGTGTCGTCAACGTCTGCGCCACTCGGCGCAGCGCCGGCCGGAACCCCGCCTCAATCGGCGTGCCATACGGGATGCGAACGCTTCCGGGCTCGAAGTCTCGCCCGGCGACGATCGCCGCATTCGCGCCGATAGCGAGGCCGAGATACGAGAGCACGCGGAGCCGGTGGTCGTAGTCGAGGCCGTCGAGCACCGATTCCTCGGAGGCACCCGAACGAAGCTGGGCACCGGCCCAGGCGTCGAGTGCGATTCGATGGGCGGTCCTGGCCTGTTCAAGAGAGTGCAGGTCAGGGGCGGGGCCGACCTTCAAAACGTCGGCGCTGGCTTTGAAAACGGACACGACCGCCGAAGCCAGCAGATTGCCTTCTGCCAGGCACGGATTCACACCCTGGCGCTCGTCGGCCGGCGCAATCGCAAAGTACCGTGCCCGCTCGAGCTCGGTCACGAGCTGTGCCAGTGCACGGTCTCGTCGAGTCGGGCCTCCCGGTCGATAGGCGGTCTGCGTGTAAGCACTCCTGAGGCCGGCCAACGCACTGGCGGCACTTTGATGCGGCTCGGTCGCAGCGGGATTCGCGCGAGTGGTGGCGATGAGGGTGGCGAGTGAGCGCAGCGCGGCTGACGCGGCGTGGCAAAGCACGTCACGCTCATATAGGGGCCACAGGACGAGCGCTGCTGCCGTGGCAGCACAGCCGCCTATCAACCAACCCAGCATGCGTTCAGGGGCGGCGCTGGCTGGAGCCGCAACCGAAGCCGCCAGTACGAACGCCATCAGAAGCGGGACCCGCGATCCCGCCACATAACCGCCGAAGACCCCCGCGAACTCGATAGAGAAGACGACCAGCAGCGCCATGAGCGCCGCCGTCCAGGGATTCGGTGAAGCGGCGGTTCCAATCGCCACCAGCACTCCGCCCACCAGCGTCGTAACGAGGTAAGCAATGAGCCGGTTGCGAGGCCCACCCCCGAAGTTCGCGAGGACGAGCAGGCCAAAAACCGCGAATGCCGCAAACAGCGTCATCTGGGCGTTGTGCAAAACCAGCAACCCAAAGGCGAACACAAGCGGCTGCACGACCGCCACCCGGGCTGCTAGGCGCAGGTTGGCCAGATCCGGATCTGACGCGAGGGCATGCGGCAGAAGGCGGGCACGAATGCGGGCTGTCGCCATCAAAGAGCTAGGCTAGTAACGCCGTGTCGCACCTCGCTGCCACACGGTGAGGCTGGTCAACGGCCTCCTAGTCGGCGGCGGAGAGTTCTGCCTCGCTGATCGCTGACTGGAGCTGCTCCTGACCGGCGATGGCGGCGCGCCGCCTGGCGCTGAACAGCGACCCACGCGCCGGCACCACCGGTGCAAACTTCATCATCCCGTAGGGCATGGGCAGGTCGTCGTAGACCGCCTCCATTCCGCCCCTCATGAGATAAGTCTCGTGCCAGAACCCGGTCCCGCCCGAGTTCCGGACGAAGTTCTGCCACCAGAGCTGGTGCGGCTTCGATCGCGCCCAGCGTTCCAGTGACACGAAGTCCCGCCAGTACTGACGCATGCCGGCGTGTGGCGGGAAGAGCGACCAGATCATGTTCTCGTGGAGGAGAAGCCCGTCCGGTTGGGCCTCGACAGAGGCGCTGATCTTGGGGCCGAACCCGAGCAGGGTCTTGATGCCGGCCAGACGATTCACGCGCATGCCCAGGTAGATGACCACGAGGTCCGGATAGCTGCTCAAGTCGACTGTCCTCCGGGTCACTGTCGTCTTCATACTCACCTCCAGCGCTGATGATCCTCGTGGCGCGGGGACCCCGGGTCCACCGACTGTCTAGATACAGTCCACTGGCTCCGGCGCGGCTCGGCCCTCAAGCCTTGTTTACCATCAGCGCTGTTCACTGACGACCGCGGTTAATGCCTGTGCACCCACTTCACCGGCCCTGCCAGGAGCTATAGTCGCCGGGTTGAACGCTTCGCTGCAGCGTCTGATCGGATCTCTCGGGATGCTCTACGTCGTGGCCACGATTGCACCGGCGTTCTTCCTGCCTCCGCCCCCGCCTGGGGGAGCGCCGGTAGCCGAGATCGCCTCCTACTACTCCGGGCACCGCGACGCCCTCCTGGTCGCCGGTTGGTTCGGACTGCTTGCGTTCCCCTTCGGATTCGCCTTCGTCTCCGGCCTCGGCCTCATCCTGCGGGGCCCGGATACGACCTCGGCGTGGCTCGTTGTCATCGCCCTGGTCAGCATCTCGGTGACCCTGGCTGTGGCGGCGGTGCAGGGGATTCTGGCGCTGGCGGTCCCTTACGTCTCGGCCTCCGCCTCACCCGCGGAGGTCAAGCTGCTGGCGGACATCACGCAGCTGGGTTTTAGCGCGACCTTCGCGTTCGAGATCTCGTACTTCGTCGCGAGCGGGTTTCTGGCGCTACGGTCGCCCGTCATCCCTGATTGGCTCGGCTACACCGCAATGATTGCCGCCTTCCCCGCGCTGCTCGGGAGCCTTGGCGTCGTCGTAGGTTCCGGTCCACTCGCAGCAGGTGGACCGGCCACGCTCGTGGCTCTCGTTGCCGGCTTGCTGTGGTGGCTGGCCGCGAGTCTGCTCCTTCTGCTGCGGCCACGCCCCCTGGTCCGTTAGCAGGAGCATCGCCGAGTTGCCGGGGCGGTGTGATTCAGCGCCAGGAGGCGCTCCGCCGGCGCCGGTCTGGAAGCGGCTCCAGGTATATGCCGATCAGGGAGCGTGTCTGGTTATCACGCGCGTCAGGCGATCCACCACACGACTTGCGTGGCCAAGGTTCACTTCACCGATCTCTGCTCCCACCTTGTCTGCCCAGACCCGCTGCGCCTCCTGGATCGTCTGCAGCGTTCGTCGTCCTCGGGACGTGAGCCGCACCAGCTTCGACCGCTGATGGACCGGATTATCCAGGTACTCCGTCAGGCCGTCTGCTTCCAGGAGGTTGGCGATCCTCTGGACGCTCTGGCGGGTGAGGCCTAGCCTCCGCGCCACCCGGACGACGGTCGCCGGTTCGTCCGCCACGATTTCCAGCACCAGCCAGCGGGCCAGGGTCTGACCGCCGGTCGCCGCGATCGCGTCGCCCGCACGCGTGAAGTGCGCCTCGAGCTGGATCACCGGGAGGATCATCGATGTCAGGAGCTCGCCGGCTGGGGAGCGCTGCGCCGACTTGACAGCATTCTGTCGTTCTGTTACCTTAGCTATGACAACATTCTGTCATATTGGCCAGAGGAGTGAGAGGCAAAGAATTGGTGACCGACACGCGCCCCGAGGTAAGACCTTTTCGCATCGAAGTCGAGCAGCCTGCGATCGAGGACCTTCGCGAACGCCTGGGCAAGACCAGGTGGCCGGACGAGCTGCCTGGCGCAGGCTGGGACTACGGAATCCCGCTGAGCTATGTGCAGGAGCTGGCCGCCTACTGGGCCGGCGGATACGACTGGCGCGAGAACGAGGCCCGACTGAACGAGTTTCCCCAGTACACCACCACCGTCGATGGCCAGAACGTCCACTTCCTGCATGTCCAATCCAGGGAGCACAACGCCATTCCCCTGCTCCTCACGCACGGCTGGCCAGGCTCGGTGGTTGAGTTCATGAGGATCATCGGTCCACTGGTCGACCCCCGCGCCCATGGCGGCGACGCGGCAGACGCATTCCATGTCGTCGCCCCCTCGATTCCTGGATTCGGGTTCTCGGGGCCGACCACTGAGAGAGGTTGGGACGTCAAACGCATCGCCGCCGCCTTTGCGCGGCTGATGCAGCGACTCGGCTACGAGCGGTATGGAGCGCAGGGCGGCGACTGGGGCTCGGTTATCTCGCGGCAGCTTGGCTTGAGCGATTCAGGGCGCGTGATCGGAGTGCACCTGAACACGCTGAGCACCCCGCCCTCAGGGGATCCCGAGGAGATGAAACAGCTCACCGAAAGGGAGAAGAGCTACATCGATGCAGCGAACCGCTTTCGCCAGCAGGGCTCCGGCTACTTCATGATCCAGGGCAGCCGGCCCCAGACGCTGTCTTACGGACTGACCGACTCGCCCGCCGGGCTGCTGGCATGGATCGCCGAGAAGTTCCACGAGTGGAGTGACCAGCCGATCGACCGTGACCAGATGCTGACCAACATTTCCGTCTACTGGTTCACGCGCACCGCCAACTCGTCAGCGCGGCTCTATTTCGAGTTCGGCCGCTCCGGCAGCTCCTGGGGCAAGGTTGAGACGTCCACGGTTCCCACCGGCGTGGCGGTGTTCCCGGGCGAGATCGCGCCCCCCATCAGGCGCTTCGCCGAACGGTCGAACAACATCGTGCACTGGTCGGAGTTCGATCGAGGTGGACACTTCGCCGCGATGGAGCAGCCGGACGCGCTGGTCGGCGACATTCAGTCTTTCTTCCGTCTCGTCCGTTGACGTTGCGGCGAGGAGCCGCCGCGGCGTGGGCCGTTCGGAGCCGCTGTGCGCCGGGGGCGACGGCACCCCTAGAGTTGGCATGGTGAGAATCTCCCGCCACGGCCCGCGTCTGGTCCAGCTGACCCGCTATCCGGCGGTGTTCCCGATGAACTGCTACCTGGTGGTGGAGGACGACGGCCTGACCCTCGTGGACAGTACCACCGGCTCGCCCGCAAGCGAGATTGCAGCCCTGGTCGCAGAGTTGGGGCTCGAGCTTCGGCGTGTCGCGCTCACCCATGCCCATGGCGACCACGCCGGCGGTGTTGCAGGCGTGCGGGATCGCTTCCCCGACGTGGAGGTCTCAATCGGGGAGCGAGACGCACGCCTTCTTGCCGGGGACAAGAGACTGGACGAGGGCGAGCCGCAGACTCCGGTCAAGGGCTACTTCGTAAAGGTCAACTGGAAGCCGGATCGGCTGCTGAGGCCGGGCGACCGGATCGGGTCGCTGGAGGTGGTACCGTCGCCCGGGCACACTCCCGGCCACATCAGCTTCCACGACCCGCGCGACCGCACACTCATCGCGGGGGACGCCTTTCAGACGCGCGGCGGCATGGCCGTGTCCGGAGTGGTACGCCCCTTGTTCCCATTCCCGGCATTCGCCACCTGGAGCAAGCCGACCGCGCTGGCAACGGCCGAGGCGCTCCGGGAGCTCAGGCCATCCCGCCTGGCGGTCGGGCACGGCAACATGCTCCAGGACCCCGTCCCGGCGATGGACCGGGCCATCGAAACGGCGCGCCGAGCCTTTGGCTGACGCCCGGGCGCACCGTGCCGTCCGGACGATAGGCTTTGCCGGAGTGACGCCGCCGCCGGTCTCCAGCACGAGCGCCGAGTTGGCCAGGCTTTTCGAAGCGGCTTCGGTCGACGGCTACCTCTACGCTCGAGATCTGGGTTCCGGCAGCGAGATCGGTCACCGCGCCGACGACCTTGTCGTGCTGGCCTCGGTCTTTAAGCTGGCGGTCCTGCTGGAGCTCTATCGGCAGGCGGCCACTGGAACGGTCGATCTCGAAGAGAGGATCACCATCCCTGCGACGCGCCGGACGCCGGGACCCACGGGCATCTCGATGATGCGGCACGAGGTCAGCATGTCCTGGCGCGACCTCGCCCAGATGATGATCGCGGTGAGCGACAACACCGCGACCGACGTCGTGATGGAGCGGGTCGGGCTGGAGAGCATCAACGCCTTGCTGGCGCGAATCGGACTCAGTGAGACACTCCTGGTAGGGGACTGCAAGGCCGTGCTCGCGGAGTACGTGGCTGGCTGCGGCGTCCCGATCGAGAAGCTGCGCGCCGGCACTCCGATCGAGCTGGACCCTGAGGTGATGCAGCGCAACCGGGCGTTGCTTCCGACCCTTACAAGCCGCGGCACTCCCCGCCAGATCGCTCGACTTCTAGAAGTCATCTGGAGCGGCGATCTGCTCAGCAAGGCGCTTGGCGACGACATCCGCACGATCCTCATGAGCCAGGTCTGGCCGCACCGCCTCCGAAGCGGTTTCGCCGGCGACGTCAGGGTGGCCGGGAAGACCGGTTCGCTAGGCAACGTCCGGAACGAGGCCGGGATCGTGGTCTATCCGGACGGAGCGACCTACGCGGTGGCCGTCTTTACGCGCGCGCGACATTACCTGCCCCACGCGCCGGAGGCCGACGCGGCGATCGGGACCGCCGCCCTGATGGCGGTCGACACGCTCCGGGCAGCGGCGAAGACGGCCTAACGAGGAAGAAGCTGACGAGCGCGCCAGCTGGAGGAGTTCCTTGAGGTCGAGTGCCCCTCGCCCGAGTCGTGACCCTGGCCCTTCTCTCCCCCGCCAAGCGGGGGGAGTACCCGGCGAAGCCGGGGGAGGGGGGACCCCGCGAGTGCTCATAACGGAGGAACTCCACGCGTCGCACGCGGCGCTTGGCGACGACGTAGAGGTCTTCGAGGAGGCTGACCTCTGGTCACGCCCCGAAGACCTGCG
>Ga0126384_10002584_pt1 | contig 10962 bp, 10 predicted proteins | sample PanSoiMetPlot_36_FD_92543 | JGI IMG/M metagenome (GOLD analysis project Ga0126384, IMG submission 92543) | Tropical forest soil microbial communities from Panama - MetaG Plot_36 | ecosystem: Environmental > Terrestrial > Soil > Tropical forest > Bulk soil | place: Panama | collected 2016-02-17 | reverse complement strand
TCGGCGCCACCCCCGATGCCGTCGGTCGGGCCGCAGGCTGGCGCCAGATCACGTTTATTTCATGGCAGGTATTTCATGGCAGGCGCGCTGCCACCGCCAGCGCTGGGCCGGTCGATGTAACATTTTGAGACAGGATGTGAATCGCCGATCACGATTTGAACGACATTGCTGGCCACTGCTTGGGGGGACGGGGGCCGATGACGGCGGCCGGGCGTGCGGCCCGACCGCGCTGGATCCGATCCGGGATCGGCCGCGGGACCCCTGCAGGGATGCCTCCAACCCAAGATGTCGACATAGGACTGCGCCACATGCGATGCGCCAAGGTGAGGCTCAAAGTTTGCGTTGGCGCTCAGGCGCTCTGGGTGATGGCGGCGCTGTTGGCGGGCTGTGGCCCGCCCTACCTTGAGGATCAGGGGCGCAGCGCGGCGAAGGGGGCGCATGCAAGCAAGCCTAAACGCATCGATCCGGCGCTGCTCAAGGCGGCGGCGGTGCCCGATTGCGAGACGAGCGGTGGGCGCGAGGCCGGCAAGGCGAGCGCGCCATCGAGCGAGCCGCCGCGGCCGGCGCTGGCCGGCAAGGCATCGGTCGAGTTGGCGCCCGCCGCCGATAGTTCGGCCGCCGCCACCTGGGACATGACCCAGCGCATCAAGCTTGAGTACGAGCGCGAGTGCTATCGCCAGGCCGAGGCCCGCGTGCGCGCGCAGCTCGGCCGGCTGCAAGCCTCCATGGGCGACGACCGCAAGCCCGAGCGCCGCCTCGAAGACCAGTATCGTTGACCCCTGGGGCGGCCGACGCCAGCCTCTGCGCCCATGACTGCCCGGCCGGGTCGCCTCGGCCTGCGGCGAGCACCGATCCGGTACGTTCCGCTTTGCCGGCATGGCAGGACGGCGGCATCGCGCACTTTCAAAATGCCCGCGCCTGGCCTAGGCTCGCGCGGCCGAGCGCCGCCCTGGCTGCGGCACATTCATTCAACGGAGGAAACCTCCTGTGCCCGTTGCCATTCGCCAGCTGCATCCGGTGTTCGTCGGCGAAGTCGAGGGCATCGACATCCGCCGGCCGCTGTCGCGGGAGGATGTCGCCGCCATCGAGGCAGGCATGGACCGCTACGCCGTGCTGGTGTTTCACGATCAACCGGTGACCGACGACCAGCAGATTGAGTTCACGCGCAACTTCGGGGCGATCGAAAACGCGCGCGGTGGCAACGTCACCAAGGACGAGGATCGCCGGCTCGCCACCGGCATGAACGACGTCTCCAACCTCGGCAAGGATGGTAAACCGTTGGCGCGCGACAGCCGCCAACGCCTGTTCAACCTCGGCAACCTGCTGTGGCATTCCGACAGTTCGTTCCGGGCCATTCCAGCCAAGTATTCCCTGCTCTCGGCGCGGGTTGTGAACCCCAAGGGTGGCGATACGGAATTTGCCGACATGCGCGCCGCCTATGATGCGCTCGAGGAAGATAGCAAGGCCGAGATCGACGAACTGGTGTGCGAGCATTCACTGATGTATTCGCGCGGTTCGTTGGGTTTCGTCGATTACACGGACGAGGAGAAACAGCTGTTCAAACCGGTGCGCCAGCGCCTGGTTCGCCACCACCCCGTCACCGGCCGCAAGTCGCTGTTTCTCTCCTCCCACGCCGGCGCCATCATCGGCAAGCCGACGCCGGAGGCGCGCATCTTGCTCAACGACCTCAAGGAGCACGCGACCCAGCCGCGGTTTGTCTACGTGCACAAGTGGAAGGTCAACGACCTCGTCATCTGGGACAATCGGCAGACCATGCACCGCGGCCGGCGCTACGACGAAGGCCAGGCGCGCGACGTGCGCCGCACCACCGTCGCCGGCGATCGCCCAACCGTGGTGCAGGCCGCCGCTTAGGCGTCAGTGCGGTGCCACCGGCGCGGCCCGCAATGCCAGCTCCTCCTCGGCCGGCAACGGCGCAAGGTAGCGCACAACCAATTCGTCCGGCACGTCGGCCAGCCGCGGCGGCGACCAGGCCGGCGTGCGATCCTTGTCGACGATCAGGGCGCGTACCCCTTCCGTGAATTCGCCATCCTCAAACAGGCGCACCGCCAGCCGGAACTCGACCTCGAGCGCCGCCTCCAGTGATGGCAAGCCCCTGGCCTGCCTGATGGCGGCGTGCGTTAGCTTCAGGGCCTTCGGCGACTTGCGGTCGAGCCTCGCGCGCGTCTTGAGGCCCCAGTCGCCAAAGCCGCGCGCCAGCCCGGCTATGATCGCGTCAAGGTCGGGGTCGCCGAACGCCCGATCGATGTCGTGACGGTTGAGCGCCAGACCGGACTGTTCGGGTGGCGTCGCCAGGGCCTCGAGCACCGTCTCCACCGGCCCGCCGTTGCGATCGATGAGACGTGCCTTCAAGTCGTCAAGCCGGCTCGACGGCACGAGGCAATCGGCAAATCGCGCTTCGATCGCATCGGCCGCGTTCATCTCCTCACCGGTGAGGCCCAGATAGAGCCCGAGCTCGCCCGGTGCGTGTGCCAACAGCCAGGTCCCGCCCACGTCGGGGATCAGGCCGATGCCGGTCTCCGGCATGGCGAGCCGCGAGCGCTCGGTCACCACCCGGTGGCGGGCGTGCGCGGAGAGCCCGATGCCGCCGCCCATGACTATGCCGTCCTGGATCGCCACATAGGGCTTAGGGTAGCGCCCGATCAGCGCGTTGAGCCGGTACTCGTCGCGCCAGAAGCCGCGCGCGGCGCCCGAGCCCTGGTGGCGGCTGTCGTAGAGGGCGCGCACATCGCCGCCGGCGCACAGGGCCCGCTCGCCGCTACCGTCAAGGATCACAACTTCAACGGCGGCGTCGTCCTGCCAGGCGTTGAGCGCCTGCCAAATCGGCCCGATCATGGCGTGGGTCAGCGCATTGAGGGCCTGCGGGCGGTTGATGGTGATCCGCCCGGCCCTGCCCTCGCGGCGGATCAGCACTTCGCCAGTGGTTGCGCCCACGCCCGCTCCTTGACAAGCCGTTCTATACTGGGGGATTAGCCGTCCGGCTCGGCGGCGGCAACCGGTTTTGCAATCCCCACCCAGGCGTGAGGCATGGAGATGACGGTCTGGCAGAAAATCTCGGGCTTTGCGACGGCCCTCGGCGATGCCAGCGGCAATCTGTTGCACGAGCTGGCAGGCGTGTTTGGCTTCGATCGCGACAACGCGCCGGAGAAGAACGTCGCCTTCACCATCGGCGTCATCGCGCTCAGTGCCAAGATGGCCAAAGCCGACGGCGTGGTTTCGCCGCGCGAGGTCGACGCCTTCCAGCGCGTGTTTCAATTCTCGGAGGAGGAGGCCGCCAATGTCGAGCGCGTGTTCAATCTGGCCAAACAGGATACGGCCGGCTTCGAGGCCTACGCCGATCAAATCGCCGCGTTGCTGAGTGACGACCGCAGGTTGTTGCAGCACGTGCTCGAGGGGCTCCTGTTCGTTGCCGCCGCCGACGGCGCACTGCATCCCAAGGAGGACGTGTTCTTGAAGGCGGTGGCCGCCCGCTTCGGCTTCACCGAAAACGAGTATCGCTTCTTCCGCGCTCGCTTCGTGCGCGATCGCGACAATCCCTACGACGTGCTCAAGCTGTCGCCGGCGGCCAGCAATGCCGAGATTCGCGCCCAGTACCGTAAACTCGTGACCGATAACCATCCCGACAAGCTGATCGGCCGCGGCGTGCCCGCCGAATTCGTCGATCTTGCCACCCGCAAGCTCGCCGCCATCAACGCCGCCTACGACAGCATCGCTCGGGAGCGCGGGCTTTGATCGTCAAGGCCGATACAAACCTCGTCGATGAGCTCTGTCCGGCGTGCAACGTCGAGCCGCGCCGTTCCGGCATGCGCCCAGGCATTCTGCTTTTGCACTATACCGGTGTCGTGACCGCGGCCAAGGCCATCGACTGGCTGTCGCGTGCCGATAGCCAGGTCTCTTGCCACTACGTGATCGACGAGCGCGGCCGCATCGTGCAGATGGTGGCCGAGGAGCATCGCGCCTGGCATGCGGGCGTGGCGAGCTGGGCCGGCGAAACCGACATCAATTCGGCCTCGATCGGCATTGAGATCCACAATCCCGGCCACAGCCTCGGCTATCCGGATTTTCCCGAGCTGCAGCTCGCCGCCGTCGAGGCGCTGGCGCGCGACATCCAGGCTCGCCACACCATTAAGCCCGAGCGCGTGCTGGCCCACTCCGACGTCGCCCCCCGGCGCAAGATCGATCCGGGCGAGAAATTCCCGTGGGCACGGCTCGCCGCCGCCGGTGTCGGCCATTGGGTCGAGCCCACCCCGATCGACGCGGCCGAGCCCGCGGAGGACCTTTATCTCGACGCGCTTCGCCTCGCCGAAGTGCAGCGCCTCTTTGGCGCCTACGGCTATGGCCTCGAGCCGACCGGCTGTCTCGACGCCGACACCCGGTTTGTGGTCAAGGCCTTCCAGCGCCACTTCCGGCCGGCCCGCGTCGATGGTCGCCTCGACCGCTCAACCCTCGCCACGCTCGAGCGGCTGCTGGCCGCCCTGCAGCTGAGCGCGTAGCGGCGCGCCCGGTGCGGCCAGCGCCCCGGCGAGGCCCACATTTTCCACGCCGCTTCCAACGCCCCCTTCCACGGCGCCCACCATGTCGGGGCGGTAGCTTCGACCAACTCTAAAAGGTGAGTGCGTGCGCGGCGCCGGGCGCCGCTGGCCAAGGAGACCTGCGATGCTCAAAACAAAGACCGCCTATCTCGTCGTATTGTCGCTCGCCGGCCTGCCCCTGGCGGGGCCGACGCCGCTGTCGGCGGGAGAGCCGCACCACACCGTGGTGGCCGGCGATGATATCAACTGGGGTCCGGCGCCGGCCTCGCTGCCGCGCGGCGCCCAGGCGGCGATCCTGTTCGGCAATCCCGGGCAGGTGGGGCCATTCGTGCTGCGGCTCAAGTTCCCTGACGGTTTTACCGTGCCGCCCCACCGCCACTCCAAGGACGAATTCGTCACGGTGATCGCCGGCAAGTTCGCGGTCGGCACCGGTGAAAAGCTCGATCGGTCGGTGAAGCCGCTGCCGGCCGCGAGTTTTGTGCAGCTGCCGGCCGGCATGGCGCACTATGCCTGGGCGGACGGCGAAACCGTGGTTCAGATCAATGGCATCGGCCCGTTCGACATCGGCTACGTCGACGCCAAGGATGACCCGCGCACGCAGTAAGCCCCGGTTTGCCCCGTCGGGTTGAAGCGACGGTACCGGTTGGCCTCCGAACTCGGCTCAGCCAAAGAGGCGCCGCGAGGCGAGGCGGGCCCCCTCCACCAGGGCCCGCAGCTTTGCCCAAACGACGTCCTCGGCCACCCGTCCCATGCCGGCCGAGGTGTCAAAGCCGCAATCGGTACCGGCCATGACGCGCTCCGGATCGCCCGATGCGGCGGCGATGCGCTCGAGCCGATCGGCCACCACCTCCGGGTGTTCGACGTAGTTGGTGACGGTATCGATGACGCCCGCGACCAGCACTTGCTGCTTTGCCAGCGGCTGGGCTTTGAGCACCTGGTATTCGTGCGCGTGCCGCGGGTTGGCGAACGGCAGGTAGAGGCCGCCGACTTGGGCCTGGCACAAGATCGGCAGAATGTCGGCCAACGGTACGTCGCAATCGTGCGGTCCCTCGTAGTTGCCCCAGCAGACGTGGAGCCGCACCTTGGCGGGGGCAATATTGACGAGGGCGCCGTTGATGGCGCCGATCACGCGCTCAACGAAGCGCTGGAAGTCCTTGAGCGGCCTGGCGGCGAACGAGGCGTGGCGCTCGAGCGCCAGGTCGGGCGCGTCGATCTGCAGGTTGAAACCGGCGCCGACGATGGCCTCGTACTCGACGCGCAGCGCCGCGGCAATGGCCTCAAGATAGGCATCGAAGCTCAGATAGTGTTCGTTCTTGACGATCGAGGCGAGGATACCCGGCGAGGCCGCAGTCACGAAGGCGCCGGTGGCGCCCTGGCCTTGGGCGGCGTAGGCCGCCTTGAAGGTGGCGCACTCGTCGGCCAGCTCGGCCTCGCCGATATAGCTGATCGGGCCGATGCACTTGGGCAGTGCGGCAATGTTGCTGACCGCCGGCTTGTGGGCGAGCAAGCGGGCGCGCTCGGCCTTGAACTTGGGGTAGGCCTCGATATCGGCAAAGGCCGCACGCTCACCCTGCCCGCCAATGCCGCTCAGGCGGCGGCGCAGGTAGAGCACGAAGGATTCGCGCTGCTGCTCACCGTTGGAAATGATGTCGAGGCCGGCCTCGCGCTGTTTGCCGACGACCCAGCCGACGGCCGCACGGCCGGCCTCGGCCAGCGCCGCGGCATCGATCGGGTGGTCTTGCGTCCGCCGCACGAACAGCTCGGTGAGCGCTGCCGGCCGCGGAAGGCTGCCAGCGTGCGTCGTCAAGATGCGCACTTCCTCGGACATGGGATCGACCCTCGGCCAAGCCATCGCTAAGGTTGAAGCTCGACAGCGCCCCGTTGGTCAAGGCCCGGCGTCGGACGCGCCGGCATCGGCTGCCGGCCGCGGACCGGGGATCGCCGGCCGCTTCCGGCGAAAAACCCCCCGACGTCAACCGGGTTTGGGCAGGGCCGGCGCCTGGTGGCACTGCGCGGCGCCCGGGTTGCCGCATCAGCGGTGGTCTCACGACCTCGCGCGGCACGCCGCGTCGGCCAGCCGCGCGCCAACAGCGGCCGCGGCCGTTTTGGGCGCCGAAGCCGGGCGCCTTTCGTTAGCCATATGAGCTTGCCGCCAGTTCGCGCAGCTTGAATTTCTGGATCTTGCCGGAGGGCGTGCGCGGCATCTGCGGGATCAGCACCAGCCGCTCCGGCCAATAGGGCTTGGCCGTACCCTCGGCGGCGAGAAACCGCGTCAAGCTGGCCAAGCTCACGGTGGGGTTGGGCTTCGCCACAATGAAGGCGCACGCGCGCTCGCCCAGCCGCGCATCGGGCATGGCGACGACGGCGCACTCGGCCACCTCCGGGTGCCGGTAGATGAGGTTCTCGACCTCGGCGACGGGAATGTTTTCGCCGCCGCGAATGATCACGTCCTTGCTGCGGCCGACGATACGGATGTAGCCGTCGGCGTCCATGCGCGCCAGATCGCCGGTATCGAACCAGCCGTGCTGGTCGGTGGCATTGAGCTCGGGCCGTTTCAGGTAGCCGATGAAATGGGTAATGCCGCGCGCCTGCAGGTGCCCGACGGTGTCGGCCGGCAGCGGCGTGCCGTGGTCGTCGACGATCCTCACTTCGCTGCCGGGCAGCGCCCGACCATCGGTCTCGACCACCTTTACCGCCGGATCGCGCTTGCGCGTGATGGTCAGCCCGGCGTTCTCCGTCATGCCCCAGCAGGACAAGACGTCGAGCCCGACGTCCGCTCTTGCCCGCTCGATCAGCACCCGCGGGATCGGTGCGCCGGCGCACACCCAGGTGGCGAGCGTGCGGCGCATGCGCGCCCGCGCCTCCGCCGGCAGCTCCAGCAGGTCGGAAAGGAACGGCGTCGAGCCCATGCTGAAGGTCGCGCCCTCGCGCTCGATCAGCACTGCCGCCTGGGGCGCCGACCAGTGGTCGAGCGCCACGGTCTTGGTGTGCAGCACGATCGGCATCAGCATGCCGTAGAGAAATCCGGTCTGGTGGGCGTAGGGTGAACCCATGAACACCACGTCGGTATGATCGAGCGGAATATCGGCGATGAACGCGGCGGCGGCGGCGAGCACGGTATTGGCGGTGTGCAGCACGGCCTTGGGTTCGCCCGAGGTGCCCGACGTGTAGATCAGTTCGACCACGTCGTTGGGGGTCGGGTGCTCGGCGGCAAGCCTCGCCTTCTCCGCCGGCGTCAAGGCCGGGCGGTCGAGGAGGGCACGCGCGAAGTCATGATCGCCATCGCCGCCGACCACAAAGGTGTGCGCCAAATTCGGCAGCTCGGGGCGGATCTCATCGAGCATTGCCCAATGATCGAAGCCGCGCCAGAGCCGGGGAATGACCACCACCTTGGCCGCGCCGAAGCCCAGCATGAAGCGCAACTCGCGCTGCCGGAAGATCGGCATCAGCGGATTGGCGATGGCGCCGATGCGGTTGGCGGCGTAGGTGAGCGCAATGAACTCCCACCAGTTCGGCAGCTGGAAGGCGACCACATCGCCCTTGCCGATGCCGCGCTCTTTCAGCCCCTGCGCCACCTTGTCGACGCGCTCGCCGAGTTCGGCGTAGCTGAGGCGAAGCTCGGCGCCGAGCGCGCTGTTCCAGCCGACGAAGGCGGTGCGATCGGAATGCGTGCGCACGGCATGATCGAGGTCGTCGATCGGCAGGCGGCCGGGCCAAAGCGCCGAGTCCGCCGCGATCCGGCTTGGCGGCAGCCGCACCTGTGGTGCCATGACCCACTCCTGTTCTCGACCCCTGCCGCGCCTGATCGCCGCTCAGCCGGCCATGGTCAGGCCGCCGCTCACGCTCAGGATCTGCCCCGTCACGTAGTCGCTGGTCGGGCCGGCGAAGTAGAGGATCGCCCCGGCGATGTCTTCGGGGGTGGCGAGGCGGCGGAACGGGATCGCGCGCATGAGAGCTTCGCGCATGCGCTCCGGGTTGGCGTGGAACAGCGGCGTATCGGTCGGGCCGGGACAGACGCAGTTGACGGTGATCTTGTGTCGGGCACCCTCGCGGGCCAGCGACTTGGTGAAACCGATAATGCCGCCCTTGGCCGCCGCATAGGGTGTCTCGCCCAGGCTGCCGACGCGGCCGGCATCGCTGGCAACGAAGACGACCTTGCCGCCACCATGGTCGATCATGGCCGGAAACAGGGCGCGCGTCAGCCGCAACGGGCCGATCAGGTTGATGCCCAGCACCTTGTCGATGAAGGCCTGATCGGCTTCGATGAAGGGCTGCGTCCGGTCCCAGCCCGCGGCATTGACCAACACGTCGATCCGGCCGGCGGTCCGCGCCAGGGCCTCGCTGGCGCAGGCCGCGACGCTGGCACCATCGGTAAGCTCCAGGCTGATGAAGTCGACGGCGCCGCCGCCGCTGAGCGCGATCGTCTCCTGGGCCCCGGCCGCATTGACGTCGCACAACAGCACGCGCGCCCCCGCCGCGGCCAGCATCAGCACCGTGGCCCTACCGATGCCGGAGGCGCCGCCGGTCATCACCACCGTTTTGTGTTTGAGCAGCATGTGGTCTCCTTCCGCGGGTTTAACGCCGGTTTTCTCACGGGGCTCGGGGCCGCTGGCGGCAACGCCGGGGCGGACGCCCAGTCGGCCGCTAGCGGCCGGCGCCGGCCAGGAATTGGTGAATGCGCCGCTGCGTTTCCTCCGTTGCCAACAAGCGCCCGGTCCATTCCGTCTCCGCCGCAAAGCCGTTGCGTTCCGGATCGCGCGCCAGGCGCATGCACACCTTGGCCGCCGCCAAGCTGAGCGGCGGCAGCCCGGCGAGGCGCGTCGCGATCGCCTTGGCCTCGGCGGCAAGCGCGCTGCGCGGCACCGCCCATTGCACCATGCCGAGCTCGCGCGCGGTGGCGCCGTCGACCCGTTCGCCGGTGAGCAGCAGGCGTGCGGCGATACCCGGGCCGGCGATCCAGGTCAGGCGCTGCGTGCCGCCGCCGCCCGGCAACAGGCCGAGCCCGACCTCCGGCAACCCGAGCCTGGCCTCGTGAGCGGCGATGCGCAGATCGCAGCCGAGCGCCAGCTCGAAGCCACCGCCCATGGCGGCGCCGCCGATTTCGGCGAGGCTGACCTGGGGCAGGCAGCTGATGCGTTCAAACAAGGCTTGGAACGGTCGCGTCACCTTGGCGGCGGCCGCAAGCTTGTCGTCGCTGGCAAAGTGGCTCGCAATCTCGTTGAGGTCGGCGCCGGCCGAAAACGTGCGCCCGGCGCTGCGGATGTGCAGCACGCGCCAATCCCGCCGCGTCGCCAGGCCATCGAGGATGCCGTTGAAGGCGGCAAACATGTCGGCATTGAAGGCATTGACCGGCGGCCGGTTGAGGGTGGCGGTGGCGATGCCATCGGCCACCTTGAGGCCTATGATGTCGGCGTCGATCTCAGCCATGGCTGTCAGCCATCCCGGGTTTGGCGCGCGGCCGGCGGCATCAGGCCCCGCCCAGGCTGCGGCTGATGACAAGGCGCTGGATGTCGTTGGTGCCCTCGTAGATTTTGGCCCCGCGCACGCCGCGATAGATGCGCTCGACCTCGAATTCCTGCATGTAGCCGGCACCGCCCAGGGTCTGGATGGCATCCGAACAGACCCGCTCGGCGGTCTCGGAGGCCACCAGCTTTGCCATCGAGGCCTCCACCAGGCACGGCTGTCCCGCATCCTTGAGGGCGGCGGCGTGCAAGGTCAGCTGCCGCGCCGCCTCCAGGCTGGCGGCCATGTCGGCGAGGCGGAACGACACCGCCTGGTGCTCGAAGATGGTCTTGCCGAAGGCTCGGCGCTCGTGCGCGTAGTTGACGGCGATGTCGAGCGCCGCGCGCGCCATGCCGACGCTTTGCGAGGCAATGCCGATGCGGCCGCCTTCCAGGTTGGCAAGCGCGATGCGATAGCCCTGGCCCTCCTCACCCAGCCGATCCGCAACCGGGACCTTGACCTCATCGAACGCGATCTCGCAGGTGTCGGAGGCATTCTGGCCCATCTTTTTCTCGATCCGGGTCACCCGATAGCCGGGAGCCTTGGTATCGACGATGAAGGCCGAGATGCCGCGCTTGCCGGCATCGGGGTTGGTCACCGCAATGACCAGCGCGATGTCGGCGGTGGCGCCGCTGGTGATGAACTGCTTGACGCCCGATAGCAGGTAGTGCTCGCCCTTGCGCCTGGCCGAAGTCTTGATGGCGGCGGCGTCGGAACCACCTTGCGGCTCGGTCAGGCAGAAGGCGCTGAGCTTGCGGCCGGTCGCCAGATCGCGCACGTAGCGCTGCTTTTGTGGCTCGCTGCCGTAGCTGAGGATCGGCATGACGCCGACCGAGTTGTGGCCGCTCACCACGGTGGCAAGCGCGCCGTCGCCGGCGGCGATTTCCTGCAGGGCCAGCGAGTAGGCAAC
>Ga0126384_10002583_pt1 | contig 10962 bp, 11 predicted proteins | sample PanSoiMetPlot_36_FD_92543 | JGI IMG/M metagenome (GOLD analysis project Ga0126384, IMG submission 92543) | Tropical forest soil microbial communities from Panama - MetaG Plot_36 | ecosystem: Environmental > Terrestrial > Soil > Tropical forest > Bulk soil | place: Panama | collected 2016-02-17 | reverse complement strand
GCGGAGTCTTCGATCCACCTCATCCTGAGGAGCGAGGCCGAAGGCCTCGCGTCTCGAAGGATGAGGTGGCCGAGGTGGCCGCCCGCGTCCTTCGAGACGCCGCGCTTCGCGCGGCTCCTCAGGATGAGGGCGGATCAAAATCGTGCTGTGTGATTATCTCGCGACCGCCTTCACAAATTCCCCGTCGTAATACGCCGCCGGCGGCCGCGCGGCGCCCTTGAGGTCGCCGGATGCGATCAGCGTGTCGCGCACGCGTTCGACCGCGGCGTCGGTGATCGAGCCGTCGTTGACGAATGCCTTGATCTGCATGCACACGTCCCAGGTCTTGAGGGCGTCGTCGACGCTCGACTTCGAAGCCTTCGCGAGCATTTCCGACACCTCGACCTTGTTGGCCGGATCGGACATGTAGCGTACCGCCTTGTTATGCGCGCGGATGAATGCCGTGAGCTGATTCTGGTTCGCGCGCGCCCAGGCCTCATTGACGTGCCATATCATCATCGGAAACTCGCCCAGATAGGGCGCGACCGGACCGAGGTCGGTCCAGCCGTCCTCGATCGCCTTGAAGCTCTGCGGCGTCGACAGCACGGTGGCGTCGATCGCGCCGGCGACGAGGGCGGCGAGGCGCGCCGCGGTCGAGCCCGAGAACATCAGGTCGACGTCCTTGGCCGGGTCGAGGCCGAAGTGCTTGGCCACGGCGGCCCACCACAGATTGGTGATGTCACCCGGCCCGCCGGTCATGACCTTCTTGCCGCGCAGGTCGGCGACCGTCTTGATGTTCTTCGCCCCGATCAGGCTGTGGGTGCCGACCGCGAGGCTGTTGAGAAAGATCTTCACGTTGGCGCCGCCGCCGATCCCGCGGATGGTGTCAACCATCGACGAGCTGCCGATCTCGGCGCTGCCGGCCGCGACCTGCTGCAGCGAGCGGGCGCTCGCGCCGGCGCTGATGAAGTCGACCTTGACGCCCTCGGCGGCGAAGAATCCCTTCTCGTCGGCAACGATCGCGGGCCAGATCGATACGCTGATGCCGATGATCGCCGCCGTGACGGGGGTCTCGGCCCGCGTCGACGCGGTCGGCAGGCTGGCGAGCAGCGCAAGACCGGCGGCGCCAGCGAGCCTGCGCCGGCGCGATGCCGACCAATCAAACGTTGCATTCATCGCCCATCTCCCTGGCTCGAGGTCGGATCGGGCGCGGAGCCTGCGGCGCCTCGGCCGAAAAGGCAAATCCGACGCCATGGTGTGACATCGGGCAATCCGCGGTGCGCCGCCGGTCTTGAACCGGCCCCCAGTTCGGACTAGTTATCTTGAGCAATCTCAATGGGGTGTCCGGTGCGAGCCGGGCTGAGAGGCGATCGCCAACCCATCGAACCTGATCCGGATCATGCCGGCGGAGGGAGTTTGGGATGCATGCGCCTCGCGAGCTTCCCGTCATTGCGGCAGACATCCTGGCGCGCGTCCGCGCGCGCCGGCCGCGCGTTCACTGCATCACCAACGCGGTCGCGCAGCAGTTCACCGCCAACATGCTGCTGGCCACGAACGCGGTGCCGTCGATGACCACCGACCCCGCCGAGGTCGCTGATTTCGTCGCGCGCGCCGATGCGCTCCTGGTCAATCTCGGGACGCTCGATGCCGAGCGGCACGCCGCGATCGATCTCGCGCTCACGGCGGCGGGCGAGCGCGTGCCGTGGGCGCTCGACCCGGTGTTCGTCGATCGCTCGGCGACGCGGGCGGCGTTGGCGTCCGCGCTCGCAGCCCGACGTCCGCGTGTGATCCGGCTCAACCGGGCGGAATTCGCGACGCTCGCCGGCGTCGAGGGAGGGGCCGGTGCGGGCGGCGACGTGCTCGCGCGCTATGCGCAGCGCCAGGGCACCGTGATCGGGCTGACCGGCGATCGCGACAGTGTGACCGACGGCAAACGCACTGTCGCGATCGAGAACGGCGATCCGCTGATGGCCAAGGTGACCGCGATGGGCTGTGCGGCGTCGGCGCTCGTCGCCGCCTGCCTCGCGGTCGAGGCGGACGCCTGGCGCGCGACCGCCGCGGGCCTGATCGTGATCGGCGTCGCGGGCGAGGTCGCGGCGCTGGCCGCCCACGGGCCCGGCACATTCGCGGCTGCGATCATCGATGCGCTGCACGGGCTCGACGAGGCGACAATCCTGGCGCGGGCGAGGCTTGCCATATGAGCTTTACGGATCCGGAGAAGCGGCTCACGGTCGACCTGCGCGTCTACGCTATCGTCGATCCCGAGCACGCCGGCGGCCATGCGCTGCCCGACCTCGCCCGCATGGTGGCGGCGGGCGGCGCGACGCTGGTGCAGCTGCGCGACAAGGTCCACGACACCGCCGCCATGATCGCACTTGCCCGTGCCATCAAGGCGGCGCTGCCCCCCGACGTGCCGCTCATCGTCAACGATCGCGTCGACGTCGCGCGCGATGCCGGCGCCGACGGCGTGCATCTCGGCCAGGAGGACATGGCTGTGGCGCAGGCGCGAGACATTCTCGGCCCGGTGCCGTTCATCGGCCTGTCGATCAAGACGGTCGTGCAGGCGCAGGCGGCGCCGCTCGGCATTCTCGACTATGTGGGAATCGGCGGGGTGTTCGGCACCGTCTCGAAGAACAACACGAGCAAGCCGATCGGGCCGGACGGGCTCGCCCGCATCGTCAGGGTCTTTCGCGACCGTATCGGCAACTTCCCCATGTGCGGAATCGCCGGCATCACGGCGGCGAATGCCGCGCAGGTGATCGCGGCGGGCGTCGACGGCGTCTCGGTGATCTCGGCACTCTCGCGTGCGCCGGATCCGACCGCGGCGGCGCGCGAACTCCGCGCCGTGGTCGACGCGGCGCTGGAAAAATACGCGCCGACGCCGCCCGCGGTCGGCGCGGCGGGGCATTCGGTGGGGAATGCATGATGGGCATCCTCGTAGGATGGGTTGAGCGAAGCGAAACCCATCGGCTGCGTCACCACTTGGCGGATTCAGCCGGTGGGTTACGGCGCTGCGCGCCTGACCCACCCTGCGAATCAGCAAAAGCGTCATCGTCATGACCCCCGTCGCGCTCACCATTGCGGGTTCGGACTCGAGCGGCGGCGCCGGCATTCAGGCCGATCTCAAGACCTTCGCGGCGCTGGGCGTCTATGGCGCCTCGGCGATCACGGCGCTCACGGCACAAAATACCCGCGGCGTCGCCGCGATCCACGACGTGCCGCCCGACTTCATCACGGCGCAGATCGATGCGGTGTTCTCCGACCTTGCGGTCGGCGCGGTGAAGATCGGCATGCTGGCGCGCACCGGGGTGATCGAAGCGGTGGCGGCGGCGCTCGACAGGTGGAAGGCGAACAACGTCGTGCTCGATCCCGTCATGGTGGCGACCTCGGGCGACCGGCTGCTCGTGCCCGACGCGATCGATGCGTTGAAGCGCATTCTCATCCCGCGCGCGCGCGTCGTGACGCCCAATCTGCCGGAGGCCGCGGCGCTGCTCGACACCGGCATCGCGGCCGACGAGCGCGAGATGGAGGCGCAGGCGGCTGGAATTCTCGCGCTCGGTGCCCGGGCGGTGCTGATCAAGGGCGGCCATGGCGCGGACGCCATGAGCGTGGACCTGCTGTTCGACGGGCCGACGGTCACGCGCTATGCCGCCAAGCGCATCCCGACGCACAACACCCACGGGACCGGCTGCACCCTGTCGTCGGCGATCGCGGCCGGGCTCGCCAAGGGGCAGGAGCTCGCGCACGCGGCGCGCATCGCCAAGGCCTACGTCACGGACGCGATCGCGGGCGCGGACCGGCTCGCCGTCGGGCAGGGACAGGGACCGATTCATCACTTCCATGCCGTGTGGCCGTCATCCTGAAGGAGGCAACCATGCCGACCGCAAATCGCCGAACGCTGTTGCGCGGCACGGGTCTCGCGCTCGCTGGCGCGGTCGCGGCGCCCGCGGTCGCGCGGGGAGAGACGCTGCGCTGGCGCATGGTCACGTCGTGGCCGAAACGGCTGCCGGGGCCCGGCCTCTCGGCGGAGCGCATCGCCGAGCGGATCGCGACGCTGTCGGGCGGGCGGCTGCAGATCACCGTGCATGCGGCCGGCGAGCTGGTGCCGGCCTTCGAGGTGCTCGATGCGGTCGGCGGCAGCGTCGCCGAGATGGGCCACACGGCGGCATTCTACTGGCAGGGCAAGCAGCCGGCCGCGGCCTACTACACGACGGTGCCGTTCGGCCTGACCCCGATGGAGCACGTCGCCTGGGTCGATGCCGGCGGCGGCCAGGCGCTGTGGGACGAGCTCTATGCGCCGTTCGGCGCGAAGCCGTTCATGGGCGGCAATACGGGTGTGTGCATGGGCGGCTGGTTTCGCCGGGAGCTGAAGGGCCTCGACGACCTCAAGGGCCTCAAGGTCCGCTCGCTCGGGCTCGGCGGCGAGGTGTTTCGCCGCCTCGGGGCGACGCCGCAGACCACGCCGCCGGGCGAGATCCTCACCAGCCTGCAGTCGGGCGTGCTCGACGCGGCCGAGTTCGTCGGCCCCGGCACCGACATCGCGCTCGGCCTCTATCGGGTCGCGCCCAACTATTACGGTCCTGGCTTCAACAAACCGAACGGCACCGGCGAGTGCCTGGTCAACCGGAAGGCCTGGGACGCGCTCGACGGCGAGACCAAAGCGATCATCACCCATGCCTGCGCGGCCGAGGCCTCGTTCGCGCTGTCCGAGATGGACCGTCTCAATGCCGAGGCCTTGGCGGCGCTGACGCAGCAGCACAACGTCAAGCTCCGGCGTTTCCCGGACGACATGATCGCGGCCGCGCGCCGTCACGCCACCGACGTTCTGGCCGAGCTCGGGACCAAGAGCGACATCGCGCTGCGGATCACGCAGTCATACGCCGCCTTCCGCAGCCGCACCGCCGAATGGTCGCGGGTGTCGCTCAAGGCGGTGCTGGACGCGCGGGAAGGGTAGGCCCGTCATTGCGAGGTGGCCACCGATCTCGGGTCTACTCTAGATCGGCGCTATTGATGTGCAAGTCGGGCAAGCTCGGCTTGCATGGCCGCCGAAGCAATCTCCGCCACACATGCATGCGCAAGTGAAGAGAGATTGCTTCGCTTCCGCCTTCGCGCTCCGCGCTACGGCGGACTTGAAACCCGACGTAGCTCGCAACGCGAGCGTAGGCGGGTCGCTCGCAATGACAGCGAACGTCACATCTTGAACTTGATGATCTTCTGCTGCTGCTCGCCGAGGCCCTCGATGCCGAGGCGCACCACGTCGCCGGCCTTGAGGAATTTCGGCTCCGGCTTCATGCCGAGCGCGACGCCGGGCGGCGTGCCCGTGACGATCACGTCGCCGGGCTCCAGCACCATGAACTGCGAGCAGTACCAGACGAGGTGCGCGCAGTCGAAGATCATGGTCTTGGTCGAGCCCTTCTGCCGGCCCTCGCCGTTGACGGTGAGCCACATGGCCAGGTTCTGCGGGTTCTTGACCTCGTCCCTGGTCACGAGCCAGGGGCCGAGCGGGCCGAAGGTCTCGCAGGCCTTGCCCTTCACCCACTGACCGGAGCGCTCGATCTGGAAGACGCGCTCGGACACGTCGTTGGCGAGGCAATAGCCCGCAACCGCGTCCAGCGCCTTGGATTTCGCGAGGTAGCGCGCACGCGTCCCGATCACGATGCCGAGCTCGACCTCGTAGTCGAGCTTGCTCGAGTCCTTGGGGATCATGGTGTCGTCGTTCGGCCCGCAGACGCAGGACGGCGCCTTGTTGAAGATGATCGGCTCCTTCGGGATCGGCATGCCGGCCTCGGCCGCATGGTCCGCATAGTTGAGCCCGATGGCGATGAAGTTGCCGACCCGTCCGACGCACGGGCCGATGCGCGGCTTGCCCTTGACGATCGGGAGCCTGCCGCCTGCTGCCTTCTTGATCCTGGCGAGGCCCTTCGGCGACAGGGCGTCGCCGGCGAGGTCGGGCACCACCTTTGAGAGGTCGCGGATCTGGCCTTCGGCGTCGATGATTCCTGGCTTTTCGCGGCCGGGCGGGCCGAAGCGAAGGAGCTTCATGTCGGTATCCTCGTTTCGTTATTTGCAGCAGTTGGCAGGGCGACGCGCATCATGCGTCCGACGGAGAGGTGGGACAAGCGGGTCAGAACGCGCCCGGGAACATGCCGCCGTCGATCAGCAGGTTCTGTCCGGTGATGTAGCCGGCCGGGGACGAGCACAGGAACGCACAGGCGGCGCCGAACTCGTCCGCCGTGCCGAAGCGCCTGGCCGGAATCGCGGCGGCGCGTGCGGCTGCGACCTGGTCGACCGGGGCGCCCTGCTTCTTGGCGGTGGCCTCGATGTTCGAGCGCAGGCGGTCGGTGTCGAAGGCGCCCGGCAGCAGGCAATTGATGGTGACGTTCGCGCCCGCCACCGAGCGCGCGACGCCGGCCATGAAGGCGGTGAGCCCAGCGCGCGCCCCGGAGGAGAGGTCGAGCCCGACCAGCGGCATCTTCACCGAGCCCGACGTGATGTTGACGATGCGACCGAACTTCCGCTTCACCATCGGGTCGATCGCCCGCTGGGTGAGTTCGATCGCCACCACCATGTTGGCGGTGACGCCATCGAGCATCTTCTGGCGGTCGAGCTCGCGAAAATCACGGAACGGCGGGCCCGCATTGTTATTGACGAGGATGTCAGGCTCCGGGCAGGCGGCGAACAGGGCGTTCTGGCCGTCCGGCGTCGCGACGTCGGCGGCGACCGGAGTGATCTTTGCGCCGGTTGCCTTGCGCATCTCGGCCGCAACCGCCTCGAGGCGCTCGCGGCTGAGCCCGTTGAGCACGACCTCGCAGCCGGCCTCGGCAAGCCGTTGCGCGCAGGCGCGGCCGAGGCCGCGGCTCGAGGCGCAGACGATGGCCTTGCGGCCGGCGATGCCGAGATCCATGGGCACTCCTCCGGCGCCCGTCGGGATCGATTGCTGGCTGGCGCGGGCGTCAGGTTCCTTTGGCCGTGCAGAACCGCCCTGTCAACGCCCCTTGCGGGCGCTAGCGCCGCGAACCCGGGGCCGCGCCGGGAGACATGCCGACCATCGCGGTTACACGGTCTGGCCGTCCTCGATGATGTCGTCCTCGGCGACGCTCATGGCGTTGCCGCGCCAGACGAACTCGGTGCCGACGAGACCGTCGAGCCAGACAATTGGCAGCAGCAGGTCGCGCAGCGCGCCCAGAACCGGCGAGAGCGGCGACAGGTGCCAGCCGGCCGTCCACGCGAGCGCCATCTCGGCGCCGTACCACAGGGCCAGAAACACGCCGAGGCTCGGCGCGACCGGCAAGCCGCAGCCCTCGGCCGCGAGCGCGAGCGCGAGCAGGGGCAGCAGGGCCCCCGACAGGATCTCGGGCAGAAAGAGCCGGGGGAACGAGGCGTGGCGCAGCCGCGCCCAGCGTGTCTGCCGGCGCCACACCTCGGTCAGGCTGCGGCGGCCGAGCGGCTGGGCAAAGGGCGCATCGACCAGATGCACCTCGAGGCCGAGGCCGCGAACCAGCTTGGTGGCGGCCGCGTCCTCGGCCACCTCGCCGCCGAGCGCGCTGATGCCGCCCCCCGCCTCGAGGTCGACACGCCGCCACAACATGGTCTTGCCCTGGGCGAAACCGTTGCCGAGCGTGTCGGAAAAATACTGCCAGCGCGCCTGATAGGTGTTGAGGAACGCGCATTCGAGCCCGGCCCAGAAATTCTCCGGCCGCGAGCCGATCGGCGGCGCGCAGATGAGGCCGCAGTCCGGCTGCCACGCCGCGAGCAGGCGCTGGATGTAGTCGGGCGGCATCAGGACATTGCTGTCGGCGATCGCGATCCAGTCGTGCGCGGCCGCCTCCCAGCCCTTCACGCAGTTGTTGAGCTTGGGATTGACGCTCACCCGGTCGTCGCCGACGAGCAGCCTGGCGGCGGTTCCGGGATGGGCGGCGATCAGCGCCTGCACCAGCGGCACGACCGGGTCGCGCCGATTCGCAACGCAGAAGACGATCTCGTAGCGCGGGTAGTCGAGCGCGAACGAGGAGGCGAGCGTGTCCTCGACGAAATTGTCGACGCCGCACACCGGGCGGACGATGGTGACGGGTGGCGAATCGGGCGAGGCTGCCAGCGATACGCGCGGCCGGCAACGCACGGTCGCGATCAGGATGCTGACGAGGTGGATGAAAGTGGCGATGGCGCAGAACGCGAACGCCGCCGAGAGCAGAATCGTCATTCGAACGAGACTATTCAGTCGCAATGACACAGCGATGACGCAACGTTAACCAACCATCCACAAATCGCGGTGCGGCGGCACCGCGCAATGTCATCGAACCGCAACACGGATCAGTCAGACACTCGCCATGAACGCGAATGAGGTCGCCACGTCGTGACGGCGGAGAACGGTATTCGTCAGTTTCGCACGCTGTTCATCTCCGATGTCCACCTCGGCACGCGCGGCTGCCAGGCCGAACGGCTGCTCGATTTCCTGCGCTGGCACGACGCCGACACCATCTACCTCGTCGGCGACATCGTCGATGGCTGGCAACTGCGCTCCGGCTGGTACTGGCCGCAGAGCCACAACGACGTGGTGCAAAAGCTGCTGCGCAAGGCGCGCAAGGGTGCGCGCATCATCTATGTGCCGGGCAATCACGACGAGTTCCTGCGCGACTATTTCGGCACCCATTTCGGCGGCATCGAGGTGGCGGACAGCGCGATCCACAAATCGGCCGACGGCCTGCGCTATCTCGTCATCCACGGCGACCATTTCGACCTCGTGGTCACCCAGGCACGCTGGCTCGCGCTCTTGGGCGACAAGGCCTACGAGTTCGCGATCATCGCCAATCGCCTGTTCAACGCGGTGCGCCGCCGCCTGGGCTTCGGCTACTGGTCGCTGTCGAAATGGGCAAAGCTCAAGGTGAAGAACGCCGTGAGCTATATCGGTGAGTTCGAGAAGACCCTGGTCGCCGAGGCCAAGCGCCACGATGTCGACGGCGTCATCTGTGGCCACATCCATCTCGCCGCGATCCACCGCGATTTCGGCATCCGCTACGTCAATTGCGGCGACTGGGTGGAAAGCTGCACCGCGATTGGCGAGCACGCCGACGGGCATTTCGAGATCGTCACCTGGACGCAGATCTCGCAGGACCGGGAGCCCGAGGAAGAGGACGCGACCATCGCGATCCGGGCCGCCTAATTCACGACCGACCGGAGCCGCGACACACGGGGCGACGCGGATCAAGCCGTTCGGCATCTATACGCTGGTACGGTCTCGCCGCCGGCACGACGGTGCCGGCCTGCTCGATCGTCACGCGGCCCGAGGCGGTCGCCCCCTTCGCCCTTGCGGCGCGCTGTCCGCCGGGTCTACGCTTGGCGCGATGAGCGACCGGCCCGAGCAACCGTTGCCCACCGCCGCCGACGTCGACGCTGCGGCCGCGCGCCTGCGCGGGATCGCGTTGCGCACGCCGCTGATCGCCTCGCCGGTGCTCGATGCCGTCACGGGCGGGCGCGTGTTTCTCAAGGCCGAGACGCTGCAGCGCACCGGCTCGTTCAAGTTCCGCGGCGCCTATAACAAGCTGTCGGTGCTGCCCGAGGGCGGGCGCGCGGGCGGCGTCGTCGCGTTCTCGTCGGGCAATCATGCACAGGGCGTGGCGGCGGCTGCCCAGCTGCTGTCGATTCCGGCCGTCATCGTCATGCCGTCGGACGCCCCGCGCCCCAAGCGCGAGCGCACCGCCCAGCTCGGGGCCGAGGTGGTGCTTTATGACCGCGCGCGCGACGATCGCGAAGCGATCGCGCGCGGTATCGCCGAGCAGCGCCATGCCGTGCTGGTGCCGCCCTATGACGATCCGCTGATCATCGCCGGTCAGGGCACGACCGGCCGCGAGATCGTCGAAGACCTCGCGGCGCTCGGGCTTGCGCCCGATGTCGTGATCGTAAATGCGTCAGGTGGCGGCCTCACGGCCGGCGTCGCGCTTGCCGTCAAGGCGCGGGTGCCGGCCGCGCAGGTCGTCACCGCCGAGCCGGCCGGCTTCGACGACCATGCCCGCTCGTTCGCGACCGGCCGCCGCGAGCGCAACGCGGCGCTGACCGGCACGATCTGCGATGCGCTGATGGCGCAGTCGCCCGGCCGCATCACCTTCGAGATCAACCGCGAGCTGGTCGGCGCCGGGGTCGCGGCGACCGATGAGGAAGTCGGCCGCGCGGTCGGCTTCGCATTCCGCGAGCTCAAGCTCGTGGTCGAGCCGGGCGGTGCGGTCGCGTTGGCGGCGCTGCTCGCCGGCAAGATCGACGTGCGCGGCCGCATCGCGGTCGCGGTGCTGTCGGGCGGCAACGTCGATCCGGAGCTGTTTTCCCGCCTGGTGGCATGACCGCGATGACGACCTACGAAGGCAGGCGCACCATCGACGGCCTGGTCGTGACGGCCGATGGCAGGCCGCTCGACGAGCACTATGAGGTCAATCGCTTCACCAGCTATGGCTTCGAATGGACCTACGAGGGCGACAGCCCGCAGCAGCTCGCGCTTGCGATCCTCTACGACCACCTCGGCGACAAGGTGCGCGCGGTACGCCTGTCCGCGCCGTTCATGAAGGCGGTGATCGCCAACTTCGACAATGACTGGACGCTGCGATCCGGCGACATCGAAGCTTTCATCGGAGAGACCGAGAAGAACCTGACGCGACACGGATAGGCTGTGGGGAGGCAAGCGATGATCGGCCAACGGCAAATCGACTTTCGCGAGGAGTACCGCTCCCGCATCGTCGGATGGTACGACGGCTACTTCCACATCGCCATCATCTACGCCATGGGCGCGGCGGTGTTCTATATCTACATCGCGCACATCCACGACGTGACGGCGCTGGAGTGGCTCACGGTGCCGCTCGCCTTCCTGTTCACCAACCTGTTCGAGTGGGCGGTGCACAGATTTGTCATGCACCGCCCGGTGAACATCAAGGGATTGCGCGCGATCTATGAGCGTCACACGCTCAATCATCATCAGTTCTTCACCGACGATGAGATGCG
>Ga0126384_10002582_pt1 | contig 10964 bp, 10 predicted proteins | sample PanSoiMetPlot_36_FD_92543 | JGI IMG/M metagenome (GOLD analysis project Ga0126384, IMG submission 92543) | Tropical forest soil microbial communities from Panama - MetaG Plot_36 | ecosystem: Environmental > Terrestrial > Soil > Tropical forest > Bulk soil | place: Panama | collected 2016-02-17 | reverse complement strand
GAGGGGAGCGGGAGGCTTGCCGAGGTAGTCGAAGTAGGTGTTCTGTGTCTGGCCGGGCAGGTAGTCCTCGAGATTGACGCCGTTCGGCCCTTTGGCATAGGGCTCGAGATTCTCGAAGAGGCCAGAGGCGGCGAGCTGGGGCACCGCTTCGCCGATCACGTGAAAGGCCGCGGGCGCCGTCTTGGTCGCCGCGGCCGCGCGGATCTTGGCGAGGGCCTCGAAATAGTCGCCCTGGAAGGTGCCCTCGATGCGGTACTTCGCCTGCGACTCGTTGAAGCGCTTGATGTGCGCTTCCGTCACCTCGCGATTCGTCCCGCCGAAGGAGTACCAGAACTGCGCCACGATGGGGCCCTGCGCCGCGGCGGGCGCGGCCGCTCCCAGGAGCCCTGCGATCAGGACCAGCGCGAGCGCTCGTCGCATCGTCTCTCTCCTCCGGCCTCGGGTGTTCGTGCGGGCGGCCATCGCGCGGCCGCGGTGAGCAGCGGGATTATAGCGCGGGCTTCATGACGACAACGTTGCCGCTTCCGTGAATTGACGACCGCGGCGCCGCCCGCTATTGTGGCCCGGCCATGCTCCGGACCACGCTCGCGGGCAGCCTGCCCAAACCTTCCTGGCTCGCCGATCCGAGCCATCAGCTCTTCGCCCCGTGGGTGGCGCCGGCCGACCGGCGGCGCGAGGCCCAGGACGACGCCGTGCGCCTCGCCCTGTCGGATCAGGAGGAGGTGGGCATCGACATCGTGAGCGATGGCGAGCAGCGCCGGCGACACTACATCTGGGGATTCCTCGACGGGCTCACGGGGACGGACACCGAGCAGCTCGGCAGCAAGCGCATCCGCGGCGGCCGCTACGTGGCGGAGCAGGCGGTGGCGCGCATCGTGGGCGAGGTGACCTGGCAGGGGCCAGTCATGGCCGACGCCCTCGCCTTCGCCCGCGCCCACACCCGCCGTCCCGTGAAGGTGGCCCTCCCCGGCCCCATGACCATGGTCGACACCACCCTCGACGAGTTCTATCGCGCCGACGAGGAGAGTCTGGCCATGCGCTTCGCCGGCCTGCTCAACGCCGAGGCGAAGGCGCTCGCCGCGGCGGGAGCGAGCGTCGTCCAGTTCGACGAGCCGTGCTTCAACATCTACCTCGACAAGGTACGCGCCTGGGGCATCCGCGCGCTCGAGAGGGCCATCGAGGGCGTCGCCTGTACCACGACCATCCACATCTGCTACAGCTACGGCATTCCGCGAGTGCTCGCCTGGAAGAAGCAGAACACGGAGTGGGGACAGTACGGCGTCACCCTGCCTCTCCTGCGCGAGACGAAGATCGACCAGATCTCCGTGGAGTGCGCAGCCTCCGGTGTCGATCCCGCCGTCCTCGCGGGCGCGCGGGGCAAGGACATTCTCCTGGGCGTCATCGACGTGGGCACGGAGGAGGTGGAAACGCCCGTTGTCGTGGCCTCACGCATCCGGAAGGCGCTGCCGTACGTGGATCCCGCGCGTCTCTATCCCTGCACCGACTGCGGTCTCGTGCCGCGCTCGCGCCCGGCCGCCCGGGGCAAGCTGGCCGCCCTCGTAGAGGGGACACGGATGGTCCGCCGTGAGCTCGGCCGGGAATCTTGACAAGGATTCCGGCGGGACTCTAGAGTCTGCCTGCCCCACACCTGTCAATTCCCAATGGAGGGTTTGACTATGCGGCGACTGCTCGCTCTTCCTCTCGCGCTCGGGATGCTCCTCGCGGGCGCCGTCGGCCCCGCCCTGGCGCAGGACACGCTCAAGATCGGGGCGCCCCAGCCCATGACCGGCCCCGATGCGCCCTTCGGCGACAAGTTCAAGAAGGCCTACAGCATGGCCGTGGAGGAGATCAACGCAAAGGGCGGCGTCAACGGCAAGAAGATCGAGGTGATCATCGATGACCACCAGGCGAAGAACGCGCTGGCGGCCACGGTGGCGGAGAAGCTGATCACCCAGGGCAAGGTGCTGGTGCTGACCGGCGGCCGGGCCTCGGGACAGGCGGTCGAGATCGCCTCCGTGGCTCAGCGTCTCAAGACGCCCTACGTGGTCGACCATCCCTCGGCCGACATCGTCACGGCCAAGGGTTTCGAGTGGGTGTTCCGGAACAACCCGACGGGATCGATCTATCCTCAGGCCTTCAACAAGTTCATCTCAGAGGTCCCGGGGGCGATGCCGAAGTCGGCGGCGGTCGTCTACGACAACACCGTCTTCGGCAAGACCATCGCGAACTCTGCCATGACCTTCCTCAAGTCCAAGAACGTCCCCATCGTCAGTGACGAGGCCTATCCCGTCAATTCGCTCGACTTCAAGCCAGTCATGACCAAGGTCAAGGCGAGCAATCCCGACTACCTCCTGCTGGTCGCCGTCGCCACCACGGATGCCATCCTCCTCACCAAGCACGCGAAGGAGATCGGCGTCGCCCCGCGCGCCTTCGTGGGCTTCGGCGGAGGCTTCGGCGTCGAGGACTTCGCCAAGGAGCTCGGGCCACTCAGCCAGAACGTCTTCTCCTCGGCCGCGTGGTCGGGCAATCCCAATGACCCCACCGTCAAGGAGTTCTACAAGAAGTTCCACGACAAGTACGGCATCTGGCCCAAGGAGCACGAAGTCGAGGGCTACGCCATCATCTTCGTCATCGCCGACGCCATGCGCCGCGCCCAGCTCACCGGCAATCTCGACGCTGACCGCGAGGCCATTCGCCAGGCCCTGCTCAAGACCGACATGACCACCGTGTTCGGGAAGCTCAAGTTCGGGAACTGGGCCGGTCCCCTCGGCGACCAGTACACCAACCAGAACATCTACTCCCCCGAGCACTCCGTGCTCGCGCAGTGGCTGGACGGCAAGCTCCTGAACGTCTGGCCCAAGGCCAACGCCGAGACCAACTACGTCTTCCCCGACAACACCGTGAAGCGCTGAGTCCTGAACTCCCCCTCACCCTAGCCCTCTCCCCCTCCGGGGGCGAGGGGATCCGGATGGCTCCCTCTCCCTCCTTGAGGAAGAGGGCAGGGGTGAGGGTGGACACCTGCTCCCAACATCCGGGCCCGTGGAAACGTTCGTCCAGAGCGTCGTCAGCGGCGTCCTGACCGGCTCGCTCTACGCCATGATCGGCGTGGGGCTCACCGTAGTCTTCGGCGTCATGCGCATCATCAACCTCGCCCACGGCGACCTCGTCATGCTCGGTATGTTCGGCGCGTTCTGGGCGCACGCGCTCCTCCGGATCGACCCGTTCGTGTCCATCGTGCTCTGGGTGCCCCTGATGTTCCTGGCCGGCATGCTGATCTACCGCTTCCTGCTCAAGCCGATCATTCCGGGCGGGGAGCTCAACACGTTGCTCTACACCGCGGGGCTCTCGCTCCTCATCGCCAACATAGCCCTCTTCGCGTGGACCGGTGACTACCGGACGATCAAGCTCCGGTACGGCCTCACGCCGCTCCGTCCGTTCGGCATCGCCGTGCCCATTCCGCTCGCCATCGCCTTTCTGCTCGCTATCATCATCACGGCCTGCCTCTATCTCTTCCTCGCGCGGACGGACCCCGGCCGGGCCATCCGCGCCACCAGCCAGAATCCCGAGGCGGCCGCCCTCATGGGGATCGACGTCGATCGCATCTCCATGCTCACCTTTGGCCTCGGCAGCGCGCTCGCCGGCGCGGCCGGCGTGCTCCTCGCGCCGTCGCTGTATCTCTATCCCACGGTGGGCGAGCTCCTCGTCGCCAAGTGCTTCGTCATCGTGGTGCTAGGCGGGCTCGGCTCCGTCTCCGGCGCTATCGCGGGCGGAATCCTGCTGGGATTGGTGGAGTCGCTGGGCGCCGTTTACATCTCCGTGGCCTACAAGGACACCATCGGCTTCGTCATCTTCCTGCTCGTCCTGCTCTTCCGACCCTCGGGGCTCTTCGGGGTGGGGCGGACGTGAATCGCACCGCCGCTGTGCTCGCGCTGCTGCTCCTGGTGCTCGCGCCGCCCCTCGTGGCGTCGAACCAGTTCCTTCTCCACCTCGGCATCACCGTGCTGCTCTGGACGCTGCTTGGCGCGGCGTGGAACATGCTGGGCGGCTTCGCGGGGCAGGTCTCCTTCGGGCACGCGACCTTCTTCGGCGTGGGCGCCTACACGACCCTGATCCTCTACCTCAAGGCGGGCCTGGCGCCGTGGTACGGCATGGTCCTGGGCGGCCTCGCGGCCGTCCTCGTCTCGCTGCCCATCGGCCTCATCTGCTTCCGACTCCGCGGCCCGTACTTCTCGCTCTCGACGCTCGCCGTGGCGGAGATCGTGCGGCTGGTGGCGCTCAACTGGGAGGCCCTGACCAACGGCCCCGTGGGCCTCCTCATCACCACACTGCCCCGAGTCGCGCTGTCCGGACGGACCATCAACTGGGAGAGCAAGCTGCCTTTCTACTACATCATCGCCGTGCTCGCGCTGGGCGCCATGCTCGCCACCTACTGGCTCACCCGAGCGCGGCTCGGCGCCTACCTCCTCGCCATCCGCGAGGACGAGGACGCCGCGGAGTCGATCGGCATCGCGACGGTGCGCGCCAAGGTACTGACCCTGGCCCTGTCGGCCTTCTTCGCCGGGCTGGGCGGCGGATTCTACGGCCTCTACTACCGCTACGTGGATCCGGACGCCGTCTTCCCCATCGCGCTCTCGGTGGAGATGGTCTTCATCGCCGTGGTGGGTGGCCTCGCTACCGTCACCGGTCCGGTGATCGGCGCTATCTTCCTCACCTCGATCGGCGAAACGTTCCGCGAGCGTTTCCTCGTCGGCCACCTGATCTTCTATGGTCTCTTCATGATGCTGGTCATCCGCTACTTGCCGGAGGGCATCTGGGGTGGCGCCCGCCGCGCGTGGGCGGGGCGCCGCTGAGGCGGGCCATGGCTCTTCTGTCCGTGACCGATCTCACCCGCAACTTCGGCGGGCTCCGTGCAGTGTCCCGCTTCTCCTTCGAGGTGGCGCCGGGCGAGATCCTCGGCCTCATCGGGCCGAACGGCGCGGGAAAGACTACGGTGTTCAACCTGATCACCGGCTTTCTCCCGCCGAGCGGTGGGCACATCACGCTCGAAGGGCGAAGCGTGGTCGGGCTCCGCCCTCACGTCGTCACGCGCCGGGGCATCGCCAGGACCTTTCAGGTCGTCAAGCCATTCCCCAAGCTCTCCGTCAGGGAGAATGTCACGCTGGCCGCGTTCAGCCACGAGGCGTCGCGTCCGCGCGCGGAATCGCTCGCCGCGCAGATGCTGGAGCGCGTGGGGCTCAGAGACCGGCTGGCCGTACCGGCCGCCGATCTGACGCTCGGCGAGCAGAAGCGGCTCGAGATCGCGCGGGCGCTGGCCACGCGGCCCCGGCTCCTGCTTCTCGACGAGCCCATGGGCGGGCTCAATCCCCGCGAAGTGGACGGCGCGTGCGCTCTCGTCGGCCAGATCCGTGCCGACGGCACCACCGTCATCCTCGTCGAGCACGTGATGAAGGCGATCATGCGGATCTCGGATCGTGTCGTGGTCATCCACCACGGCGAGAAGATCGCAGACGGCGCGCCCGGACGGGTGGTGCAGGACCCGCGCGTCATCGCCGCCTATCTCGGCACGCCGGTGGCGTAGGCGTGCTGCGCGTCGAGGCTCTCGAAGTGGCGTACGGCAAGATCCAGGCGCTGTGGGGCATCAGCTTCGAGATTCCGGAGGGGGAAATCGTTGCCGTGGTGGGCGCGAACGGCGCGGGGAAGACCACCACCCTCAAGACACTGTCCGGTCTCCTTCGTCCCACCGCCGGGCGCATCGTCCTCGACGGAACCCGACTCGATGCACTGTCGCCGGCGGCGATCGTCGGGCGGGGCGTCGTGCACGTGCCCGAGGGCCGCAAGCTCTTTCCCGACATGACCGTGCTCGACAATCTGCTCGTGGGCGGCTACCCGCCCGCCGCGCGAGCCCAGCGGCCGCAGCGCCTCGAGGAGGTCTTCACGATCTTCCCCCGCCTCGCCGAGCGGCGCCGTCAGCTCGCCGGCACGCTCTCGGGCGGCGAGCAGCAGATGGTCGCCATCGGTCGCGGGCTCATGGCAGGACCGCGCATCCTCATGCTCGATGAGCCGTCGCTCGGCCTGGCGCCGATCATGGTGCAGGAGATGTTCCGCGTGATCGCCGAGATCAACAAGACCGGCGTCACGGTCCTCCTCGTCGAGCAGAACACGGAGCACGCCTTGGCCCTCGCCCACCGCGGCTTCGTGCTCGAGTCCGGGCGGGTGGCGCTCTCGGGGACGGGGCAAGAACTCCTCGCGAGCGCGCAGGTGCGCGAGGCCTATCTCGGCCTCTAGCTTGACGGGACGCAGCGGAGAGTGAATGATGCCGGGGAACATGGCCAAGGGCGTCCGTCCGGTTCACCATGCCGACCGCCGACACGATGTGACGATGCCGTATGCGCCGGCCCTGCTCGTGCGGCGCGGCAGCCTGCTCTTCCTCTCGGGTGTGACGGCCGCGCCCGTGTACCACAGCCACCCACACCGCGAGGAGGAGTTCGACCTCCCACGGTCCATGCGTGAGCAGGCGGTCCTTGCGATGGAGAATCTCCGGAAGACGCTCGAGGCGGCCGGCTGCCGCATGAAGGATCTCGTCTCCGCCACGCGCTACCTCACCGACGTCAACGAGCAAGACGATCTCAACCGCGTATGGGCCGAATACCTGGACGGCCACCTCCCGACCACGACGACCGTCGAGGTCTCGCGTCTGGCCACACACGCCAACTGCAAGATCGAGATCAGCGCCATCGCCGTCGCGGAAGCGCCCGCTGCCACACCGCGGCCGACGGCGCAACGTTCCAAGAAGAGCCGCAGCCCGAAGACCACCCGACGCACCCGGAGGCAATGACACCATGCCAGATCCCACGCAGCGTCCGCTCACCCGACGCCGCTTCCTCAAAGCCGGAGCCGCCGCGCTGACCGCCGCCCCCATTCTGAGCCCGACGCCACGCGCCACGGCGCAGGCTCCCGCCAAGGTCACGACCGGCGCCGACATCGCCAAGGCGGAGCAAGAGGGCGAGGTCGTCTACTACGGCCACGACAGCGAGCCTGCGATCGCCACGCTGCTGGAAGCCTTCCGCAAGGACTTCCCGAAGATCAAGACGAGCTATGTGCGGCTCCAGACGGGCGCTCTCTACGCAAAGATCACCGCGGAGCGCTCGGCCAACCGCTACCTGGTGGACATCCTGCAGCTCTCCGACATCTCGCCGGCCATCGACTTCCAGAAGAAGGGTGGCTACGAGAGCTACCTCTCCCCGGAGCTCGCCGCCTACAAGCCGGCCTACCAGAGCACGCCCGCGGGCTCCTTCGCGTGGGTCGGCGTCACCTTCGCCGGCATCTCCTACAACCGCAGCAAGGTGAAGCCGGAGCAGGCACCGAAGACGTGGAAGGACATCCTGAATCCGGTGTTCAAGGATGGCGTGAGCGCGAAGCTCGCCACCTCCGGCATGCAGCACGCCCAGTGGTACATGCTGCGCAAGCTCTACGGCAACGACTTCTGGCAGGCGTTCGCCAAGCAGCGGCCTCGCGGCTTCGACGCCCGCGCGCAGCTCTTCGACCGCCTCGCGAAGGGCGACGACAGGATGTGCGCGCTCGCCGAGTACGCAGGCTATACGCTCTTCAAGGAGAAGGGCGCGGACATCGAGTTCGTGGCGCCGCCCGACGGGCTGCCCGCCACGCCCGCCATCCTGGGCGTGGTCAACCGCGCGCCGCATCCCGAGGCCGCCAAGCTCTTCGCGGACTGGGCGCTCTCGAATCGCGGCCAGGCCATCTATCAGAACCAGCCCATTCTTCTCTACGGCTCGCTCCGCAACGATGCGCCGCCCATGCCCACGGGCAAGAAGCTCTCGGACTTCAAGCTCCTCTTCCCGAGCGAGTGGGCGGATTTCCAGGCGAGCCACGCCACGTTCGTCAAGGAGTGGAACAGCATCATGGGGCTCTGAGTCCCAGTCCGGTGATGCCTGCAGGGCGCGCCCGGTTTTGGCGGCCGGGCCCCGCCGTCGTGAGCCTTGTCGTGGGCGGCGCCGCCGTCCTCGTCGTCTTCTATCCCATCGTCTACCTGATCCAGGCCTCGCTGAGCGTCGGCGATCCGCAGGCGCGCCCGCCGGAAGCGTACGGTCTCGCGAACTTCGTGGATCTCGCGCGGTACTCCCACATCTTCTGGAACACCATCCTGGTGTCGGTGGTAGCGACCCTCTTCGCCATCGTGTTGGGCTTCGTCCTCGGGTGGATCCTCTCGCGCGCCAATGTGCCGGGCCGGGAGGCGCTCGAGCAGCTCATGGCGCTCCCCTACTACGTGACGCCGCTCATGGGCGCACTAGCCTGGAGCCTCATCGGCTCGCCGAGCGGCGGCTTCCTCAACCAGGTCTGGCGGGCGCTAGGCAGAGAGGGCCACCTCATCGACATCACCACGCCCTACGGGATCGCCTGGGTGATGGCGCTCTTCGAAGGATCGGTCGCGTTCGTCATGATCGGTGCCGTCATGAAGTCCATGGACCCAGCGCTCGAAGAAGCGTCACAGGTGCTCGGCGCCGGGCGGCTCCGCACCATGCTCAAGATCACGCTGCCGCTCGTCCTGCCCGGCGTCCTCGGAGCGGCGATCTTCGTCTTCGCCGAGATGCTCGGTTCGTTCTCCGCCGCGCTCGTGCTGGGCCTGCCCAACCGCTTCTACGTCGTGACCACCGCGATGTACCAGTTCGTCTCCCAGTACCCTCCGCGGTTCCCGCAGGCCGCGGCCATGGGCGTCTCGCTCTTCGCCGTCATGTTCGCCATGGTCTGGATCTACCGCCGCATCGTGAGCCGCGGCAGCTACGTGACCATCACGGGGAAGGCCTTCCGGCCACGGGCCATGGACGTGGGAGGCCTCCGGTGGGCGCTCCTCGCGGTGTGTCTGGTCTACCTCTTCATCGCGGTGCTGCTGCCCGTGCTGACGCTTCTCTACGCCTCCCTCCAGCGCCTCGCCACCGCGTTTCCGCGCGCGGACAACTTCACGATGGCCAACTACGCCACCGCGCTGTCGCTCGACGCTGTCCGCTCCGCTCTCGCGAACAGCCTGATCCTGGGCGTGGCCACCGCAGGCCTGGGCGTGCTCCTCATGGGCTTTCTCTCCTGGCTGATTTATCGCTCTCGCCTGCCGGGAGCTGGCGCGATCGAGTACGTGCTCATGTTCCCGCAGGCGGTGCCGCGCCTCGTCTTCGCCTTCGGCATGCTGTGGGCGTGGCTCGTGTTCCCCATTCCCATCTACGGCACGCTGTGGCTCCTGCTGATCGCCTATCTCACGGTGTTCCTGCCGCTGGGCATCCGCACCATCTCCGGCGTGATGCTGCAGATCGACCGAACGCTCGAGGAATCCGCGCAGACGTGCGGCGCCTCGTGGGGCTACCGGCTGCGCACGGTGACCATGCCGCTCCTCCGTCCCGGCCTCATCGCAGCGGCGCTCCTCCTCTTCATCGCGAGCGTGCGCGAGCTGGGCGCGTCCATCCTGCTCATGGGTCCCAAGGCCAAGGTAATCACGCCCGCCATCGTGGAGTCGTGGTTCTCCACGAGCACTGAGCAGACCGCGGCCATGGCGCTCCTCCAGACGCTGGCGGTCGTGCTGGCCCTGATCCTCCTCTTTGCCGTGGCGAAGCGGGCCACGCGGCCCGCCGGCGAATGACGGGAGCCTCCGCCTTCTCGGCGCCACGCGCCGCCTCCATCGAGGTGAACGACCTCGTGGTCCAGTACGGCGGCGTCACGGCCGTACGAGGCGTGAGCTTCTCCGTAGGCACCGGCGAGCATCTGACGCTGCTGGGGCCCTCGGGCTGCGGCAAGACCACCACGCTGCGGGCCATCGCCGGGCTCGAGAAGCCGACGGGCGGTCTGATCCGCATCGACGGCACCATCGTCTACGACTCGCGCTCGCGCACGCAGGTGCCGCCGGAGCGGCGCGGCCTATCGATGGTCTTTCAATCCTACGCCATCTGGCCGCACATGACGGTCTTCGACAACGTCGCCTATGGCCTGAGAGTCCGCCGTGAATCCGAAAGCGAGATCGCCCGGAAAGTCGGCTGGGCCCTCGGCCTCGTGCAGATGTCCGAGCTGGCGAGCCGGAGCGCATCGAAGCTCTCCGGCGGCCAGCAGCAGCGCGTCGCCCTCGCGCGCGCCTTCGTCTTCTCGCCTTCCGTGCTGCTCTTCGATGAGCCGCTGTCGAATCTCGATGCCAAGCTCCGCGCCGAGATGCGCGTGGAGCTGAAGGAGCTCCAGCGCCAGCTCGGCATCACCTCCGTGTACGTGACGCACGACCTCGAGGAAGCCCTCGCCATCTCGGACCGGATCATCGTGATGCGCGACGGCATCATCGAGCAGATCGGAGCGCCGGCCGAGATCTACGAGCTGCCCCGCAACGCCTTCGTGGCCGATTTCGTCGGCTCGGCCAATCTCATCCGCGGCCGCCGGCGCCCCGAGCTGGATGGCGATGGCCTGATCGTCCTCGAGACGCCGCGGGGCACGTTCGTCCATGGCGTCGCCCATGGCCGGCGCTCCGGCAGCGAGGCGGTGTTCTCGGCGCGCACCGTGCATCTGCAGCTCTCACGCGAGCGGCCGAGCGCCCAGCGCAACGTGTGGACGGCGAGCGTGCGGAGCCGTGTCTTTCAGGGCGACTTCACGCAGTATCACCTGGACTGGGATGGCCGCCGGGTCGTCCTTCGCTGCGTCACCACCGATCCCGTGGCGGAAGGAACCGATCTCTTTCTCAGCGTGGACCCGCGGCACTGCATCCTGCTGGAGGAGTAGTCGTGGGCCGTGATAGGCTCCCCCCACCATGAAAATCACTGACGTGCGCCTGACCCTCTTCGCCTGGGACGACATTCCCGCCACGACCTACGGGCGCCACACCGGACGCTTCAGCGGCAAGAGCCAGCTCGGCCTCGTAACCATCGAGACCGACGACGGTGTGCACGGTCACGCGTTCCTCGGCTCGTCCATGCGCGGCGCGCATCTCG
>Ga0126384_10002581_pt1 | contig 10966 bp, 8 predicted proteins | sample PanSoiMetPlot_36_FD_92543 | JGI IMG/M metagenome (GOLD analysis project Ga0126384, IMG submission 92543) | Tropical forest soil microbial communities from Panama - MetaG Plot_36 | ecosystem: Environmental > Terrestrial > Soil > Tropical forest > Bulk soil | place: Panama | collected 2016-02-17 | reverse complement strand
TGAGCGGAGGCTGGTCAGGCCTGCTCCACGGCAGACCTACAGTGTTCTTCGTTTTGGTGTAGCACGCTGTACTTTGTGCTCGGGGCTCGGGGCTCGGGGCTCGGTGCTCGGTACTCGGTACTTGGTGCTTGGTCCGTCCGTGGTCCTCGGTCCATTGTCCGCGGCCCGCTGCAAACGCACCAAGGACTTAGGACTTGGGACGGACCACGTACGAAGCACCAAGTACCAAGAACGGCCAGACACAATCGAAAAGCGCGCTAAAGGTCTGCTACGTACAATGAAGAACGCACGACTTCACAGTCGCAGGGGGATTGTTGTGAGCGGAGATTTTCCGGAGCTGAACGAGGCCGTCCGTGAGATCTGGGACAGGAACGCCGACTTCTGGAACGAGCGGATGGGCGACGGCAACGAGTTCCATCGGGTCCTCATCGGTCCGGCCCAGGAGCGCCTGCTGGATCTGCGGCCCGGAGAGTCCGTGCTCGACATCGGCTGCGGCAACGGCCAGTTCACGCGAAGGCTGGCGCAACTCGGGGCGCGTGTCCTCGCGTTCGACGTGTCGCCGAAGATGATCGAACTCGCCAGAAGACACACGGTTCAGGAGCAGGACCGCATCGACTATCGCGTTGTCGATGCCGCCGACGGTTCGGCGCTCGCCGCGCTCGGTCGCGGCCGGTTCGACGCGGCCGTTTGCACCATGGCGATGATGGACATGGCCGCCATCGAGCCACTCCTGGCAGGGCTCGCCGTACTGCTCAAGAGCGAGGGCCGGTTCGTCTTCTCGATCCTGCATCCGTGTTTCAACTCGGCCGCCGTGAAGCTCGTGGCCGAGGAGGGGACGAACGATGCCGGCGAACTGGTCACGAGCTATGGGATCGCCCTGTCGGCCTACATCCGGCCGCGGAGCGTGAAGGGCGTCGCCATGAGAGGCCAGCCCGCCGCGCAGTACTACTTCGATCGGCCGATCAGCGTCCTGTTCAACACGTGCTTCAGGGCCGGCTTTGTCCTCGATGGTCTCGAGGAACCGACGTTCGCGGTGGCCGCCGCCAGCGGCCGTCCGACCTGGTCGAACATCACGCAGATACCGCCCGCTCTTGTGGCGCGTATGCGGCCGGTTCCGAAGAGCGCATGAAGCCGCCGATCTCCTGATCCTTGTACTGCAGGCGATACAGATTCCAGTAGATACCCCGCTGGGACAGGAGCTCCTGATGGGTGCCCGACTCGCGAAGCTGGCCCTTGTGCATCACGAGGATGCGATCGGCCCGCTGGATGGTCGAGAGCCGGTGGGCGATGACGATCGCCGTCCGGCCCTGAAGGATCGTCGTGAGCGCCGCACGCACCCGAAGCTCGGTGTCGGTATCGACGGACGAGGTCGCCTCGTCCAGCACGAGGTACGGCGGATTGTGGGCCAGCGCGCGGGCGAAGCTGATGAGCTGCTTCTGGCCGACCGATAGCCCGTGGCCGCGTTCGCGAACGGGCTCGGCGAAGCCCGCGGGCAGCGAATCGATGAACTCGCGCAGGTTCACGCGCTCCGCTGAGTCGAGCATCTGCTCGTCCGTGATCCGCTCGGTACCCAGCCGGATGTTGTCGGCGATCGTGCCGGCAAACAGATGTGGATCCTGCAGAACGACGCCGAATCGTCTCCTGAGATCGATTGGATTGAGATCGCGCACGTCGATGCCGTCGACGCGGATGCTGCCGCGCTGGATGTCGTAGAACCGCAGCAGCAGGCTGGTCAGCGTGGTTTTGCCCGCGCCCGTGTGGCCGACGACCGCCACGACTTGCCCCGGACGGATGGTGAAGCTCACGTCGCGCAGCACCCAGTTCTCGTCCTTGTAAGCGAACCAGACGCGATCGAATTCGATTGTCGCGGGCTCGAACGGGATCGTGCGTGGCGACGGGATCGCCGTAATGGTGGCGCGCGTGTCGAGCAGCGCGAAGATCTTCTCCGAGGCCGCCACGGCCGCCTGCACGACGTTGAACTTGTCGCTGAACTCCTGGAAGGGACGGAAGAACCGCAGCGCGTACTGAAAGAAGGCCACGAGCACCCCGAGCGTCAGCCCACCGCGTCTGACCTGGAATCCCCCGTACGCCAGCAGGCCGGCGAGCGCAAGCATCCCGTGGAACTCGACGATCGGATTGAACCAGCTGTATGCAAACAGTGATTCCTTCTCGGCATCGCGCTTCTCCGCGTTGATGAGATCGAACTCTCTGCCGCTCGCCTCCTCGTAGTTGAACAGCTGCACCACCGTCATCCCGTTGATGTGCTCGGCGAGATACGCGTTGATCTTCGCGACCGCGATACGCGCCCGCCGGTAGCTGTGTGACGCCGCTTTCCTGAAGATCAGGGCGGCGACGACGGCCACGGGTGTGACGGCCAGGATGAGCGCGGTCAGCCGCGGACTCAGTTCGAACATCGCCACGGTGATCAGCAGGAGCATCGACAGGTCGCCGAGGATGGAGATCAGGCCCGACGTGAACACGTCATTCAGCGCGTCGACGTCCGTCGTGACGCGCGTGACGAGCCGGCCGGCAGGGTTGCGATCGAAGTAAGAAAGGTCGAGCGTCTGGAGCCGCCGCATCAGGTCGTGACGCAGGTCGGACATGGCGCGCTGGCCGGTCCATTCCATCAGGTAGTTCTGGGCGAAGTCGAACACAGCGATGAGTACGAGGACCAGAAGGTAGGCGAGCGATACCGCCACGAGGCCCCACAGGCGGTCGTCGGGTAGCCAGCGATCGACGAGCGGGATCTTCAGGCCTTCGACCGGCGCCATGTAGCGGTCGACCGCCATCCGAGTGAGCAGCGGCCCGACCACCTGGAGCATCGCGACGATCGCGAGAAGCCCTCCGGCGGCGAGGAGATTCGGCCAGTACGGCCGCAGATAGCGCAGCAGACGGCGCATCAGGCGGCCATCGTAGAGACGGCCCAACACCTCTTCGTCTACCGGCACATGCCTCCTTTGAGCACGTCGCTGAACACCTGCACGAGCGCATCGTGGACGAGCGTGTTGTCGGCGAGCAGCTCCGGTCCCATAAACGAGACGCGACCGCCCCGCAGGTCGGAGTAGCAGCCGCCAGCTTCCGCTACCAGGACGAGACCGGCCGCGACGTCCCACGCGCTCAACCCGATGTCCCAGAATGCGTCGATGCGGCCACAAGCGAGATAGCTCAGGTCGAGCGCCGACGATCCCGTTCGCCGCAGGCCCTGGGTCGTCATGCAGATGTGATGGAACACCGGCGTGTTCATCCTCGCGTGACGCCTGGCACTTGGAAAGCCCGTGGACATGAGGCATTGGTCCAGCCGGCGCACCCGCGACACGCCGATGCGCTGGTCGTTGCAGCAGGCGCCCGCGTTCCGCTCGGCCACGAACAGCTCCTGCCTGATCGGGTCGAACACGACGCCCAGCACCAGCTCGTTGCCGCATTTGAGCGCGAGGCTGACGGCGAACGACGGATACCCGCGCGCGAAGTTCTTGGTGCCGTCCAGCGGATCGACGTACCAGCAATACGGGTCTGGCCCGCCGGCGTGACCGCCGCCCTCTTCCGAAACGACAGCGTGCGACGGGAACTCCGTTCGAATGCGGCTGACGATCAGCGCCTCGGAGGCGTGGTCCGCTTCGGTGACGACATCGAAACGTCCCTTCGGCTCCGATCGAGCGCCTTTCGCGAACGCATCGGCGAGCATGGCGCCCGATTCGCGCGCAACGTCCACGGCGACGTCCAAAAACGGCTTAGGCACGCCCGCCACCCACGAACGGGAACCGCCGGATCAGACGAAACGGCTGGGTCGTCGTCGGTTGCTCGAACAGGCAGACGGCATCCACGACGAGCGGCACCCCACAGTACGGGGCGGCGAGGCGCTCGAGGGCCGTGCAAAGCCCGGTCGTCTCCGTTCGGTCGAGGCCGGTGGCGAGCGTCATGTGGAATCGCCACTCTTCGAGCACGTACGGGTAACCCCAGCTGGCAAGCAGCTCGATCTGCCGTGGAGTGAGCGAATCCTTCTGTCGACGCGCGAGCTCCTGATCGCTCGGCGCCGCCCGAAAGCTGTCGAAGCCCCTCACACAGGCGGCCGCCAGCGCCGACAGCAACGGCGAGTCGTCTCGCAGCACCAGCGCGACGAAGCTGGAAATGCGCGCGACCTTGAGCGGGGCCGTTTCGAACGCGTCGAGCCTCGCGGCAAAACGGTCGAGGCCGGCAAGCAGCTGATCCAAGGACGCGTCCGCCGCGAGATGAAACGGCGCCTTCAACGTTGCGTGAAAACCGTATCGCCGAGGCGACGCGGTCATGTGACGCCACCGCTCGGGCGTCAGCCCGTTCACGACAGGCGGCGCGAGCTCCGCGCCGGTGACCACGTCGCGGCCGAGGCACGCGCTGCCGAATTCGTACAGCGGTGAATCCGCGGCCGGCGAGAAGTAGATCGCGTAGCGGGCGGGGTGATGATCGCGCACGGGGATTCAACTATTTCAGCACGCGCGCGTGACGCCATGACGACAGTGCTGTGACGACCTCATGATGAGCTACGGATTTGGGATCGGATACCCGCGCGAAGTTTTCGGCTTGGACACTTCGCATTCATCTTCCCGTGACCGGTCGCTCCTAGCATCCGAAAAACGGGGGACATTCATGAAGCAGATCCTGGTGGCGTTTGTACTCTGCGTTTTCATCGCCTCGTCCGCTGCCGCGCAGTCGGACCGCGGTCGCCTCATCGGCACGATCTACGACTCGTCGGGCGCCGTCGTGCCGAACGCCCAAGTGTCGGTCACCAACCAGTCGACGCACGCGTCGAGAGACGTCTCGAGTGACGCCAGCGGAAACTACAGGATCGAGAACCTGCTGCCCGCGCCGTATCAAGTGTCGGCCACGGCGCCAGGGTTTGCCAAATCCATCGCGCAGGACGTGGTACTGCCGACAGGGCAGGAACGGACAGTGAACATTCACCTACAGCCGGAGGGCGTCGCCGAATCGGTCGCGGTCACGGCCGATGCGCCGCTCGTGGACACGAGCTCGGCTCACATCGGCGCGTCCGTCTCGAATCGCGAGGTCAACAACCTGCCGCTGAACGGCCGGCAAGTCGCACAGCTCTACCTGCTGGTACCGGGGGCGACATCCACCGGCAGCGGCACGTTCGACGACCTGCGGTTCGCCGGACGGTCGAACGAACAGAATGTGATCCGGTACGACGGCATCGAGGCCGGCTCGATCATCGACGCGAATCCCGGCGATATCAACGGTTCCGGCGGCGGCGCGTCCTCGTTCCGGTTGTCGCAGAGCCTCGAGAACATTCAGGAGTTCCGCGTCGAATCGTCGAACTACAACGCCGAACACGGGCGGGGAACGGGCGGTCAGGTCACCATCATCACGAAGTCGGGATCCAACCAGTTCCGCGGCGGCCTGTTCGAGAACGTCCGCAACGACAAGTTCGATTCAAGAAACTACTTCGACAGCGGCGCGAAGCCGGCTCCTCTCCGGCTGAATCAGTTCGGCGGGAGCCTCGGCGGCCCGATCTTCAAAGATCGTCTGTTTTTCTACGCGGCCGACGAAAACCTGTATCAACGCGTCTATGTACCGTTCAAGCAGAGCACCCTGAGCGCGTTTGCCCGGGCGCAGGCGGTACCGTCCATCCAGCCCGCGCTTGCGGCATTTCCCGTGGGGAATCAGCCGACGTCCAGCCCTTTCTTCGATCTGGTGTCTCAGACTCTGCCTTCATCGGTCGACGAGCACTTCTGGAACGTGCGCCTCGACGGCCGCATCGACAGCAAAAGCAGCGTCTACGTCCGGTACTCACACGATCAGGGCCAGTCGACGACGCCGAGCGACGCGAGCGGGAGCGCGACGGTGCTTGAGACGCTGCCGAGAAACGCCATCGGCGATCTGACGACGGTCATCTCGGCGAGCATGGTGAACGATTTCAAGGTCGGCTACAACGCGCTCAAGTCGAGCAACATTCGCCAGGGCGTCGTGCTGCCGGGTCTCGACCTGTCGAACGTCACGCTGAGCATCGGGGGCGCTGCCCAGTCCGGATCGACCGGTATCGTGACACCGACCGGCGCCGGCTCGACCCCGCTCGTCCAAGGCATGACGTACGACAACTACGAGTGGGAGTTCATCGACAACCTCTCGTGGAACCGCGGCGCCCACAGCTGGAAGACCGGCGTCGAAATCAATCCTCGCGTCATGTACATGGATCAGCTGGGCGGTATTGTCTACACGTTTGCGACCGTTCAGTCGTTTCTGGCCGATCAGCCGTCGCGCGTGCAGCTCTCGAGTGACCTGGGCGCCTCGCCAAGTCCGTTTCACAACGGTGCGACCGGGCTGCGAGAAGGCCTGCAGACGTTCTACGGCGCGTACATCCAGGACGAGTGGCGCGCGAAGTCGAACGTAACGATCAATTACGGCCTGCGCTACGACTACTTCTCGCCGCTGCATGAAGCTCACGATCGCGGGGTTGGCGTCAACACCGTCACCGGCGAACTTCTCGATAACGGCCAGCCCTTCTACGCTGTGTCGAAAACGAACTTCGGTCCGCGTGGCGCGATCACCTGGGCGCCGGGCCGGTGGAACGGGAAGACGGTATTCAAGGCTGGCTCCGGTCTCTACTACGGTCCCGGACAGGAAGAGGACCAGACACAGTTAATCGTGAACGACTTCGTCGTCACGACGCTCACGACGGGGAGTATCGGATACCCGGTCAATCGTCCGCAGCTGCTCGCGACGTGGGACCCCTTCAGCCCGACCGCGAGCTACCAGCCGCGCGTCTTCGGCGCCGACTACAAGCTGCCGGAGACGGTGGCGTCCTACACGTTCTCGTGGCAGCAGCAGTTCCCCGGTCAGTCAACATTGAGCGTCGCCTACGTCGGCAGCCACGGATGGAATCTGTTTCAGCGGACGATCGCCAACCTCATTACGGGCGTGACGGCTGATCCCAAAACCGGCGTGGCGGTCATTCAGCGCCAGTTCGGCGATCGGTACGCCGAGATGGACGTGAAGACGAGCCACGGGACCAACCGCTACGACGGCATGCTGGCCACCTGGAATCGCCGGCTCGGAAACGGCGTGACCGCGATGTTCAACTACACACTCGGCCGCAACTACGGGACGTCCGGCGGATCGAATGAAGCGACCACGAGTGAGAACAACTTCAACTTCGCCCAGGAGTACGGCCCCAACTCGTCGGACATCCGTCACTCGATGAACGCCGTGGCCGTGTGGGACATCCCGTTCGGCGCTTCGCACGGCAATAAGACTGGTCTCGCCAATGCGATATTCGGAGACTGGCAGGTGGGGGGCAGCCTCAACGCGCGCTCGGGCATCCCGATGAACGTCACCATCAGCCGTCCCGACGTGCTGTATCGCGACAATCGCACGGGGCTCTACTACACGTCGCCCGTTCTCGTCGGCGGCGTGCCGGTGACGACGCCGGTCATCAATATCCCCGGCGGCGGCAGCTCGCGCGGAACGCAGCGTCCCGACCTTGTCCCTGGTGTCGATCCCTACATCAGCAGCGGCAACGGCATCTACCTCAACCCCGCCGCGTTCTCCGTCCCGTTGCCGGGCACGTATGGCGACCTGCAGCGGAACGCGCTGCGAGGTCCGACGTTCGCGCAGTTCGACATGTCGTTCACCAAGCACGTGCGCCTCAGCGGAAACCACAACCTCGAGCTCCGCGCCGACGTCTACAACCTGTTCAACCGCGTGAATTTTGCAAACCCGACCACCGTGATCAGTGCCGCAACGCCGTCCAGCCCGACCGCAACCGGCGCATTCCTCCAGCCGGGGCAGGCGTACACAGCGGCGACCGCCGGTTCGTCGTTCGGGTTGCTGAGCTCGACCGTCGGACGCTACGTCGACATGGGAACAGCCCGGCAGATGCAGTTCGCGATCCGTTACAGATTCTGAACAGGACGCTCATCGCGGGATCAACCCGTCACACAGAGATGACCGCTTCGTCATCGCGCTGTGACGGGTTGTTCATCTCGCAGGCCTAGAGTCCGGTGATCACATGGAAAAGAGCTGGACGACACTCGACGCCGACTATGTCCTGTGCGAATGCGATCTGGCTCCGCTTCAGCATCTCGTCGAAGGTCTCGAACAGCGGCACGTCGTCACCGTCGTCAAGGAGCCGTCCGTCTGCCTGACGATGATCCGCGCCGAGGATTCGCTCGAGAGCCAGGAGTTCTATCTGGGCGAGGCGCTGACGACCGAGTGCGAGGTGTCGGTGGACGGGCAGGCTGGATACGGCGTGTGCCTCGGTGATGAGCCGGTCAGGGGCTACTGCTTGGCTGTGGTCGATGCCCTCGCGCACGGAGGCCGTTCGCTTGCGCCGGAGATCGAGGCCTTCATCGAAACGCAGCGGCGGCTGATTACCGCGAAGGAGACCGAGGAATTCAACCTGGTCCTACAGACGCAGGTCGACTTCAAGCTGATGGAGCAGGAGTGAGTCGCATGGTTCGCGAAACGCTCTACGACGAAGTCCATCACGCACAGCGGCACTTTCGCTCCCTCCTCGACAGCATGTCCCGCCCCGGAAAAATCAACCCTCTGGATCCAGTTGAGCTGACGCCGCCCCCGAATGTGAACCGCGCGACTGCGCTCGTGGCGTTTGCGCTCCTCAACGCCGACGTATCGTTCCATCTGCTGAAGATGACCGATGCCGACGCGGCCTATCTCACGGCCAACACGAGAGCCAGCGCCGCGCCGATCGACGCAGCGGCGTTCGTCTTCACGAACGGCGAGAACTCGCCGGGCGCCCTCGAAGGCATCAACTGCGGAACGCTGACGTACCCCGATACCGCGGCAACCGTCGTCATCCAGGTGGCCGCTCTGTCGCAGGAACCGCTCGCCGGCGGGTTGAAGCTTACGCTCGAAGGTCCAGGGATCGAGACCACGGCGTGTGTCTACACACGGCGCCTCAATCCGGATCTTCTGCTCGCGCTTCAGGCGCGGAACGCCGAGTTCCCGCTCGGCATCGACGCCATTCTCACGTGCGACGACGAACGCGGGCTGCCGCACGTGCTCGGCATTCCGCGGACGGCGAACGTCTCATGGGAATCCTGCTGAAAGGACACCACGATGGGCTACGTCGCAGTCAAAGGCGGCCAGGACGCCATCACGAACGCCGCCGATCTCGTCGAGTACTACCGCTGGCGAGACGACCCGCATCCTATCGCCCACGGGCAGTTCCGGCCGCAGTTCCGGCTGCTCATCGACAAGGTCATGGGCGAGGGGTCGCTCTATGCCCCTGAACATGCCGCGCTGGCGCTGCAGCAGGTGGAAGGCGACGTCTTCGAGGCCGCGTTCATCCTCCGCGCCTACCGTGCCACGCTCCAGCGCCGCTACTACAGCGAGACCATCAACACGCGGGAGATGTTCGTGCAGCGGCGGATCTCCTCCGCTTTTCGTGAGATTCCGGGCGGCCAGATCCTCGGTCCCACGCGCGACTACACGCAGCGGCTGCTCAACCCCGCGCAGGCGCACCTCGCGCTCGGGTCGATCGAAACCTTTCTCGACGGTTTCAAGGGCCGCCTCGACCCGGATCGCCTCCATGGCGTGACGATGTTCGGCAAGGTCATCGATCTGCTGATGGCCGAAGGGGTGATGCGGCGCGACATGTATCCCAACGAGGATCGGCGCGTGGTGGACATCACCCGCGAAGCCATCAAGTTCCCGGCGCCGCGGTCGGCCCGGCTGCAGATGCTGGCGCGGGCGGAAACCGGCGGGCTGATGTGCCTCGGCTACAGCAGCATGCGCGGGTACGGCGAGAAGCACGGGACCGTCGGAGAGCTCCGCGTCGGTGACGTGCCGGTGAGGCTTGCCGATCCGCGTGGCCGTCGGCGGTACCTCGGGAAGATCAAGGTCACCGAGACGGAGATGATCGGCCGGAGTCCCGTGAAGAAGAAGGGCCGCGTGCCGTTTCTTTCGGTCGGATACGGCCTGTGCTTCGGCCAGAACGAAACCAAAGGCATCTGCATGGGCATGCTCGACAGCGCTCTGCGCGTGCCGAACAACCAGAACCCCGCCAACAACCAGGAGTTCGTGCTCTACCACACCGAATGCGTCGAGGCCTATGGCTTCACGAACCACCTGAAGCTGCCGCATTACGTGACGTTCCAGGCCGGGCTGCAGAACCTGCGGGACGCAGTGCAGCGCGCCGAGCGCAAGCCCGAACGAGCCGCGGCCGAGATGGCCGTTGCCGCGCCGGCCGTGGCCCCCCGGAGCTGACCATGGTCGACAACACGAAGTTCAAGGCCAGCTACAGCTACGCGTTCATCGACGAGTCGACCAAAAAAGAAGTCCGCCGGAAGATGCTGAAAGCGGTCAGCATTCCCGGCTATCAGGTGCCGTATTCGTCGCCCGAGATGCCGATCTCGCGCGGGTGGGGCACGGGTGGCCTGCACCTGACGCTGTCGCTGATCGGGCGGACCGACGTCTTCAAGATCATCGACCAGGGCAGCGATGCGAGCGTGAACGCGTGCAGTCTGCGCGAGTTCGTGAAGGCGATGACCGACTGCGAGGTGACGTTCGACACTGCCGCCGCCACGCTCATCCAGACCCGCCATCGCGTGCCCGAAGAAATCCTCACCGACAAACAGATCCTCATCCTTCAGGTGCCGCAGCCGGAGATCCTGCGCGGCGTCGAGCGCTACGAGTCGAAGACACGCCAGATGCACGGCGAAGCCGACTACGCGAAGATCTGGGTCTCGCTGTACGAGTCGTACGTGCGCTTCGGCACGATGATGCGCGGTGCCGGCTACCCGATTCGCGTGAACGGCCGCTACATCGCGACGCCCTCGCCGATTCCACGCTGGGACGTACCAAACCTCAACATGGCGCACTGTCTGTATCTATTCGGCGCCGGCCGCGAAAAACGCATCCACTGCATTCCTCCCTACACACGCGTCGAGCCGCTCCAGTTCGAAGACGTGCTGTTCAAGGTGGAGGAGTTCCGCGACATCGTCTGCGCGGCCTCGGG
>Ga0126384_10002580_pt1 | contig 10970 bp, 9 predicted proteins | sample PanSoiMetPlot_36_FD_92543 | JGI IMG/M metagenome (GOLD analysis project Ga0126384, IMG submission 92543) | Tropical forest soil microbial communities from Panama - MetaG Plot_36 | ecosystem: Environmental > Terrestrial > Soil > Tropical forest > Bulk soil | place: Panama | collected 2016-02-17 | reverse complement strand
TGCGCTCGGCGTCGCGCCGGCCGATCGCGACATGATCCTCGGCAATCATGCTGCGGCGATACTTAAGAAGCAGCGGCAGACGGCGGCGGCGAGCTGAATCATGGCGGGCAGTGAAGTTGCGCGCGTATCGTTTACGCAGGTGTCATGGCGCGCCACCCAGGCGCTGATTGCCGATGCATTCGTCGCGGCGGGGCTGCCGCAAGCGGATGCGACGCGCTGCGCCGAATTGATGACGCAAGCCGATCTCACCGGCGCCGATGGTCACGGCATTTTCCGCCTGCCGCAATATGTGCGCCGGCTCAAAGCCGGCGGCTTCAACAAGCGGCCGAACATCACCGTCTCGCGCACCGCGCCGGCGACCGCGATTGTCGACGGCGACAACGGCATGGGGCATCTCGTGATGTCGCGCGCCGCCGCCGAAGCGATCGCCATTGCGCGCGAGGCCGGAATCGGCTGGGTCGGCGTGCGGCGCTCGAACCACGCCGGACCCGCCGGACTTTATGCGGAAATGCCGGCGGCCGCCGGCATGATCGGTCTCTATGCCGCGGTCGCCAATGCCAATCACATGGCGACCTGGGGCGGCGCCGATCTTCTGCTTGGCACCAATCCGCTGGCGATCGGCGTGCCGACTGGCAATAAGCCGCTGGTGTTCGACATGGCGACTTCGATCGTTGCCTATGGCACGGTCAAGAAATACGCGCTGCGCGGTCTCGCCATGCCGGAGGGCTGGTTTGTCGATGCGAAAAGCGGCGCGCCGATCACCGATCCGGCCAAATCGGGCGACGGCTTGCTGTTGCCGATGGGCGAATACAAAGGCAGCGGCCTTGCATTGATGATCGGGCTCCTCGCCGGCGTGCTCAATGGCGCCGCCTTCGGCAAGGACGTGATCGATTTTAATGCCGACGACAACAGCGCAACCAATACCGGGCATTGCATCGCGGCGATCGACATCGCGCGTTTTGTGCCGGCAAAAACTTTTGTCGCCGAAGTCGATCGACACATCCGCGATCTACGCGCCTCGCACCGGCTCCCCGGCGTCGATGCGATCCGGCTGCCAGGCGACCGCCGCGCCGAGTGCCACGACGAGCGAGCGCGTGACGGCGTGCCGATTCCCGCACCGCTTCTTGCCCAACTCGACAAATTGGCTGCGGAGTTGCAGATAAAGCCGCTGCGCGAGCGCTAGCGAGTGGCGCTCCAAGGCCAATACCAGTCAATTTCGGACTCCCGATGCTGCGTCCCGGCACGTTCGCGCTCACCTTGTTGCTGTCGCTTCTGACCGCGCTCGGTCCGCTGTCGATGGACATGTATCTGCCGTCGCTGCCTGACATCGGCCGCACGCTCAACGCGCCGACGCTCCAGGTGCAGCTGACGATTTCGAGTTATTTGTTCGGTTTTGCCGTCGGGCAGATTTTCTATGGACCGGTTTCCGATCGGTTCGGCCGCCGGCCGATCCTGCTGGCGGCGCTAGTCCTCTATGCGCTTGCCACCATCGGCTGCGCGCTAGCGCAATCGATCGGCGGGCTGATTGGCTTGCGCTTTCTTCAAGCAGTGGGTGGGGCGGGGGCGATCGTGCTGGCGCGTGCCGTGGTGCGCGATATTTATTCCGGCACTCGCGCCGGACGCGAACTGTCGCTGATGGGCGCGATCACGGGCGTCGCGCCGATTATTGCCCCGGTGATCGGCGGCGTTTTACAGATCTGGTTCGGCTGGCGCGCCACCTTTGTCCTTCTAGTGGCGTTCGCTGTCATGATCGGTTCGATCGCGGCGCGTCTGTTGCCGGAGACCCTGCGCGAGCCGATCAACACGCCGTACTCGCTGATCGCTATGGGTGAGATGTACCGTTCGGTCGCGGTCCATCGCGGCTTTCTCGCCAACCTCGCCATTCTGACCAGCGCTTTTATCGGACTGTTCGCCTGGATTTCCGGCGCGCCGGTGGTGATGCAAAGCGCAATCTATAATCTGTCGCCGTTTGGTTTCGGCGCAACATTCGCCATTGGCGCCGGCGGTTATTTATTGGGGACGTTGATCGCGGCGCGCATCGTGATGCGGTTTGGCCTCGATCGCATGATCGGAATGGGCACCGCAATCATGGCGCTCGGCGGCGTGGCGATGGCGGCGGTCATTGGGTCGGGTCTGCCACACGTTCTGTGGTTTGTCGGCGCGATGACAATTTACCTTGCCGGACTGGGTTTCGCCTTGCCGGCTACCATGGCCGGCGCGTTGACGCCGTTTCCCGATCGCGCCGGCACCGCCTCCTCGGTCATGGGTTTGGCCCAGCAGACCGGTGCCGCGCTCAGCGCCGCCGCGGTCGGCGCCTATCTCGGCCGCTCGGCCTGGCCGGTCGCCTCGGTGGTGGCCGCGATGGGCTGCGTGTCGTTTCTGGTCTGGCTTTTGACGCGGGCGGTGCGACGCGCGCACTGAAGGCGCGGCGGAAACTGGACCGGGCCTTGGCGGTTGTTTGGAGGACCAGCCAAAGGAGTTCGCCCAATGAAATGTCAAAGCAAAGGCCACATCCTCACGGCCGCCGCGGCTGTATTGGCACTAGCGACCGCAATTTTAGTTCCAACGGCCTTAGTTCCAAGAGCGTGGGCCGATGATCAACCATCGACGCTCAATCCCGGCTTCGTACCCAATACGGGTCAGATTAATCCGGGTCATGCTGCGCAGCCCTGGAGCACCGCGCCGGCATTGCCACAGGCTCAACAGCCGGCCCAGGAAGATGCGCGCGCTGCGCTGATGATGCCGGACAATGGCGCGCCTTCAGCGGGCCAAGGCAACCAGGCGAGCCAAGAGAACCAAGCGGGCCAAGGGAACCAAGGTGGTCAACAAGCGGCGCCGTCGCAGAACGGCAGCGCACAGTCGGGGCCGATCGGGTCCACCGTCCAGACCATGCCGGCGAAATTCTCAAAACGAAATGACTTGCTCGATCATATGCCGATGATGGCTTGGCCGCTGCCGTTGAACGAGCAGCAGCGTGCGCAGATTTACCAGGCGGTGATGAACGACAAGTCGCAGCCGGTTGAGGGCGCGGCCGCGCTCAAGCCGGCAAGTTCGCTGTCGTACGATCAGAAGCGCGATCTGCAACCGCTGCCGCAGTCGGTGACGAATATCGACGGGCTGCAAGACCTGAAATACGTCAAAGGCAAGGACAAGGTTTTCCTGGTGCGGCCGTCGAGCGGCATCGTGGTCGACGAGATCGCCATGGCGGGGCAACGGTAGCGACGTATGCGGTTACGCGCTGAGCTACGTCATCCTGAGGTGCGAGCGAAGCGAGCCTCGAAGGATGAATACTCGGACCGTCGCCCTTCGAGAGCCGTACGAGGCCGCCTCAGGGTGACGGTCAATCTCGCTTCATAAGGCCCGCCGGCGTCACGAAGATCAGCAAATTGGCGATCACGATGGTGCCGGCCAGGAAATAGAACGCAGCCATCAGCCCGTAATGATCGGCGACGATGCCGGCGCTGACCGGGCCGACCGCCTGGCCGAACGCCTGGCTTGCGAACAACAAACCAATGGCGGTGCCGCCCATCGCCGGTGGCGTGGCGTCGAGAAGCCAAGCTTGCAGCACCGCGCGCACGGCGAACAGAAAGAAGCCGAGCACCGAGACGAACATCACGAACCAGCCGGTACCGCCGGCGAAGATCATCAAAAGAATGATCACAGCGCTCATCGACATGCTGGAGACGATGATCTGGCGCCGGCCGATCATGTCGGAGAGATGGCCCGCGATCGGCGCGGCGATAAAGCCGCCGGCCTGTAACGCGAACATGCAGGCGCCGATCCACAGCGGCGAGTAGCCCATTTCGCGGCCGAGATAGATCGGCAGAAACGTGAGCAGCGCGCCTTGCGTCATGGTGCGGAATGCCGAGCCGGCGGCGAGCGTGAGCAGCGCGCGGTTTTTCAAGAGCGCACCGAACATGCGCAGGCGCTCCATGCCGGAAATCGTGGCGCTCTCGAGGCTGACCTCCTCGGGCTCTGCGTTCTGCTTGCGCCCGAGATAGAGAAGCATGAAGGTGGCGATCAACACGCCGGGCAAAACGTTGAGCACGACGACATTGCGCCAATTGAGCACCGCAAGCAGCGCGCCGACAACGAGCGGCGCCACCGCATCGCCGATATTGCCGCCCATGCCGTGAATCGACATGACCAGGCCTTTGCGCTGCGGAAACCGATTCGCCAGCCACGGAATCGCACTCGGATGCCAGAGATTGTTGCCGATGCCGACCAGCGTGGCGCAGCACAGGATCATCCAGTAGGAATGGGTGAAGCCCATGATCAGATAAGGAAAGCCGATCCAGAACAGCGATGCCGCCATCAACAGGCCTTTGCGGCCGACGCTGTCGACAAAGATGCCGCCCGGAATATTGGCGATCGCGCCCGCAAAATATTGGCAACTCAGCACCGAGCCGATCTCGCTGTAGGAGAGCCCGAGCTCTTTGCCGATCAGCGGCAGCAGCAGATAAAACGTTCCGGGATACCAATGGGTGAGCGCATGGCCGAGGCTGATGACCCAGACTTCTTGGAAGGAGCGGCGCGGCCGTACGGCGGCATCGACAGTGATGGCAGTCATTAATGCGCTTTCCGTCCGCGGCCTTGAGGTGAGTCGGCGTTTGCTGGTGCTTGTAAAAGCCCGCTCACAGCCGAGCAACGGCGCAATTGCAAGGGGGGTATTCCGGGCGTGCCCATTATTTTCAGGCTGCCGGCAACGCGCCGCGCAGGATTTCGCGCGCCGGCTCGGAGCCGTCGACCAGCCGCAGCGTGCGGCGCTTGATCTTCCATCCGGAGGAGGTGCGCACGAGATCCCAGCGGTTGGTGACTACGCGATGAATGTGATAGCCGCGCGAGGCGCCGTGATTGGGAACCTCGACCGCCTCGCCGGATTTTTTCGGGGTAAGGATTTGCAAATAGGAAACAACCACGGCGGTATCGCCGTTAATCGTGACATGCGGCAGTCCAGTGAAATGTGCCAGCCCGCCGGCAATGGCAGCTTGATGCTCGGCGCTTTGCAGCTGGGCGGCCATCGCCTTGTTGCCGACCGCGCCCGTGAGACCGGGACCGCGGTCGAACACGGCATCCGGCGTGAAGACCGCCTCGGCATAATGTCCCGCGCCGGTATCTGCGCTCGGCGGATGGCGGGCGATCAGATTGTAGATTTCAAGCCGGTCCTCGATGGCGCTAACGCGCTGTTCCAGCGTCAAGTTTTCTTTTCCCATGACCGATTTCCTTCGATTGTGATCCCCACCTTTGATCGGTTAAATTAGCATTGGCTGAAAGGAATCGTTGCGCTGTCGGTGGCGCCAAATCGGTGTTGCCGGACAATGTAAGCGGGGGTTGCTTGATGACACCCGGCGGCGGGCTGGATCGCCGGTCGTTGCTTGTCGGCGCTGGCGCCAGTGCCGGCGCGCTAACATTGAGTTTTGCGATTCCGCTGGCTGGCGGCGAAGCTCACGCCGAAGCTCATGCCCAAGCCGATGCCCAAGTGGGCGCTTGCGAAATCAACTGCTGGATCGTGGTCGCGCCGGATGACACGGTGACGATCCGCGTCGCGCGCTCCGAGATGGGGTAGGGCGTGATGACCGGGCTCGCTATGCTGGTCGCCGAAGAGCTCGAATGCGATTGGAGCAAAGTCCGCACCGAATTCGTGTCGCCGGCCGTCAATCTGTCACGCAATCGTATTTGGGGCGACACTTCGACCGGCGCTAGCCGTTCCATCGCATCCTCGCAGAATTATCTGCGCCGCGCCGGTGCGACCGCGCGCGAAATGCTGATCGCCGCTGCAGCAGCTTGGTGGCAGGCCCCAACGGGCGAATGCGTGGCCGCGAACAGCGTTATCACCCACCGGCCGAGCGGGCGCACGGTCACTTTCGGCGCGATAGCCGCGGCAGCGGCGAGTGTGGAGCCGCCGGTCCAGGTCACGCTCAAACATTCAACGGCCTGGAAACTCGCCGGCACGCCGCAAAAGCGACTCGACGTCGCTGAGAAGGTCACAGCCAAGCCGGTCTACGCGATCGATGTGCAGCTGCCTGATATGCTTCACGCTGCGATCGTGCAGTGCCCGGTGTTCGGCGGCACACTCAAATCGGTCGACGAGACTTCGATCTCGGCGTTCAAGGGCGTGCGCGGCGTGGTCCGCATGCCGGATGCGGTTGCCGTCGTCGCCGATTCCTGGTGGCGCGCCACGCGTGCCGCCGACGCGCTGTGGGTGAGCTGGGACGATCGCGACAATGGGCAGGTATCGTCAGGCTCGATTGCCGAATTTGTGCGCAGCGGCCTCGATGCCGACGTAGCGCAAGTCGGTCGTACCGACGGCGATGCTGCTGCGGCCATGGCGAGCGCCGTGAAGCAGATCGAGGCCGATTACACGGTACCGTTTCTAGCCCATGCCACGATGGAACCGCAGACCTGCACCGCCCATGTGCATGCCGACGTGCATGCCGACGGCGTCGACATCTGGGTGCCTACGCAGGACCCGGCAACGGCGCTGGTCACCGCCGCGCTTGCCGCCGACGTGCCAAACGACAAAGTTCGTGTGCATCGGACGATGCTCGGTGGCGGCTTCGGCCGCCGCGCCCCGATCCAGGAATACATCCGCCAGGCCGTCGTGATCGCCAAAGAATTTCGCCAACCGGTCAAGCTTGTGTGGTCGCGCGAACAGGATATTGCGCACGACCTCTACCGTCCGTTCGGCATGGCCCGTCTCGCTGCTGGGCTCGACGCGCAGGGCGTGCCGGTGGCATGGACGATCCGGCTTGCCGGCCCGTCCTTTGTCGCCGCGCTGGTGCCGGGCTTCACCAATTTCGTGGACCGCACCTTCGTCTCGGGTCTCGCCGAGGAAATGCCCTATGCGATCCCGAACTATCGCGTCGATTACGTGATACGGCCGACGCCGGTGCCGCTCGGGGTGTGGCGCGCGATCAATTACACCCAGAACGCCTTCTATAAAGAATGCTTCATCGACGAAATGGCCCATGCCGCGGGGGTCGACCCTTACCTTTACCGGCGCAAACTCTTAGCCCACAGCCCGAGAAATCTCGCGGTGCTCGACGCGGCTGCCAGTAAAGCCGGCTGGGATTCGCCGCCGCCGCAAGGCGTGTTTCGCGGCATCGCAGTCAACGAAGCGTGCGGCAGCTATTGCGCGCAGGTGGTCGAAGCCTCGGTAACCAAAGGCGAGGTGCGGGTACACCGCGTCGTGGCGGCAATCGATCCGGGCCATGTCGTCAACCCGCTGTCGGTCGAAATGCAGGTGCAAGGCGCGATCGTCTATGCGCTGACTGCAGCTTTGTACGGCGAGATCACCGTCAAAGATGGCGCCGCCGAGCAGTCGAATTTCGACTCCTATGAAATGCTGCGCATGGCCGACGCGCCACGGGTCGAAACCGTCATCGTGCCAAGCGGCGGCTTCTGGGGCGGTGTCGGCGAACCGCCGGTGCCGCCCTTGGCGCCGGCTCTATGCAATGCGATCTTCGCGACAACCGGTAAACGCGTGCGTTCGCTGCCGTTGAAGAACCATGACCTGCGCAACGCCCTCTGATAATGCCCGACGATTGACGCAGCGATGCTCGATCGTCGCCGTTCTCGTTGCGCTGTTCCTCTCGAGCGCCGCCGCCGAGCAAGCCCGCAGCGAGGAAACGCCCGGCGACTGCCTTGGCATCGGCTTCGAGGCGGCCCATCCGGTGACGATCGCAAAGATTATCGCCGATCAGCCGCAAGTGCGTTTCGTCAAAAGCGCTTATGACGATCCGGCATGCCCCGCGGAACGCGATACCTGCGCGCAAACGAGCTATCTCGTGCCGGGCGATCTGGCGCTGGTCGGCAAGACTCACGGCGCCTATAGCTGCGTTTCCTACCAATCGGCCGCCGATCGCACGCAGCGCTGGACGGTCGGCTGGCTGCGTTCGGCGAGCCTGACCCCGGTGATGCGCGCGGCGGCGCCGAATGCGACCGATTGGATCGGGAATTGGACTCACGCCGGCGGCACGATCAGCATCAGCAGAGGCCGGCGCGGAGCCTTGCGCATTCGCGGCGAGCAGGTCTATCCGGCCGCGCAGAACGTGCATACCGGGGTCATCAGCGCCGAGGCCAAGCCGGCGCACGGCATTCTGCAATTTGCCGATGACGGCAGCGCTCCATTCAGCCGGGACAGCGACGAGGCCGGCAATTGCCTCGTTCGCATGCAAAGGATCGCTGCGCTGCTCGTGGTCGAGGACAACGGCCATTGCGGCGGCTCAATGGTGACGTTCACCGGATTTTATCGGCGCAACAAATCGTAAGCGCGGTGGCGCCCTCAGCGCCGTCCGAACAGTTTATCGAGCAGCCAGCCATCGAGCCCGCCGCTGTTCTCGCTGCGCGAACTCGGCTGCGCTTCGCCGATGCCGGCGGGCGGCAGGGCAGGTTGCGACATGCCAGCGGAGGGTGCGGCGAACGGAGAACTGAACCAGCCTGGTTCGTTCAGCCCTGGCAGTGGCGTCGGCGTCGTGCCGCCTAGCGCGGCACGCATGAACCGGCTCCAGATTTCGACCGGCACGCCGCCGCCGACCGCGTGCTTGGTCGGCGTATTGTCGTCGTTGCCGAGCCAGATGCCGGCGACAAGGCGGGAGGTGTAGCCGATGAACCAGGCGTCGCGGAAATCCTGGCTGGTGCCGGTCTTGCCGGCGGCCTGCCAGCCCGGCAGGTTCGCGGCACGCGCGGTACCGCTGACAAGCGTCTCGTGCAGCATCGTATTCATCATGCCGACATAGCGCGCATCGACGATGCGGCCGAGCGGTTGCGCTGTGCGGCTATAGAGCGTCTTGCCGTCGGCGGAGCGGATTCGTTCGACGACGTGCGGCGATACCGCAATTCCGCCATTGGCGAAGGTGGCGTAGGCCGAGACGAGTTCGAGCGGCGATACTTCCGACGTCCCGAGCGCAATCGAGGCATTGGGTTCGAGGATGGAGGCGATGCCGAGCCGGTAGGCGGTGCGCACCACGGCCTGCGGGGTGAATTCCAGCGTCAGCCGCACCGACACCGTGTTGAGCGAATCGGCGAGCGCCTGCCGCAGCGTCACCGGCCCAAGATAGTGCCTCTCGTAATTTTCCGGCCGCCAGCCTTTAACGGCGATCGGCGCATCCTCGCGCACGGTGTCCGGCGTCAAGCCATGTTCGAGCGCGGTGAGATAGACGAATGGTTTGAACGCCGAACCCGGCTGGCGCTTGGCATCGACCGCGCGATTGAACTGGCTTTGGCCGTAATCGCGTCCGCCGACGAGGGCCCGGAGCGTACCGTCCGGCGTCATAGCGACGAGAGCACCGTCCCCGATATTGAGCTTGTCGCCGCGCGCATCGAGCGTGTCGACCAAAGCGCGCTCGGCGGCACCTTGCAGCGCCGGATTAAGTGTGGTGTCGACAACGATGTCCTGGTCGTATTTGCCGATCAGATCGTTGACGGCGTCCATCACCCAATCGGCGGCATAGTTGACCGATCCGGCCGCGGGCGGTTTCACGGCTCGCGCCGGATGCGCGAGCGCGAGCTTGGCCGCGCCCGATGCGACCATTTTCAAATCGACCATGTTCGCCAGCACCACGGCGGCCCGGCGTTCGGCGCCTTGCGGATTACGGTTGGGCGCAAGGCGCGACGGCGCTTGCACGAGGCCGGCGAGCATCGCCGCCTCCGCGAGCGTCAAATGCCGCGCCGATTTGCCGAAATAGCGCTGTGCCGCGCCCTCGATGCCGTAAGCGCCGGCGCCGAAATAGACACGGTTGAGATAGAGTTCGAGAATCTGCGTCTTGGAAAATTTATGCTCGAGCCAAAATGCCAGCGCGATTTCCTGAAGTTTGCGGCTGACGGTCCGTTCCTGGGTAAGGAACAGATTTTTGGCAAGCTGCTGCGTGATGGTCGAGCCGCCCTGCGCAGCGCCGCGGTGAAAGATGTCGGCGACGAGCGCCCGCGTAATGCCTAATGGATCGATGCCGCGATGAGAGTAGAAGCGGCGATCTTCGATTGCGATGAAGGCGTTGGGCGCGTAATCCGGCAATTCGCCGATCGGCACCGCGGCGCCGCCCATGTCGCCGCGCGTCGCCAGCGTCGCGCCGTTGTCGCCGAGGATGAGGACGGAAGGCGGCCGCTTCGGGATCTCGAGCGACTGGATCGGCGGCAGATGAATACCGATCCAGATCAAGACGCCGATCCCGGCGATCAGCGCCCACAGCGCCAAGACGGCGCCCCAGTAAACGGTCCGGCGCAATATCGCGCGGGATTTGCGTGTCCGCTTACCGCGCTTGCGCGCCGGCGCACCGTCGCTGCGACGGGCCCGCAAAGCGCGGTTGACCGGCTTTTTGGCAGGTCTTTCGGCAGGTCTTTCCGCCTGGCTCTCGCCTGGATCATCGTCCGGCGCGCCGCCGCGGTCTGACGGCGAAAGCTCGAAATCGAGGCTCGGGCCGCCGCGTTTCTTCCGTCCCTGCCGCCACGCCATACGACTGTCCCCGGCGCGGAACGAGCGCGCCAGGGAAGACCGTAATTTGCCAGGTTTAAGGCGGGGTTACTCGATCTGTTCCCCTCTCCCCTGTGCGAGGGGTCTCTTTGCCGTGCTCGGGGGAGGGCTCGGGGAACCCGGAACGCCGTCTGGTGACGCGAGTTCGACTCAGAAGATGGCACTTAGCCGACGGAGGACAAAAAATGGAACACCGTCGCATCGCCTCATTCGGCGTCCATTCCTTGCTACTCGCCGCAACGACTGCACTTGCAGCGCCAAGTAGCGAACAAGCGGCGGGAGGCCCCTATCGCGGCACATATGTTTGCCAGAATAAACTGGGCGCGGGGCCGGGTGTTCTCCGCGTTCCGATCGATCTTGTTATCCGCAACGGCAACGTCGAATTTGCTCGGCCTTTGCTCAACTGGAACGGAACGCGGATCATCGGCAATGAGATGGCCTACGGCACGACCGACCCGGATGGCACAGTCCATCTGACCTCGACTTGGTATAACGGCGGCAT
>Ga0126384_10002578_pt1 | contig 10973 bp, 13 predicted proteins | sample PanSoiMetPlot_36_FD_92543 | JGI IMG/M metagenome (GOLD analysis project Ga0126384, IMG submission 92543) | Tropical forest soil microbial communities from Panama - MetaG Plot_36 | ecosystem: Environmental > Terrestrial > Soil > Tropical forest > Bulk soil | place: Panama | collected 2016-02-17 | reverse complement strand
GTGAGAACAGCCTGGAGTACATCAGGCCTGGTGTACAAGCCGAAGTAGTGCTCGATGTGCTGCCCGGCCGCGTGCTGCCGGCGCGAGTGGAGAGCCTCGGCTGGGGTGTCGGCGAGGGCGATGTGGATCCCACGACTGGCCTGCCGAAGACGCACCAGGGCACCGGCGGATGGCTCGCACCGGCGCAGCGCATCCCGGTGCAACTGGCGTTCGAGACCGCTGATGGGCCGCCACGCGGGGTGCGCTATAATGCCCGCGCCAGCGTCATCCTCTACACCGGCGAACACCCAGTCTTTAATGCGCTCGGCCGGCTGTGGATCCGGATTATCGCGGTGCTGACCTATGTCTCCTGAGATGGTAGGGCGCCGCGCGGCGCTGCGGCTCGCCTTCGCCGCGACGCTGGCCCTCACCTGGGGCACGATGGCCGGAGAGCCGCTGCCCGGACTCACAGCCGTGCTTGCCGCGCAGATTCTCGTCGGCATGCCCCGGCCACCGCGGCCACGGCAGGCGGCGGCGCTGGTCGCGGTGATCGCGGGTACGGGCGGTGCGGCCTACGCTGTCAGCGCGGCCTTCGCGGACCGGCTGCCGATTCTGATGGCTGCGCTCGGGCTGCTGTTCTTCCTTGGTTTTGCGATGCGCGAACGGGCGGCGGGCCGGCCCTCGCTCCCGGCCACGATGCTGCTGAATGCAACCGCGGTAGTCCCGGTCCTTACCTTCCAGGCAGACATCCTGGGGGCCGGTGTGCTTGAGACCCTTATCATCGCGGCAGCACGAGCGATGCTCGTCGTTTGGCTCCTGTACGCGCTTTTTCCGGCACCGCAGGAAGAGGCCGCCACCGGCGCGCCCGCCGGCGCCGCGCCCGCCAGTGGCATGCCTGTAACGGAACAGGGGAGCACGGCGCGCACCCTTGCCAAGGTCGCCATCGTGCTGCCGGCGCAACTCTTCTATCTCGCCGAACCCACTGCGCTCGCCTTCCCGGCGCTACTCGGGCTCGTCACCTTCCTGACCGCACAGGATCCGGCGGCCGGGCGCACCCAACTCGTGATCCTGCTGCTGGGCAACCTCGTCGGAAGCGTTGCGGCCGCCGCCACCTCGGCAGTCTTGGAGGTAGGTCCGCCGCTGCCCGCAATGACGCTGATGACACTGCTTGGCTCGCTGGGCTTCGCAAGGTGGATCATGACCGCAGGGCGACGCCCGGGTGGCGCGGTAGCGCTGACCGGCCTCGTGACCTTTCTGATGCTCTTTGGCCTCGCAGCGTCGCCCGTTCCGTTCGACGTCCCGGTCCTCGATCGGATCGTGGATATCTTCGTGCTCTCCCTCTATACGGTCGGAGCGACCACGCTGCTTCTGCCGCCGCCGGACCCACAATGGCCGGACTCCAATAGCGCCCGCTCGGCCCAGAATTCGCAGTCTGGGCGGGCGGCGCACCACCGGAAGACACAGAGCGTGTCGGGGTGATCCCAACGCTGCTCGCGCCCGGTGGCGACAATATGGCGTCGTGTCGTTTCCGCGTTGATGATGGGGAGGTGACCAATGGCAATGGCAAATAAACCTCTATCGCTGAGGGAGAGGGCGGGTGCCGTGCCCTCGACCGGAACCACGCAGCTCCTCGAGCGCGCCCTCCTGCTTCTGCTCTTCGCAGGCCTGCTTTTTGGCATTCTGGCGGTGCTGCGGCCCTTCACCACGGGGATCTTGTTCGGTGCGATCCTGGCCATTGCCGCATGGCCGCTGCGCGATTACCTGCTCCGACGCGGGTTGAAGCGCGGGCTGGTAGCGACACTGCTGCTGGTGCTCGCGCTCGCCGTCGTGGTCTTGCCGCTGATGGCATTGGCGCCTGGCCTCGGCGAGCGTCTGACGCAGGGGGCGGCTCGCCTGCGGGACTACTTCGCCGCCGCTCCGCAGATCCCTCCCAGGCTCGCCGGCCTACCGGTCGTCGGCGAGCGCCTCGCAAGCATGTGGGACAAGGTGCTGCTTGCCAAGGGCAGTCTCCGGATCGTGCTCGCACCCTACTCCGCCGAGCTGCGACAGATGTTCGTCGGCGCGGCCGGGGCGCTCAGCCAGAGTGTCCTACAAATCATCCTGTCGCTGGTCGTGGCGACGTTCTTCTGGGTCAGCGGCGACGCTCTGGTGACAACGCTGCGCGACATCCTCAGGCGGCTTGCTGGCGAGACCGCCGATGCCGCGCTGGACGTCGCGGCGGGCGCGGTGCGCAGTGTGGCCTACGGCGTGGTGGGGACGGCTGTCATCCAGGCCATCATAATGGCAATCGGCCTGGCCCTAGCGGGTGTTCCGGGGGCTGTCCTGCTCGGCTTTGTCACCCTGCTGCTTGCACTTAGCCAGATTGGCGCGCCGCTGATCATTGTGGTCTGGGCTGGCGCAGCGTTTTGGCTCTTTGGTCAGGACCAGCAGAGCTGGGGCGTGTTCATGATCTTCTGGGGCCTCGTCGTCACCGTGATAGACAATTTCATAAAGCCCTTTTTGATCGGCGTTGGCGTGCAGATGCCGCTGAGTCTGACGATCCTGGGCGTGTTCGGCGGATTCGTGGCGTTCGGCTTTCTAGGCCTGTTCATCGGACCGACACTGATCGCGATCGCGTTTACGCTACTCGAGGCCTGGCGCGGCGCCCCCGCCGCGGCGCTGATGGATTAATACCTGACGCTTGGTACCCCGCCTGAGTCGGTTCGAGGTGGAAAGCGTTCGCTCGCCAGGCGCGGTCAAACGAAGCAGCGTGCGCGAAGTTCGATCGCAAACGCGCCGGTTTGCGGTCAAAGTCTGCAGAGATGAGATCCGCTGGAGGTGCTAGTTGCATTTCGAGTTGGCCGCGTTCCTGACGGCAGCGATCGGGCTCCTCGGCCTGGTATCGATTTGTCTGCTTGTCTTCGGCCGGCTCGGGGTCGGCTCGATTATCGCCTTCCTCGTGGCTGGCGTCGTGATCGAGCAGGTGCGAGACCCCCCGGCCTCTACTGTCCTGGCGCTGCGCGGTGTCGCCGAGATCGGTGTTGTTCTGCTGCTGTTCCTGATCGGTCTCGAAATCAAGCTCGACCAGCTTCGCCGCCTCGGTCGCGACGTGCTGGGGTTCGGCCTGCCCCAAATCGTGCTTAGCGCGCTTGTGATCGGCCTTTATGTCTGGTGGAGATTTGCCGGCTGGGAGGCAAGCTTGGTGCTCGGCCTTGGCTTCGCCCTATCCTCCACGGTGGTTGTGGTTCCGCTGCTCAGAGACCGCGACGAACTGCACTCGCTCTGGGGCAGTAAGGCGTTTGCGATCCTCCTGGCTCAAGACCTAGCGATCGTGCCGTTGCTATTGGTGGTCTCGCTGATGGTAGAGCAGGATAGCATGGACGCTGCCGGCGTGTCGTGGCCATGGGCGGTTGGAGGTGCCGCGATTGCCGTAGTCGGTATTGTCGTCGGCGGGCGATATGGGCTGCCGCGTATCCTTGCCATCGCCGAGAATCAGAAAAACGAGCCGGCTTTCGTTTGCGTGAGCCTTCTCGGGGTCCTTGCTGCGGCGCTCGCTGCTGAAAGTGTCGGGCTGTCCATGGCTCTCGGCACTTTCCTCTTCGGCGCGACGTTGTCGACGTCGCCGTTTGGCCATCGCATTGCCGCCACCGTCGAGCCGGTAAAGAGTACTCTCCTCGCGCTGTTCTTTCTCAGTGTTGGGCTGTCGGTTGATCTACGGATCGTCAGCCTCACCTGGGCGCCGCTTCTGCTCAATGCCGCTGTGATCCTGCTAATGAAATTCGCCGTTGTCTTCGGGTTGGCGCTGGTCCTGGGCGTCACCAGGGGGGACGCGCTACGACTGTCGCTCGCGCTGGCGCAGTGCGGCGAATTCGGCTTCGTTCTGTTCGGCGCGGCGCAGGCGGGAGGACTGATGACCGCCGAGCGAGTGGCGCTGGCAAGCGTGCTAATCACGATTTCGATGCTGGCAACCCCGTTTTTGGTCCGCCTCGGCGACCGACTGCAGCCACGCGAATAAGTTTGTCGGGGTTGCCGCGGCCCCGATGCCGGTCTGGTAAAGGCCGAGGTGGTTGTAGCAAAGAGAAAAGGTCAGGCAGGCCGAGTGAAAGCAAAATTGCACACGCCGACAGTACCGTTACTTTCGTTGATCAAAAAACATGCTCAAATGTGTCATAAACGCAGCGGCACCCCGAGATGTTTATTGGTTGTGGTGTCGCCGGCATAGAAAAGAGGTTCGTTCACGACAGCCACATTGTGACGTGGATGACCTGGCCCTCGCGCCTCGTACTGAACTCGAGACCACCAGTCTTGAACAGCTGTAGCATGGGGGTGTTTTCCGATAGTACCTCTGCGATTAAGGTCCGGAGCCCGGCTGCACGGGCAATACTAATGAGGTGACGCATCAGCGCCCTGCCAACACCACGGCCCTGATACTCGTCGACTACGACAAAGGCGACCTCGGCTTGTCCGGGCTGCACGAGAATGTATCGTCCGCCGCCCGCTATCACCGAATGCCCCCCTTCGTCGATCAGCGCAATGAGGGCCACGTGATTGACAAAATCGACGTTCACGAAGAACGCGGCTTCTTCATCTGTAAAGTGGCGCTTTAAACCAAAGAAACGGCGGTAAAGCGATTGGGCGCTTGCGCGGCTGACAGCGACGAGCATATCGGCCCGGTCATCGGGTCGGAGAGCGCGGATTTCCACCACACATCCATCGCGCAGCGCCTCAGTCGCTGAATATCTCTCGATTTTCAGCACGAGTGAAAGGCTCCAACATCCCAAATTAGCTGGTCAATTATCCGAGGTGCGCCGCTAATTGTCGAGAGCCTGGGGCAAAGGCAAAGCCTGTTTGATTCGTGCGATACTTGCTCTCGGCTGTGGTGAACACGCTCAGTGGCATTAAAATCGGTCCTTTGAAGCCATGGAGCCTTTTCGGGCCGCTGTTCCTCCCAGCAACACTGTCGCTGCTCCCTCCGACACGGTCCAGCGAGCCGCTAGCGTTATCATGTCGTTGGTGTCTTTCTAGCCGCAACCCAAGCGGCGTGATGTACCCCGAGTATCTCCAAGATGCCTGCCCCATCCTCCACGCATCGCCGGAGGGCTATGTCTTCTGGATGGCCAGTTTAATTTCCGGCCGGAGCATGTGGTGCCGACACCACGTGACCAGCTCCGCATACATTTTTCCGGCTAGAATGAGCGGCGTATCTTGAAGATGCCTGACCTGAAGCAATTGCCAGATCATCATTGCCTCTAGCACAGTGCCGATACCGCCGGGCATCACGACGAACGCATCGGACATCATCACAAACTGGTGAAGGCGCGTGAAAAAAGTCCTGTGCTCGTAGGCCTGGGTCACAAAGGCTCATTCACGTGCTGTTCGAAGGGAAGTTGTACGCGGATCCCAATCGATCGGTTGGGAGCATCCGAGTCCGCGCGCTCCGTGCCTTCATTAGCAGCCGCCATCAGCCCCGGTCCACCGCCGGTGATGATGTCGCATCCCATTCTGGTAAGCTCCTTGGCGACATCGCGGACGGCGGTATAGACCCAATGAGCTTTGGGAACTCGCTCAGAACCAAAAATCGTCACCCGATACCGTTCTCGCTGTGTAGGCCGCATACGTGTCAGATTGTTCACCACGTCCCACAGGCCCATAATGGAATTGCCAACCAGATCGAGAACCTCCCGCTCATTGCCGAGGCTGATCATTGATTGGGGAAGATGCGTCTGGGAACTGTCCGTCACCATGGTTCACCTCTAGCCGAAATTCTCGTAACCACGACTGGTTCGCAGCTTTTGCGCGGGCAATCGTGATTCAAATCATACGAATTCGCGAGCGCCGTGCTGGTGTGCCTTCACTGTGTCAACGCTTCGCCGTCAAGCCGCGACTCAGCCTATCATTCTCGAAGGTGAGGAACAGATAGAGGAAGGAGACTAGGATCTTATGATCGAACGCACAACTTTGCGGCCCGGCATATCCATCTCGGTTCATTAATCTCTACCAGGGAGGTGGAGAATAATAGGGCGGCGGATAGCAGTAAGGAGGATAATAGCAAGAAGTCGAAGCCGCCGCCGCACCGGCAGCCGCACCAACTGCGACACCGGCTGCAACTGCACCAGCACCGTAGTATGGACGATAGACACCCCCGGTCGCGACGGTTGTTCCGCCGTAAGCCCCGCGCACCGCGGTTCCACCATATGGACCACGGTAGGCAGCACCGCCATATGGTCCACGAGCCGCCACACCACCGGCAGGCCCTCGGGCGACTGCCCCGCCATAGGGTCCGCGCACCGCAGCTCCGCCCATCGGGCCGCGATAAGCAGCGCCACCACGCGGTCCTGTTACGGCTCCCCAGCCGAACGCGTCCGACACCGGTAACGTCAATACCGCACTCAGTAAGCAGACGGCGGCAAGGTGTTTCATTCAGCCCTCCACAAGGGGATTGAGGCCGGCACCGTAGGTAGAAAAGCTTCGAGATATATCCTGCGCCGCGACCCCTGCAGACGTTTTACTGGGATCTCTATAAACACGAGATGAGCTCTTGGCTCAAGACGTAAAACAAGCCGGCTGCGCGAGTGGCGGCTGCATCGCTGCGAACGGCCACTATCGGCGTGTTCAACACCAGAGGCAGCCAGTAACTACGCTAAAGGAAGATTAGGACGCTCGATCCAGCTCATCGCGAATGCTGCCGCCGCTTGGCTTCCTCCTAGGGAAGTCTGTGGGTCACCCGTGCCGGCCAAGCGCCTGGCGGAACGCCTGTGGGACGGTGATGTTCGGCACGGCAGCACATCGGTCCATCACCTGTCGGACATTGCCGTCGATTTTGTTTACGTCGATGACGCGGATTCCGACCTTTGCCGCTAGATAGCCATAGTAGAACATCGCGGCCGCCTCCCGGTCTTCATCGGCAGCACCAAGCAGGTCCGAGCACTGGACCCGTTCGACGTCCCATCGTCCGGGTGCGATCTGCGCTTCGGACGTGACCCGCGGTGCAGGCGGGGAAGCGCGCTCCGGTGGTGGTGTGGGCAGCGTTGCCGATTGTTGCGGTGGTGGAGCAGGCGGTTGCGCGCATGCGGTGAGACAGCATGCCAGCAGAATGAAGGCGTATCTTTTCATCGTTGTCCCCCTGTACCCATCAGGATCTCAGTAACAGGCGCCCGCACTGCGCGCCGAGCCTCGACGTACGGCACTTCGAACCCCACCGAAAGCGGCCCCGATTGCGGCGCCGCGCCCGGCATTCCCCGAAATCGCCCCGATCATGGCGCCGCCGGCCGCGCCTCGAGCGGCACCACGGACGGGGCTGGGGGTAACGGCCTGGCAGGGGGGAGGGTGATACCCCTGATTCGGCGGAGGCGGGTAATACTGCGCTTGGGCAACTGCCGAGATGTTTAGGAGGGTCAGAGTTGCAGCAGAGAGGAAAAGGATGCGGAGGCGGGACATTTCGAAGTACCTCGGGTGACGAGACAAACACGATTTCGAGGTTAGCGGCGACGGTTTTCGAGCTCCAGCGTCATGAGGCGAGCAACCGTGATCGCAAGAAGACTATCCCAGCACCGCTTACTCCCGCGCGCACAGAAGGCCAGGCGCCAGCCGACCGTGACCTGATCGCCGATATTGAACTTGATGCGCCGCTAAGTTCGCAGGCGAATCGTCGCTATCGCGCCGAAGGTGGTAATTCGCCCGGTCCCGGCCGACGCTGTTTCCTAGAAGCCCCATGATGCCGTCGCCGGTCTCGCCTTTCAGGAGCTTGAGCACGCCGAGCTGGCGGACGCTATACTCACCACGAAGCCGGCGCCCGCCTCTCACAAGTGTTGCAGTGTTGCAGCGTTAGCACCGAATTGCTGAAGGTCCGTTTGCCGCCCGAATAACGACCCGATCGACATTCAACGCCTTGTTCGAGATCGCCACGGTGACGGGACACCCACTTTTCCTGTACTGTTCGTTAGGGGTTTCCGCGACCTACCCGGCGCGCGAGCCGCGAGTCGCGGATGCCAGGGAAAATTCTTATTTACACGCTGGGCAGGGTGGCTTTCTCAATGTAGAAATGCACACTCGCGACTCTCTAATCGGGCGGGGATCGCTTCGGCGTCAAAGGGATATTCATCACTAACCAAACAGAGGTCTTAAACACTTGAGTTGATGCGACACATCTTGAGAATCGTCGGAACCGCGCTCGTCCTTTGCCTTCTTCTTTCTGGGGTTTGGCGAAATCTCGCGATTGCGTATCAATCGCCTGGATCCGCTCCGGTGCGCATTGGGGCTTGCGTCATCTTGAATTTGATCGCGCTTGCGGCATTGGTGGCAGTCTTCCGACGCAGGCACTGGCGAGCCGTGCTCATTTACGCTGCCGCCTTTGTCCTCCTTCTCGCCTGGTCGAATTCCATCAGTGCCTCGAAGGATAAGAATTGGGCTGCCGATGTCGAGCGCATGGCATCACCGGCATAGTCGACGAGGATCGACTTTTTGTTCGCAATGTTCGCAATTTCAGTTGGCGCACCGAACGGCCTACCTCTATGGGGTAAGGACCTAGCAACGGCCATATTTCCTCGCCGCCGCAGTCTACAGCTTCGCATTCCTCTTTCCCGAAAAGGGATTTGAGCCGCCGAGCCCCTACGACCCGAGGCTGCGATTGGCCGCCGACCTCTATAGCCTCGGCATCATCCATGGCTTTGCATCCGCTGACGACGCCGCTGTCGAGTTCAAGAGCGGCGGGTACGAACTGCCCTTCGGTCGGATCCAAGTCGCGGTCAACCCATCGGGGTTTGAGTGGCACAACCGGCGGGTCGTGGCGCTGACGCCCGTGCAGGAGGTGACAATCCGCGGGCTCGCCAACCGTTACCGTCACGCCGGCGTTGGTGCGCCGCTCGCTGCGGCGACCCAGCCAATTGTCGCCGAGCAGGGCATGCAGGTGGCGCCGCGTATGAAGCTGCCGATGACGGCGGTGCTGCGCCTCGATGCGCCGCGGCGACAGCTTGCGCAACGCGAACTGCGCGCAACGCTGGATCTGTACAACACGCACGATGTGGCGACGACAACGATCGCCGGTAAGGCCGTGCCGCTCGAAGCAGACGAGACAGCGGTGCTCGCCTACGCCCTCGCCTCACCGGAAATCTGGGAGCGCGAGCTCAGGGCGTTCTTCTCCGGGGTGTTCTCGGAAGCAACACCGACCCAGCTTGCCTCGATCGACGCCTACCGACCCGGACGCATCCCGGTGGTCTTCGTGCACGGCACGGCGTCGAGCGCCGGCCGCTGGGGCGACATGGTCAATGATCTGTTGGATGACCCGCACATTCGGGATCAATATCAATTCTGGTTCTTCACCTTCGACACCGGCGACCCGGTGCTTTACTCGGCGGAGCCCCTCCGCGAGGCGCTTCAGGATGCCGTCCGCAAGCTCGACCCCACTGGTACCGACCCCGCGCTGTCGGAGATGGTGGTCATCGGCCATAGCCAAGGTGGCCTCCTCGCCAAGGCAATGGTTGTCGATAGTGGCGACCGGGTGTGGAACGCCATAGCCAACAAGCCGATCGAGGCGGTCGATCTCGCGCCGGAGCGTCGCGATCTGTTGCGCCGGGCCGTTTTCATCAAGCCAGTTCCAAATGTGCGGCGCGTCGTCTTCATCGCCACGCCGCACCGCGGCAGCTATCTCACCGAATATCCGGTCACCGAGCTCCTCGGGCGATTTCTTACTCTCCCGGTGCGCATCGTCCCGATCTTGCGCGCAGTGCAGGCGACTTCAAAGTAAATCCGCGGAACCTAGGATCGGGCAGCCTGTTCGGCATGACGCCAAACAACTCGGTCCTCCAGACGATGGCCGCGACTCCGATTGCCCCCGGCGTCCACGCGCACTCGATCATCGCGGTTGCCGGTAACGGCCCGGTCGAAGGCAGCAACGACGGTGTCGTCGAGTATTCGAGTTCGCATCTCGATGGCGTCGACTCCGAGTACATTGTGCGCTCCACACACTCGATGCAGTCGAACCCATACACGATCGAGGAAGTACGTCGCATCCTGCTGCTTCATGCTGATGATGTCTGTGGGCGGATCCCTTGCGGCAAGCCGCCGCGATCCCGGCCGGGACGCAGGCGCCGTTGCAGCCGATTCTCGGCAAGGCAACGCTGACGAAAGCGCTTGGTACGGCTGACCGTGATAAAGTGGAACGACTGGCTGGCCCGATCATTCTAGAGTTCAAACGCCAGATTGTGGCCGCAGAGTTGAAACAGCTACGGCGGCTGACATCGGCTGACCCTTTCAAGCGCGCCCCGCAAGATCACGTGTACACGAATCCGGCGCTGGCGCGAGCCATTATCGATCACTTCCAGCCAACGGGTAAAATCATTGATCCGTGCCGTGGCACCGGAGCGTTTTTTGACCACCTGCCGCCCGGCTCAGACTGGTGCGAGGTAACCGAAGGGCGGGATTTTCTTGGCTATACTGAGCAGGTCGATTGGGTTATCAGCAACCCCGCGTGGTCTGCAAAGGTCTATCGGCCCCTAGCAAGACACGCATTCGAGATTGCCGAGAACGTGGTGTTTCTGGTTCGGCTCAATACCGCTATCGGTACCACCGCTCGCCAACGGGACTATCTCGATCGCGGCCATGCCTTGAAAGAAATAATCCCAATTAGTTGGCAAGTGGCCGGCTTTCCGCAAGAGGGATTTACCCTGGCGGTCTGCCACTGGCAACGAGGCTGGCAAGGCGGCACGACCTGGAATTATGAATGGGATCATTAATCCAGACCAAGCCCATCCCCATACGCCAGGATGACCGAGCTTCAAGACTTGCTGATCGATCGCTTTGTCGAACGCAAAAGAGGCGGTGGCAGAAGGGCAAAAGGAACGCGTCAAGGCGGTGGAGGCCGAAATCGACAGTCTCCTACGCGAAAAGGAAAATGAGAAATCGGCGGGCTAGCAGCCTGTCGGACTTAGGTGGGAGGTGGCGCATAATGTGGTAGGATTGAAAGGAGGGGATACCAGGGGCAGTTAGGGGGATGAGCAACTTTCGGCAGGTAGACCGCC